>OLQD01000846.1_pt1 | contig 27945 bp, 20 predicted proteins | sample 1672841 | NCBI WGS metagenome assembly OLQD01 (sample SAMEA3136729, study PRJEB25190) | human gut metagenome | biome: human gut; feature: human-associated habitat; material: faeces | place: Austria | collected 2013 | reverse complement strand
GTTGGGCTTGCCCTCCTGCTTGACAACGGCAGCGGCGGCCACGGCGTGCTCACGCAGACGCTCGTGCAGCTCCTGACGGTCACCGCCCTTCTTGACGGCCTTCATCATGATGTTCTCGCTTGCCATGAACGGCAGCTCGGCCATGACGCGGGCACGGACGACCTTCGGGTAGACGACCAGCCCGTCGGAGACGTTCAGCAGGATGTTCAGGATGGCGTCAGCAGCCAGGAAGCCCTCGGCCATCGCAATGCGCTTGTTGGCTGAGTCGTCCAGCGTGCGCTCAAACCACTGGGTACCGGCAGTGATGGCGGGGTTCAGCACGTCCACCATCAGGTAGCGGCTCAGCGCACAGATGCGCTCGCAGCGCATGGGGTTGCGCTTGTAGGGCATAGCGGAGGAACCGATCTGGTTCTTCTCAAACGGTTCCTCCATCTCCTTGAAGTTCGCCAGCAGGCGGATGTCCGTCGCCATCTTCATGGCGGACTGGCCGATGCCTGCCACGGCGGACAGCACATTGTAGTCCACCTTGCGGCTGTAGGTCTGGCCGCAGACCGGCACGACCTTGGTAAAGCCCATCTGGGCGCAGACGTCGGCCTCGACGGCCTTGATTTTGGCGGAGTCGCCGTTGAACAGCTCCACAAAACTGGCCTGGGTGCCGGTGGTGCCCTTAACGCCGCGCAGCGCCAGCTGGGAGATCTGGTGGTCAAGCTCCTCCAGATCCATGTACAGCTCATTCATCCAGAGCGTGGCGCGCTTGCCGACGGTGGTCAGCTGCGCGGGCTGGCAGTGGGTGTAGGCCAGGCAGGGCATGGCCTTGTACTCGTCGGCGAACTTGGCCAGATTTGCCAGCACGCCGATGACCTTCTTGCGCACGAGCTGCAGGCCCTCGCGCATGATGATGACGTCGGTGTTGTCACCGACATAGCAGCTGGTCGCGCCCAGATGGATGATGCCCTTTGCCTTGGGGCACTGCAGGCCGTAGGCGTAGACGTGGCTCATCACGTCATGGCGGACGAGCTTCTCGCGCGCAATGGCGTCCTCATAGTTGATGTCGTCCTTGTGCGACTCCAACTCGGCAATCTGCTCATCGGTGATGGCCAAGCCCTGCTTCTGCTCGGCCTTAGCCAGCGCGATCCACAGCCGGCGCCAGGTGCGGAACTTGTTGTCGTCAGAGAAGATGTACTGCATCTCATCCGACGCATAGCGGGTAGAGAACGGCGAAATATATTTGTCGTGTTGTGCCATTGGGTCAAATCCTCACAATCTTTTAAGCTGATAGTTCCAGTATAGCAGAAACTTTCCGAAATATCAAAGCTTGAAATAATTCACGCCGCCCTCAAAGATCGGCTGGTATTTGTCACCGGTGACGTTCTTATAGAGCTGCTCGCCGCTGCGCTCGCTGTGGCCCATCTTGCCAAAGACACGGCCATCCGGGCTCGTGATGCCCTCGATTGCCAGCACGGAGCCGTTCGGATTGTAGCGCATGTCCATCGTCGGGCGGCAAAGCAGGTCAACGTACTGGGTCGCAATCTGGCCGTTGTCGATGAGCTGGTTCAGCAGCTGCTCGTTGCAGACAAAGCGGCCCTCGCCGTGGCTGATGGCGATCAGGTGCTCGTCGTTGATGTCGCATTTGCTCAGCCAGGGGCTCTTGTTGCTGGCCACGCGGGTACGCACCAGCATGGACTGATGGCGGTGGATCGTATTAAACGTCAGCGTCGGGTCGCTTTCGGTGATGGGACGGATCTCGCCGTAGGGGACCAGGCCCAGCTTGATAAGTGCCTGGAAGCCGTTGCAGATGCCCAGAGCCAGACCGTCGCGCTGGTTCAGCAGACGGTTGACTGCGTCGGCCACCGACGGATTGCGGAAGAACGCCGCAATGAACTTGGCGCTGCCGTCCGGCTCGTCGCCGCCGGAGAAGCCGCCCGGCAGCATCAGGATCTGCGCCTCGTCCAGCTCCTTCACCAGCGCCTCGCAGCTCTCGGCCACGTTGGCGGGGGTCAGGTTTTTCAGCACCAGAACATGCGGGTCGCCGCCTGCGCGGCGGAACGCGCGGGCCGTGTCGTACTCGCAGTTCGTGCCGGGGAATACGGGGATGACGACCCGCGGCGTCGCCAGGCGCACAGAGGGAGCCACGCGCTTGTTGGCGGGGCAGTCATGCTCCAGTGCGGGGACGAACTCACCGGCCTTGCGGTAGGGGAATACCGGCTCGAGCTTTTGCTCCCACAGCTCCTGCAGACGGGCCAGGTCAATGGCCTTGCCCTCGGCCTCCAGTGTGTAGTCCACGGTGGTGAAGCCGAGGAACTCACCGGCGGAAGCATCAAGCAGCTCCAGAATGACCGCGCCGTAGGCGGGCTTGAACAGATCGTTCAGGTCGATGTCATTGGACAGCTGCAGACCCACGTGGTTGCCGACGCACATTTTGAACAGTGCCTCGGCCACACCGCCGTAGCCCGGCGTGGCGGCAGCCAGCACCTTGCCCTCGTCGATCATCTGTTCGACGGTCTTGTAAATGGAAATCAGGCTGCCGATCTCGGGCAGACCGTTCTTGTAGTTGGGGCGCAGGATGACAACGGAGCTGTTGGCTTTCTTGAACTCGGGACTCTGCACGTCGCGGGTGTTGCCGATGGCCGTTGCAAAGCTGACGAGCGTCGGGGGCACGTCCAGTCCCTCAAAGCTGCCGGACATCGAGTCCTTGCCGCCGATGGACGCAATGCCCAGACCCATCTGGGCATCCAGCGCACCGAGCAGGGCGGCCAGCGGCTTGCCCCAGCGCTCGGGCTTATCGTTCATATGCTCAAAATATTCCTGGAACGTCAGGTACATATCCTCGTGGTGGAAGCCCGCGCAGACCAGCTTGGTCACGCTCTCGACCACGGCCATATACGCGCCGCGGTAGGGGTCAGCCTCGGTCAGATAGGGGTTGAAGCCCCACGCCATGCCGGAGCAGGTCGTCGTCTCGCCGTCCACGGGCAGCTTGGCGGCCATGGCCATTGTCGGGGTCAGCTGGTACTTGCCGCCGTAGGGCATCAGCACGGTGGCTGCGCCGATGGTGGAGTCGAACCGCTCGCCCAGGCCCTTTTGGCTGCAGACGTTCAGGTCGCTGACCATGGATTCCAGCTTCTGCTCAAACGTTGCACCGGCAAACTGGGGCTGCCAGACATGGCCCGGCAGGATGTGCGCATCAGCGTGGCGCTCGGCACCGTTGGAGTTCAGGAACTCGCGGGAGAGGTCAACGATGGTCTTGCCGTTCCAGACCTCGCGCATCCGCTTTTCCTCGGTGACGGTGGCAACGATAGTCGCCTCAAGGTTTTCCTCGGCGGCGTACTTCATAAAGGTCTCGGCGTCCTCGGCGGCAACGGCCACGGCCATGCGCTCCTGGCTCTCCGAAATGGCCAGCTCGGTGCCGTCCAGACCCTCGTACTTGCGGGTGACCTTGTTCAGGTCGATGTGCAGGCCGTCGGCCAGCTCACCGATGGCAACGGACACACCGCCTGCGCCGAAGTCGTTGCAGCGCTTGATAAGGCGGCAGGCGTCCTCGCGGCGGAACAGGCGCTGCAGCTTGCGCTCGATGGGCGCATTGCCCTTCTGCACCTCGGCACCGCAGGTCTCAAGGCTCGTCAGCTTATGCGCCTTGGAGGAACCGGTGGCACCGCCGACACCGTCGCGGCCCGTGCGTCCGCCCAGCAGGATGACGACATCACCCGGGGCGGGCTCCTCGCGGCGGACATGGCTGGCAGGCGTCGCGCCGACAACTGCGCCGATCTCCATGCGCTTGGCGGCGTAGCCGGGGTGGTACAGCTCTGCGACCTGACCGGTGGCAAGGCCGATCTGGTTGCCGTAGCTGGAATAGCCCGCGGCAGCCGTTGTGACCAGCTTGCGCTGGGGCAGCTTGCCGGGCATTGTCTCGGAAACAGGCTTCAGCGGGTCAGCCGCACCGGTCACGCGCATGGCCTGATAGACATAGCTGCGTCCGGACAGCGGGTCACGGATGGCACCGCCAATGCAGGTCGCCGCGCCGCCGAAGGGCTCGATCTCGGTGGGGTGGTTGTGGGTCTCGTTCTTGAACAGGAACAGCCAGTCCTGCTGCTCACCGTCCACGTCACACTTGATCTTGACGGTGCAGGCGTTGATCTCCTCGCTCTCGTCAAGGTTCTTCAGAATGCCGCGCTGCTTCAGCGCCTTGGCACCGATGGTCGCGCAGTCCATCAGGGTGCGGTTCTTCCTGTCGCGGCCCGTCTCGGCGCGCAGTGCCATGTAGCGGTCAAATGCGGCCTGCACAAGCTCGTCGTCGATCTTCACGTCGTCCAGGATCGTGCCGAACGTCGTGTGGCGGCAGTGGTCGGACCAGTAGGTGTCGATCAGACGGATCTCGGTGATGGTCGGGTCGCGGTGCTCGGATTTGAAGTAGTTCTGGCAGAACACGATGTCCGCATGGTCCATCGCCAGGCCCTTCTCATTGCGGAACGCTTCCAGCGCGTCGTCGGCCAGCGCGGTGAAACCGGTCAGCGTCTCGACCTCCGTCGGGATGGCAAACTCCATTTTCAGGGTGCTGCGCTCGTCAAGGCTTGCCTCGCGGGCCTCGACGGGGTTGATGACGTACTTCTTGATGGCAGCCAGGTCGGCGTCGGTCAGGTCGCCGTCCAGCAGATAGACGCGGGCGGAGCGCACCGCGGGGCGCTCGCCCTGGCTCAGCAGCTGGATGCACTCGCTGGCAGAGTCGGCGCGCTGGTCAAACTGGCCGGGCAGGTACTCGACGGCAAAAACGGTCTTGGCGTCGGGCAGCTTGTCGTAGGTCACGTCAACAGGCGGCTCACTGAACACGGTGGGCACAGCCTGCTGGAACAGCACTGCGTCGATGCCCTCGACGTCATAGCGGTTCAAAAGGCGCAGACCGGTCAGATTCTGGATGCCGACCAGATCGACCAGCTCATGCAGAAGCCCCTGTGCCTCGCCGTCAAAGCCGGGCTTTTTCTCAACATAAATGCGATATACCATTGTATTTCCTCCTGAGAGTTAAATTTGCAGGAAGTGACGGACGGAAAGCCTTCCCCCTGGGGGGAAGGTGGCCGAGGCCCCGTCCGAGGCCGGATGAGGGGAAAGTGTACCGCTGTATCCCGTTGACGGAAAGCTGCGGGAAGTTTGCCCTCATCAGTCACCTTCGGTGACAGCTTCCCCCGATGGGGAAGCCTTTTTACTGCATTGCTGCCAGCGCTCTTGCCCCAATGTCACTGCGCTTGTGCAGCTTGTCAAAATGGATGCTCTCCGTGGCAGCATACGCCTTTTTCAGCGCCGCGGGCAGGGTGTTGGCCGTGGCGGTCACGCCCAGCACGCGCCCGCCGTTCGTGACAAGGCTGCCGTCCTTGATGGCCGTGCCGGCGTGGTAGACCGTCACATCGGCGGCGTCCAGCTGGCCCGCAGTCAGGCCGGTGATCTCCTTGCCCTTCTCGTAGGCGAGGGGATAGCCGCCGCTGGCTAAGATGACACAAGCCGCCGCGCCGTCGCTGAATTTGACATCGGTCTTGTCCAGCGTGCCGTTCGTTGTGGCCTCCATCACGGTCAGCAGGTCGCTTTCCAGCAGGGGCAGCACGACCTGCGTCTCGGGGTCGCCGAAGCGGCAGTTGTACTCGATGACCTTCGGGCCGTCGGGGGTCAGCATCAGACCGAAATACAGGCAGCCCTTGAAGGGGCAGCCCTCGGCCTGCATGGCCGCAACCGTGGGCAGGAAAATCTCCTGCATGCAGCGCTCGGCGACTGCGGGTGTGTAGTAGGGGTTCGGGGCCACGGTGCCCATGCCGCCGGTGTTCAGGCCCTCGTCGTGGTCGAGAGCACGCTTGTGGTCCATGCTCGAGACCATCGGCTTGACGGTCTTGCCGTCGCAGAAGGACAGTACGCTGACCTCGGGGCCGGTCAGGAACTCCTCGACGACCACATGGTTGCCGGACGCGCCGAACTTTTTGTCCAGCATGATCTCCTTGACGCCGTCGGCAGCCTCCTGCTCATTCTGGCAGATCAGCACGCCCTTGCCCAGCGCCAGACCGTCCGCCTTGATGACGACGGGGTATTTGCCCTCGGCTTTGATGTAGTCCATGACCTTCTCGGGGTCGTCGAACGTCTCATATTTGGCCGTAGGGATGCCGTATTTCTTCATCAGGTCCTTGCTGAACACCTTGCTGGCCTCAATGCGGGCCGCAGCTTTGTCGGGACCGAATGCCGGGATGCCCACAGCGGCCAGCGCATCGACCATGCCCAGCGCCAGCGGGTCGTCCTGGGCGACGACGACATAGTCAAAGGCTTCTTCCTTGGCAAATTTGACCATAGCGTCCACGTCGGTGGCCGGGATGGCCTTGCAGTGGGCGTCATAGCTGATGCCGCCGTTGCCGGGCGCACACCAGATCTCGGAGCAGCGGGGGCTTTTTTTCAGCGCGCGGATGATGGCGTGCTCACGCCCGCCGCCGCCGACAACCAGAATTTTCATAAGCGTCCTCCTTGACAGCACAACAGCCCGCGACGAAAAATCGCCGCAGGCGAGTTGTTTTTTGCGTTTAATGATGGAACAGCCGGATGCCGCAGAACGCCATCGCAATGCCGTACTTGTTGCAGGTGTCGATCACCTGTGCGTCGCGGATGGAGCCGCCCGGCTGCACAATGGCGGTCACGCCGCTGCGGCGCGCGCGCTCGATGTTATCGCCGAACGGGAAGAAGGCATCACTGCCCAGGCTCACACCGGTCACGGCATCCAGCCAGGCGCGCTTTTCCTCGACGGTCAGCGGGGCCGGCTGCTCGGTGAAGGTCTCGGCCCAGACATCGTCGCCGATGACATCCTCCGGCGTGTCGCCGATGTAAACATCGATCGCGTTGTCGCGGTTCGGCTTGGCAATGTCAGCGCGGAACGGCAGGTCCAGCACCTTCGGCATGTGGCGCAGCTGCCAGTTGTCGGCCTTCTGGCCCGCCAGACGGGTGCAGTGCACGCGGCTCTGCTGGCCCGCACCGACGCCGATGGTCTGGCCGTCCTGCACGTAGCAGACGCTGTTGGACTGGGTGTATTTCAGCACGATCAGGCTGATGATGAGGTCGCGGCGCTGCTCGTCGCTGATGACCTTGTTCTCGGTCACAACGTTCTGCAGCATCGTCTCATTGGAAATGTCCAGGTCCTGACGGCCCTGCTCGAAGGTCACGCCAAAGACCGTGCGGGTCTCCAGCGGCTTCGGCTCGTAGTCGGCGTCGATCTGGACGATGGCGTAGCCGCCCTTCTTCTTGGATTTCAGCACCTCCAGCGCGTCGGCGTCGTAGCCGGGCGCAATGATGCCGTCGGAGACCTCGTGCTGGATCAGCTTCGCGGTGCTCAGGTCGCAGACATCGGACAGTGCGATCCAGTCGCCGAAGCTGGACATACGGTCCGCACCGCGGGCACGGGCGTAGGCGCAGGCCAGCGGGGAAAGCTCGGTCTCCGGCGCAATGTGGTACATGGCGCGCAGGGTCTCATCCAGCGGCAGACCGATGGCCGCACCGGCGGGGGAGACGTGCTTGAAGCTGGCGGCAGCGGGCTGGCCGAGTGCCTTCTTCAAATCGTGCACGAGCTGCCAGGAGTTGAACGCATCCAGAAAGTTGATGTAGCCCGGGCGTCCGTTCAAAACCTGCACAGGCAGGTCACTGCCGTCCGCCATGTAGATGCGGGCGGGCTTCTGGTTGGGGTTCGTGCCGTATTTCAGCTGAAATTCGTTCATATTAACCCTCCACAGCGGTGTATTTATTCAGGATAATGTCCTCGTACTCGCCGGTTTCCAGCTCGATGCTGCGCACAAACAGGCTGACCTTGTTGTCCTCGTTCAGGCTCGCCCACAGCTTGTCGGCAAACTTGTCCGCGTCGTTCGTGTCGATGGCGACGCGCAGCGGCTCACCCGCAAAGCTGGGGATCGGCGCACCGTTCTTGACGTAAGTGCTGATGAAGTGTCCCTCACCGGCCACGGGCTGCGGGTAGTCGAAGGTCTGGCGCTGCACGCTCTCGGCGTTGCCCTCGTCGGACTTGACGATGGACAGCTTGTAGCCGCCGCGGCGCATATCGACGACGCCGGAGATGCGCGGGGTAAAGTTCGGCGCGTCGTCCTCATAGGTGCGGGTCGCCAGCGCAGCCTCAAAGCTGTAGCCGGGGAAAAGGTTGCCGTTCATGAACTGGGCAATCGTGTCGGTCTGGTCGCCGTTCGTGACCACGGTGGTCTCCCGCAGGGTCAGCACAGCGTTGTAGATGATGAGGTGCGGGTCCTCGAGCTTGGCCGGGTCAGCGGCCACCGTGCGGATGCCGCCGTCGATAGGCTCAAACACACGGTTGCGGCTGTTGGCGCTGCGGCCCATGATCCAGTAGGCGACGAACGCCTTCTGGCCGTCGGGGCTTTTGCCCAGCACAATGCCGCGCCCGGGGTAGTCATTCCCGGCAAGATATTTGTAGATGTTTTTTTTCATAATGACCTCGTTTTGGTGTATACAAAAACATAAAACGGGATGTGGTGGCAAGGCTCTCTCCCTCAGTCCGCTGCGCGGACAGCTCCCTCGCAGAGGGAGCCTGGAAGCCTTGGCCCCCTCTGCGAGGGGGCTCCGCCCGCAGGCGGTGGGGGAGAGAACTTTGCCATTGTTGCGATTTTACACCTCATCACTGCACACCATCGCCAGCGCCTTGGGCAGCAGCTGCCACTCGGCCTCGACCATGACGCGCTTCTGCAGCGTCTCGGGGGTGTCGCCGGGCTCCACGGCTACGGCCTTCTGCAGCAGAATGGGCCCGCCGTCGCATTCCTCGTTTACAAGGTGGACGGTAGCGCCGGTCAGCTTTACGCCGCGGGCCAGCGCAGCCTCGTGCACGCGCAGTCCGTAGAAGCCGGGGCCGCAGAAGCTGGGGATCAGGCTGGGATGAACATTGATGATTTTATTGCGGTAGGCCGCAATGACCTTCTCGCCCAGCACGCTCAAAAAGCCTGCCAGCACGACCACGTCAATACTGTGCTTCTGCAGGGTGTCCAGCAGGGCGGCGTCAAACGCAGCGCTGTCAGCGTAGTCCCTGCGGCTGACAACAGCGGATTCCACGCCGAAATTGGCGGCGCGCTCCAGCGCGTAGACGCCGGGCTTGCTGGCAACGACCAGCTCGATTTTGCCGTTCGGGTTCTCGCCGCGGCGCTCGCTTTCCAGCAGGGCCTGCAAATTCGTGCCGCCGCCCGATACCAGTACCGCTACACGCTTCATACCAGCTCGACCCCGTCGCCCTCGACGATGGTGCCCAGACGGTAGGCGTCCTCGCCGTGAGCCTTCAGAATGGCAATGGCCTTGTCCGCATCCTCGGGCGCGACGGTCAGCACCATGCCGACGCCCATGTTGAAGGTGTTGAACATATCGTGCTCGGAGATGCCGCCCTCGCGCTGCATGACGTCGAACAGGGCAGGGGTGCGCACATCGGCCTTGGCGATACGGGCCGCACAGCCCTTCTTCAGGCTGCGGGGAATGTTCTCATAGAAGCCGCCGCCGGTGATGTGGGACACGCCCTTGACCGTGATCTCGTCCATGACAGCCAGCACGGGCTTGACGTAGATCTTCGTGGGGGCCAGCAGGGCCTCGCCCAGGGGTTTGTCCATGCCGTCGAATGTCTTTTTCAGCACATCGGGGTTGTTGTCAATGTCAAAAATTTTGCGCACCAGCGAGAAACCGTTGGAGTGTACGCCCGTGGAGGGCAGTGCGATGATGACATCGCCCGGCTGCATCGTGGAGTTGTCCAAAATCTTTGCCTTGTCCACGACGCCGACGGTGAAGCCGGCCAGGTCGTACTCATCCTCGGGCATCATGCCGGGGTGCTCGGCGGTCTCGCCGCCCACGAGGGAGCAGCCCGCCTGGACGCAGCCCTCGGCCACACCCTTGACGATCTCGGCAATTTTCTCCGGGATGTTCTTGCCGCAGGCGATGTAGTCGAGGAAAACCAGCGGCTTGGCACCGGCGCAGATGACATCGTTGACGCACATGGCCACGCAGTCGATGCCGATGGTGTCATGCTTGTCCAGCAGCATGGCGATGCGCAGCTTGGTGCCGACGCCGTCAGTGCCGGAAATCAGAACGGGATGCTCCATGCCGGTGCAGTCCAGCTCAAACAGGCCGCCGAAGCCGCCCAGACCGCCGATGCAGCTCTCGGTCATCGTGCGGGCCACATACTGCTTCATCAGCTCAACAGAGCGGTACCCGGCGGTAATATCCACGCCTGCAGCGGCGTAGCTGGCAGAATAGCTTTTTTCCATAGTAGAATAATCTCCCTTGCGAGTAAATCGTATGAATGGGGAAATGCCTTCCCCTGTGGGGGAAGGTGGCCGAGGCCCTGACCGAGGCCGGATGAGGGGGTAAGCCTGCCGCTGCATCACGTGAGCGGGTGGCCGGGGTAAGGCCGCCCCTCATCAGTCACCTTCGGTGACAGCTTCCCCCTCTGGGGAAGCCTTTGAACCTTACAGCTTCTTATTCGTCTTAGACTGGCTCAGCGGCTTGTCGTAGACAATGTCCATCGTCTCGGTGGGCGGGGCGACGGGGTATTTGCCGGTAAAGCAGCCCGTGCAGAAGCCGCACTTGCTGTGGATGGCCAGCTGCTGCACATGCTCAATGCTCAAATAGCCCAGCGTGTCAGACCCGACCAGCTCGTTGATCTCCTCCACCGTGTGGCCGGTGGCAATCAGGTCCTTCTCGTCGGGAATGTCGGTGCCGAAGTAGCACGGGTGGGCGAACGGCGGCGCACTGATCCGGTAGTGTACCTCGGCAGCACCGGCCTCGCGCAGCAGGCGGATGGTGCGGGCGCTCGTCGTGCCGCGGACGATGGAGTCATCGACCAGCACAACGCGCTTGCCCTTGACTGTGGACGTGATGGCGTTCAGCTTGATGCGCACGCTGCTCTCGCGCTGGGCCTGGCTGCCCTGAATGAAGGTGCGGCCTACATATTTGTTCTTGATAAAGCCCACGCCGTAGGGGATGCCGCTCTCCTGCGCATAGCCGAGAGCTGCATCCAGACCGGAGTCCGGCGCGCCGATGACGACATCGGCCTCCACGGGATGTTCCTGCGCCAGGAACCGGCCCGCCTGCAGACGGGCCTCATGCACACAGGTGCCCTCGATGACGGAATCCGGGCGGGCAAAGTAGATGTACTCAAAGACGCACATCGTGTGCGGCGCGGCGCCGCAGTGATCCTCCATTGTGCGCAGGCCGTTGCGGTCAGCAATAACGATCTCGCCGGGGCGCACGTCACGGACGAACTTCGCACCCACGGCGTCCAGCGCACAGCTCTCGCTGGCAAAGGCATAGCCGTTGCCGTCGGGCAGCTCGCCGATGCACAGCGGGCGGAAGCCGTTGGGGTCGCGCGCCGCGATCAACTTGGTGTGGGTCATAATGACGAGGGAGTATGCGCCCTCGATGTCGTCCATCGTGCGGCTGACGGCCATCTCAATGTTCGGCGTCAGCAGACGGTTCTGGGTCAGCAGATAGGCGATGACCTCGGTGTCCGACGTGCCGTGAAAGATCGAACCGCTCATCTCGAGCTTGCGGCGCAGCTTCGGCGCGTTGACAAGGTTGCCGTTGTGGCAGACCGCCATAGCGCCCTTGCAGTGATGCAGAACCATCGGCTGCGCGTTGGAACGGCTGCGCTGGCCCGCCGTGGCATAGCGGACATGGCCGGTAGCCATCTTTGCGCCGCGGGGCAGCTCCTCCAGCACGCGCTTGGTAAAGACCTCGCTGACAAGGCCCAGATCGCGGTAGCCGGACAGCACGCCGTCGACGTTCAGCGCAATGCCGCAGCTCTCCTGGCCGCGGTGCTGCAGGGCGTACAGCGCACTGTAGACGGCGTTGACCATATCGGTCTCGCCGGTCTTGTCATACATACCGAACACGCCGCACTCCTCGTGCAGGGACTCGGTGTATTGGGAAATTTCGCTCATTTATTTGCTCCAATTGTCGGAATGGTAAAGCCGTAGGGGCGAATCCTATATCCGCCCGTGGGTCGGCTGCCTCTTGCGGGCACATAGGGAATGCGCCCCTACGGGAAAGCGCACGGTAAATTATGCGGGTGCAATCAGCCCAGCAGGCGCTTCATGACTTCCTGGTAAGCGTCGGCTTCGCCGCCCATGTTGCGGCGGAACAGATCCTTGTCCAGATGTGCGCCGGTGGTGGCGTCCCAGAAACGGCAGGTGTCGGGGCTGATCTCGTCGGCCAGGATGATCGTGCCGTCGGACAGGCGGCCAAACTCGAGCTTAAAGTCCACCAGACGGATGTTGGCGTCCAGCATGATCTTCTTCAGCACCTCGTTGACCTTGAAGGCATACTTCGCGATGGTGTCCAGCTCCTCCTGGGTAGCCAGGTCGAGGGCCAGGGCGTAGTAGTGGTTGATGAACGGGTCGTGCAGATCGTCGTTCTTGTAGCTGTACTCGAGGATGGGGGTCTTAAAGACCTTGCCCTCGGGCACGCCCATGCGCAGGCTGAAGTGACCGGCTGCAACGTTGCGGACGATGACCTCCAGAGGCACGATCTCGACCTTCTTCACAAAGGTGTCGCGGTCATTGACCTCCTGCACGTAATGGGTGGGGATGCCCTCCTTCTCGAGCTTCTGCATCAGAGCGTTGGACAGCTTGTTGTTGACAATGCCCTTGTCGCGAATGGTGCCCTTCTTCTCACCGTCACCGGCAGTGGCGTCATCCTTATAGTGAACCATGACGATCTCGGGATCGTTGGTAGCGAAAACCTGCTTGGCCTTACCTTCGTACAGCTGCTCTTTAACTTCGTAATTCATGAGAAACGCTCCTTTTTATAGTATAATATAGTATGTATGTGTACCTGTCTTTGGCTTCCCCCTTGGGGGAAGCTCCCGCCCGCAGGCGGGTGATGAGGGAAAGGCTGCCGGGACAGTCCGTTTACGGGATACAGCGGCAAGGCCACTCCTCATCCGGCCCTTCGGGCCACCTTCCCCCCCCCTTTTGGGGAAGGCTCTTTTACAGTGCTGCGGCTTCGGCGGCAATGGCGGCGTCCTTCTTGGCAATCGCGGCGGCGGTGTCGGCGCGGAAGCTGTCAAGCTTCGCGGCCAGCTCGTCGTTGGCTACGGCCAGAATCGCCACAGCCAGATACGCGGCGTTCTTCGCGCCGTTCAGCGCTACGGTAGCCACGGGAAAGCCGCTGGGCATCTGCACAGTGGCCAGCAGGGCGTCCAGACCGTCCATGGCGCCGCCCTTCATCGGGATGCCCACAACGGGCAGGGTGGTGTTGGCGGCAAAGGCACCGGCCAGGTGCGCGGCCATGCCGGCAGCGCAGAGAATGACGCCGTAGCCCTCGGCACGGGCGCTCCTGGCGAACGCGGCGGCGGCCTCCGGTGTGCGGTGGGCCGAAAGAATGTGCGCCTCATACGGCACGCCGAAATCCTTCAGCACCGTGCAGGCACCCTTGACCACCGGCCAGTCACTGTCCGAGCCCATGATGATCGCAACTTTTTTCATACGTTTTGAAACCTCCCTTACAAAGCAAACAGCGCAGTGCTCCGCATCAGGATACACTGCGCTGTGGTGTCGACGTAAAAAGGGTATGATGGTACAGAACACCCGCGAAGAAGCCAATACGCTGCATTGCGTTTGCCACGGAAGATCCCCCTTTAATAAAAGTAAGATGTGCCCTGTACTTGTAGTGTAAACGCTGGGCAAAAAAAATGCAAGCGCCCGGCGGACATTTCAGCCAAAAAACGGTGCAAAAGGGTTTTGACCGTCGCTTTTTGTCGTTTTTGATAGGTCTTGGAGGGTAGTTGTCATACTTTAAAACGGCCTGTAAAATTTTGCTGGTACAGGACACAAAAATATGATAAAATAGAAAAAATACATAAACAAGGAGCTTTGTATGATTGCACCCAAACGACGCCTGACAAATCACGCCCTGCACGGCAGGGAGGAATGGTTCAAGCGCATCTTCCGCGACCAGATCGCCGAGGCTGCGGGCATCCTCGAAGTCGTGCTCTCCGGCATTGTGCTGGCGGCTCTGCTCATGAGCATTGTCCCGCTGGTGGAACTGATGCCCGGTCTGCTGACCGATGCCGACAGCCTGGAGATCCGCACCTTTTTGGAACGTGCGCTGGACATCGTTATCGGCATCGAGTTTATCAAGATGCTGGCCAAGCACAGCCCCGGCAGCGTGCTGGAGGTGCTGCTCTACGCCATTGCCCGCCACATGATCGTCGGCCATGAGGACGCCGTGCAGAACCTGGTCAGCGTGGTGGCCATCGCACTGATCTTCATCATCCGCAAGTATTTCTTTGTGCCGTCCTTCGGCCACAAGATGCCCGGCGGCGAAATTGCCCCGGACATGGAGCAGAAGGCCGCAGAGACCCCGGAAGCAAAAGCGGGAGACATGGCGGAATAACGCCGACCTGCCCCCGGGGACAGCGCCGCATGGTATGCCGGGACCATTGGTGCGAACGGCGAAAATATGTAAGCCTGTGTGATAACTATTCATAAAAATCCCCCTTCCGGGAACTCTGTAGGGGCGGATGCTCGTCGTCCGCCCGCGGGCCGATGCAAGCATCGGCCCCTAAAGCCTCCCAAAAGGGGGATTCTTTATTCTACGATTTTACCAAAATTTTACCAATCAGAACAGACCCGTGATCTTCCCGTGTACATCCACGTCAATGTCCATGGCGGCGGGGTGCTTGGGCAGGCCGGGCATCGTCATGATGCTGCCGCAGACAACGACCACAAAGCCCGCACCGGCGCTCAAACGCACCTCGCGCACATTCAGCGTGTGGCCCTCGGGCGCACCCGTCAGCTTGGCGTTGTCGCTGAAGGAATACTGCGTTTTGGCAATGCAGACCGGCAGCTTGCCATAACCCAGCGCGGTCAGCTCGTCCAGCGTCTTTTTTGCGGCGGCGGTGTAGCTTACGCGACCTGCGCGGTAGATCTTCGTGGCGACGGCCTCGATCTTATCCGTCAGCGGCGCGTCCAGCTCATAGGTGTACTGCACCTCGGCGCTGTCGTCCAGGATGGACAGCACGGTCTCGGCCAGCGCTTTGCCGCCCTCGCCGCCCTTGGCAAAGACCTCGCTCAGGGCGCAGGGCACACCGGCCTTGCTGCAGACGTCATAAATGACATCCATCTCCTCCGCAGTGTCGGTGGGGAAGGCGTTGATGGCAACGCAGACCGGCAGACCAAAGCCCTGCAGGTTCTCAATGTGGCGGGCCAGGTTCATGCTGCCCGCACGCACGGCCTCGGCGTTGGGCTTGCCCAGATCGGGCTTGGCCACGCCGCCGTGAGACTTGAGCGCGCGCACCGTGGCCACCAGCACAACGGCGGCGGGGTGCAGCCCGGCATAGCGGCACTTGATGTCAAGGAACTTCTCCGCGCCCAGATCCGCGCCGAAGCCGGCCTCGGTCACAACGTAGTCGGCCAGCTTGAGGCTCAGCCTGGTGGCAATGGCACTGTTGCAGCCGTGGGCAATGTTGGCGAACGGACCGCCGTGGATGATGGCGGGGTTGTGCTCCAGCGTCTGGACAAGATTCGGGTCGAGCGCATCCTTCAAAAGTGCGGTCATCGCGCCCGCTGCGCCGATCTGCCCGGCGGTGACGGGCTGGCCGTCGTAGGTGTAGGCGCAGACGATGCGGGACAGGCGGGCCTTTAAGTCCTCCAGATCGGTGGCCAGGCAGAACACCGCCATGACCTCGCTGGCAACGGTGATGTCAAAGCCGTCCTCACGCGGGGTGCCGTTGACCTTGCCGCCGAGGCCGTCCACGATGAACCGCAGCTGGCGGTCATTCATGTCCATGCAGCGCTTCCAGGTGATGCGGCGGGGGTCAATGTTCAGCGGGTTGCCCTGCTGGATCGAGTTGTCGATCATGGCAGCCAGCAGGTTGTTGGCCGCGCCGATGGCGTGGATGTCGCCGGTAAAGTGCAGGTTAATGTCCTCCATCGGCACGACCTGAGCATAGCCGCCACCGGCAGCGCCGCCCTTGATACCGAACACGGGGCCGAGCGACGGCTCACGCAGGCAGAGCATCGTTTTTTTGCCCAGCGCGTTCATGGCGTCCGCCAGACCGACGCTCGTCGTGGTCTTGCCCTCGCCCGCGGGCGTGGGGCTGATGGCGGTGACTAAGATCAGCTTGCCCTCGGGCTTGTCAGCCTTGGCCAGCTTGTGGTTCAGCTTGGCCTTGTAGTGGCCGTAGGGGATGACGTCCTCGCCCTGCAGGCCCAGATTGGCGGCGATTTCGGTGATGGGCTGCATTTCGGCGGCCTGTGCAATTTCGATGTCGCTCAGCATTGTACGATTCCTCCGTTTTTGTAAAAAACAATAAAGGGCTGCACACACCATACTCCAGTGTATGCAGCCCAGACGGTCGGCTTAAAAGGCAAGTGATAACGCCGCGTCCCCTGTGGTAAGCCCCACAATATCCCGTCGGTCAGCGGCCTTGCGATATTCTTACTGTAGCATAGGAACGCGGGTTTGTCAAGTGAAACAACCGGAGCTGTTCTTACGCTGCTTTTGCGCTGCTCTTGCGTTGTGGGGGCCGATGGTGAGCATCTGTCCCTACAAGTTCCGAAATGTCGGCAGGGTCATACCGTCCCTTTCCCACAGCCCCACTTTTTAAAATACCGTCCCATGCTGACAAGCTGCATCTTGAACTTGCCTGCGTCGCGCATGGGGGCGCGGTGCCACGCATGAATGGCGGAAAACTGCGGAGCCAGCCAGACGGTGCCCTTCTGCAGCACCTTCTGGGTCAGGTCAGCGTCCTCTACATACATGAAATACCCGGGGTCAAACCCGCCGATTTCCTTGAACACATCGGTGCGCACGGCCATAAAGCTGCCGGTGCAGAACTCGATGCGGCGGGGCACGGTCAGATCCTCATCCTGCATCGTGTAGTGGTCGTCGGCCTTCTTAAAGCAGCCGCCGAGCTTCGGGGCCAGCTGCCGCGCCAGCAGCAGCCAGGGCGTCGGCTTGCGGCGGGGCAGGTGCTGCAGCTTGCCGTCCGGGTAGCGCAGCTGGGGCGTTGCCATAGCGGCCCCGGGCCGGGCCAGCAGCCACGCGGCCATGTCCTCCAGCACGTTGCCGGTCAGCAGGATGTCCGGGTTCAGAATAAAGTGTACGTCGCTGGTCAGACGATCCAGCACATAGTTGTGGCCCTTGCCGAAGCCGATATTCTTTTCCAGCGGCAGCACAGTCACGCGGCTGTCGCCGAAATCCGTCTCTGCCAGCTGCCTGCCGCAGCCGTCGGGACTGCCGTTGTCCACGACATACAGGGCAAGATCCGGGGCAGGGGTATAGTGCAGGATGCTGCGCACCGCGGCGCAGACCTCGTCATAATCACAGTACGCCACAATGCAGGCGCTGATTTTGGGCATAATCACTTCTCCAATGCTTCCAGATGGTTCAAGTCATACGGCGTGTCCTGATACACGTAGTAGTTCAGCCAGTTCGTGTACAGCAGATACCCGTGGGCGCGCCAGCGGAACAGCGGGTCGCGGCTCGGATCGTCGTCGGGGTAGTAGTTGCACGGGATGTTGATGGGCTTGCCGGCCTTCACATCGCGCTTATACTCCCTGTCCAGCGTATATTTGTCGTACTCGGGGTGGCCGATGACAAAGATCTGCCGCCCGGACTCGGTGGAAAGCAGCATCGGCCCGGCAATGTCGCTCTCGGCCAGAATGCGCAGGTCGCCGCAGGCGTCGATGGCGGCGCGGTCCAGCCCGGCCCAGCGGCTGTGCGGGGCGTAGAATACCTCGTCGAAGCCGCGCACCAGCGGGTTGGAGGGTCGTGTCACACGATGCTCAAACACGCCGAACATCTTCTTGTCCAGATGCACCTTGGGGATGCCGAAGTGGTAGTACAGCCCCGCCAGCGCACCCCAGCACAGGTGGATGGTGGAGTAGACGTTCTCCTTGGTGTAGTCCATGATGCGGCAGAGCTCGTCCCAGTAGTCAACGTCCTCGTAGTCCAGGTCCTCAATCGGCGCACCGGTGATGATCATGCCGTCAAAGCGCTCGTTTTTGATCTCGTCAAACGTTTTGTAGAACGCCTTCATGTGCTCGGGCGCGGTGTGGGTCGTGCTGTGGGTCGCCGTCTGCAAAAAGGTGACCTGCACCTGCAAAGGGCTGTTTGCCAGCAGGCGGGCCAGCTGGGTCTCGGTCACGATCTTGGTCGGCATCAGGTTTAAAATCAGGATGCGCAGCGGGCGGATATGCTGGCTCATCGCGCGCTCCTGGTGCATGACAAATACATTTTCCTGCTGCAATTCCTCGTAAGCGGGCAGGTCTTTCGGGATGATAAGAGGCATAGGGAAGGACTCCTTATTCAGAATACCTTTATTATAAAGGTTTCCCCCGCAAAAAGCAACAAAAAAGCACTCCCGGTGCAAAACCGGGAGTGCGGCGGCGCTTACCGCTTATTCGTACTTGACGTTGTCGATCAGGTTCTGCATGACGTCGCTCTGCAGAACGTTCATCTTGATGTAGTTCTCACCGTAGGCGGAGACATACTGGCTCGGGTCGGTGGTGCCGTAGTAGCGGCCAAAGTCAGCGTTCATGGTAGCGGTATCGCACTTGAAGCCCGTTTTCTCGGCCACGGCCTGCATCAGCAGGGCCTGCTGGGTGATGGACTTGATGCTGTCGTTGGCATCTGCCAGATAGGCATCCACGCTGTCATAGCTGCTGCCCATCATGCCGGAGGAAAGCAGGGTGTTCATGTCGGTGCCGTATTTCTGGGCGTTGGTGTAAATGCGGTACAGCAGCACATCGCGGTAGTAGTCCAGCGCGGTCTGCGGCAGCTCGTCCGCGTAGCTGGCCTTGTCATGCAGGGCGGTGTAAACGTCACTGGCCTGGTTGTCATAGAGCATCGTGGACTTGACGAAGGCTTTCAGCTCATCGACGCTGTTCAGGCTCATGCTCTCGCCGAGATTTTCCTTGACCCAGTCGTCGGTCAGCTCGGGGGTGACGGACTCCTTGATGTAGTTCAGGGTCGTCTCAAAGACGGCTTCCTTGCCGTTCAGGTCCTCATTGCCGTAATCCTCGGGGAAGGTGACCGTGACGTCAAAGGTCTCGCCGGGGGTATGGCCGACGATCTGATCTTCAAAGTTGTCAATGTAGGTGCCGCTGCCCAAAGTCAGGTCGGCGCCGCTGCCCTTGGTGTCGCCGCCGTCGAAAGCAACGCCGTCGATGCGGCCCACATAGTCAATGTTGACCGTATCGCCGTCCGCGGCTGCGCGGTCCTTGACCTCATTCGTGGTCGCAAAGTTGGACAGCACGTTGGAATCAATGTAATCATTGATGTCGTCGTCGCTGACCTGGCCCAGGTCGGCGCTGATCGTGATGTCCGCGTAGTCGTCGGGCAGGGTGACATAATCGGTGGCGGTCACGCCCTTGAGATAACCGTTCTCGTCAAACGCATCGGAAAAGCTGAAATCAGCCAGATAGGCGTACTCGGCGTCCGCGGTCTCAGCGCTGGCCTTCTCGGCGGTGTCAGCCGTCTCGGCGGTAGATTCAGCGGCCTCGGAGGAGGCGGTGTCAGCGGTATTGCCGCAGGCCGCAAGCACAGCGGTCATGCCGACAGCCATGCCAAGGGCTGCCACACGGCGAAAATTCTTCAGTTTCATGGGATTCTCCTGTCTTTTTCAAAATTGCATACTTTCTTATTATACACGCTTTTTCGGAAAAGTAAAATGAAATTGCTGTGAAAATGTGGTATAATGGAAAATAGACAAACAACAAGGAGACATACACCATGGAAAAATCCAAAATTGACCGCATCAACGCGCTGGCAAAAAAGGCAAAGGCCATCGGTCTGACCGAGCGCGAAACCGCCGAGCGCGACGCTTTGCGCAAGGAGTATCTGGCCGATATGCGCGCGGCCTTCAAACAGCAGCTCGACAGCACCTATGTCCAGACTGCGGACGGCGCAAAGATCCCCTATGCCGAGTACGCGAAGCTCTCTAAGCATTGATCTGCCCCTGCAACTGCGCCAACGGAAACATTTGAATCTTGTACAAAACAGCTATAGTATTCTCTTGACAAATATGGTATAATACAGAACGGCAGCGGATCCCGGAGATTCCGGAAAAGGCTGAAATGCCTATTTACTTACAAAAGAGGTAGAAACGTATGCTTACTTCCATTACCGGCATTAACTGGGGCGACGAGGGCAAGGGCCGCATGGTCGACCTGCTCAGCCAGGACTATGACATTGTTGCGCGCTATCAGGGCGGCGACAATGCAGGCCACACCGTCAAGACCGAGCGCGGCAAATTCGTCCTGAACCTGATTCCCTCCGGCATTCTGCGCCCCGACGTTGTCTGCGTTATGGGCGGCGGCATGGTCATCGACCCCGAGCACCTCGAGAAGGAAATCGCCTCCCTGACCGAGAAGGGTGTTGAGATCAGCCCCAAAAACCTGAAAATCTCTGACCGTGCGACCATCACCATGCCGTTCCATGTCGCACAGGACGGCCTTGAGGAGGAGCGCCTGTCCAAGACCGGCGCACAGTTCGGCTCCACCAAGCGCGGCATCGCCTACAGCTACGGCGATAAGTACATGAAAAAGACCCTGCGCATGGGCGACCTCGTCCACATGGACGCCGGCGTCAAGAAGCGTCTGGAGACCATCGTCGAGTCCAAGAACCTGACCATGGAGAAGATCTACGGCCAGAAGCCCGTCAGCGTTGACGAGATGTGGGCTTGGTGCGAGAAATATTCCAAGCTGTTTGCCCCCTACATCTGCGATGTGGGCGGCTATCTGGACAAGGCTGACCGCGAGGGCAAAAAGATCATGTTCGAGGCCCAGCTGGGCGCTCTGCGTGACATCGACTTCGGCATCTATCCTTACACGTCTTCCTCCAACACCGTGTCCGCCTATGCACCCATCGGTGCGGGCATCCCGGGCCACAAGCTGAACCTCTCCATCGGCATTATGAAGGCTTATTCCTCCTGCGTCGGTGAGGGCCCCTTCACCACGGAGCTGGCTATGACCGAGGCGGAAAAGGATGTGCTGCGTGAGCACGGCCATGAGTACGGCGCCGCCACGGGCCGTCCCCGCCGCGTCGGCCCGTTCGACGCTGTGGCAAGCCGCTACGGCGTGCAGTGCCAGGGCTGCGATGAACTGGCCCTGACCCTGCTGGACGTCCTCGACTACATGGAGGAAGTGCCCATCGTCACCGCCTACAAGCTGACCGACGGCAGCACGACCACCCGCTTCCCCATGGGCAAGACGCTGGACGATGCTCAGCCTGTTGTGGAGACCGTGCCCGGCTGGCACTGCGACATTACCGGCGTGCGCAAGTTTGAGGACCTGCCCCAGGCCGCTCAGAACTATGTCACACGTCTGGAGGAACTGGTCGGCTGCAAGATCAAGTACATCTCCGTCGGCCCCGAGCGCGATGCCTGCATTGTGCGGAAGTAATTTTTCTCCTTGGCCCCCTCCCAGAGGAGGCAAGAACTTATAACCAACCAAAAGGCAGACCCTTACAAGGTCTGTCTTTTTCTAAAAGAGGGGGTATTCCCACTGATTCAGCTTTTAATACGGGCTTTCGTCAAAAATTATAAAAGCACCGCGGATCGCGCCGTCCGCACGGCCTACGGAAATCTGGCCTGCATCGTCAGCGTGGTGTGCAACCTACTGCTGGCGGGCGGCAAGATCGCCGTCGGTGTACTGACCGGCAGCGTTGCCATCACCGCCGACGGCATGAACAACCTGTCCGATGCCAGCTCCAATGTCGTCAGCCTCGTCGGCTTCAAGCTCGGCGCGCGCCCGGCGGACTCGGAGCATCCCTACGGCCATGCCCGGTATGAGTATCTGGCCGGGCTGGCGGTCTCTGTCATGATCCTGGTCATCGGCGTGGAGCTTTTGAAGGAGAGCTTTGCCAAGGTTCTGCACCCGACGGAGGTCGCTTTCAGCTGGCTCATGGTTGCAGTACTGATTGCGTCCATCCTCGTCAAGCTCTGGATGAGCAGGCTGAACCGGCAGATCGGCACGGCCATCGACTCAGAAACGCTGCTGGCCACCGCCGCCGATGCCCGCAACGATGTCATCACGACGGCAGCGGTTCTGGCAGCCACGATTCTGACAAAGCTCACCGGCTTTGTCCGCATTGACGGACTGATGGGTATCGGTGTGGCGGCGTTCATTTTGTACAGCGGTGCAATGCTCGTCAAAGACACCATCAATCCGCTGCTGGGTGCGGCGCCTGACTCGGATCTGGTCGAGCATATCGAGAAAAAGGCCCTGAGCTATCCCGGCGTGCTGGGCGTGCACGATCTGATGATCCACGACTACGGCCCCGGCAGCCGCCTGGTCAGCTTCCATCTGGAAATGGACGCTAAGGACGACGTCATGCACAGCCACGATGTCATTGACCGCATTGAGCGGGACCTGCTTGTGGAGGACGGGCTGATTGCGACGATCCACTTTGACCCCGTCGTGACCGGTGACCCCCACGCGGACGAGCTGAAGGCGTTTTTGCAGCGTGAGGTCGAGGAGCTCGCGCCGCTGGCCAACATCCACGACCTGCGCATTGTGCCCGGCCCGACACATACGAACGTGATTTTTGACTGTGCCGTCCCTGCCGAGTACATGACCGACAAGCAACACCGGGGCGTCAAGCTCGTCAATGCCCTGCGCAATGCCGTACAGGCCAAGTGGCCCGACCATTTCTGTGTCATAAAGCTGGAACCGGACTATGCACCGGTACACCACGAATAAAAGAAGCAACCCTGTAGGGGCAGGGCATGCCCTGCCCTCAACGTAAAATCCATAGCGATGTGGCGTCAAGGCTGCGGGCCGGACATGTCCGGCCCCTACCGAGCACCATTACGGAAAGTAAAACTATAGTAAGGAGAGGTATCCCCATGGACTACAACAAAGCTGCTCTGGAGCTCCACAGCAAGTTCCCCGGCAAGATCGCCGTGCAGAGCCTTTGCGAATGCAAGGACCGCGACGCGCTGTCCACCGCCTATACCCCCGGCGTGGCCGAGCCGTGCCGCAAAATCAAGGCAAACCCCGATGACGTCTACACCTACACGATGAAGGGCCGCACCGTCGCCGTCGTCACGAACGGCACTGCCGTGCTGGGTCTGGGCAACATCGGCCCCGAGGCCGGTCTGCCGGTCATGGAGGGCAAGTGCGTCCTGTTCAAGGAGTTCGGCGGCGTCGATGCGTTCCCCATCTGCCTGAACGCCAAGACGAAGGAGGAGGTCATCGCTGCGGTCAAGGCCATTGCCCCGACCTTCGGCGGTATCAACCTGGAGGATATCCGCAGCCCCGAGTGCTTTGAAATCGAAGCCGAACTCGAGCGTGACCTCGACATCCCCGTGTTCCACGACGACCAGCACGGCACAGCCATCATCGTGCTGGCGGGTGTGCTCAACGCCTTGAAGGTCGTCGGCAAGCGCATTGAGGACGTCAAGATCGTCCAGAACGGCCCCGGCGCGGCGGGCACGGCCATCATCCACATGCTGCAGGTCGCGGGCGCTAAGAACATCGTCGCCGTTGATGAGCACGGCATCCTCTACCCGAACCGCCCCGCGGGCCTTGAAGGCCACAAGGGCAGGCTGGCCGAGGAGACGAACCCCGACAAGCTGACCGGCGGTCTGGCCGAGGCCATACGGGACGCCGACATCTTCATTGGTACGTCGATTGCGGGCGCATTGACCCCCGAACTGGCCGCCACGATGGCGAAGGACGCGATTGTGTTCGCCATGGCGAATCCCACGCCCGAGATCATGCCCGACCTCGCTAAGCAGGCGGGCGTCCGCGTCATCGGCACGGGCCGCAGCGACTTCCCGAACCAGGTCAACAATGTGCTGGCGTTCCCCGGCATCTTCAAGGGTGCGCTGTCCGTCCGTGCGCGGGACATCAACCCCGCCATGAAGATGGCCGCCGCTAAGGCCATCGCGGGTCTCATCCCCGATGACGAGCTGAACGAGGAAAACATCCTGCCCAAGGCATTTGACCCCCGCGTGGCCGATGCCGTCGCTGCTGCCGTCGCACAGGCCGCGAGAGAAAGCGGCGTGGCGCGCGTATGAGCATCCGTGAAATTCCCGCCGCCGCCATCACCGACGCAGTGGAGGCTCTCTGCATCGAGGCCAACACCCGGCTGCCCGCCGACGTAAAGGCTGCACTGGATGCCGCCGAGGCCGCCGAGCCGTGGCCGCTGGCAAAAGAGACACTGGGCTTATTGCAGCAGAATCTCTGCGTTGCGAAAGAGAAAGACCTGCCCATCTGCCAGGACACCGGCATGGCCTGCGTCTTTATCGAGCTGGGCCAGGACGCCCACATTGACGGCGACCTGACCGATGCCGTCAACGAGGGCGTGCGCCGCGGCTACGAGAAAGCGTTCTTACGCAAATCCATCACCGCCGACCCGCTGCAGCGCGTCAACACGGGGGACAACACCCCGGCGTTCCTGACCGTGCATCTTGTGCCGGGCAGCGGCTGCAAAATCACCGTCGCCCCCAAGGGCGCAGGCAGTGAGAACATGAGCCGCCTTGCCATGCTCAAGCCAGCCGACGGCGTCGAGGGCGTGAAAAAATTCGTGCTTGACACGGTGGAGCAGGCCGGAGCCAACCCCTGCCCGCCCATTGTGCTGGGTATCGGCATCGGCGGCAGCTTCGACCACTGCGCGGCGCTGGCCAAAAAGGCACTGCTGCGCCCGCTGGACGAGCCCAACGCCGACCCGTATTATGCAGCGCTGGAAAAGGAACTGCTGGACGCCATCAACGCCACAGGCTTTGGCCCGCAGGGCTTTGGCGGTGCCACGACCTGTCTGGGGGTTGCCATTGAGCAAAAGCCTACCCATGTGGCCTGCCTGCCCGTGGCCGTCAACATCAGCTGCCACGTCACCCGCCGCGCCAGCCGCACGCTGTAAGGAGGCGCAACGATGCAATATGTACTGAAAACGCCCCTCTCCAAGCAGGACCTTGCGCCGCTGAAAGCAGGGGATACCGTGCTGCTGTCGGGCGTGGTCTACACCGCCCGTGACGCCGCCCACGCCCGCATGATGGAGCTGCTGGACAAGGGCGAGCCGCTGCCGTTCCCCATTGAGGGCGCGGCCATCTACTACGTCGGCCCCACGCCGGAGCGCCCGGGCTGTGCCATCGGCGCGGCAGGCCCCACGACCTCGGGCCGTATGGACGCCTACACGCCGCGGCTGCTGGATCTGGGACTGGCCTGCATGATCGGCAAGGGCAAGCGCACCGATGCCGTCAAGCAGTCCGTCGTCAAAAACGGCGCGGTCTATCTGGCCGCCATCGGCGGGGCCGGTGCCCTGATGGCCGGCAGTGTGCAGAGCTGTGAGATCATTGCGTGGCCGGACCTCGGCTGTGAGGCGGTGCGTAAGTTGGTGGTTAAGGACTTCCCGCTGACGGTCCTGCTGGACACCCACGGCGGCGACCTGTACCAGAGCGGCCCCGCTGCTTACCTCGCCAGCCGGGAGCACAACGCATGAGCCGCAAACGGATGGCAAAGTGCCTGGCCCTCTGCGCATTGGCGCTGGCCGTCTGCGTCGGCATAGCGGCGGCGCTGGTCATCTCCAAAAACCGGCAGAGAGCTGCCGAAGCTGCCGCTGCGGCCAGTGCCGCTGCTGCCAGCGAGGCCGCCAAAGCCGCCGAGGAGGAGGCTGCCCGCGCCGCCAGTGAAGCCGCCGAGGCAGCCCGTCAGGAGGAAGAACGCCTGGCCGCCGAAGCAGCCGCCGCGAAGCGTGCCGAGCAGGTCACCGCTGCGCAGGCCGAGCACGACAGCGTGCAGTACGGCGATAAGCTGGGCCGCATCTGGGTCGAAGGCACAAACGTGGACTGCGCCCTCTATTGGGGCGACAGCGAGGGCCAGTTTGGCCGCGGCGCGGGCTGCCGCGCCGAGAGTGACTGCGTTCTGCCCGGCGAGAACGGCACAGTCTTTATCGGCGGGCATACGGGCACGTACTTCTCAGACCTTGGCTCGACGCAGCTCGGTGCCATTATTCATCTGGAAACCGACTGGGGCGACTTTACCTATAAAGTCACCGACATGCAGGTCATTCAGGAGACCGACGTCGATAAGGTGCGCTGGGGTGCCGAGGAGCCCAGCTGCATCCTGTACACCTGCTACCCCTTTGGCATCCTGACCCACACCCCTCAGCGCTACGCCGTCTATGCAGACCCCGTCAGCGCCGACGAGTACGGTGTGGTACCGGCAGAGACAACCGAAAAATAAAAATGACCGAGGTACATCCCCCCGCAGGGGATATACCTCGGTCATTTCCTTGATCATCTGCTGGAACTCCGGGCGGTTGTCTGTCTTGACAGAGATGGCACGGTCAATGTAGTGCTTGACGATGGTGATGCCATTCTTTTCCGCATAGGCCGTGCACTCCCGGATCTGGCCTTCGATAGATTCTTCACGCTGGTTGTCCGATGAATAGCGAGCATAGATCACAGCGGTCATGGCAGGCACCTCCCATTTATACATCATTGAACGGTGGAACGTTCATAAAAACCAACTTTCGTATAATGTATATACCACAACCCCGTGGCCACAAATTTTTAATTTTTGAAAATCCTGTGCTCCACCGGGACTTCACATCTGCAACTCTTGCGAGCTTTGATGTGATCTTGTTGGGGTGTGCCTGCCCCAAACCCTGCTTAGAACGGACGAGGAGGAATTGTGTCAATTTGACATAATTCCTCCCACTGCTGCAGAAGCGAGCATCCGCAAGCAGATCACAGAGCGGAACAATGTCAGCGAATCTTATGGCAAGTGAAACAGGCTCATCATACCCCCAGCAAAGAGAAACAGAGCGTTCCCGACGGGGAACGCCCTGTTGTACATATCTCTGTCGTATGTGGATTTTTCAGGGTGCGTCCGCAGGGGCGCACCCTATTTTTGTTTCATCATGGTTGGGTATACGTCAAAACGCATTTACCGGTTCTTTTTCTCCTTGGCTGCATCGTGGTTGGTTTTGCGCTGTTCCACCATCTGGGCGAACCATTCCACCATTGCAGGGTCGTCGTGAGCAAAGAAGGCACTGGTTTTGGTATCCAGTGCGGCGATCCTTTCCATGTCCTCAGAGGACAGCGTAAAGTCGAACACTTCCAGATTTTCCTGCATCCGCTCCCTGTGGGTGGATTTTGGGATGACCACCACGCCCCGCTGCAAATGCCAGCGGAGAATGACCTGTGCCACGGTTTTGCCGTATTTTGCGCCGATTTCTGCCAGGACAGGGTTTGTGAACATCTGACTCCGACCTTCGCCAAAGGGAGCCCATGCCTCCATCTGAACGCCGTACTTTTCCATCCATTCCTTTGCCTTGCCCTGCTGGTGCAGCGGATGTACCTCTACCTGATTCACCATGGGTTTGATACGAGCAAAGCTGCACAGATCAACGAGGCGGTCAGGATAAAAATTGGACACGCCAATGGCTCGAATCTTGCCTGCCTCATATAGCTCCTCCAAGGCGTGCCATGCGCCGTAGTAATCAGCAAACGGCTGGTGCAACAAACAAAGGTCCAGATAATCCGTTCGCAGCTTACGCAGTGATTCCAGCACAGATGCCTTGGCCTCCTTATAACCGTAATGCTCGACCCAGACCTTGGTGGTCAGAAAAATATCTTTGCGATCCACACGGGATTTTTCGATTGCTGTGCCCACCTGCTCTTCGTTGAAGTAGGATTGTGCCGTGTCGATGGAGCGGTAGCCCACCTGCAAAGCATCCAGTACACAGCGCTCGCATTCCTCCTGTGAGACCTGATAGACCCCATAGCCAAGCTGGGGCATTTTTACGCCGTTATTCAATGTGATATAGTTCATATAAAAGCCTCCCTGCGGAGATGATCCTGTGTTTATCACCGCAATTCCTTATAGGTTTCTTCCTGCACCGACTCGCACCACTCGTTAGAGGTGCCCTCACCGGGCACTTCCACTGCCAGATGAGAGAACCAGCAATCGGGTGCAGCACCGTGCCAGTGCT
>OLQD01000838.1_pt1 | contig 28040 bp, 20 predicted proteins | sample 1672841 | NCBI WGS metagenome assembly OLQD01 (sample SAMEA3136729, study PRJEB25190) | human gut metagenome | biome: human gut; feature: human-associated habitat; material: faeces | place: Austria | collected 2013 | reverse complement strand
CCATCTCATCAGTCGGTTTATATCAGATATTCACCCCCCTCGCCCTACGGGCACTCCCCCTATCTCATTCTACGATGAGCAGAGGGAGAGGATTGAAAATGGTATTTCTCGTTTCGGCACAAAGATAGCTTTGTACCCTTCTCCTCTATCGCATAATACTACGGGACACGGCTGGGGAGAAGGGATTAAAAAACTCAGCGGTATTTATACTGCCCGGTAATAATCCTGCAAGAGACAGCGGGCGATGAAGTCCCAGTTTTCGGTTACAAGTGCGGAGTCACCGTCGGCGAAGCGAGCATCGGGAAGCAGTCGGTTTTCGCACAAATAGATGAGTAGGTCTATGGGGCATCGCCCGGGTACGGTAAGAAGCGACAGTGCATCCCTCCGGGCTGCCTGCGGGTCGTAACAAGGATTGGCAGGGTCGCATACGCATTGGGCTATATCCGAAGCGATGAGCATGCCTTTGTAAGGCGTGACATAGAGAATAAAATTCTTTTTCCCGGCGAGGTGCGAGAGATGTCCGCCTTCTGTCTCTCCCCATTGCATCCCTTCGGTAAGAAATTTGTCCAACTCCGAGTAAGAGCCTATGTATTTGACAGGCATGCCTCCGGTTTCTCGGGTGAATTGCCGGTAATAGGGGTGCAGTTCCTTTTTCTCTTCCGCTTCTTCGGGGAAAGTGTGTTGCCAAAGCAAAGAGACCCATTCGTGAGCAAAGAGCGCCAAAGGTCCGGCCGGCAGAGTATATAGCGATTCCCGACGCAGTTCGCCGAGCTTGGCGATTCTTTCTTTGTCTCCATGCGATTTACTCTGTGCCTCGTGTGAAAGCTGCCGGGCGAGCGAACGATTGGAAGGGCCCAACAGAAACGAATCCCAAAAGAGCCATTCGGCGAGCCGGTAACGGGATTCGGGGTCGTCGGTATCGTTCAGTTCGGGAAGGCAAAATTCTTGTAACAAGGGTGAGTCGGGAGCTGTTTCGTATTCCGACTCTAACAGATTGTAAATCTTATCGGCCGTTGTGATGAGACGATTGTCGAGCGGGGAAAGAACCTCGTGCAAGGAGTCGTGCGTACAAAGCAGATACCAGAGTAGTACTCGCAGGTCTTCCCGATTTACTTCCCCGTCGTAGTAATTCTCGGCGGGAAAGAATGGCAGGGTACGACCGTAGAGCGAGCGGTGGTAGGAGAGAAACGTTGCCCACAATCCCGTACCGGACAGAATATCGGCAAAATAACCTACGACATCGCAACAAAGATTTTTAGTGGCCTCCTCGGTTAATCTTTCTTTCAACGGAGATATTTTTACGAGGTCATATACTCGGTTGGCCAGTTGCGTATAGTAACGATCGCTGTCGGTCGTTTGTGTATAAGGCTGTCGAGAAAGCCATTGTTGCAAAGTGATGTTCATTGTCTTTCCTTTTTTACGAGATTAGTTATTCCGAGTCACACCCGAAAAGATAACGAGTTAGAGAGAATTCGTCTCCTGTCGGTTGTCAGGCTTCCCCGCCGGGAGCCATGAAAGGAGGCATACCGCCCCGTTGAGGATCGTTCATTTGTATAGGCCCGAATTGAGCTTCGTATTTGCGTATGTTGTCCTGCAAGGCGAATAACAATCGTTTGGCATGCTCGGCCGTGAGAATGATACGCGATTTCACCGGAGCTTTGGGAGCACCCGGAGTCATGCGGATAAAGTCGATAACGAACTCCGACGGAGCATGAGAAATAATAGAGAGATTGGAGTAAATGCCTTCGGCTACTTCGGCAGACAATTCTATCTGGATTTCCTTTTTTTCTTCCATAATCAGTTCAGTTTAAAGTAATAGTATTTATAGTTGAAATTTACTTGATTTACATAAAGTTGCAGCGTCGTATAAGGACGGCTTCGATAAGCCGAGATATTGAACGACGAGTATAGATTGCTCCAATGTCCCTCGGGGTCGTCGTTGCGACTGTGTCGCAACTGTACTTTCAAGGTATCGCCGGAAAGCTCGGCTTCGTCGGCGACAAGCAGGATGCTGTGCGGCCGGCTGTGGTAATCGATACGATACCTCAGATTAAGGAAGTCGCCGGTTTTCCATGCGCTTTGCAAATAAAGAGTATCGTCGGGCAACTGGTCGATTTTGTCATGGGGTACTATTCGGAGCGTGTCGAAATGAATAGCCGAAAGCGCTTGTATTTCTACCTGCTTTTTGTGTTCCGACAACGTTCCTATCGGGCGGTATTGCAGCAATACACGCACTCCCTCGCCCATGTCATCGCTATTTACTTCCGAAACGGGATAAAGCGTATCGACCGGAGCGGAATCGGTTGTCTGGTAGGTGAAATAAGGATTGCCTTTATTCGTATGGCAAGTGACGATGTCGGCATAGAAGATGCCGTAAATATCTTTTTCATCGTCTCCGCAAGCCGTTGCGAAGATAGATAAAAGGATAAAGGAGCAACCGTATAACCAACTCTTTTTCATTTGTATGCCTTGTTTTATTCTTCGACAGAAGCGGGAGAAACGATGGAACCGTCTTTCATGAAGAGGGTACGATCGGTCATTCGAGCCAACGTCTCGTCGTGCGTGACGATGACGAACGTCTGTTTGAACTCGTCACGCAGGTCGAAAAACAGTTTGTGTAATTCGATTTTATTTTTCGAATCGAGACTTCCCGACGGCTCATCGGCAAGTATGACAGAGGGGCGGTTTATCAATGCTCGGGCAACGGCAACCCGCTGTTTTTCACCGCCCGACAGTTGAGCCGGTTTGTGTCCCAGTCGGTCGCTCAGGCTCAGGAAATCGAGTATCCGCTTGGCTTCCTGTTCTGCATCCGATTGGTTTCCCCCCCCGATGAGAGCCGGAATCATCACATTTTCGAGAGCCGTAAATTCGGGCAACAACTGGTGGAACTGGAATACGAATCCGATGTTACCGTTTCTGAAACGCGCCATTTCCCTATCGGGGAGGTTATCCACCCGCCTGCCGTCGTATAAGATTTCCCCGCAATCGGGCTTGTCGAGCGTTCCCACGATCTGCAACAAGGTTGTTTTGCCGGCTCCGCTCGCCCCCACGATGGAGACGATTTCGCCCTGTTCGATCACGGCATCGATACCTTTCAGTACCTCCAAAGAACCATAGCTCTTGTGTATGTTTTTTATCTCTATCATACTTCTGTTAGTTTTCTGATGACATGCCCCGCCAGATAACACCCAAAGATTGCCGGCAGATAAGAAATCGTCCCGACGGTCGATTTTTTATTACGTTCTCCCTCCACGACCACGACGGCGTTACGATCGGCCTGCTCGGTGGAGAATACCGTTTTCAGACCTTTGGAAATACCCTCTTTCCGCAGTCGCAATCTTACCGCTTTTGCCAAAGCGCAATGGTAGGTATCGGCTATGTCGGCTATCCGTATGGCCGACGGGTCTTTGCGTCCGCCTGCACCCATCGATGAAACAATTTTGATTTTATGCCGCAGGCAATAGGCGATCAAAGCTACCTTCGGCGCCAGCGTGTCGATGGCATCGATGACAAAATCTATTTCGCCGCCCTCCAACAAAGCGGGAATATCTTCCTCTTCGATGAAACGATGCTGTGCCGTTAGCTTCAAATCGGGATTTATATCGAGAAACCGTTCTTTCAATATCTCGACTTTGGGTTTTCCCAATGTACTGTGCAAAGCTACCAATTGTCGGTTCAGATTGCTCTCGGACACGGTGTCTCCGTCGATAATCGTCAAAGCTCCTATACCGGCTCGCACGACCATTTCGGCGGCATAAGCCCCTACACCACCCACCCCCACGACAAGGACGTGGGCATTTTGCAATCGTTTTATCGGTTCATCGCCAAACAGCAGCCGGGTACGTGACAACCATTCGTCCATCTTTTCTTATGCGGTTTGTCTGTATATAATTGAATGACGAAGATACTCTTTTTTACCGAAAATCGGAAATGGCCGAGGCAAATTAAAGTCGAACGCATTGGCGATAGTAATATGGATAACGGTTTTTCGTCGATTCAGAAATGCGATTTGTCTTTTACTCACGACTTCCGTGGCACACGGATAGGCAGGACGATAGTAATCGATATGATTTTTATTCTATTTATAGATTTTATTCACAGGATTTTTGGTAAAAATAAGATTCATTGGGTTTTTCGGTAATCTCCTCATTGTATATTTGCGTTGTAAAATAATACGAAATAGACTATGCCGAGATACTAAGGCAACCTTGCTGGCTTTCTATTTTGTAAAGTAGTCACCTATTAAAAATAAAGTAATTATGAAGAAGTTTCTTGTTATGGCGTGTATCGCCGCTGCTTCGATGATAGCCTTGCCGGCTGTGGCTCAAACGACTACCGGTAGTAAGACCCAAACGGAATGCTGCAAAAAAGGCAAAGCCGATTGTAAGAAAGAGTGTAATTGCACCGATTGCAAATGCAAAGATTGTAAAGCGACGGCTCCTTGTTGCGACTCTAAGGCAAAATGCAACGACAAGGCCGATTGCTGCAAACAAGCCAAATGCGATAAGGCTAAGGCTCCTTGCTGCGAAAAGAAGAATGTAAAAAAGTAAATTCTGTTGTTGAAAGATGAATTCGGGGCGACCGCAAAATTGCGGTCGCCTTTTATTTGATGACCCGTAGTTTTCTTTGGAATATTATGCCGGAGTCGTGGTTATGTCCGTGTGGCCATGCCCCATGCGGTTCCTATATTTCGTAGGCGAGACTTCTTTGTATTTCAGAAATGTCCGGCAAAAATGAGATAGATTATTAAATCCTACGCCGTACGCTATCTCGGAGACCGATTTGTCCGTCGTCGACAACAGGCGGCAGGCTATATCCATACGGTAGGTATTGAGATAATTCGTAAACGATACCCCTTTCATTCGTTTGAAAAAGACGCAGAACGAAGAACGGTTCATGTGTACGAGGGAGGCGATTTCGTCGATAGGAATATCGTGATTATAATGCAAGGAAACATAAATCTCTATCTGTTGTATCTTCTTGTCCCGTTTCTTTAACGGGCGATTGATTCCTGTCGGATTCATCTCGTCGGAAAGAGCCAGATGTCCGAGTATCCGTATCACTCCCGATAATTGTCCGAGCGAGTCGGTTTTTATTATTTCCTGCATTTCATGCCTCACATTTTTCAATAAATCGCCTCGTAACTGAAAGGCCGTGTGTTGCCGGCTGTCGAGATGTCCGAGCGGCCCTATTTCGGGTAACGTAACCGAGAGTTCTTTAAACAGATTTTTCCTGAAAAGCAGACAAATATCCTCTACCACATTGCCGGGATTGTTGTCGAATATCCAACCGTGCAACATGTCGGGCGGTATTAAAAAGATTTCATCTTTCGTGAAAGGTTGCGATTGGTCGCCGATAACGAATGTGCCGCAACCTCTGATAATGTAGATAAGTTCCCAGTCCGATTGTGTATGAATGGGAAACTCCTCGGACGGGTTTAGCAAATCGTGTAATACGAGAAAAGAATGCGTACCTCCTGTCAAGTGATAATATTTGGATTCCATCTGGGACTGTTTTATATAAAATGTAAATATAAATCAAAAGTTTCGAACTATATGCAAATATCAATCAAAATAAGAGTCCTACTTTTGTACCCGTAAAAAACAGCATAATATCATGGAGAAAATCACCGATGCGGTTATGTCCGAAAAACCACGTTATGCTATTCTCGACGGATTGCGAGGAGTGGCTGCCGTGATTGTCGTCGCCTTTCATTTGTTTGAAACTTATTCCAAAGGTCCTGCTTATCAAATATTGAACCACGGCTATCTTGCCGTCGATTTCTTCTTTGTACTTTCTGGTTTCGTGATCGGATATGCTTATGACAATCGATGGGGAAAGATGTCCACTCTGGCTTTTTTCAAACGCCGTTTAATCCGGTTGCACCCTATGGTAATCATGGGGTCGGCAATAGGCGCATTGTTGTTCTATTTCGGTAATTGCGAACGTTTCCCTCTTATAGACCAAACTGCATGGTGGCAGGTACTGCTCATGTTTCTGCTTGCCTGTACGATGATACCGGCGCTTACCAGTTGGGATATACGAGGCTGGCAAGAGACCAATCCGCTCAATGGGCCTACTTGGTCGCTCCTGTGGGAATATCTGGCGAATATTCTTTATGCTTTGGTCGTCCGTAGGTTCTCCAAAATCGCATTGGTTTGTTTTGTTTCCTTTGCGGCGTTTTTGACACTCGATTTGACACTTAATCTCGATGTGTTCGGGTTACTTGCCCATCGAGACATTACGGCTTATACCGTTATCGGAGGTTGGAGCATTACCCCCGAACAGGTCTATATCGGTATCGTTCGGGTGCTTTATCCGTTCTTCGGAGGATTATTACTGTTTCGTATAGGAAAACTTATTCGGGTAAAGGCCGGCTTCTGGTGGTGTTCGTTACTCGTCGTTGCAGCTTTGGTAATGCCTCGTATCGGAGGCGAAACCGATGCTTGGCAAAACGGTATCTATGATGCGGCATGTATACTCCTTTTGTTCCCCGTTATCGTGGCGATGGGAGCCGGCAGCGAGGTAAAGGGGAAACACAGTGTGGCCGTATGCAATTATCTGGGCGAAATCTCCTATCCGCTCTATATTACCCATTATCCCTTTGCCTATATGCAGATGGCGTGGGTGACACACAATCCTGATGCATCTATGGGAGCGCACGTATTTGTCTCCGTATCGACGTTTATCTTGTCTGTCGGTGTGGCACACGCTTGTTTGAAACTCTATGATTTGCCTGTTCGCAATTGGCTGAAAAACAGGTTTCTTGTAAATAAGTAAGGCCAGTCTATTTGGAACGGCAACATGTAAATCGAAATATTCTGCATTTTCATTAGCATCGGATTACCGGTAGTAATACCTACACTTTACTCTGCATCGCAATATGGCGATATAAGGAGAATACCCACAAGGAAAGGGGTGGAGGATAAATATCCCATAACCCGACTAATGAGATGGCGTTTTCAACCCCTCTGTCCTTCGGACACCTCCCCTATATTTTACTGTGCAAAACACAGGGGAGGAGGTGAATCCCCATAAAGCTCCGAAGGAGTAAAAACTGTTAATGTGATACTTTCAATCCTCTCCCTCTACTCATCGTAGATGAGATAGGGGGAGTTCCCGCAGGGCGAAGGGGTTGAACTCTACAACCAAATGATCTTTTTCAACCCTTCTCCTTAGAAACTATTGTTTCTTCGGTGTCTCCTCTATATGGCTAACATAGTACCCCGTAATACTACCGGACACGGCAGGGGAGGTGTAGTACGCTTTGTACAGAAATTTAAGCAAGAATCAACCTTTCACCGAAAAGTTCGGAATGTGTTTGTTGACAAGTGATTCATTGCTAAAATTCATGCCTACCCTACGGATTTTCTACTGAACTGAAAAAGCTATGTGTGAAGGAGGAATCAGTAATTGCTGAAATTCTGGGGTTTGATGACGAACCCTACTCTCAGGCGAGAATGGAATTTGTTATAGTCGAGCAGTCCTTCGCCGTAACCGTTGTAATATTGTATAAAGAAATATTGGTTTTCGTTGGGGAATAAGCGGGCATTCAGTTCGATAACGGTGTTGAAATTGAAATTCCAGCCGCTCCGCTTGGTGAGAATAACGGTAGCCCCGAACCGACGATTGTCGCTTATGTAACTACCTGCTAATTGAAAAATACCGCAGTATTTGAGGATATCCCGGTTGTTCCCGCTGTCGATGATAGGTATCCATGTTTTGAATTGAAGCTCTACATTGCGATCGACGGCGAGCGCACCCATAAACGAGATTTTATTCCAACTGCGAGACCAAATGCTGTCTTTCCCGTTCGATTCATGTTCGATCAGGAGCGAGACTTGTCCGATAAGTCTATTTCGATGTATGACCAGATGCGATAGCCCTATGCCGGGATTGAAGTTGAGATCGTACATCGGGAGAGATTCTTGAAAGACATTCCAAAATGCTTTTTGCGTATAGGTTATAAAGAGGTAGGTGTCGAATGGAAGTTTACTTTTTGTAAGTCTCTGGCTGATGCTTAGTTGGAATTTTACATCGGAATTTTTATTGGTCGGTTTGCTCCCGATGGTCGTACCCCCGATGAAGTAGTTGTCTTTGTATAGTGAAAAATAAGGTCTTTTGTCCAGCTCTTCACGCACGCTGTCGGGATTGTATCGGGGGACATCGTTTCGGATTTGGGTAAAACCCGGAATGCAGAGCAGAACTATCAGCAGTAAGATAAACAATCGTTTCATATACAAATATAACAAATGGTGGGAGAAATGAAAAATGAACTTGTTCATTTTTTTATTTCGAACCGCATCTATATCCGATACATTCCGATATAGATAATTGTGCAAATATATGCTATATCGGCTTTATTTTATAGGTAAAAAGGTCGTTCTTTTTCGCCGGTTTTTCCATTGTTGTCGGGTTTTATACTTTGTTTTGCCCGGATATTGTTTTGCTCCTCCCGTAAAATCCAGTACATTTGCAAGAAATGAAAATGTTTTTTGCATGAATAAAATAGGTGCGGTACTGTGTATTTGTGTCCTTTTGCTGTCGGGTTGCGGCGGCAAGGATAACGAGTTTGTCGTGGAGGGAACTATCAATAATTTAGGAGGACGCCCTATTTATGCCGTTTATGGTCTTGAAAACGGCATTGTCGTGGATACGCTTCGTCCGCAGAATGGTTTTATCACATTCAAAAACTCGGCTTCGGCAGTTATTCCCATACAGTTTTATTATTTCGATAAAACGCCCTTGAACAAGATATATGTGCAGAACGGCGACCGGATAGAATTGTCGGGCGACGGGCAGGATCCTTTCGGGTTGAGAGTGAAAGGAAGTTCTCTAAATAAGGATTTGTTTAAGTTCAATCAAGAGAATAAAGAGTTGTTGCAGTCTTGGTCGGCAGAAAGGAACATTTCGGCATCGGGAATGAGAACCCGGCGATACGAGCAGTTGAGCAAGGAGCTGCAAGGCGTTGTGGCAAAGTATGTAGGCGAACATAAAGATTCGCCCGTGAGCGCTATTTTGTTAGATGATTATGTGTTGGGAAGGGCGAGCGATGCGTTTTGCGATTCGTTGATCGGTTTGTTGGACGACCGTGTACTGTCGGCTCCGCCGGCCGCAGCATTGGAAATGTATCGACAATTTGAAACCATACAGAAGAGTGACACCGTATTACCTTATTTATCATTGACTACGGTGGCCGATACGACCGAACTACTGAATCCCCGAGAAGCCCAAGCGACCCTGCTTTGTTTTTGGGCTGCCGAGACACCCGGAACACAGAGGTACAGCGGCTTTTTAAGGGAGATAACAGAACGATACGATTCGTTGGTGCAGGTCGTGGAAATTTCGCTGGATAGGGACAGCGCCGTGTGGAAGGAGCGAATCGAGGCCGATTCGGCCGTATGGGCCCGGCGGTGGGCGAAAGGCGGTTATCTTTATCCGGGGGTGAAAGAGCTTCATATCCAAAGCATACCTTATCTGTTGGTCGCCGATTCTTTGGGGCGGATTGTCGCCAGAGGGCTTTCGCCCGACTCTTCGAGAGTTTATATCGAACGTTTAGTAACACCATAACCTATTACTGCAAAATCTATTACTATGTTGGTGAAAGTTTTTGGCGCAGCCGTGCAGGGTATCGATGCTCTTGTAGTGACTATCGAGGTGAACTGTTCGCAGGGTATCCGTTTCTTTATGGTGGGATTGCCCGATGCAGCCGTGAAAGAGAGCCACGAGCGGATTGTCTCGGCCGTGGAACATAACGGTTACAGATTTCCGAGGAAACAGGTAATCGTGAACATGTCGCCTGCTGATATACGCAAGGAAGGGGCGGCGTATGATTTGCCTTTGGCCGTGGGGATTTTGGCGAGCGACGAGAAGATAGAAACAGGTAAATTGAGCGAGTATATGTTGATGGGGGAGTTGTCTCTCGACGGCTCCATTCTTCCTATCAAGGGGGCGTTGCCCATAGCTATCAAGGCAAGGGAGGAGGGCTTTAAGGGGTTGATTATTCCCAAAGCCAATGTTCGCGAGGCTGCGGTAGTCAATCATCTCGATGTGTATGGCGTAGAGAATATCACCGAGGTGATTCGTTTCCTGAACGGGGAGATCGAGCTGGAACCGACGGTAATCGATACTCGTGCGGAATTTTTCAGGGAATATACCCATTTCGATTTGGATTTCAGCGATGTCAAAGGTCAGGAGAGTGTCAAGAGGGCTTTTGAAGTAGCAGCGGCCGGCGGACATAACATCATACTCATAGGGCCTCCGGGCGCCGGAAAATCGATGATGGCGAAGCGGTTGCCTTCTATACTACCGCCTCTCACATTGCAGGAAGCACTCGAAACGACCAAGATACATTCGGTTGCCGGACGCATGGAGCGGGGTAGTTCGCTGTTGTCGCAACGGCCGTTCCGGTCGCCGCATCATACCATATCGCCGGTAGCGTTGGTGGGCGGCGGGACTTTTCCCCAGCCGGGTGAAATTTCATTGGCACACAACGGGGTGCTTTTTCTCGACGAGTTGCCCGAGTTTTCACGTCAAGTACTCGAAGTAATGCGTCAACCGCTCGAAGACCGCAAGATAACGATAGCACGTGCGAAATACTCGATAGAATATCCCGCCGGGGTGATGTTGGTCGCTTCGATGAATCCTTGTCCTTGCGGATATTATAACCACCCGGAGAAAGAGTGTATATGCAGCCCGGGAACGATACAACGTTATTTGGGAAAAATTTCGGGCCCTCTGCTCGACCGCATAGACATACAAGTGGAGATCGTTCCCGTCCCGTTCGAGAAAATCTCCGACACCCGTCCGGCGGAGTCGAGCGAGTCGATTCGTCGACGAGTCATTGCCGCAAGAGAAATTCAAGCCGCACGCTTTGCCGACTATCCCGGCATTCATTGCAATGCCCAAATGACTCCCCGGCTGCTGAACCAATTCGCTGTCCCCGATGAGGCGGGATTGAAACGGCTGAAAGATGCGATGAACCGTTTCCACCTGTCGGCACGGGCCTACGACCGTATTTTGAAAGTAGCACGTACCATTGCCGATTTGGAAGGTAGCGAAGGGGTACAGGTGCAACACATCAACGAAGCGGTGAATTACCGAAATCTCGACCGGGAGAATTGGGGAGATAGGTAGAAATTGTTTGTCTTGCAGACCTATATTAAAGTATAGTGAAACTCAGATATAACGATATGAAGAACATAACCGTATTTTTGGCATCCAGCGACGAGTTGAAAAACGACCGTAACAGCTTCCATTCATTGGTGGCTTCTTTGGACGAAATTTTCGAGCCTCGGGGGTATCGCATAAGGTGCAGGCGTTGGGAAGATTTTTCGGCATTTTGCACCGGAAGCCGTACTCAGGACGATTACAACCGCATAGTACGTGCCAGCGATATTTGTATCTGTATGTTTCACCGCAAAGCGGGAGAATACACCATAGAGGAGTTCAATCAAGCCTTAGACGAATATGTGAAGAGTCAGAGTCACCCCAAGACATTTGTCTATATTCGAGCCTTGATAGAAGGTGAAATGGAGGACGAGGCATTGAAACGATTCAAGGAAGATTTGTTCGATCGGGTGGGGCATTATTGGTGCAACTATGCTACCGACGATGCCATGAAGTTGCATTTTGTCATGCAGTTGGAGCGGATCATTCCATCGGTATCGGGCAACGCTTCCGTAACCGAGGGTAACCACTTTAAGATAGAGAACGGAGTCGTTTCGCTTTACGGCCACAAGATAGCCGAGCTGGACAATCTCTCTTTTGCCGCCGAGAATCCGGAATACCTTTCGTTGAAAGAGTCCATCGCCCGATTGAATACAGAGATCGCCCGACTGAGAGCGACCGGTGTCGCCGAGCTCCAACCGATGATTGACGAGAAACAGGCGGAACTATACAAGAAACGGGAAAGTCTCAACCGATTGGAGAGCCGGCTGTTCGATCTTGCTCTATCCATCAACAAGCTGATCGGGAGCGGAACGCCGGTGAGCGAGCGCAAACGGTTGGCGATAGAGATGTTCGAGCGAGGGAACAGCAAAGGGGTCGTGGAGATTTTGAATGAAAAAGATATTGCCGCCGATGCCGCTCAGGCCCGCAAGGAGATAGAGCAAGGGAAACTACTGGTCGATTCCGGTCGGTCGCTTATCGAGGCGGGACTTCAAAAGACACGATCGTTGGCCGAGGAGTATGTTTTGCGGGCAAAGGCTTTGATGACAGACTATGCAGAGCCTCGTCGCTTCGAATTGGCTTGCCATGCCTATGAGCAGGGTATCGAGCTGATCCGTGCCAACCTTTCGGAGGAAGAGTTGGCAAAAAGTTTGTTTGAGTATGGTTGTTTTTTACAGACAAACAAACGATACGATTTGGCGGAAGCTCGTTATCGAGAAAATTTAGACATTTGCCAGCGACTTGCAGCTATTAGTCCATATGCCTACGAGCCGGACTTGGCCGGTACTCAAAATAACTTAGGCGTTTTGTATAACAATACCCAACGTTACAAGGAAAGCGAGAAGATGTATCTCTCTGCCTTGAAAATTTATCAGCGACTCACGGCGGCGAATCCACAAGTGTACGAGCCGGATTTGGCAATGACACAAAATAATTTAGGTCTTTTGTATAGCGATATCCGACGTTATGAGGAGAGCGAAGAGATGCACCTCTCCGCCGTGGAGATTTATCAACGGCTCACGATAGTGAATCCACAGGTGTACGAGCCGGATTTGGCAATGGCTCAAAGTAATTTAGGTACTTTGTACAAAGATACCCGACGTTATGAAGATAGCGAGAAGCTGTGTCTTTCCGCCATGGAAATTCGACGACGGCTTGCAGCGGCAAATCCACAGGTTTACGAGCCGGATTTGGCAATGACACAATATAACTTAGGCTGTTTGTACAGCGACACCCAACGTTATGAGGATAGCGAGAAGATGTATCTTTCCGCCATGGAAATTCGACGACGACTTGCCGTGGCGAATCCACAGGTGTACGAGCCGGATTTGGCAGATACTCAGTATAACTTAGGTTGTTTGTATTACAATATCCAACGTTATGAGGATAGCGAGGAGATGTATCTCTCTGCCTTGGAGGTTTATCAACGGCTTACGGCAGTGAATCCACAAGTGTACGAGCCGTATTTAGTACGAGCGTGCAATAACCTTTCATTCTTATTTCTCGCTCAGGGCAATTTTGAAGAAGCTGAACGGTATGCCCGTGAGGGATCAAAATATGATTTTACTCATCATACTATTTATACAAATCTTGCGGCATCCCTTCTTCTTCAAGGTCGATATGCCGAGGCGGAAGAGATATACCTGCGATACAAGGAAGAGCTAAAAGAGGACTTTCTCTCGGATTTCGAAGATTTCTATCGACGGGGAATTATTCCACCGGAACGGGAAGACGATGTGGAACGGATAAAAAAGCTGTTGTCGAAATAGGCAGAGACATACATTCGATCGGGATCGCTGCGGGTGCGGATTAGGGAGTATAACGCATCATTGGATAAACGAGCCGAGTTGCTTGTATACTATACAGAAAAACAAAATTCGGATATGGAAACAAAGAAAGAAACAAAGAAAAACACACGTCTGTTGTCATTGGATACCCTTCGGGGATTCGATATGCTTTTTATTATGGGTTTCGCCCCGTTGGTAGTCGCCTTGAATGCCTTGCACCCGACGGCGGTGGGCGATGTCATAGCGGGGCACATGCGGCACGTCCCGTGGGACGGGTTTACCCAACACGATATGATATTCCCCTTGTTCTTGTTTGTCGCAGGTATATCTTTCCCGTTTTCATTGGCCAAGCAAAGGGGGAGCGGATCGAGCGACAAACATATTTACCTGAGGGTTTTCCGCCGGGGTGTCACCCTCGTTTTGCTGGGATTCTTGTATAACGGATTCTTACAGTTGAATTTCCCCGATGTGCGTTTGGCAAGCGTTTTGGGGCGTATCGGGCTGGCGTGGATGCTCGGGGCTTTCATTTACATGAGTTTGAAAAAGTCGGTACAATATGGTTTGATTGTCTTTATCTTGGTGGGTTATTGGTTGCTGTTGGCCTTTGTGCCGGCTCCCGATGCTGCGGGGGCTTCCCCTCTTTCTATCGAAGGGAATCTGGTCGGATATATCGATCGGCATTGTTTGCCGGGGAAATTGATATGCGGTAATTTCGACCCGGAGGGTTTACTGAGCACGCTTCCGGCGATAGTCACGGCATTATTGGGAATTTATGCGGGGGAAATCGTCCGTTCCACCCGCTTGGGAAGCGGAGAGAGAAAGAGTTTGCTTTTGTCGGGAATCGGGGTTGTGTTGGTCGCCATAGGGCTGGTTTGGAATACCGTATTCCCGATTAACAAAATGCTTTGGAGCAGTTCGTTTACCTGTTTCGTGGGAGGACTTTCGTTCTTGTTGTTCGCTTTGTTCTATTATATCGTCGATGTGAAAGGGTGGAAATCGTGGACTCTCTTTTTCCGAGTGATAGGACTAAATTCGATAACGATTTATCTGGCGCAGCAGGTGGTAGGATTTTCTCACATGAATAAGTTTTTGTTCGGAGGTATGTCCCAATGGGTGGGAGAATGTGCCGGTGAGCCTGCCGGTGCGGTCGTCCTTCGTGCAGGATATGTCGCTTGTTGCTGGTTCTTCCTCTATTTTCTGTATCGGAAAAATATTTTCCTGAAAGTATAGTTTGTCGGTGGTGAACTCGTCCCATCTCATCTACGATGAGCGGGGGGGGAGAAGTCTTGTCTCTGTTGCTTTTACTGCTGGTATTTCTTTAACCCCTCCGTCCCTACGTGCCACCTCTCCTATATTTTGCGTTGTAAAACAACCCGTAGTGCTACGGGACACGGCAAGGGGAGGAGCGAAATGTTTCGAATGTTACAAGGTCTGGCGGGAGGAGGGAGAGAGCTGTTTCAATAGAGAAGCATAAATCTTACTCGTCGTTTTTAAGAGCTGACTTTTTGTTTTTCGAAACACAGGGGAGAGTGGGGAATGGGGGAGTGGCAGCGATGAAGTGAGGAGTAGAAAAAAATAAAAACAGTTTCTTACATTTTTTTTATTTCACAATTCCGATCGAAAATGTTATCTTTGTTTCTCTTAAACGGGATTATTCATACGAATATAAAAGAAATATATCGTGGCCAAGGAAATTGTCGAAACTCCGCTGATGAAACAGTATATCGAGATGAAAGCCAAGCATCCCGATGCGATATTGCTTTTCAGGGTGGGAGACTTTTATGAAACGTTTTCGGACGATGCTTTGGTGGCATCGGAAATATTGGGGATTACATTGACTCGCCGGGCAAATGGAGCCGCCCAGTATGTGGAGTTGGCCGGTTTTCCCCATCATGCTCTCGATACTTACCTTCCCAAATTGGTGCGTGCCGGAAAACGGGTGGCTATTTGCGAACAGCTGGAAGACCCGAAACTGACAAAAAAATTGGTCAAGCGCGGCATTACGGAATTGGTGACACCGGGCGTGTCGATTAACGACAATATTCTCGATCACCGAGAGAATAATTTCTTGGCGGGTGTTCATTTCGGGAAAGGTAACAAAGTGGGTGTGGCTTTTCTCGATATATCGACGGGTGAATTCTTGACCGCCGAGGGAGATTTCGACTATGTGGACAAGCTGTTGGGCAATTTCTCTCCGAAAGAGGTGCTGTTCGAACGCACGAAACGGAAATTGTTCGAGGAGCATTTCGGTTCCCGTTTTTTTACTTTCGAGTTGGACGATTGGGTTTATACCGAGGATGCCGCTTCGGATCGCTTATTGCGTCACTTCGAGACGAAAAACCTCAAAGGTTTCGGAATTCACAATATGCCCAACGCCATTATCGCCGCGGGGTCTCTGCTTCATTATTTGGATATTACACAGCATACGCAGATTTCGCACATTACATCGCTGTCTCGTATCGAGGAGGAGCGATATGTGCGATTGGATAAATTCACGGTGCGGAGTCTCGAATTGCTTTCTCCGATGAACGAAGGGGGAAAGAGCCTGCTCGACGTGATAGACCGGACTGTCACCCCGATGGGGGCACGTATGCTCAAACGGTGGGTTGTCTTTCCGTTGAAAGATGTGAAGCCTATCGAGGATCGGTTGAACGGAGTGGAATTCTTTTTCCGCCACCCCGAAGTTAGGGAGGTTATCGATCCGCAACTCGATACGATAGGCGATATGGAACGCCTCATTTCGAAAGTAGCGGTGGGGCGTATTTCGCCTCGCGAGGTGGTTCAGTTGAAAGTGGCATTGTCGGCGATAGAGCCTATCAAGGCTGTTTGCGAGCAGAGCGATGAACCTGTATTGCAACGTATCGGGGAACAACTGAATTGCTGTACGATCATCAGGGACCGAATCGAGCATGAAATTAATCCCGATGCGCCCAATTTGGTGAATCGGGGAGGAATTATCCGCAAGGGGGTGAACGACGAACTCGACGAGTTGCGAGAAATTTCCTATTCGGGGAAAGACTATTTGTTGCACGTGCAGCAGCGCGAGAGCGAGAAAACGGGTATTCCCAGCTTGAAAATCGGGTATAACAACGTATTCGGGTATTACATCGAAGTGCGCAATACTCACAAGGACAAGGTTCCTTCCGATTGGATCAGAAAGCAGACGTTGGTGAGCGCAGAGCGTTATATCACCCAAGAGTTGAAAGAATACGAGGAGAAGATTTTGGGGGCGGAAGAGAAGATTCTTTCATTGGAAACGCAGTTGTTCAATGATTTGATTCTTGCATTGACGGAGTATATTCCTGCCATACAACTCGATTCCAATCTCATTGCGCGGCTCGACTGCCTGTTGTCGTTCGTGAAGTCGGCCGTGGAAAACCGGTATATTCGTCCCGAAGTAAACGATTCGCTGGTTATCGACATCAAGGAAGGACGTCACCCGGTTATCGAGAAACAGTTGCCGCCGGGCGAACCCTACATCAGCAACAGTGTCGAGCTCGACAACGACAAGCAGCAAATCATGATGATAACGGGACCCAACATGGCCGGTAAATCGGCGTTGTTGCGCCAGACCGCTTTGATTGTTCTGATGGCTCAGATAGGAAGTTTCGTTCCGTCCGAGGCCGCTAAGATAGGGATTGTGGACAAGATTTTCACTCGTGTGGGGGCATCGGACAATATCTCGCTCGGCGAATCTACCTTTATGGTCGAGATGACCGAGGCCGCCGATATTCTCAACAATCTGTCGGAGCGGAGTTTGGTTCTGTTCGACGAGCTGGGGCGGGGAACGAGTACTTACGACGGTATATCTATCGCGTGGGCTATTGTCGAGCATATACACGAGCACCCCAAAGCCCGAGCCAAAACGTTGTTCGCTACCCATTATCACGAGCTGAACGAAATGGAGCGTACATATAAACGCATTGTCAATTATAACGTTTCGGTAAAAGAGGTCGACAACAAGGTGATATTCTTGCGGAAATTGGTACGCGGCGGGAGTGAGCACAGTTTCGGTATCCATGTGGCGAAGCTGGCCGGTATGCCCCAGAGCATCGTCAAGCGGGCCAACCAGATTTTGAAACAGTTGGAGTCGGAGAACCGCCAGAACGGTATCGCCAAGCCTACCGCCGAAATCGCTTCGTCGAGAGGCGGCATGCAGTTGAGTTTTTTCCAACTGGACGATCCTGTGCTTTCACAGGTTCGGGACGAAATTTTACAGGTCGATATCAATAACCTTACACCGGTAGAAGCATTGAATAAACTGAACGAAATACGAAAAATAATCACCGGGAAAATAGAATAGTTTGTTTATGATGATGAAGAGAAGCGATTTTGAAATTATGGCGCCGGTGGGTTCGTACGATTCTTTGACGGCGGCCATACAGGGAGGGGCCGATTCGGTGTACTTCGGTATCGAGGGGCTGAATATGCGAGCCCGTTCGTCGAATAATTTTACGATAGACGATTTACACGAGATCGTGCGTATTTGTAACGAGCATCGTATAAAGAGTTATCTGACGGTCAATACCGTTATCTACGATGAAGATATACCTCTGTTACATCGTATTATCGATGCGGCGAAGGAGGCCGGGCTCTCGGCTATTATCGCCAGCGATGTGGCGGCTATGACCTATGCCCGCGAGATAGGGGTAGAGGTGCATTTGTCGACCCAGCTGAATATATCCAATACCGAGGCGTTGCGATTCTATGCCCGTTTTGCCGATGTGGTGGTGCTGGCCCGGGAGTTGAATATGGAACAGGTAGCCCGTATTCATGAAGCCATTTTGCGGGATCGTATCGTGGGGCCGGGCGGAGAACCGGTACGTATAGAGATGTTCTGTCACGGGGCATTGTGCATGGCTGTGTCCGGCAAATGCTATTTGAGCCTTCACGAAATGAATGCTTCGGCGAATCGGGGGGCTTGTATGCAGATTTGCCGTCGTTCATACGAAGTGAAAGACAAGGAGACCGGTAACGAGTTGGAAGTGGACAACGCTTACATCATGTCGCCGAAGGACTTGAAAACGATACATTTCCTGAACAAACTGATCGATTCGGGGGTGCGGGTATTTAAAATCGAGGGTCGCGCAAGGGGACCGGAATATGTGCGTACGGTCGTTTCGTGTTACAACGAGGCCATCGAGTCTTATTTGAACAACGACTTTACCGACGAGAAGATCGCACAGTGGGACGAACGGCTCGCTACCGTCTTTAATCGAGGGTTCTGGAACGGATATTATTTAGGTCAGCGCTTGGGCGAATGGACTCACAATTATGGCTCGGGAGCCACGAAACGAAAGATATATATAGGCAAGGGCGTGAAGTATTTTTCCAACCTCGGTGTGGCCGAATTTCTCATGGAGAGCGGTTCGTTGAGCGTGGGAGACGAGATACTCGTCACCGGCCCGACGACCGGTGCGCTTATCCGCAAGGTGGAGGAGATACGGGTCGATTTGAAACCGGTGCAAAAGACGGTAAAAGGAGAGCGGTTCTCGATGCGTATCGATGAGAAGATACGACCGTCGGATAAATTATTTAAATGGGTGGATAGTTCGGAACTTAATACAAAATAAAGATGTTCATGAAACGGGCGATAGTTATACTTTGTGGAATCGTATGCACCGGACAGCTTTTGGCCGCCAAGCCGGGAATCCCGGCTTATAACGATGACAGGGCTTTGATAGATAGGGGAATCTTTCTCTTTCAAGAGAAGAACTATGCGGGTTGTGCCGATGTGATGAAAGAGGCTTGTGAAGGCGATTTGTCGCCGGAGCAGCGGGAAACGGCCGACTGGTATATCGCTCTTTCGGAAGCTCGCAATTATTCGCCGCAGGCTGTACGGCGGTTAACGGATTTTTTGCGAAATTATCCGGATTCTAAACATACTTTGCAGGCTCGGTTGGCATTGGCCGATTATTATTACGACAGTCAAGATTATGCAAAAGCCTTGAAAGCCTATCAGACGGTAAATGTGAGTTTGTTGACCGGCGACGAGGAGGACCGGTGGGGATATCGCACGGCATGTTCTTTGTTGAAGACCGGTAATCCCGATGCGGCGAAACCGCTGTTTCAGCTTCTAATCGGGAAAGAGAGATTTCGGACAGGAGCCACTTTCTACCTTTCGTATATACAGATGAACGAGGGAGACGATAGAGCCGCTTTAAGTGGATTCTCGAAAGTGGCGGACGACAGGAGTTTCGGCTATGCCGCACGGCTGCACATGTTGCAGATTTATTTCGGGCAAAAACGTTTCGCACAGGTATTGTCCGAGGGTAAAGCGTTATTGTCCCGTCCGTCTTCCGATGCCGACTTATACACCGAGCTTCTTCGGTTGCTCGGCGAAAGCGCTTATCAAGAAGGTGACGATGAAGCGGCGACGGAATATTTGGAAAGGTATTTGCAACGATGTCGCAAACCCGAACGCTCTTCTCTTTATGTCATGGGTGTCATGGCCTATCGCCGGGGAGAAGATAGCGAGGCGATCGATTATTTGGGGCGTGTGACCGGCGTGGACGATGCTCTTTCTCAAAATGCTTATCTTTATATCGGGCAAGCCTATTTGCGAGCGGGAGATAAAAATAATGCCCGCATGGCGTTCGAGATGGCTTCACAAGGAAATTACGACCGTCAGGTTCGGGAAACGGCGCTTTACAACTATGCGCTTTGCCTGTATGATCGCACGGCTTCGCCTTTCGATAACTCGGTGGGTGTGTTCGAACGTTTCTTGAACGAGTTTCCCGGTTCTCGCTATGCCGACAAGATTAACGACTATTTGGTAGAGGTTTACATGACGACTCGTAATTATCGGTCGGCACTGGCGTCTATCGATAAAATACGGAAGCCCGACGGGAAAATACTCGCCGCCAAGCAGCGCATTCTTTTCCAGTTGGGGACAGAGGCTTTCACCAATGCCCGTATCGCCGATGCCGAAAGTTTGTTTAGCCGGGCGATCGCTGTGGGAAACTATGATACCGATATACGGGGTAAGGCTGCGTTTTGGCTCGCCGAGTGCCAATATCGTCGGGAACAATACGACATCGCTGCCCGGAATTATTCGGCATATCTTTCTTCCAGCAAGGACAAGCGGAGCGAAATGTATTCGCTGGCTTGGTACGATTGGGCCTACTGTCAATTCAAACAGCATAACTTCTCGCAAGCCCTCGACGGTTTTTCCCGGTATGTCTCCGTACAGACCGGAGGAAATCGAAGCATGCTTGCCGATGCCTATTCCCGGATAGGCGATTGCTATTATTACGCCCGTCGGTTCGCCGATGCCGAGCAGTATTATGCCCGGGCCCAAGAGACCGATGTCGCGAACGGAGATTATGCCCTTTTTCAAAAAGCTTTCATGGCAGGATTGCAGAGGAATCATGAACGCAAAATAGAGTTGTTGGACAAATTGATTGTAGATTATCCCCGTTCGGGGTATCTGGCGAACGCATGGTTCGAAAAGGGACAGGCTTATACGATATTGAATAGGAATAACGATGCTATCGTATGTTACAAACAGTTAATCGCCGATTATCCCCAGAGCGCGATTGCCCGCAAGGGAGGTTTGCAGTTGGGTATGGTCTATTTCAATAACGGGCAGACAGACGAATCGGTGGCTGCTTACCAGCAAGTGATAGAGCGTTATCCGACCAGCGAGGAGGCTCGCATAGCGGTCGCCGACCTCAAATCGGTATATGTAGAGAAAGATGCCGTCGATGCCTACGCTAACTATCTGAACAGCGTGGGACGGTCGGAGCAGGCCCCTGTGAGCGAATTGGATTCTTTGTCGTATATGGCAGCCGAGCGCACTTATATGACGGGGAAAGGTATCGCTTCGTTGGAGAAATATGTGCGAAATTATCCGTCGGGTGCGTTTTTGATTCCGGCTAATTACTATATCGGGAAAGCATCGTTTGCAGCGAAAGACTACGACAAAGCTCTTCCGGCGTTCGACTATGTGGTGACGAACAGTCCCGACGGCGAGTTTGCCGAAGAAGCATTGGCCCGCAAGTGCGAGATACTTTATTTGAAAGCTCGTTATGACGAGGCTTTTGCCGGATTCAAGGAGTTGGAAAAGAAAGCGACTGTCGGAGAGAACAAACAGGCCGCCCGGTTGGGTATGCTTCGTATTGCCCGAAATAAGCGGCAATATGGCGAGGTGGTAACAGTTGCCGACAAGTTGTTGAGCGAAAGCAAACTTTCTCCCGATTTGCGTCAAGAGATTTTATTTGCTCGTGCCGATGCCTATTTCCATACGGGAAAGGGAGAAAATGCAGCCGATGACTGGCGGGAGCTTTCGAAAGATACCCGTTCGATTTACGGGGCGCAAAGTGCCTATTTATTGGCTCAATATCAATTCGACAACAAAGCGATCGATACGGCCGAAAAGACGCTGAATACTTTTATCGACAAAGGTACTCCCCACAATTATTGGTTGGCTCGGGCATTCTTGCTCATGGCCGACATTTATGAAAAACGGGGCGAGACTTTCCAAGCCCGTCAATATTTGCAAAGTTTGCGGAATAACTATCCGGCCAGCGACGACGATATTATTTCCCGGATAGACAAGAAGTTGAGCGAGCTGGGACAAACAGAGTAGTTGAACGATACAATATGTATGGCTTATGAAACGGTTTTCTTTTTTAATCATATCGGTTTTCCCATTCTTCCTGTCGGCACAGGTACGTTCCGATTCGTTGCGGCGGGAAGTAACCATAGAAAAAGATTTTACACCTATCGTGCGCGATGCGTCTAAAATCAATACATTGCCCGAAGTGGAAGCACCGACGGTCACCAAACAATCTATACGGTATAGCGACTGGACGGTTCCGGCTCCCCTCGAACCTCGCGCTGTCTTGTTGGCTCCCGGCGGTTTCGGAGAAAAACCCGAAGAAAACCAATCGAGGGGATACGTGGATTTCGGGATAGGCAATTACCTGAATATGGTCGGGAATGCCGGTTATCGTATTTTGCAGAATGACAAAGACAAGTTGGGTGTGTGGTTGCAACATCGCTCTACTTGCGGAACGGTGGACTACAATCAATCGTTAACGGAGGACTACTATCCCGACTCGAAGAAGATGCACCGGCTCGAAGAGCGAGTGGTCGCCGATTATCTTCACTCCTTCGGGAAGCTGGATTTGGGAATAAGCGGCGGTTATCGTTACGACTCCTTCAACTATTACGGATTGCGATACCCCGGTTTGACGGGAATATCTTCGCCTAACCAAGAGATAAACCGGTTCTTCTTGAAAAGCCATATAGCCTCGACTGCCGGAGAGTCGGATCTACTTTATAAAGTTTCATTGGCATATTACCGGTACGGGTATCACCGGGGATATTTACAAGATGAAAAAGGGGCTGCCGAGAATTTAGTAAATGCAGACTTTACACTGTCTGCGCCGATCGACAGACGCAGCTCTATTTCTTTGGACGGTTCTTTCGATTATGTGGGTTACAGCCGGTTACAGTCGGCAGCGAATTACGGTATGATTTCATTGAATCCCCGGTATGACTGGCGGAATGAACACGTGGCTTTTGCGGTCGGTGTCAAGGCCGATGTTTCGTTCAATAACGGGACTATTTTGCGATTCTCTCCCGATGTGCGATTCGATTGGACGATAGTTCCCGATGTACAGTTTTATACGGCTTTTACGGGTGGGAAGAAACTGAATACGTGGCGAAGTGTTTCGGCCTATACGCTCTACTTCAATCCGTCGGCACAGGTAGATAATACGTATGTGCCGTTGGATGCCTCATTGGGAATACGCATTAACGCATTGCCCGGATTTTCCATAGGGCTTTCGGGCGGTTATGAAATTTGTAAAAAGGCGTTGTTCCTTTTACCCGAAGATTTGGACGGAAAGTTTACAGGTGTGTCGCGTTTTTGGGGTATCGATGCCAATGCTTTGAAAGCAGAGCTCGATGTATCTTATCGTTACGGTACGAAATTGGAGGCTTCGGCGAAGGTCGGGTATCATCGATGGAAGACCGCCGATGGGGGTGAGGCGATTTCGTATAACCGTCCGCAGTGGGAAGGAGGAGCGAATATCCGTTATATGCCTGTTCGCCCGTTCACGCTCGAAGCCGGATATGAGTTTGCTGCGGGTCGGGAGTATTCAAATCTCGGAAAACTCTCCGATATACATCTCGTTCACTTGAAAGCCTCGTATGCTTTCACTTCTTGGTTTTCGCTTTACGGACTTACCGACAATGTGCTGAACCGGAAATACGATATTCTTTACGGTATGCCGGCACAAGGCATCAATTTCATGTTCGGGGTCGATTTGAAATTTTGAGGGTAAGAGGTCTGTTCTCGACATTTTTAACCCTTCCGTCACGATGTGTGCCACTTCCCCTATATGACTAACGCCACACCCCGCAATACTACGGGAAGCGGCAGGGGAGAAGGAGGATTTAACCTCTCCCACCGTGTCGGGAGTACTCACGGGACGAGTGGGTAGTTTAAAAACAGGATTTATCCCGTCAGCTTTTTCGGAGGGAATAGTATAGGAGAAAGGCGTTGGGGAGGATATGCGACAAAAACTCTACATGGTAGGATCGATTCGAAATGTGTGCGATATACATTATTTAATAAAAAAGTAGAAAAAAGCTCTGTATTACAATCTGTTTTTCTAATTTTGCGCAAAATTTGAACGAACATTGCGCATATGGCAAAAAATTTGGTAATCGTAGAGTCTCCGGCAAAGGCTAAAACCATTGAGAAGTTTTTGGGAAAGGATTTTGAAGTCCTTTCGAGCTACGGACATATCCGTGATCTCAAAAAAAAGGATTTCAGTGTGGATATCGAGCATAACTATAAACCTATTTATGAAATCCCTGCCGACAAAAAAAAGTTGGTGGAAACGCTGAAACAGGAGGCAGACAAAGCGGATATGGTTTGGCTGGCTTCCGATGAGGACCGCGAGGGAGAGGCTATCGCATGGCACTTGTTCGAAGTGTTGAAATTGAAACCGGAGAAAACGAAACGGATTGTATTCCATGAGATTACCAAAGATGCCATACTCCATGCCATTGAGAATCCCCGGGATATAGATTTGAATCGGGTAGATGCCCAACAAGCCCGCAGGGTACTCGACCGTATCGTGGGATTTGAACTTTCGCCTGTTCTGTGGAAAAAGGTGAAGCCCGCTTTGTCGGCCGGTCGTGTACAATCGGTCGCAGTGCGCTTGATTGTAGAACGGGAGCGAGAAATCTCGGCGTTCAAGCCCGAAGCAGCCTATCGGGTGATCGGGGAATTTTTGTTACCCGGAGGGGAATTGTTGAAGGCCGAATTGAGCCAACGATTGAAAACCGAAGACGAGGCGAAGGCTTTGCTCGAAGCCTGCAAGACCGCACGGTTCTCTATCGGGGACGTGACGGTGAAACCTGCAAAGAAATCGCCTGCGGCTCCGTTCACCACTTCCACATTGCAACAGGAAGCCGCCCGGAAATTGGGTTTCTCCGTGGCTCAAACCATGATGGTGGCTCAACGGCTTTATGAGGCGGGACATATCACCTATATGCGTACCGACTCGGTGAATTTGTCATCGTTGGCTATAAATACGACCAAAGACGAGATTGTAAAAACTTTGGGCGAGAGATATCTGCATATTCGAAATTACCATACGCATACCAAAGGAGCACAGGAAGCGCACGAGGCAATACGTCCCACGTACATCAGCCATCACGAAATCAATGCTTCCTCTCAGGAAAAACGATTGTATGAATTGATTTGGAAACGTACGATCGCTTCGCAAATGAGTGATGCCGAGTTGGAAAAGACGACTGCGACCATCGCCGTTTCGGGAAGGAAAGAACACTTCGTCGCCGTGGGCGAGGTCTTGAAATTCGACGGTTTCCTGAAAGTGTATATGGAGTCTACCGATGACGAAGGCGATACAGAAGGAAACGACAAGATGTTACCTGCATTGGCGAAAGGCGATGTGCTGGCATTGTCGTCGGTCACGGCAACGGAACGTTTCTCGCAAGCTCCCGCCCGCTATACCGAGGCCAGTCTGGTTCGTAAATTGGAAGAGCTGGGCATCGGTCGGCCTTCTACCTATGCACCAACCATTTCGACCATACAGCAACGCGAATATGTCGAGAAGGGCGATCGGAAAGGGACGGAGCGGAAATATCGTATGTTGACGCTGCACGATGGAAAAATCGAATCGGGAGAGAAAACCGAGCTCACAGGAGCCGATAAAGGCAAACTGCTTCCCACCGATATAGGAGTTGTCGTCAACGATTTCTTGACGGAGTATTTCCCCGATATTCTCAATTATAACTTTACGGCGAATGTCGAGCAGCAATTCGACGATATTGCCGAGGGAAAAACCGTGTGGAACGATGAGATAGATCATTTTTACAAACTCTTTCACCCGGTGGTAGAGAGCGCTCTCGCTTTGCGGTTGGAGCATAAAGTGGGCGAACGGGTATTGGGTACGGACCCGAAAAGCGGTCGTCCCGTATCGGTGAAGATAGGCCGTTTCGGTCCGTTGGTACAAATCGGTACTCCCGAAGATACGGAGAAGCCGTTGTTTGCCTCGTTGCTCAAAGGACAATCGATGAGCACGATTACACTGGAAGAGGCTTTGAAACTGTTCGATTTGCCCCGAACCTTAGGCGATTTCGAAGGCAAAACCGTTGTCGTGGGTATCGGCCGTTTCGGTCCGTATATTCGTCACGACGGCAAATATGTATCGTTGCCCAAAGAGTTCACCCCACAGGGTGTTTCGTTAGAGGATGCGATAATATTGATTCAGCAAAAGCGCGAGCAGGAAAGTCAACGCCTTATCAAGAAGTTCGATGAAGATGATGAACTCGAACTGCTTAACGGTCGTTTCGGTCCGTATATCGCTTATAAAAAGAAGAATTATAAATTACCCAAAGGTTCCGAACCGGCATCGCTCACGTTCGCCGATTGCATGAAGATTGTCGAGGATGCCGACAAGGCTCCTGCCAAAAAGAAACCGGCCCGGAAAAAGACGACGAAATAAAAGAGATCCAATGGAATATTGCGGGGTATGCTCGAAAGTTAAATACTTTTGGGCATACTTTTTTTAGAAGCTGTTTTAAATTTATTGAGAAATAATATTATCATTGCAAGCAGGTATGTTCCGGCCATATTGAGCCCCTGTCTCGCATCTTGAATCCCTTGATTTTTGTCAATAGCCCGCTATTGACTGCATATCTCGGACTCCAATCTGCTTCAACATAGGTCTCAATCTGTCTCGGAATAAATTTAAAACAGCTTCTATGTATTCGATATTTTCCGATGATTCTTTTATGGCGTTTTGAAGGGTGAATAGAGGGGACCTTGATGTGCGTGGCTTGTTTGTTGTACTGTTGTAAGTGAAAATAGATCTCGGAATCGGGAGAAAATTTTGGAATAGTGATTAGGTGATTGGTGAAATTGCGGGATAGATATTATTTTTGGAGATGTAAAACAGTGGTTTTGTGTTATGGCGAAAGAACTTTTCAATCGGTATGTATGGCTGATCGATACGTTGCAGCGTTACGGAAGGCTTACCCGCAGAGAGATAGACGGGTTGTGGCAACGGAGCGAATATTCGGACGGCAAGCCGATGGCTCGACGGACGTTTATGAATTATCGTCAGGCCATACAGGAGATGTTTGACGTGAATATCGAGTGTGATGCTTCTACGTATGAATATTACATAGAGGACCCGGATGCTTTGCAGGGAAACGGTGCACGTGTGTGGGCATTGAACACGCTTGCGGTGAGTAACATGCTGAACGAGAGTCAGGAGTTGCGGAATCGAATCGTTTTGGAGAATATACCTTCGGGGCAGAAATTTTTGAGAATCGTCTTCGAGGCGATGAAGGAGAACCGGGTGCTTATTTTGTCGTATCGTTCATTCCGACGTGTAACAAGTTCGCATACATTGGCGGCTCCCTATTTCGTGAAGTTATTTCGTCAGCGTTGGTATGTCATCGCTAAGGATTTTACGGATCGGAAAATCAAGACCTATGCTTTGGATCGGGTTGCTTCTCTCGAATTGAGCAGCCGTACATTCGTCTATCCCGACAGTTTTTCTCCCATCGATTATTTCCGGGATTGTTTCGGGATTACGCACGACGATATGTCGGCGCAGGAGGTGGTGCTGCGTGTCCCTGCTTTGCAAGCTAATTATTTGAGGACACTTCCTTTGCACGAAAGTCAAGAGGAACTTGACCGGAACGAACATAGTTCTACGTTTCATTACCGTTTGAAAATCACTCCCGATTTCGAACAGGAGGTGTATGCTTTGGGGTATTGGCAAGCTGAGGTTTTGTCTCCGCAGACTTTACGCGATGCGGTGGCTGAACGGTTGTCCCGAAGTTTGGCGTGTTACGGAACGGCGGGGTTATCTTGCCATGAACACAGGAAGTAGAAGGTATTTATTTTTTTCCTTTCATCGCCGAAAAGAAAGAACCCGGAAATGCAGCCGCTTTTTGTAGCTTTATTGCCCGATAAAGGAGGGGAGAATCTTGTTCTTTTCTTTATTTTTAACCCCCTTACCTTACGTGCATTCCCCCTATCTCATCTACGATGAGCAGAGGGAGAGGATTAAAAGCGACACTTCG
>OLQD01000827.1_pt1 | contig 28194 bp, 20 predicted proteins | sample 1672841 | NCBI WGS metagenome assembly OLQD01 (sample SAMEA3136729, study PRJEB25190) | human gut metagenome | biome: human gut; feature: human-associated habitat; material: faeces | place: Austria | collected 2013 | reverse complement strand
ATTATAAGTACCTGTACTTAAGAGATGCAGATCACTTGGTTTAGAGCCAAGTTATTTAGGATATGATAAGAAGTCTAGAAGAAACCTTACAAGAGCAAACAGAAAGGTGTCTGAGTACGGACTTCAGTTAAGAGAAAAGCAGAAAGCTAAATTCATCTATGGTGTTTTAGAGAAGCCTTTCCGTAACTACTACAAGAAAGCAGATCAGATGAAAGGATTAACAGGTCTTAACCTTATGACAATCCTTGAGTCAAGAATTGACAACGTAATCTTCCGTCTTGGTTTCGCAAGAACAAGAAAAGAAGCTAGACAGATCGTTGATCACAAGTTCGTTACAGTAAACGGAAAAGTTGTTAACATCCCTTCATACCTTGTAAAGGCTGGCGATGTTATCGAAATTAAAGAGAGCAAAAAGAATACTCAGAGAATGAAAGATATCGTCGAGGTAGCTGGCGGAAGAATCGTTCCGGAGTGGTTAGACGTAGATGCTGAGAAATTACAGGGAACTGTAAAAGACTTACCTACACGTGAGCAGATTGATGTTCCTGTAGATGAGATGCTCATTGTCGAGTTATATTCTAAGTAAAATTAGGTTGATTTGCCGGGGATTTATTTCCCGGCTTATCCACTCTTTGATAACATATAACAACGATACCCGAGAAGGAGGGAATTTGAAGTGTTCGATTTTGAAAAACCAAAAATTGAAATCGCAGAAATTTCAGAAGACAAGACATATGGCAGATTTGTTGTAGAGCCATTAGAGAGAGGTTACGGTACAACACTTGGAAACTCTTTAAGACGTATCATGCTTTCTTCTTTACCGGGCGCTGCAGTAAGCCAGGTCAAGATTGATGGTGTTTTACATGAATTCAGCTCTATTCCTGGTGTTAAGGAAGATGTTACAGAAATCATCATGAATATCAAGAACCTTGCAATTCGCAATAATAGTTCTACAAATGAACCAAAGGTTGCATATATCGAATTCGAAGGTGAAGGCGTTGTTACAGCAGCCGATATTCAGGTTGATTCAGATATCGAGATTTTGAATCCTGAGTTAGAGATTGCACACTTGAATGGTGGAGCAGATTCTAAGCTTTACATGGAGCTTACAATCACTAACGGCAGAGGTTATGTCGGAGCAGAGAAGAACAAGAACGAGGATACACCAATCGGAGTTCTTGCTGTAGATTCAATCTACACTCCTGTTGAGCGTGTTAATCTTACTGTAGAGAATACCCGTGTAGGTCAGGTTACAGATTACGATAAGCTTACATTAGATGTATTTACAAATGGTACATTGGAGCCGGACGAGGCAGTCAGCCTTGCAGCTAAGGTGTTAAGTGAGCACTTAAATCTGTTCATCGATCTTTCAGAGGCAGCACAGCAGGTTGACGTTATGGTCGAGAAGGAAAACGATGCTCAGGAGAAGGTTCTTGAGATGAACATCGATGAGCTTGAGCTTTCAGTTCGTTCATACAACTGCTTAAAGCGTGCAGGAATCAACACTGTTGCAGAGCTTATCAATAGAACACCTGAGGACATGATGAAGGTTCGTAACCTTGGTCGCAAGTCTTTAGAGGAAGTTTTAGCAAAATTAAAAGAATTAGGTTTAGAGTTAAATCAGACTGAGGAATAATTCATTCGAATAATCCTTGCACTGATTCTTCTAAATAAATTGGTCATATATAAATTTTAAATATCATATTTATGTTTATGTGTGACAAAACTCATAGCGGCAGGGTCAGTAAGACCAAAGAGCGTGACCATGTCTGATACATGAGTGGCAACTGATTTGAGCATTTGCTTTTTGAAATAAAGCAAAGCTTTATCACAACAAGATACGATGTCTGGCAGTAAGACCGAAGAGCGTGACCGGATGTCCCACAAATGGAGGAAATTAAAATGGCAAAATATCGTAAGTTAAGCAGAACATCAAGCCAGAGAAAGGCTTTACTCAGAGGTCAGGTTACACAGCTTCTTGTTAACGGAAAGATCGTTACTACAGAGGCTAAGGCTAAAGAGGTTCGTAAGATCGCTGAGGGTCTTATCGCATTAGCAGTAAAAGAGAAAGACAACTTCGAAGAGGTTACTGTAACAGCTAAGGTTGCCCGCAAGGACAAAGATGGCAAGAGAGTAAAAGAGGTTGTAGACGGAAAGAAAGTTACTGTTTATGACGAAGTAGAGAAGAAGATCAAGAAGGATTCTGCTTCACGTCTTCATGCCAGAAGACAGATGCTCAAGGTTCTTTACACAGCTAAAGAGTCTGACGGCACAAAGAAGGGAACAAAGACTATCGATGTAACAAACAAGTTATTCGATGAGATCGCTCCTAAGTATGCTGATCGTAACGGTGGATACACAAGAATCGTTAAGATTGGACAGCGTAAAGGTGACGGAGCTTTAGAGGTTCTCCTTGAGTTAGTTTAATATTTAATCGGTATAAATCTTAGACTAAATTAAACCAGAGATTTGAGTGGATGACACTCACTTCTCTGGTTTTTTATATTACTAAGATAATTATTCAGAACTATTGAGAAAAACTTAAGCGTTATGATTGCTTGAAAGCAGCAGGTTTGATTGTTCTAAATTTTTTTCTATAGTTACTATGAACTTATAAGAAAATAAAAAAGCCGTGTGAAATCTAAATCATTTCACACGGCTTTTTTTAAATACGATTAATTATTTATTCTTTGCTGCAGCCTGCTCGTCATTGTACTTCTGAACACACTTCTTGATTCTGTCATATGGTGAGAGAAGATCACTGATAGAACAGTCGTGGTTTAATGTATCAATGAGGTATGCGATGTATTTGCTCATGTCACAGCTGATATAGTACTCCTTAGAGAGAAGCTCAGGTGACTGGTAGATAAGGTTTGTTGTAACTACTCTGTAGATGAGACCCTCCTCGTAAGCCTTGTCAAATGAAGCGAAGCCGTTTGTGAAGAGACCGAATGTAGAAACAACAAAGATTCTGTTAGCTTTACGCTTCTTGAGCTCTCTTGCTGTATCTATCATACTCTCGCCGGAAGAAATCATATCATCGATGATAAGAACATCCTTACCCTCCACATTTGTTCCGAGGAACTCATGAGCTACGATAGGGTTACGTCCGTCAACGATGCGGCTGTAATCACGACGTTTGTAGAACATACCCATGTCTACTCCGAGTACGTTTGCAAGGTAAATAGCACGGTTTGTAGCGCCCTCATCAGGAGAGATAATCATAAGATGGTCAGCATCAATAGTGATATCCTTTACGTTCTTTAAGATACCCTTGATGAACTGGTAAGAAGGCATTACATTCTCAAAACCATTCAGAGGAATAGCATTTACCACACGAGGGTCATGAGCATCGAAGGTGATGATATTGTCTACACCCATGTTGATAAGTTCCTGAAGAGCCAATGGACAGTCAAGAGACTCACGGCCTGTACGTCTGTGCTGACGGCTCTCATAAAGGAAAGGCATGATAACTGTTATTCTTCTTGCTTTTCCGCCGGCTGCAGCGATAACACGCTTTAAGTCAGCATAGTGGTCATCAGGTGACATGTGGTTTGTCTGACCGCATACTGTGTAGGTAAGACTGTAGTTAGTTACATCTACCATGATGTACAGATCATAACCACGAACAGACTGGTTGATAACACATTTAGCCTCGCCAGAACCGAATCTAGGTGTAGAAGGCTTGATAATGTAGCTGTTTTTGTAGTAGTCCTTGAAAGCACTCTCATTAGCATGCTGGTGCTCTCTGTGCTCTCTCCAGCCCTGTAAGTATGCATCTACCTTCTGGGCAAGACCTATACAACTGTCGGTTGCAACAAGTCCAAGTGTACCGGTTGGCATAGTCTCCAAAATTCTCTCATCGTTTGGCATTGTTATTCCTCCATATAACCATATAATAAATAAACTAAATATATAATATAAAAAGCGTTATTTGGAAAGACGCTTTTTAATTCGTATGTCATCTCCAAAGAGCTTGATAAAACTATAATTGCTTGAAATTCTTGAAAGTGTTCTCTCGGAGTAAATCTCTGCTATCTGCTCCAGATTCAGATTAGTGGAAATAATAGTAGATTTCCGGCGCAGTATACGCTCATTTACACAAAGGAAAAGCTGTGATGTGGTAAATGAGTTGGAAAGCTCGGTTCCGAGATCGTCTATGATAAGTAAATCACAGTCGAATATATTCTGGTGCGCTGCGATGGCATCTGCATCCTTTTCAAACACACCTTTGCTTAATATATCAAATAATTGGAATGCTGTAAAGTAAATTACGGAGTAACCTGCATCTAAAAGCTCTTTTGCAATGCAATTAGATAAAAAAGTCTTTCCGACACCGGTATTACCGTAGAAAAATATGTTTTTAGGTTTGTTTTCAAAATTATCTATAAAATCATGACAGTTCGTCACGGCAAGTTTTGCTGTGGCGAGCGCAGACAACCCTGTCGCAGGATTTTTCTGCTCATCTGAGTAATAATCAAATGAGAGCGTGGAAAAATTCTCACGAGACAAAATCTCCCTGATATTGGACTGCGAATAAACGGTATTGATAATAGCCTGCTTGAAACAATGACATTTCTGACCGTTTATGTATCCTGTATCGTGGCAATCTGGACAGGTGTAAATAGGCTCAAAATAATCAAGCGGATATCCGAGTGTGGATAGCAGTGCAGCACGCTCCTCCTTATAGTCATCGATTGCAAGGCGTAAAGCGGCAAGAGCATTCTCATCGCCGTCCATAAGCCTGTACGCCTGCCTGACAGATGCGGATGCAATCTCTGAGTCAATCTCCCTGAGGCGGGGCGCCTTGCGATAGGCTTCCTCAATACGCTTGTCATGTATGTATTTGTTCTGAAGCTGGCGTTTATCGTAGCCTCGCATTATCTCATCATATTGAGCATTGGTAAGTGCCATATACCCTCCTTGGGATGTGTAAATCTAACTTGAAAAATCATATAACTAAATTGCGCAACAGAAATCATACAGTTTAAATCATATAATTGAAATCATGTAGCTTAAATCATACCGTAGAATTGAGAAACAGCTTCTCCAGCTTGTCGTAATCATTGTTGCGCTGATTGAAGTTGTTAAATTTATTCTTGGAACTTGAATTATTGCTTTTGGGTTTTGAGGAACCGTTTGCAGCATTTGTGCCTTGTGATGAGCCTGTAGCAGAGGCTTTATTGGCCTTGGCAAAGTTGGCATCAAGCACTTCAACATCCTTTAATGTATGTACATCCTTTTTCCTCCAGTTCGCGAGTATCGAGTCTGTGTACTCGAAGCTTGGCTTCTGGATAGCTGAAATAGTTTTACTGCAGGCGGCCTTTACAAGCTCTATATCGAAACCGTATTCGCCGACCCATTTGTTGATGAGTGACACCTCAGAGTCAACCAGATTGCGGCCTGTGATGCCTAGAGCCTTCATTACAGAATAGTAAATCTGTGAGTGAGCGGCTGCATCGTCCTTTGCCTGATCTACGGTCTTTATGCCGGCATCGGCCCAGCCGAGAGCAACCTTGTTCATGTACCGAAGGCTTGAATGTCCTTTGGTAATGCAGTACTCCACGAGATACTCCACCAGGTCTGTAGAAAAATGAAGCTCGTCCAGCCAGTAGAGCACCATATTGGTGTCTGTGGATGAAAGCGTATGCTTCAGATATGTCTCTATAATAAAGAAAAGCTCTGAAATGTCAGGATTCTTTCTAAACTCCTTAATCTCATCAAGTGTGTATTCCTTCTGTGAAGAAGCAGCTTTGTCAGGAGTCTGGCTCTTAAGCTTTTCCACAACAGAATCCTGCATCTGAATATTTGCGGTAGAAATATTCTGTGCAGCATTATTAACCACGCCGTTTTTCAAAATATTCTGTGTAGCATTATTAACCACGCTGTTTTGCAAATTATTCTGCGCGGCATTATCAGCCACAGCGCTTTGTATATTACTCTGAGCAGCCTGCATACCGGATACAGAAAGACTGCAGAGGTTGATTCCCATAATCTGGCCATCAGCGCCGGATTGCAGCTGTAAAATGCCCTCAGAAGCCCAGTAATTGAGAGCACGTATGATGTCGGCCTCAGTATTGCTGAAATGATCGGCAATCTCTGAAATAGTTGCTATGCCTGCCCCGGAGCCTGTCGCACGGAGCAGATAAAGGTATACCTTGACAAACTCACCGTTTGCCTTTGGCATGTATTGATCTATAAAAATATCTGACACAGTAGTGAATGATGTTGCTATGTCACTGCTAATGTTTATCGCTGTCATATAAAAAACTCTCTTTCGCTTAACCTGTGAGCAATTATAGCACAATATTTTAACCATGTGAAGATGGTAAAAGTGCTACAAGCCTTGTAAACTCGGGCTTTCTGAATCCACAAAAAAATGTGGATAATGTGGATAACTATGTAAAATAATTGAAAAATCAATGTATCACAGGGTATATAAGCTGTTGAAAATTATTTAAAAAATCCACACACAAAATGAGAGTTGTTAACATTTTGTATGTGGATAACGTGGATAACTTATTTCTTAAGCAGGTCTTCGCCGATTTCTACTACATTTCCGGCACCCATTGTTATCAACAGGTCGCCGTTTACACAATTTTCTGATAAAAATTTCTCGATTTCCTCAAATGATGGGAAATAGTGCGCATTCACACCTTTTTCGAGCAATAAATCAAGGATGTCCTTAGATGAAATGCCATAGGTGTTCTGCTCACGAGCAGCATAGATATCAGCTAGCACCACAACATCTGCCATTGAAAGAACATCGGCAAAATCATTTAAGAATGCCTTGGTTCTGGAATAGGTATGTGGCTGGAAGCAAAGGACAAGCCTGTCATGTGGATATTTTTGTGCAGCTGTCAGTGTTGCACGGATCTCGGTTGGATGGTGAGCGTAGTCATCAATGATTGTGACGCCGTTTACCTTGCCCTTGTACTGGAAACGTCTGTCAGCACCGCCAAATTTGTCGAGGCCTGTGAGGATAGACTCCTCATCAAGGCCGAGTGTGGTGGATAAAGCTATGGCTGCGAGCGCATTGCTTACATTGTGAGCGCCCGGAACAGAGAGTTTTACGTCGAAAAGTGGACTACCCTGTCTCATAGCTGTAAAAGATGCACAAGCTTTATCGTCATAGGTTATATTTTCCGGATAGAAATCATATTTTGAATCAAAGCCATAGGTGATAATCTTCTGAGGAAGACCTGCGACAATCTCTTCATAGCGGTCAATTTCACCATTGATGATGGTAGCACCGCCTGCGAGAGTGTTTGATGCATACTCGCGGAAGGAATGCCTGATGTCGTTGATATCCTTGAAGAAATCCAGATGCTCAGCCTCAATATTTAAAATAATACTGTAGCGTGGTCTGAAATTCAAAAAGCTGTTTGTGTACTCACACGCCTCAGAGATGAAGTATTCTGAATCGCCCACACGCAGATTGCCGTGGATAGATGACAAAATACCTCCTACGGAAATGGTAGGATCTGTCTGAGCGGCGAGAAGAATCTCACTGATCATGGATGTGGTGGTAGTCTTGCCGTGTGTGCCGGCTATAGCGATAGAATAATCGTAATTGTCCATAATCTGTCCGAGAAGCTCGGCTCTGGTAAGCATTGGAATACCGGCTGCTTTTGCTGCGGCAAACTCAGGATTGCTTTCGTGGATAGCAGCAGTGTAAACCACCAGGTCGATATCGGAGGTGATATTGTCTGCGCTCTGACCATATATGACTTTTATGCCCTTGGCAGCAAGCGTTTTTGTGAGGTCTGATTCCTTTGAATCGGAGCCGGAAATGGTAAAGCCCTCCTCATGCAGAATCTCTGCGAGACCGCTCATGCTGATACCGCCGATGCCTATGAAATGGATGTGTATTGGTTTGCTGAAATCTATTTTATACATTTATTTTACCTGCCTGATTTATTATAATTTATATTGTAACTATTAAGAACTGCTGAGAACAAAAAGCCGATGCGTCATGATTGCATGTAAGCGACAGATTTTCTTGTTCTGAATAGTTACTTTATATTAATTATACAACTAAATACAGTATTTGCAAAGGAAAAATAAGGTGAAAGCAGGCATGACTTTCAAATGATAAGAACCCTTGCAGGTTAAACAGATATACGATAAATGACACTTGTGCAAAATGTCAAAAAAAAAGAAAAATATTATTTGATTTTGTGAAAAATGTTGAAGTGATAATGCGGCTGTGGTATAATTTTTTTTATAAAAATAATTCATCCGGACCATATGAATTTGATGGGTTTAAAGTATATGGCAGTAACTGCAATTTATGCAGCGGCAACTATAATTTATATGGAAACAATTGTGATTTATTATAGAAGCATTACAGATACGGTTATTACAGAAACTAGTGGTGGGGACCGGATGGGCACAACAAAAATTAGGACAGACGAGGAGTGATAACGTGATTAAGAAAGAAATGATAGCCATGCTTTTAGCAGGCGGTCAAGGCAGCAGACTTGGTGTTCTGACAGCGGACGTAGCAAAACCGGCAGTTTCGTTTGGTGGAAAGTACAGAATCATAGATTTTCCGCTTAGCAACTGCATCAATTCAGGCATTGATACAGTTGGGGTACTTACACAGTATCAGCCACTCAGACTTAACAGCCACATAGGAATAGGTATTCCGTGGGACCTCGACAGGAATAACGGAGGAGTGGCAATACTGCCTCCTTATGAGAAGAGCGGCAACAGCGAGTGGTACACAGGTACAGCCAATGCAATCTACCAGAATATGAGGTATATAGACAGTTACAACCCGGACTATGTGTTGATACTGTCAGGAGACCATATTTACAAGATGGACTATGAGGTGATGCTTGATTTCCACAAGGAAAACAATGCAGATGTGACCATAGCAACAATGCCGGTGCCTATCGAGGAGGCCAGCCGATTTGGTATCGTCATAGCCGATGATGATAAGCGCATCAATGCATTTGAGGAAAAGCCGGTTCATCCGCGCAGCAATCTCGCATCAATGGGCATTTACATATTCTCATGGCCGGTGCTAAAGGAAGCCTTACTTGCACTAAAGGATCAGGAAAACTGTGATTTTGGCAAGCATGTCATACCATACTGCTTTGAAAACGACAGACGTATGTTTGCATACGAGTTCAACGGATACTGGAAGGACGTAGGTACACTGGGCTCATACTGGGAGGCCAATATGGAGCTTGTGGACATCATTCCGGAGTTCAACCTGTACGAGGAGTATTGGAAGATTTACACAAAGAATGATACAATCGAGCCACTTTATATAGCCAAAGGAGGTCATGTGGAGCGAAGCATCATGGGTGAGGGCTGTGAATGCTATGGTCATGTGGAACATTCTGTTATAGGTGGCAACGTCAAGATTGGAAGAGGCGCAGTAATACGTGATTCCATCATCATGCGTGACACGGAGATAGGCTCCAATGTCACGATAGACAAGTCCATTATTGCCGAAAATTGCAAGGTGGGCGACAATGTGACACTTGGCTTCGGACAGGAGAAGCCGAACGTATTAAATGAGAGCATATACTCATTTGGGCTTGTCACTATAGGAGAAGATTCTGTGATACCGGACGGGGTAAAGATAGGCAAAAATACAGCAATCTCCGGTGTTACATACGAAGAGGATTACAAAGACGGTGTGCTTGAGGGCGGAGAAGTTATTATCAAGGCAGGTGACGGAAAATGAAGGCAATAGGAATAATTTTGGCCGGCGGCAACAATAATAGGATGAAGGAACTGACAGCAAAACGAGCAGTACCGGCACTGCCGGTAGCAGGCAGCTTCAGGGCTATAGATTTTTCACTCAGCAGCATGTCAAACTCACATATACAGACAGTTGCGATATTGACACAATATAATGCACGCTCACTGAATGAGCATTTAAGCTCATCAAAATGGTGGAATTTTGGCAGAAAGCAGGGAGGATTATTCCTCTTTACACCTACAGTCACAGCGGACAACAGTGACTGGTACAGAGGTACGGCAGATGCGATGTATCAGAATATTGATTTTCTCAAGAGACGCCATGAGCCATATGTCATCATCAGCAGCGGTGACTGTGTATACAAGCTGGATTTCAACAGAGTGCTTGATTTTCACATCGAGAAAAAATCAGACATTACAGTGGTATGTAAGGACATGATGTACAACGATGATGTCAGCCGTTTTGGTGTGGTACGCATGGATGAGGAGTCAAGAATCACAGAGTTTGATGAAAAGCCAATCGAGGCTTCATCCAATACCATTTCCACAGGTATCTATGTCATCAGAAGACGACAGCTCATAGAGCTTTTGGAGGCAGCAGCTGAGGAAAACAGATTCGATTTCGTAAATGATATCCTCGTGCGCTACAAAAATGTAAAGAAAATATATGGCTACAAGATAAATTCATATTGGAACAATATCGCCGATATTGATGCATACTTCAAGACCAATATGGATTTCTTAAGACCTGACGTCAGAAGCTATTTCTTCAGGGAGGAGCCGACAATCTGTTCAAAGGTGGACGACCTGCCACCGGCCAAGTTTAATCCGGGATCAGACATTTCAAACAGCCTCGTATCAAGTGGCTGTATCATAAACGGCAGAGTGGAGGATTCGGTGCTTTTCAAGCAGGTATTTGTGGGCAAAAACACCACAGTGAAGAACTGTGTGATACTCAATGATGTCTACATAGACGACAATGTGCACCTTGAGAATTGCATCGTAGAGAGTCGCGGAACCATCAGTCCAAACACATACTACTGTGGTGAGGATGGAGTCAGAATAGTAAAAGAAAAAAATGTAAGATATGTAATTTAAAAACAGACCAGGGGGACAAAAATATGCAGATTACAGACATCAGAATTCGTAAGGTAGAAAAGGAAGGCAAGATGAAGGCGGTTGTGTCAATTACAATCGATGATGAATTCGTGGTACATGACATCAAGGTAATCGAAGGAGAAAAGGAACTTTTCATCGCCATGCCAAGCCGTAAGGCAAACGATGGCGAGTACAGGGATATAGCCCATCCGATTAACTCTGCCACACGCGAGAAGATCCAGAATATGATTCTTGAAAAGTATAAGACAGAGATTGAGAATGCATAAAATCAAACAATAACTTTGAAAAAGCGATGAGCAAGGCGGGATATAAAATACCTGAGCTGGTATAATAATCCAAATATATTTCACACAAACCGGTCTATCCGTGGTACAATAAGCCACAGACAGACCGGCTTTTTAGAATGTGCGTGGGATGTTCTGAATAGTTACGAGTATAGCTACAATAAAAGAGGATAGACAAACAGATATGTACAAGACGAAAATAGATAATCTGGATTTAAAACAGATTGCTGACAGTGGTCAGTGCTTCAGATGGAAGAACACAGGAGAAAACGAATACACGGTAGTGGCATTTGACAGGGCACTTCGGATTAAGCAGGACGGGAATGAGTTTGAGCTGGACTGTGATGAGGCAGACTGGAACAATATATGGAAAAGTTATCTGGATATGGATACGGATTATGCGGGGATTGCAAAGCTTATAGCAGACGGAGATGATGCGCATCTGAAGGAGGCGTATGCATATGGCAGTGGTGTGCGCATTTTAAGGCAGGATTTGTGGGAGATGATTGTTACTTTTATGATTTCCCAGAATAATAACATAAAGCGAATCACAAACAGTGTGGATTTACTTTGCAGGCGGTGCGGACATAAAATAGACGGCAGGGCAGAGGGGGAAGAACTGTATACATTTCCAAAGCCTCTTGAGGTGTCGGAGGAGGTATTTGATGACAGGAGCATGGGCTTTGGCTATAGGGCACCGTATCTGAAGGAAATATATGAGTATGGCGCTAATAATCCTGACTGGCTTGATAATCTGCGTAAAATGAGCTATGATGAGGCGATGGAAAGCCTGCTTTCTCGCAAAGGAATTGGCAAAAAGGTGGCGAACTGCATATGTCTTTTTGGTTTGCATCATGTGGATGCGTTTCCGATAGATACGCATGTAAAGCAGCTTTTGGACAAATATTATAGTGACGGCTTTGATTTTGAGCGCTACAAGGGTGTGGCGGGAATTATCCAGCAGTATTTGTTTTATTTTGAATTGTAAATGATATGAGAAAGAGAAAGGATAAACGATGTACGTTATAGTAGGACTTGGAAATCCTGACAAAAAATATGAGCACACAAGGCACAATATCGGATTTGATGTGATAGATGCGCTTGCGGATAAATATAATATAAGTGTGACAGACAAAAAGCACAAGGCGCTCTGTGGAAGCGGAGTGATTGAGGGCATGAAGGTGCTGCTTGTGAAGCCGCAGACATACATGAACCTAAGCGGTGAGTCTGTTGCTGAGGTGATGAATTTTTATAAGCTTGATCCGGATGAGGAAATGATTGTTATTTTTGATGATATTTCGCTCGAGCCGGGGCGTATCCGTATCCGCAAAAAGGGCAGCGCCGGCGGTCACAACGGGATTAAGAGTATCATTGCAATGACCGGCACACAGGGCTTCAGCCGTATCAAGGTCGGTGTTGGAGAGAAGCCGCAGGGCTGGGATCTTGCTGACCATGTGCTCGGGCGTTTCAGTTCTGAGGACAGGGCAAAGGTGGAGGAAGCTATCGGTCATGCGATGGATGCAGCAGTTCTCATGATGCAGGGCGAGACGGATAAGGCCATGAACATATATAACTAGCTGGAAATCGACAAGGTGATTTTGAACAGACAGAAATGGAGAATTGAAAGTGAAAGCATTTACAGAGCCACTCCTTTCCCTTGCGGGCTTTGAGGAGATGACAAAAACGGCAGAAAAATCGTCCGGACTTATATCTGTCACGGGATGTATAGATGCGCAAAAATCACAGATGATATATGCCTTTGGAGGTCACAGGAAAAACAAGCTTATTGTGACCTTTGGAGAGCAGAAAGCGAAGGAACTGTACGATGAGTACAGTTTTTTTGACAAAGAGGTGGTGTATTATCCATCAAAGGATGTGCTTTTTTACCAGTCGGATATCAGGGGCAATCTCCTGACAGCGGAGCGCATCAGGGCTTTGAAGGCTATCCGTGAGCAGGAGAGAGTGACGCTTGTGACCACATTTGATGCGCTGATGAATACAATGGCGCCGATAGAAAAGATGTGGGAAAATGTGCTTACACTTGAGCAGGGACAGCTTTTGGATTTGAAGGAAATTCAGGCTGCTCTTATCAGAATGGGCTATGAAAAAGAGTATCAGGTCCAGACGATGGGACAGTTTTCTGTCAGGGGCGGTATTCTTGATGTTTTTCCGCTGACGGAGGAGAATCCTATCCGAATCGAGCTGTGGGGAGACGAGATAGACACCATCAGATATTTTGACTGCGAGAGCCAGAAATCCATCGAAAATACAGACCGGGTGAGCATATATCCGGCGGCAGAGCTTGTACTTAGTGATGAGGAAAAGGCCGGGGGAATTGAAAAGCTTAAGGCAGAGGCAAAGAGGGTGTCTGACAAGCTTAGAAAGCAGATGAAGACAGAGGAAGCACACAGAGTGACTGTGATGGCAGACGAGCTTACCGAGGAGTGGGGAGAGCTGTCCATGTATGCGGGCATGGATGCTTTTTTGTCGTACTTTTTTGACGAGAGAGTCGGGCTTTTGGATTATTTTAATCCATCGGACAGCCTTATATTCTTCGATGAGCTGACCAGGTGCGCAGAGCAGGGAAAGCTTACCGAGACTGAGTTTTCAGAGAGCATGAAGCAGAGACTTGCGATGGGATATATACTTCCGGGGCAGATGAACGGTCTTTTTACAGAGAAGGAGATAGTGGCAAAGCTTGGGAAGTATTCGTGCATCGCACTCGCTGCGCTTGATAATAAAGCAAACGGACTGCATCAGCTGGGAAGCTATGGTATTCACTGTCAGAGCGTCAGCCCATACAACAACAGCTTTGAGCTTTTGATAAAGGACCTAAAGCGCTATAAGAAAAACGGCTACAGAGTCATTCTTTTATCCGGTTCAAGGACAAGGGCAAAGCGGCTTTCAGAGGATATCACAGACCAGGGAATCACATGCTTTTATACTGAAAACTACGACCATGAGCTTTTTGAGGGGCAGATTATGGTCTGCTACGGCAAGGTGAGAAGAGGCTTTGAGTATCCTATCCTAAAGTTTGCCGTGATTACGGAGTCAGATATTTTTGGGGCGCAGCAGAAGAAAAAAAAGCGTCACCGCACCTATGAGGGTGAAAAAATACAGAGCTTTACCGATTTGTCGGTGGGGGACTATGTGGTGCATGAAAACCACGGACTAGGTATTTACCGCGGCATTGAAAAGCTTGAGGTGGACAAAAAGGTAAAGGACTATATCAAGATAGAGTATCAGGGTGGCTCCAATCTCTATATTCTTGCCACTCAGCTTGATATGATACAAAAATATGCCGGAAAGGATGCCAGGAAACCAAAGCTCAACAAGCTTGGCGGTCAGGAATGGACCAGGACGAAGAATCGTGTCAGAGGTGCGGTAAAGCAGATTGCAGGAGACCTGGTGAAGCTGTACGCCCAGCGTGAGCAGCAAAACGGATATGCCTTCGGCGAGGATACGGTATGGCAGAGAGAGTTTGAGGAGCTTTTTCCTTTTGATGAGACTGAGGATCAGATTCTTGCAATTGAAGCCACAAAGACTGATATGCAGAGCCATAAAATAATGGATAGACTGATTTGCGGTGATGTGGGCTACGGCAAGACGGAGGTTGCAATCCGTGCGGCCTTCAAGGCGGTGCAGGACAGCAAGCAAGTGGCATATCTTGCTCCGACAACCATTCTGGCACAGCAGATTTACGATACGTTTTCGCAGAGGATGAAGGATTTTCCGGTGAATGTGGATTTGATGTGCCGTTTCAGAAGCGCAGCAGAGCAGAAAAAGACGATAGAAAAGCTTAAAAAGGGTGAGGTTGATATCATCATCGGAACACACCGTATACTCTCAAAGGATGTGCAGTTTAAGGATCTGGGACTTTTGGTAATCGATGAGGAGCAGCGCTTCGGCGTAACTCACAAGGAGAAGATTAAGCAGATGAAGGTCAATGTGGATGTGCTCACACTGACCGCTACACCGATTCCGAGGACACTTCACATGAGTTTAATCGGCATAAGGGATATGAGCGTGCTTGAGGAGCCGCCGATGGACCGTGTGCCGATTCAGACATATGTCATGGAGTACAATGATGAGCTTGTCAGAGAGGCAATTAACAGGGAGCTTGCCAGAAACGGACAGGTGTACTATGTGTACAATAAAGTGCGCGACATAGCAGACATAACGGCAAAGCTGCAGGAGCTGGTGCCGGATGCGACTGTTGCATTTGCGCACGGACAGATGAAGGAGACGGAGCTTGAGCGCATCATGTACCGTTTCATCAATGGTGAAATAGATGTGCTTGTATCCACGACCATTATAGAGACAGGACTTGACATCTCAAACGTCAATACAATGATTATACACGATGCGGACAACATGGGACTTTCACAGCTTTATCAGCTCCGCGGACGAGTCGGCAGATCTAACCGTACTGCGTATGCATTTCTCATGTACAGGCGAAACAAGATGTTAAAAGAGGTGGCAGAAAAGCGTCTTGCAGCGATAAAGGAGTACTCAGACCTTGGCAGCGGCTTTAAGATTGCCATGAGAGACCTTGAAATCCGTGGTGCGGGCAATCTGCTCGGTGCGGAGCAGAGCGGACACATGGAGGCAGTGGGCTACGATTTGTACTGCAAGATGTTGAGCGAGGCTGTAAAAGAGGCAAAGGGCATCGAGGATATCAGTGATAAATTTGATACGACCGTGGATATTGTTACCGATGCTTATATTCCGGCAGGTTATATTGCAAACGAATTCCAGAAGCTGGATATATACAAGCGTATTGCAGGCATAGAGACAGAGGAAGAGAAGGATGAGATGCTCGAGGAGCTCATAGACAGGTTTGGTGAACCACCAAAATCAGTGCTCAGCCTGCTTCGCGTGGCAAGGCTTAAGGCGTTGGCACATGCCGTATATATCACTGAGATAAAGCAGACCGGCTCACTGATAAAGCTTACCATGTTTGAACGGGCAAGGATAAATCCGGAGAAGATACCAATGCTTGTTGCCCAGTATAAATCTTCCCTCAAATTCAATATGGCAGAAAACCCATATTTCACATTTGATTTAAAAAATGGCAGCGTGGCAAAGAAGCGGGATGTGCTTGATGTGGTGGAGGAACTGATTTTGCAGATGCGTAAGGAACTGATTACGGCTGAATAGTTACCCGAATTTTGGAATCATGTAGCATATAGCATAGGAAACACCACATGCTTTACGCGAAATTGACGATAATTTACAAAGTTTAGAAAATGCTTGCCAGCAGGCCCGAAAAGCTCTATAATATACGAGCGATACTATACCAATTTTAAAGAGGATAGATACAATGAAAGCGAAAAAAGTAATAGCTATGTTATTAGCTGCAACACTCTCAGTTACAGCTTTTACAGGATGTGCAATAAATAAAACCGCAACAGTTGCGACATTAGATAAAGAGGATATCAAGCTTGGGCTTGTTAATTTTATGATAAGGTACCAGGAGGCCGGTTATGATGACATGTATATACAGTACATGGGCGAGGGCTACTGGGACAAGACAGTATCAGGCAATAATACTGTGCTTGAAACATGGAAGAAAAATGCTATCGAGGAGGCTCATGAGCTTTACACATTAAAGGCGCATCAGTCAGATTACGATGTAGAGGTTTCTGATGATGAGAAAAAGGAAATCAAAAAAGCCGCAGAGAAGTTTATGAAGGCAAATTCCGATGATGTGATAGACGAGATGAGTGCTACAGAGGAGATTGTCGAGGAATATTTAGAGCTTCGCCTCATAAAGAGTAAGATGTATGCTGCAATCATCAAAAATGCTGATTCAAGCGTGACGGATGAGGAAGCCAATATGGCTGCATACACCATTGTGAAGCTTGATTACAAGGGTGCATATGACTCTAATTACCAGTATCAGACATATACAGATGAGCAGTCAGCACAGATAAAGGCACAGGCAGATGCAGTGGTAGAGGCGCTTGCAGGAGGATCATCCTTAGAGGATGCAGCCAAGGCAGCAGGCACTACAGCCACAACAGGCACATACGCCACATACGTTGATCCGGATGCGGAGAAGACAGATGATTCAGATAAGAAATCAGATGACACAGAGTCTACAGAGAGCTCAGAGTCATCGGACAGCAAGACAAAGGACAGTGTATACACTACAAACAATCTTGATCAGAGCGTTGTAGATGCACTCAATTCCCTTGAGGAGGGACAGACCTCAGACCTCATCACCACAGACAGCACTTACTATATCGTAAGGCTCGACAAAAAGACCGATGATAAAGCAACAGAGTCAAACAGGAAGACTGTAAAGGGCAATAAAGAGGACAAATATTACAATGGCATCCTTTCAGGATGGCAGGATGATGAAAAATGGTCTGTAAAGCAGAAGCAGCTTGACAAAATCAAGATTCACAATTATTTTACTACTACCAAGAAGGACAAAAAGGCAGCAGACACAAGTGCTACAGAGAGCACACAGCAGTCAGAAAGCACTAATAGTACAGATACAGAGAATACTGAGGCAGTAGATGGAACAGAAAACTAATATCGTACTTATAGGCATGCCGGGAGTTGGAAAGAGTACCATAGGCGTAATACTTGCAAAGGTGCTGGGATACAGCTTCCTGGATGCGGATTTACTGATACAGGAGCAGGAGGGAAAGCTTCTGCGTGAGATAATTGAGGAAAAGGGCACGGACGGTTTTATAGAGGTAGAGAACCGTGTCAATGCCTCTATCAGGGCTGATAGGGCCATTATAGCTACAGGCGGTTCGGTGGTATACGGAAAAGAAGCCATGGAGCATCTTAAGGAGATAGGCAGAGTTGTGTATCTCAAGGTTTCTTATGCTATTTTGGAAAAACGACTTGCAGACATAAAGGGTAGAGGTGTAGTATTAAAGAAAGGGCAGACTTTAGAGACCCTTTTTGAAGAGCGCTCAAAATTGTATGAGCAGTATGCAGACATCGAGGTTTCCGAGGAGGGGCTTGATGTGGAGCAGACAGTAGAGAAGCTGGTGGAGGCACTTGAATTATAGTGCTTATTTATCGTGATATGATTAGATAATAGTAGCTGCTGCGTCATTTATTAAAAGCAGCACCGGCACAAATGGCGGCTTAAATACGTCGTCATAAATGAAATTTGTAGTTGGATGTATAACAATAGTGTAAATTGAGAATAGTATATTAGGAGGAAGTATACTCCTGAATTCATAGAGGTGGAATATGGAACAGTACGTAATCAAAGGTGGAAATCCTTTATACGGTGAAGTTGAAATTGGTGGAGCCAAAAATGCTGCACTTGCTATTTTGGCCGCTGCCATAATGACAGACGAGACTGTAACAATAGATAATTTGCCAAATGTAAGGGATATCAATGTCTTACTTCAGGCAATCGAAGAAATCGGCGCACATGTGGAGCGCGTGGATATACACAAGGTAAAGATAAACGGTTCATTTATCAGGGGCGTAAATGTCGATAATGAATTCATCAGACGAATCAGGGCATCATATTATTTGATTGGTGCATTACTTGGAAAATACAAGCATGCAGAGGTTGCGCTTCCGGGAGGCTGTGATATCGGAAGCAGGCCGATTGACCTTCATATGAAGGGCTTCCGCTCCATGGGAGCAGACATAGACATAGCTCATGGCCTTGTCATCGCCAGGGCAAAGGAGCTTAAGGGCACACACATATATATGGATAAGGTTTCTGTAGGTGCCACAATCAATATTATGATGGCTGCAGCCATGGCAGATGGCAAGACTGTTATCGAGAATGCGGCTAAGGAGCCTCATGTCGTTGACGTGGCAAACTTCTTAAACAGCATGGGAGCAAATATCAGGGGTGCAGGAACCGATGTCATCAGAATTGTAGGTGTGGAGAAATTACATGCTACAGAGTATTCTGTCATTCCGGATCAGATTGAGGCTGGTACATTCATGTTTGCAGTTGCGGCAGCGGGAGGCAACGTGCTGGTAAAGAATGTCATTCCAAAGCATCTTGAGGCCACCACAGCAAAGCTGTTGGAGGTAGGCTGCCAGGTAGAGGAGTTTGATGACTCAGTCAGAGTAATATCAGACGGACATTTAAGGCATACACAGGTCACAACACTTCCATATCCGGGCTTCCCTACAGATATGCAGCCACAGATGGCGGTGCTTTTGGGTATCGCTGATGGCACCAGTACAGTGACAGAGAGCATATTTGAGAATCGTTTCAAGTATGTTGATGAGCTCACCAGAATGGGAGCTGATATAAAGGTAGAGAGCAATATAGCAATCATAAACGGCGTGAAAAGATACACAGGTGCCAGAGTGAATGCACCTGACCTAAGAGCAGGAGCTGCACTGGTTATAGCAGGTCTTGCAGCAGAGGGCATCACAGTGGTTGATGATATCTACTATATCCAGAGAGGCTATGAGGCACTCGAGGAGAAGCTTACAAAGATTGGTGCAAAAATTGCCAGGGTAGAGGATGAGAAGGAGCTTCAGAAGTTCATACTCAAGGTATCGTGATAGATATATACGTAAAGCATGAAATGTAAACACAATATAAATGCAATATATAAAATAAGAACCGGCAGCATCTTACTGTAGATGCACGGTTCTTATTTTTGGTTATTTTATAATTTTTTTGAGTAATTACTCCGTACCCCGTTTGATTATAAATCGGCTTACATCACAGATTTGATGAAAAACTCGCGGTTTGTGGACAAATCAAGTATACTGCCGTCATCAAAACGTACAATAGGGCGTGACAGTTCATGTGGGTTGAGCATCACAATATTACAGAACCGGCTGTCGTTGAGCATTACACGGTTGCTCTGGTATGTGGTAGCAAGCTTTTTCAAAAACAAAAGCAGGAACTTTGTATTGTACTTTGTAAAACCTTCACTCTCAAAGCTTGATATGACAGCGAACGGACAAAGTGGTGCGCGATAGCGTCTGGCAGCAGTCATGGCATCATATACATCGGCGATGGCTGTTATCATGGCAAAGTCGTCAATCAGTGAGCTGTCAAGCTGTGAAGGATAGCCAGAGCCATCACAGCGCTCATGATGCATGAGGGCTGTGCGCTTTATTCTGGAGTCAATCTGCAGATCCCTAATCAAATCAAAACCAAACTGTGGGTGCTTTTTTATGAGCGCAAATTCTTCATCTGTGAGCTTGTCAGGCTTGTTTAGCACATCATCGGGAATCTTGCATTTACCGATATCGTGAAGTACTCCTGCGATAGTAAGCGTATTCACATCTGTCTTTTCCATATGAAGCCATCGTCCGATCATCCTTGTAATAAGCCCTACATTCAGACAGTGTGAGTACAACGGGTCTGCAATGGTGCGCATGTTGTAGAGCATGTCAAAGGTCTCGATTGTAGTGCCGCACGATGAGGAAAGGTCAATGACAGCAGTAAGAAGCGCAGCCTCATCAAAGGATTTTTCGCCGGCACAGATTTTGCCAAAGGTATCCTTGATTTGATTTATGCATGTGAGGTATTTGAGCTGGAAGCCTAGGAACTCTTCTGAGGCCTGAACACGCTGGATGTTGGTCACCATCTCATGTGCGCGGGTTTTGGGTACAGGTTTTACCTTGTCTCGCTTTGCTGTATTTTCGCCGGCTTGCGGTGCTGCTGCATCGAATGGGTTTTGAATTGAGATGCTGCCTACCTTATATAGCTTCATTTTGTTGATGAGCTGACGGGTGAGTGGTGTGCCGGGCAGTGCAAGTATCTGCCCCAGAGGGGTCTTTATCGGTTCTGCTGCCACCATACCAATCTGCGCATCTTTTATGCTGATTTTAATCATGAGTTACTCCAAAAATTTATTTTGATATTGTGTGTTTAGTACTATAAATACAAATTTAAGTATAATTACAAAAATTATGAAAGTCAATAAAGGAAGAAAGAATAATTGCATAAAATAGCTTATAAATAATGAATAGGGTATCGAAAATGGATTATTGATAAATCTGTATCGAAAATGATACTTGACATATATATCATGTGGTAGTAATATAGCTGACAGAGATTTGAAAAATTCTATATTGTAACTTCTCTTATTCAGAGTGATGGAGATACAAAGGATCTATGAAGTCACGGCAACCCCGTTAGAAAACAGGAAGGTGCCAACCTGAGCGAGTAATCGAACAATAAGAGGATTTTTATTATCTTAATTTTAATCCACTTATTTGCAGTAAGTGGTTTTTTATTGGAAAAATATTGGTCACACAGTATGAAAGGAGCAACAGATAATTAATGGAGAAATTATTATTTACATCAGAATCAGTAACTGAGGGACATCCGGATAAGCTCTGCGATGCAGTATCAGATGCCATCCTTGATGCATGCATACAGCAGGACCCGATGAGCCGTGTCGCATGTGAGACAGCAAGCTGTACAGGCTTCATCCTTGTAACAGGAGAGATTACCACAAAGGCACAGCTTGATATTCCTGCAATCGTCAGAAAAACAGCACTTGAGATCGGATATGATGACGGAAAGAAGGGACTCGACGGAAACTCATGTGCAGTAATGGTTTCAATCGACAAGCAGTCTGCTGATATCGCCATGGGAGTTGACAAGGCACTCGAGGCAAAAGAGGGCGACCTTACAGACAACCTCGACACCGGAGCCGGAGATCAGGGAATGATGTTTGGATATGCTACAAATGAGACTGAGGAGTACATGCCATACCCAATCGCACTCGCTCACAAGCTTGCATTCCAGCTCACAAAGGTTAGAAAAGACGGCACACTTACATACCTTCGTCCGGACGGAAAGACACAGGTTTCAGTAGAGTATGATGAGGCAGGAAAGCCGGTAAGACTTGAGGCAGTTGTACTTTCAACACAGCACGACGAGGATGTTACCCAGGAGCAGATCCATGAGGACATCAAGAAATATGTATTTGATCCAATTCTTCCAAAGGATATGATTGACGATGAGACAAAGTTCTTTATCAATCCTACAGGACGTTTCGTAATAGGTGGACCACACGGAGATGCAGGTCTCACCGGTCGTAAGATTATCGTAGACACCTATGGTGGATATGCACGTCACGGCGGCGGAGCTTTCTCAGGAAAGGACTGTACAAAGGTAGACCGTTCAGCAGCATACGCAGCACGTTACGTAGCAAAGAACCTTGTAGCAGCAGGATTTGCTGACAGGTGTGAGATTCAGCTTTCATATGCTATCGGTGTTGCACAGCCAACATCTATTATGGTTGATACATTCGGCACAGGAAAGCTTGCAGATGACAGAATCGTTGAAATCGTAAGGGAGAATTTCGACCTTCGTCCGGCCGGAATCATCAAGATGCTTGACCTCAGAAGACCTATCTACCGCCAGACAGCGGCATACGGACACTTTGGACGTACAGATATCAAGCTGCCTTGGGAGGCACTTGATAAGGTTGAGGACCTCAAGAAGTATCTCTAAACAATATGTGGGGCTTCGCGCTTTTTAGGTTGTGAGCGCCGGATAGTATACATTATATTTCTTAGAAAAAGTTAGAAAGAATTTAGAGAAAATTTAGACAGAAGTTACCGGATATATGATATAATTAAGTCATGGGACTGACATTGAGTCGGTTTCCATGGCTTTTTATTTTCAGGAGGAACGGATATGAGCAGAATTTTGATAGTAGAGGACGAGGTTGCAATTGCTGATCTTGAGAAGGATTACCTGGAGCTGAGCGGCTTTGAGGTAGAGGTGGAGAATGATGGCACAAGCGGTCTCGCAAGGGCATTGGCGGAGGATTTTGATTTGTTTATTCTTGACCTTATGCTGCCTGGCATTGATGGCTTTGAGATTTGCAAACAGATTCGTGAGAAAAAGAACACACCGATACTCATGGTTTCAGCCAAGAAGGATGATATCGACAAGATAAGAGGACTCGGACTCGGTGCAGATGATTATGTCACAAAGCCGTTTTCTCCATCAGAGCTTGTTGCCAGGGTAAAGGCTCATCTGGCCAGATATGAGCGCCTGATTGGAAGCGCTACACCTGAAAATGATATCGTTGAGATTCGTGGTATCAAGATTGACAAAACAGCCCGCCGTGTGTGGGTAAACGGAGAGGAAAAGCAGTTTACCACAAAGGAATTTGATCTGCTCACATTCCTTGCTGAGAATCCAAACCATGTATTTACCAAGGAGGAGCTCTTCAAGGAAATCTGGAATATGGATTCAGTAGGAGATATCGCGACAGTCACTGTACATATCAAGAAGATTCGTGAGAAAATCGAGATGAACACTGCAAAGCCTCAGTATATTGAGACTATTTGGGGCGTGGGATACCGTTTTAAGCTGTAGTGATTTTTAAAAAATATAGTAGATATTGTAGTATTAATAGGACATATCAAATTCAAATGCGAAAGGATATGTCCTTGTTGTATATATAAAGTGGCTTATTAATTTATTCAAATGGAGAATACTATGAAGATAAAAACAAAACTTGCTATATCATTCTGCATAATTATTTTTGTGCCTGTTGTGCTCACCAGTATAGTGCTTGTGGGCTTCAATAAGATTCAGCTAAAGGCCATAAACAAGACATATGGCATGGAGGATGCGGGCATGCTCGCGCTCACTGACACAGTACAGTTTCTGAACAAGGTGACAGGGCGCACATATGATGAGCTCGAGAAGACATCGCTCATAGAACCATCCAGGCTTCTTGATAGTGATTATCTGACTAAGATAAATAAGAAGCTGGAGAAGAAGTATTCATATCTCATAGTGAAAAGTGAAGGAGAGCTCATTTTCAATGGTGGAATTGATAATGATGATATTTTGAGAAAGCTTCCGCGAATATCCAATAAGCAGAGCAGCTCTGATGTGAGCAGCTATATGGACAGTGATGACAAGGTGCTCATAAAGCAGCTTAATTTTCGTGACAGTGATGGTGACGAGGCGAGTCTTTACATAGTGACATCAACTGCGTGCGTGATCCCTGAGGTCAGGACTGTTTTGATGGAGGGAGCATTTGCACTAGTATTGATACTTCTTACTACGGCTGCCATGCTTATAGTGTGGATATACAGGAGTATCATCACACCGATAGAGAGGCTGCGTATTGCCGCTGAAAATATCAAGGATGGTAATCTGGACTTTGAGCTTGAGACGAGTCCGAGCGACGGAGAGATTGGCGAGCTGTGTACTGCGTTTGAGCAGATGCGTGCTCGCCTCAAGAAAAATGCCGAGGAAAAGGTGACGAATGAGTCTGAAAACAGAGTGTTAATCAGTAATATCGCACATGATTTAAAGACTCCTATTACAGCGGTAAAGGGCTACGCCGAGGGCATACTTGACGGAGTGGCAAACACCCCTGAAAAGGTAGATAAATACGTCAGGACCATTTACAATAAGGCAAACGATATGGATAAGCTCATTAATGAGCTGACACTTTACTCGAAGATTGATACGAACAGGATTCCATACAATTTTGCGAAGATAAATGTCACAGATTATTTTAACGACTGTGTTGAGGAAATAGGACTTGATCTTGAGGCGAAAAATATAAGGCTTTCATATGAGAATCACGTGGATAGCAACGTGCTTATCATTGCTGATCCGGAGCAGATTCGCCGTGTGATTAATAATATAGTTGGCAATTCGGTGAAGTATATGAACAAGACACAAAGCTATATAGATATCAGGATAAATGATGTTGGTGACTTCATACAGGTTGAAATCGAGGACAATGGACGAGGAATCGACCAGAGAGATATGCCATATATTTTTGACAGATTTTACAGAGCGGATGCGTCGAGAAATTCGGCTACCGGAGGCAGCGGCATAGGACTTTCCATCGTAAAGAAGATTATAGAGGATCACGGCGGCAAGATATGGGCTACCAGCAAAGAGGGTGATGGAACTACCATGTTTTTCGTAATCAGAAAGTATCAGGAAACACAGGATATGAACCGGCAGTAAACAGATAAACAGGATATTGACATAAAAAGTAAAACTATAATTAAAAATAACAGTTAGATATTAAAATTTAAAATTAAGAGCTCCCGATTAACAGCGCAAATAGTGTTGTCAGCCGGGAGCTTTAATGTATTTTTTATTTAAAATAAGTTAAGGAAAAATACATAAAATATTTGAAAAATAAAGTCTGACGTAGTAAAATAGTAACATTGCACGAAAGAACCATGGAGAAATCGAAAGGGGGACAAACATGCATAAATTCAGACAAAAATATATAGGAGACAAAGCATTTTATAAGCGATATCTCATGCTGGCCATACCAATGATAATCCAGAATGCAATCACAAATCTGGTAAGCTTTCTGGACAACATTATGGTAGGACAGCTTGGTACAGAGCAGATGTCAGGAGTAGCAATCGTAAACCAGCTCATATTTGTGTACAATCTGGCTGTATTTGGGGCGGTGTCAGCGGCAAGTATATTCGGAGCACAGTATTTTGGCAAGGGAAATCATAAAGGGCATATGTATTCCTTCAGATTCAAGCTGTATGCAGCGCTGCTTGTTACAGCAATAGCGATGACACTGTTTATCACGAACGGAACAGGTTTCATATCACTTTATCTGACAGATACGGCAGGAAACGGTGCCACGGAGGTAGCACTGGCATATGGAAAGGAATATCTGGAAATTGTTATGATAGGTCTCATACCGTTTGCGGTGACGCAGGCCTATGCGACAAACATAAAGGAAACAGGACAGACTTTTGTACCGATGGTTGCAAGCTTTGCAGCAGTTGGAAGCAATGCGGTGCTTGATTTTCTGCTCATCTTCGGAATAGGACCGATACCAAAGCTGGGTGTGGCGGGAGCCGCTATTGCCACTGTGATGTCGCGATATATTGAGACAATAATAGTTGTGCTGTGGGCGCATAAAAACAGGGATAAGAATAGATATCTCGAGGGCGCTTACAGAGGAATAGGAATGCCGTTTGGTGAGTTTAAGACTATATTCATCAAGGGACTGCCACTCATGCTCAATGAGCTTTTATGGGCAGCAGGCATGACAACGGTTACACAGTGCTATTCAGTACGTGGGCTCTCGGTAATCGCAGGTTTAAACATTGCGACAACGATAACAAACCTTTTCAATATCGTGTTTATACAGCTTGGCGCATGCATCAGCATAGTTGTAGGGCAGTATCTTGGAGCCGGTGAGCTTGAAAAGGCAAAGGATGCGGATAACAAGATGATAGTGTTCAGTGTGTTCTGCTGTTCTGTAATGGCGGCGGTCATGCTTCTGGTAGGCGGATTTTTCCCTCAGATATATAACACAACAGATGAAATCAAGTCACTCGCAACAAGCTTCATAGCGGTATCAGCGATAATTATGCCGTTTTGTGCATTTACACATTCGTCGTATTTCACACTCCGCTCAGGAGGCAAGACACTGGTCACATTTCTGTTTGACTCCGTATTTACGTGGGTGATAGTGGTGCCGGTGGCATTTGTGCTTGCCAAATACACAGCACTTGGCATAGTAGCGGTGTACTTCCTCGTGCAGGCCACAGAGCTGATAAAGGTAGTCATCGGATACTTCATGGTGAAAAGCGACGTGTGGCTCGTGCAGATGGTATAGGAATGTAAGTCATTATCTTGCGGAAAAGTAAAATAAAAGTTATACTGTAGCAAAAGTCAGCATAACAGTTCTAATCCAGAATGAAACGGAGCATAAAATGAGCGAAGAAAAACAGCACAAGCGCCGCGTGCATTATAGCGGAAAATATCCCAAAAAATTTGAGGAAAAATACAAGGAATTAAACCCGGAAAAATACAAGGATACAATTGAGCATGTCATCAGCAAGGGAAATACCCCTGCGGGCATGCACATATCCATAATGGTAAAAGAAATCATAGATTTTCTGGACATAAAGCCGGGACAGACAGGCTTTGATGCCACACTCGGATACGGTGGCCACACAAGGGCAATGCTTGAAAAGCTTGAAGGACATGGACATATGTTTGCTACAGATGTTGACCCAATCGAGTCTGAAAAGACAAAAAAGCGTCTCGCGGAAGCAGGTTTTGGAGAGGATATTCTCACCATAAAGCTTCAGAACTTCTGCACAATAGATGAGATTGCAAAGGAAGTAGGAGGCTTTGATTTCATACTTGCCGATCTGGGAGTTTCATCAATGCAGATAGATAATCCTGAGCGTGGATTTTCGTTTAAGGTGGATGGACCGCTGGATCTGCGTCTTAATCCAAATGCCGGTATCAGTGCAGCAGAGCGGCTTGATAATATATCCCGTGAGGAGCTTTCGGGTATGCTCTATGAGAACTCAGATGAGCCGTATTGCGAGGAGCTTGCAAAGGCAATTACAGACGAAATCAGGAAGGGCAACCGCATAGATACGACCACAAAGCTTCGTCACATTATAGAGCAGACACTCGATTTTCTGCCTGAAAAGGATAAGAAGGACATCATCAAAAAGACCTGTCAGCGCACATTCCAGGCGCTTCGCATAGACGTAAACCATGAGTTTGAGGTGCTATATGAGTTTATGGAAAAGCTTCCGGGAGCATTAAAGCCCGGTGGAAGAGCTGCCATCCTTACCTTCCATTCAGGAGAGGACAAGCTGGTCAAAAAGGCACTCAAGGCAGGATATAAAGCAGGAATATACAGCGACTATTCCAAGGATGTGATTCGTCCATCAGCACAGGAATGTGCTCAGAACGGACGTGCCAGGTCCACGAAGATGCGCTGGGCGGTCCGTGCGGAATAGAAAAGAATAAAAATAGTTCTAAAACACTATTGCTTTATTGAGAAAAATAGTCTACTATGAACGTGTTATATGACTGACGGATAAGTGGAATAACCACATGAAATATAACAAATAAGAGCCGACCGTCTGGGCGATAAACCCGGACAGTTGGCTCTTTTTGATTATAAAATCAGCCATAGTCGTGTAAATAACCAGGGAATGTATCTCAAAAGAAACAACAGGGATATTGACAAAAATACTGTAGTAAGTATATACTAACCACAGTTAAACAAAACTAATCAAACAAAGTAACATTCACACATTTTAAGGAGGATATTACAATGATAGAAATGAAAGAGTGGGATGGATTCGAAGGACG
>OLQD01000816.1_pt1 | contig 28424 bp, 21 predicted proteins | sample 1672841 | NCBI WGS metagenome assembly OLQD01 (sample SAMEA3136729, study PRJEB25190) | human gut metagenome | biome: human gut; feature: human-associated habitat; material: faeces | place: Austria | collected 2013 | reverse complement strand
CATAAACATAGCCGTACTCGGCCCGGCCGGAGGGCGACCGTCCCCGGATATACCGTCCCTCCCACCGGCCATCTTTTCGCTTGTAAATGTTCTCTCCACGCTTCGGCATATAGGCTCCTCCTTGACGATGTATTTGACGGCGTATTTTACTTGCATTTCCCGTTTTGACCGATACAGTTGGCACAAATGCGCTGAAACCGAGTATAACTATCATGCGTATTTGTAATTTGCATGAGATTTTGCTAAATTCCGGCAATACGGTCATTGACTTTTGCGGTGAGTGCCGATATAATATAGATGGTTGGATAGATTTAGGTATCGCAAATGGGGTAAATTTACGAAATCTACAGACGCTTTCCTTTTCCGTGAGTTTACTACAAATTCATTATACTATTTAGCACATTATCGTCAATTCGTTTGTTGCGTTGCTTTTCAGAAAAATGGTGCCACCCGATGGGGTGACACCATTTTCTTCGTTACGGGCACAGAACACCATATCCCAGAATCTCATAATGTCCAACAGGATAACGGTTCACCCGGCAGAGGTTTCCGGAATTGCCCTCTACGGTGTAGATGATTCCGTCCTCCACCTTCTGGACGATGCCCACATGGTCAGCCTCCCCATCCTGGGGGCCGGAGCCGCCCTTGTTGTCCCAGTCGAAGAAGATAACCATGCCGGGAACAGGCTTGGCGGAGCCGTCCAGCCATTGCCCACGCTCCTGAAACCACTGCACGCCGTTTCCGCAACCGGAAAATTTCGGGCAGACACCGGTGTCGATATAACCGCACTGGTCGGCACACCAGCTGACAAAGCAGGCGCACCACTCCACACGGCTGCCGAATCCGTACCAAGACCAGTACGGTTCGCCGCCTATATTTCCAACCTGCGATAGCGCCATCGTGACGATGGCATCATCCCCTGTATAGATGCCGTAGAGAATGGATGACCATAACTTACGGTTTTCTTCGGCAAGCAGTTCCGAGAGCTGCTGCCGCTGTTCGGCGGTGAAGTTGAAATGGTCTGCCATTTCCTCGGCGGTCTTATGGCTGACCGTGATATAGAGATGGGTGCGTGTGACCGTCGTAGTGGTTTCCACGATGTTCCCGTGACCGTCATCGGTTTCGGTGATGACCTCCTCGGTTTTGCTCTCGGTGCTGGAAGATATTTCGTTCATCTGCCAGAAAATATCCTTGAGGATGGCCTTCTTGGCATCGTCCACCGTGGCGACCTCCTGCGGATTGTCGGGGTCAGTGGTAGCTTTCACCGCATACACCGCCAGCACCTCCGGCCAGACCGCACGGGAGCCGGACATTTCCAGTTCGTCATAGGTGCTGCCTGCTTTTGCAGCGTCGATCTGCGATTGATAATCGGTGTTGATCTCCTGTACCACCTGCCGCATGGTCTGTCCCGTGCCGCTATCCTCGCCGGAGAAGAAGATGCCGAAGCAGGAACTGGCAATCAGCCCGACCACGCAAAGCACAAGGATGACGACTACCGCGACCCAGCCGCCTGCGGCAATGGCGGCGATCAGAGCCTTTGTTCCGGCAATGATCGCTTTGACCGCCGCAACGGTGGCTTTTGCGGCAACCTTAACGGCCTGTACCGTGGCCTTGGCTGCCGCCTTTGCCGCCTGTACGGTTTTCTGCGCCGCTTTTGCGGAAGCCTTTGCCGTCACCTTGGCGGTCTTAGCCGTGGTCTGCGCTGTTTTTACTGCTGCACGCCCGGTCTGCTGCGCGGTTTTGACCCCCTTCTGTGCGACCTTTACGGAGCCCTTTCCGGCGGACTGTGCCGTTTTGAGCGTACCCTTTCCGGCTTTCTGAACCGCTTGCTGTGTGGCTTTTTTCGGCTGGGTTCCCTTGAACGCATCCTTGCATTTCTGAATGTTGTCCCGTGCTTTACCGGCATTGCGTTTCGCATCGGAGAACCCGCGCTGTCCGCGTTTTTGCAGCTGAACCCCGGTTTCTGCCACGCATCGGCGCACGGTATCTTTGATTTGCTGTGCGCCGTACTCCTGCGGAGAAGTCTCCGCAGGAGCGGCGTTTTTTTCAGCGGTATCCGCAGTGTCCTTGGTGCGGACGGCAGCAGATTTGATGCGTTCAGAGACAACGGCAGCACGGTCAATGGTCTTGACCGTACCCCGAACCGACTCTTTTGTTTTAATATCCGCCATGATGTTTCTGTGCACCTCTCATTTCGTATTACCTCCCACAATAATGCTCTCATCCGGTTTGGTGGTCATAAGGCGGTACAGCTCTGTATCTTTCGGAAACTGATTTTTGAAGGGCACCAGTGCGCCGCCGTAGCGCAAAAGGCCGCAGCCTGCCGGGGCGTTGGTGATATAGCCGGTCTGCTCCGGGGAAATGTTCAAAAGTGCTGCCAGCTTCTCCCGGTCGCTGGGAGCCTGATTAAGCAGGATCAGCATTTCGGAATTCGACAGCATGGTGCTGGCCTGCACGGAATCCAGCAGATACTCCACATTCTGCGTAATGGCGGTGGGATAGGCACCGCGTTTGCGGAAGCGACGCCATGCGGAATCGAAGAAATCCGCGCTGTACGGATTCTGAAAGACCACATGAAATTCGTCGATGAACAGGTGCGTCCGCTTGCCCTTGCGCCAGTTTTCCGTCACGCGGTTGAGCATGGCATCGGTGATAATCAGAAGTCCCATGGTTTTGAGCTGACGCCCCAGATCCATAATGTCATAGATAACGATGCGGTTTTGGGTGTCCACATTGGTTTCATGGGCAAAGGCATCCAGACTGCCGGTGGTGAACAGCTCCAGCGCCAGCGCCAGATCGCGGGCTTCTTCCTCCGGCTGTGCCAGCAGCTTTTCCCGGAGAACACGAAGCGTCGGGACAGGGCCGCCGCGCTTATAGGCCGCATACACGGCGTCTACGCACCGGTCGATGATGCTCTTTTGCAAGGGGCCGATGCCGCCGCGGTCAAGCTGTTCAAACAGGGACAGGATAAACTCGGATTTATCTACTACCGGGTTGCCGCCGTCGCCGTAGCCCTCCACCATGTCCATGGCGTTGATATGGTCGGGGCTGCCCGCCGCAATGCGGATGACCTCACCGCCCAGCGCCTGACCCAGCGCATAATACTCGCGCTCGGGATCACAGATCAAAATATCATCCTCCGTGGCCAGCGCCAGAAAGACGATCAGCTCCTTTGCCGAAAAAGATTTGCCGCTGCCGGGTACGCCGGTAATGATGGTGGATTGGTTGAGCAGATTTGCACGGTTGCACAGCAGCAGATTGCCGGAGATGGCGTTCTCACCGTAATAAATGCCGCCTGGCTCCATGATCTCCTGCACACGGAACGGCATCAGCGCCGCCAGCGCTTCCGAGGTGAAGGTGCGCAGAATATCAATTTTCCGCACGCCAATGGGCAGTGCCGTGTTCAGGCCGTCCATCTGCTGAAATCGCAGCGTGGCCATTTGGCACATCCGCTGTGTGGCAGAGGTGAGGATGTAGTCGGTGTCAGCGTCCAGCTGCTGCTTGCTGTCCGCCGTATGCACCAGCGTCACCATGCCCAGAAGCATCCGCTGGTCACGGGAGGTGAGGTCGTCAAGAAATTCCTTCATCTCCGCCCGCTGCTTTTCCATGTCGTATGGGATCGTGCCGGAGAAATTGTTGTTTTGCTGCTGCTTGCGTAAAAAGTCCACGATGTTTCTCTCTACGCCGAGCAGACGGCTTTCTCCGTCGCGGATCGCCTCGTCCATGGGGATCGGTACCACATCAATAGACAGGATCATCGGCCGGTCAATACCGGACAGCTCCGAGAGAATATCGTCCCGCAGATAGGCGGCGTAATCCTTGAGGAACAGCACACGGCCGTAACGGTCGCCCATGCGGAAACAGTCCCGGTCAAATTCAAAGCTGTCCGGACAGATATAGTCCTTAAAGCTGTGACCCAGCTTCATGGACAGCTTTGGGTCGAAATGAAAGTCTGCCTCCTCGTCGTGACGGAAAAAGCCGTGCAGAATGCGCAGCCGATCCATCATATCCAGCTCCGTGCAGCGCGAGCCGAGGCGGGAGAGCGCCAGCGTATACTCTGAACCGGTGCGGGCGAAATAGCTTTCGGCCTCCTTATAGCTTTTGCGTGTGATCGTCACCGTGATATACAGGTCGCGGATCATACCGCTGGCGTGGGATGCTTTTTCCAGCAGCATATCGTTATATTCCTTGCGGTAATGGTCGCGGCCGTCGTTTTCATAGGGGATCATGATGTATTCCTCAAAATCACGGCGGTTGAGCTTTCGGGTGACGATGCTCAACTTGGTGTCGGCGTTACTGTCGCAGAGGTTCAGCAGGGCGCTGTACCCCAGCAGCATGGATTTCTGATCTTCCTCGCCGGCCAGCGCGTAGTTGATGTCGGAAAACTGCCAGGTGCGGCTATAGCGGTTCTGCCCCACAAGCAAAATACCGCTTTTCCAGACCGTGCGGATGGGGATCACCTCCTGCACGCTGTGAGGGATCATAAATTTATCCGTATCTCTGCGGCGGATGTTTTTCAGTGTTTTCAGCATTTTTGCCTCCTTCGGGTGTGGTCGGATGTCGTTTTGAACTTAGGGTAAAATGCACCCAAGTTTCCAATGTCAGTGTCGTTTTTGGGCTTTGGCGTGCGCTTCCTGCATGGCTTCGCGGTATAAATTCTTCGGCTTGAAGGTCAGCCGCCTGGGGATCAGAAATTCCGAGCGTACCCATGCGATCACGAATTTTTCCGCCGTCATGCCGTGGTATTTTACAAAGCCCATGGCAGCAAAGGGAGCCGCGCCGAGGATACACAGCCAGCTGACCGTTTCCGTACCCAGCACATTCCGCAGACCGAAATAAATACCGACGGCAACACCGCAGGCCAGCACAGAAAAAACGAGCTGCCGCAGCGACAGCCCGAAAAACATATTCTCTTTATATTCGCGTATCTCGCGGTTAATCTTGATTTCCATAGTCGTTATCCTCTCTCCGGTGTGCTTTTAGCCGGTGCTTTCGGTTGGAGCGCTGTGGGGCTTTCACCGCTCTCCAGGCGGAGAAAATCCAGCCGCGAGGCAGCATAAATAGCATTGTCATTGAGCTGACGCTGCCATGCGCCGACAGACGGTGCCCATTTGAAGCCGTTATATTTTAGCTTGCTTCGCTGTTCCTCCGTGGGCTTTCCGTCAAAATACAGGCGCAGGCGATTATCTTCCTTGTCTGCCTCGGCATGACCGCCCGGAAAATCCCAGCCTACATATTCCGTGTTTTGTGTTCGGGACACCTCCTCAATGCGCTGCCTAAGTCTGCGCATTTCCGCTGTGTTGCCGCTGAGTATATAAGACGGATAGGGCTGCTTTTCCCACGAATAGCTGTTTTGCACACGCTCGTCCAGCTTGGCCGCCTCCGCGTCCGAAAGGCCGGGACAGCCCAGCGCTGTGGCGTGTTTCTTGAAGTAGGCGTTGATCTCCTTCATACGCGTGTGCTGCTTAGTCAGTTTATCGAGCTTCGCTTGCAGCTTCTCCACCGCCTGGGGATCATCGCTGCGAATTACATTATTTTGAATCATTGTATTTCCTCCTTCAAATTAAAGACCCATCATTTCGCGTACTACGCGGTCTGCCATTTTTACCGTTCCCACCAGTACAAGCAGGTTAAAAATCAGCTCGCCAATGTAAGACCACACCTGTGTGACCGCCGCTGCGTTCGGATCGACCACGGGCGGACTGGATGCGAACAGAGAGAAGATGATACAGGCCAGCACAATGATCGCGCCCTCCAGGCAAACGGCGGCGTAGGATTTCAGAAAGCTCTTACCCACCTGCTGACTCGGTTCACCGGCAAAGGTCGCCAGCGGTACCGGCGCGATAGCTGTGTAAATATAGAGTTTGAAAAAGCGCCCGTAAACGGAGAGAATCATGATAAACGAGAGGATTGTGATGAACAATCCGCCGATCAAGGCCACTGCCCAGAGTGGAATACTTTCCCAAAAGCCACATTCCTCAATGGCGGTCACGATCTCTGCCGGAAGCACGGTCTGCTGTGCTGTGCCCATACCGGCTGCCGTCATTATAGTGGAAATAACGCCCTGCACAATGGAAAACAGCGCCATCATCAGCTCCAGCCCATAGGTGACGACCGCTTTCGCCAGTGCAAAGCGGACAAACAGCTTGATTGCCACCTCCGGCTTTTTGACCTCGGCAAAGGAGCCGCAGGTCTTAACGATACCTACCACGAAAAAAAGCACCAACAGCGCCAAGCCGATGGCCTGCACAGTACCGTTAATGGTCTTGATCACATTCCATATTGTGCCGCCCTTGAAGTTTTCGGGGGACTGTGTGAGCAGCTGCTATATTTCCGCCAGCTTTTCATTCCAAGTTTCAAGTGCGTTTTCGAGATTCTGTACGACCCAGTTATCACTCATATAGCTTCCTCCTTTCCCGACAGCATAAGGGGGCAGGCACGAAGCCTGCCCCTCGCTGCCGTATTTTGATTATCGCTCGCCCCGGTCGGGTGTGCTGCGGATCACGCCATACACATCATCCACAAAGTAGCGCCCGGCAAAGGGATTGAATATGGCGTGGCATTTTACGCCGTTATACTCTGCCAGATAGTCATTGTCTCCGAGGCGTTTCAAAATCGTCGCCTCTCCGAGCACATGATTTTCGCCCTGCTTCAGCGAATGGATATAGCATTGGCACTTTTCCATGACCGTTTCCTCCGTTAACCCGTGATCAGCGTCAGGATTTCCTTAGCAAAGGTCACGACGACACCGCCGGCAAGTGTCAGAAATCCGTTGCTGCGCTGGCTGGGGTCATGGCTCTGAAAGGACAGACCGATCTGCACGATACCCCAGCCCAGCAGAATCAGACCGACCGCGCGAATCACGCCGAAGATAAAATCAGACAGATTGTTGATGACCGCCAACGGGTCATTTCCTGCGGCAAAGGCTGTCATGGGTAGACAACATACGGTGAACACAACAGCGGCATAGACCGCCAGAACCCCCCTGCTCTTTTTCCCCATAGGCAGAGGACGAGTGTGTTTGCTTTTCTTAGTGCTTTTGAGATGCTTCATTGGGTTTTTCCTCCAGCTCATAAATTGCCTCCAATTCCTCGTTGGAAAGGAGCTCGTATTGGGTTTCGTTTTCGCTCGGAACTGCCACGGGATCCGTTGGCAGAAGCCGGTCGTGAATGGTGATCGCTGCAATGGCGTACTCGGCGCTTCCGTGGATATAAGGCGGTGCGCCGCCGTCCGGGGTGTGCGACACCAGCGGATGGGTCATGATGTCAAACTTATCGTCGCAGACCGGTAATTCGCCGCGAATGAACAGCAGCGCCTTGCCGTTGTCCAGCATTCGAACCTCATCCGGTGTCATCAATTCACGCCCGGTGATCTGATAATTGGTGCTGTAATTGCCGTTTCTCCCGGACGATCTTCCGTAGGTGTTGGTGTCGATCGTGGCCTTGCCGAGCAGTTCCGAGATGTACTTGTGGGATCCCTGCTCGTTGCCGCCGAGATACAGCAGCTCGTCGCAGTTGCCCAAAATGCTCTCCCACTGCTTTTCAAACAGCGTCTTTAACTGCGCAATGTTTTGCAGGATAATGGACACGAATACATTGCGGGAACGCATGGTGGATAGCTTTTTGTCAAAATCCTCCGGCAGTGAGATGTTCGCGAACTCATCCATGAGAAAGTGTACGGGAACTGGCAGGCTGCCGCCATGCTTGTGGTCGGCGCTGTCAAAAAGCTGCTGAAAGAGCTGCTGATACAAAACGGATACTAAAAAGTTGAAGCTCGTATCACTGTCCGAGATCAGCGCAAACAGTGCCACACGCTTTTCGCCCATATCCTGCAAATTCAATTCGTCCGTGGCGGTCAGCGCCGCCACAGACGAGAGATTGAATTTTTCGAGCCTTGCCGCCAGTGTAATCTGGATGCTTTTCAGCGTTTTGGCGCTGCCGGAGTGATAGTCCTTATAATACTTGACAGCGATATGCTCCGGGTCGCGCATTTCCAGCCGCTCAAACAACACATCCAGCGGCGACTGGTAGGAATCATCCTCCTCCCGCACCTCACCGGCGCGCAGCATCTCCATGACCATCGGGAAGTTTTGCTCGTCGGGCGGCGCTTCGTGGTAGAGATAGTAGACCAGTGCCGACAACAGCATAGCAGCCGTCGTGTCCCAAAACGGGTCATTGGTCTGGCTGCCCTTGGGTGTGGTCGCCTTGAACAGATTCGTCACCAGCATCTGCACCTCGTTGTCATCGGTCAGATAGACGAAGGGGTTATAGCAGTGACTTTTCTCCATGTGCAGCAGATCCAGCACCCGGATCTCATATCCGGATTCCTCCAGCAGCCGTCCGGAATCGCGAAGCAGCTCGCCTTTGGGGTCAAGGCAGACAAAGGACGAACCCTGCGGTGACAGGCAAGCCTCATACAGGCAGGGCTTGGCATACGAACGGGTCTTGCCCGCGCCGCTGCCGCCGATGATAACGGTATTCAGGTTGCGCTTGTGCTTGCGGCCGTTTAGTCCCATACGGATGTGCTGCGTGAACACCTTGTTTGGCTTTGGCGGGCGTGCCCGATACTTTCGGTTCACGGTTTCTGCATCGCCCCATTTGGCAGAGCCGTGTTCCTCGCCGCGCCGGTAATGACGGCGGGTGGAAAGGTAGACCCCGATCACCATGGCATACAGGGCAATGAAAACGAGGACAGTTTTCAGGCTGTCCTCGCACCACTCGATATGAAACGGCTCATTCATTGCCGATGGAAATTGCCGAAGGATCTCGGGAAGGCCACCGGAAGCGGCCGGGGCGATCAGCAGCCCCAGCCACACCGCAGGGATCAGCCCCGTCGCATACCACAGCCATTTTTGTTTACCGTTCATCTTTCTGCTTGACTCTTTTGGATTTGCTCGGTGCGTCAACGGTTTTAATGAGAACTTCATCGACAATATCGGTGGGGCGTTTGTCCTCGATCAAATCGTTACGCAGGTTGTTGAGTGCATTGATCACGACGCCGTGCTGATACGGATCAAGGGTCAATACCCGCATATCCTGTTTTTCCATGGCTCATCGCTCCTTTCCGGTTTCCTTTTGCGCTGCCGTGCGGCTTTGCTCCAGCGTCCGCACCATTTTGCCGGTCATGGTCTGCAGCGTGTCACGAATGTCGGTTAGCTCACCGCGAATGGTCTGCGGCTCCGCATTTTTCAGCTCATCGGGCAAGCGGCTGAAATCATACCCCTGTGTGTCCACACCATACTTGCGGCACAGCATATAGGAAACGCAGTAGCTTTTGAAGGCGTCAGCCTGCGGGGTACTGTTTTCCTGCTGCGCCATCTCGGCACGAGCCAGTGCCAGCGATACGCTGCGAAACAGGTCTTGCCCGTCCATACCGCGCTGGACGAAGATGGTTTTGCGCTCATAGTCATACACCGCACCGTTTTGCACGCTGTCGGCCATTTCAATAGGCACCGGGCGCTTGGCGATCAGTGCAGAAAGCAGCAGGCGGTCATCATAATGCACCTGCGGCTGCCGCCGGCGTTTGGCATCCGTTTGGCTGATGTCAAAGACCTTTTTCACATTATAGTAGTAGCCGGTGCGGCCATCCTCGGTCACATAGCTGTCCCCGGCTTCCAGAATGGAAATGCCTGTTTCGTTTTTGCGGACATAGATGCCGCGTTCTTTCCAGCCGTCAAAGTCCCGCAGGCGGGTGGCCTCATCGTTCTGTGCATAGATCAGCAGCGCGTTTGTGGCCGAATAGCGGTCAAATCGTGCCTGCACATCCAGAAAGCCCCGAAAGGCTTCTCCGTCCCGCATGACCTCCTGTGCCATTTCATCCGCCAGTGCATACAGGCTGTCGCGTTCCGCCTTCTTCTTGGCGGCATATTCCTCCTTGGTCAGCTGCGGACGGTCGCTCTGCGTTTCCGTGGCAGTGGGGGCGGTAAAAAGATCATCGAAGTTTGCCATAGCTTATCTCTCCTTACTTTTTCTGACCCGCTTTTTCGGCGGAGTCTGTCGGTGTTCATTTTGCGGTCGTGTACTCTTGGCGGGTCTGCTGCGTTCGGTCGGCCTGCGCTCCTCCGTCTCCTGCTGCTCACGGCGGATCTCCTTCAGCTCCTCGCGGACAGATGGACGATCTTCCTTAGCAGTACCCTCGGCGGATCTCTTTCTGGATTTTGAGGAAGGCTCGGACGGACGGGATTTCTCCGTCCGGGCCGCCGTGGGGTTTTCTTGGGCAGCCTCCTGCTTCTGCGTAGGAGCTGCCATCATTTCATCCAGCAGCCGGTCGTCCTCACTCTTTTGCGGGCGCTCCTGTTCGGGAGCCGTCTGCCCGGCGGCATCCTTATTCTTATCCCGTCCTGTTTCCGCGTTTTCACGGATGACTTCGGGGTCGGATACCGTGGCGATTTTGATGTTCTCCACAATGCGGTTGATCTTGGCGGCATCTTCGGCGCGTACCATGATCTCACTGACGCCGTGTGGGTTGTCCTTTGCCTCCCGCAGAACGCAGTAGACTACGCCGTAGCGCTTGGCATCGGCCACAAAGCGGGCCATGTCCTTGTTTTTGACGGTGAAAATAGTCAGCTCCTTGCCGCTGCGCAGCATGGAGGTAAGCCGCTGGCGTCCTTTGATTTTGTTCTTGTCCCGGTTTTTCAGTGCTGCGTACAGAAGCGCCGCCACCTCCTTTGCCGCACTGCCGGTGATTTTTGCCGCAACCTCCATGCCCTCCAAGCTCAGTCGGACGACCTGTTCAGCTGCGTCTCCGGATGTGTTCATGCTGTTGTTCCTCCTTTTGTCGTTGTTTTTGTGCGTCCTCCCGGACAGCTTTCAGTTTCTCCGCCATCACGCCGGAGCGCTCGGCAATATCGTCGCACAGATGCACTTCCCGGCGCAGCGCTTTGAGCCTTTCGGACAACTCCCGGATCTGCGCCCGATGTGCGTCGGCCTGTTTGGGACTGTCCCGGACTGCCTTTGTGCGCAGCGCATTTTGCAGTACCCGGCGTTTGGCGGACAATTCTCGGATATTCACCTCCTGTTCCTTTTTATATAAAGCAAGCTGCTCGGCGGTATCAATTTGATGTTGTGCGAGCAGCCGTACTTCCTGTGAGATGTTATTCAGTTTGAGCAGATCTTCCCGCAGCAGAAAATGGAGCCGCGCCCGGTTTTGCGGACGGCCTTTGGGGAAGATACCGAGCTTGTAGCAGTAATAGAAATACAGTGCGCGAAAGCCGGTGATCTTGCGCGCAGTTTGCCGGCTGCCTTGGACGCGGTAGGTTTTTGGACTTGGTGTATCGGTCATTTTCCGCTCCGGCTGCGGCAGGGGCTGTTGCAAAATACGCTGCCGGATGGCCTCGGCAGTGTAAGCCTCTCCGAAATTCCGGGTCAGACGGACAAAGCGCTCCTTACCGGGAGGGCGCACCGAAATATCCTTGCCGAATTTCACCTCATAGCCCTTTTGGCGAAGCAGATAGTAAAACTGCTTTTCGGTGACGCTCTGCCGGATCAGCTCGTCGATCTCGCTGCGGATCAGTCCGCGCCAGGTGGGGCGCTGCTCCTGCTCTGCACGCCATTCCCCATAGTGTTTTGACTTCCCGGCTTGCGGCCGTTGGATGACCGACAAGTTATATTCCCGGCAAAGGGTGTCGGACACGGTGCGCATATCATGATAATCTTTTTCGGTGCGGTGGTATTTGATGCCGTCCACAAAGGATACCGTGTTCAGCACAAAATGATTGTGCAGATGATTTTCCTTATCCAGATGGGTCGCCACCAGTACCTGATACCGTTCGCCCCAAAGCCGCTGCGCCAGCTTCACGCCGATCTCATGCGCCAACTCCGGCGTGGCCTCGCCGGGCGCGAAGGACTGATACCCATGGTAGGCGATTACACCGTCCTCCTTGCCGAAACGCTTTTTTACTGCCAGCATCTCGTCCCGTGCCGTGGACGGCAGGCAGTTGATGCCGCTGATAAATTGCCGTACCACCATTGCACTCTCGTCGTCCGGTGTGACCGTTGTTTTCTCCGCACGGACAGCATAATCGATCACATCCGAAAGGCTTTGTGTCTGCACATCGGTCAGTTCCTCTTGCCGATAGAATTTCGGATTATCCGTCTTGTCCGGGTTTTCGATATACAGCACCACCTTGCCCAGCCAGCCCTTGACCGCCCAGATGGATGTGGTAGCCATGGCATTACTCCCGCTTTGCCGGAAGCACGACCGCCGCTGTAACCTCCCGGATGAGCTTGTCCAGTCGCTTGTTGTCCTCGTCATAGCGCTTTGCATCCACCACATTCAGTACATGGGCTTTCTGTGCGATCTGGTTAAGGTTGTGCCCCACATAGTGCATCTCACGCATAAAGGCAAAGTATTCCGGCGGCGGTGCTTCACGGGGTACCTCTCCGGTGATCAGATGGCGAAGGTAGGCTTCGCGGGACAGACGGCATTTTTTCACTTGTTTATTCAGATTTTCCGCTTCCTTGCGACTTAGCCGCACCTTGATCTCAATGTTTCGTTTGGTCATGTTCATTCCTCCATATAGCGATATTGCCGCGCTCGGCGGCGCAGGGGTTACAGGGGGATGCCCCTGTCAAGCTGCCTTTTGTCCCCAAAAGGCGTTGCTTGCTGGTATAGCACATTCTCACGCTCCCTGCGGTCGTGCGTCGGAGCCGACCTGCCGACAAACGATCATCGCTCCCGATCCCGTCCGCGCTCCGGAAGCGCCATCACACGGTCATAGTCCTCACGGAGCATATAGCAGCGCTCTACGCCCCAGCCCTTTTCACCACCGCGTTCGACCGCCATATACTGCTCCAGCCGGACACAGGGATCCGTTCCGTCCAGACAGCTTCCATAGACGGAGTATCCACCCATGTTCGGCTGAAACGCTTTATTGCCGCTGGACACGGCGTAGGTGCGGGAGCGTTCGCTGTATTGTACGGTAAAACAGTCCTGCATAAAGGTGATATAGCCGCATACATGAGTGCCGGCACGCTCGGCTTTACGAAACAGCTCTTTCATTTTCCCATAGGGTAATTCGACCTGCTGTTCGGGATACTGCGCCGAAAAAGACACGCCGTCAAAATCCTCGGCCACAAGAATGTGCTCGCTGTTTTGGTACTGACGGCGCACCGCTTCTTCGGCTTCTTCGCGACTTTCGGCTTCCACCGTAACGGCCCGTTTCAATGTTTCGGTAATGATGACCCTGTATTCGCTCATCGTGCAAAGCTCCTTTCCGTCATCGGATTTTCTTTCGCCGGTTGCAATCCCGTCCGTATACAGAGCCAATCGTTATAATCCTTGCCTTGCCGGGGGAAGGCACTTGCCACTTCATAACGCTCGGCCAACTGCTGTCGGATCGCCTCGGTGGCGCTGCGTCCGGTCATGTCATTATCCAGGCACAGGCAAATGGTTTTGATCTCCGCATGGTCTTTCAGATACTGTGTCAGCGCCAACGGCAGACGGTGCTCCTGTGTTTCCTTTTGCGGCTTATAGACTCCGGCCAAGGATAACAGATGCTGTGACCGCCACGACAGCCCGCCAGCCTGCGCCATGGTGGCATAGGATAACAGGTCGATGGCCGACTCGAATACGCAGAGCATCCGGCTTTCGCCCGTAGCCGGGAGGGCAAAGGAAAAACACTTGTCGCTGCCGGTCGCTTCGCCCTTAAAATCCGTTCCGGTGCCTCGCAGGCACGCATAGCGCGGCGTTCCGTTCCTATCCATGCCGACGAATACGGCATTATGGTAGGGGAGGCTTTCATACAGCTGGCCGGAACGGATACACTGCTCGATCAATCCACCGTCAATGCCGCGGCTTTTCAAATAGGCAATCACACGGGTGCTGCTGTTGCTTTTGGGCGGCAAGAGCAGTGTTTTCGGCTTCTCCGGCTGAGCGCGGGCATGAAAAACGGACGGCCTTTCCGCAACCCGTCCCACGATCCGCTCTACCGCCTCGGTAAAAGGGAGCTCTTTGACCTTGATCAGATAATCCAGCGCTGTTTTTCCGCCGATCCCGCGCGAGAACCAGCACCACTTTCCATTGGAGATTTTAAGGCTGTCATGCTCACGGGTACAGTAGGTGCTGCCGCCGAAATGCACCAGCTCCTGCGGTTCATAAATCTGGAGATAGGTCAGCAAGTCCATTTCCTTTGCCCGGTCGATCATCTCTCTCGTGACATAGCCCATCGGTTCATCAACTCCTTGAAATAGAATAAGCCGGACAGGCTTCACATCGGTGAAAGCCGTCCGGCTATGTAGGGGATCTGCATACTCTATGCAGATCGGGGTTATTCGGTTGTGGTGTCCTTATATGATAAAATAACTTATGATAATCTCGTTTATAGTATAAGACAAGGGCGCAGAGGAGCCGATCCATTATCAGATATTTTCTCTATCAATTTTCCTATGGCTAAATTACATCCGCTGCCTCTTTCTGCAGACCTTCTTTCATTTTGCAGCCTGCTTTTTCATTGTGACTTTTCTGAAAAGCACTTGATATTATTCAGCTTTTTGAATATAATAGATTGTGGGAGGTCTAATGCCATGAAATATTTATCTACGACACAGGCCGCAGAGTTGTGGGGACTTTCCGCAAGGCGGGTAGCACTTCTCTGCGAGCAGGGGCGCATCGAGGGTGTCCAAAAATCTGGTAGCAGATGGATCATTCCGGAGAATGCGAAAAAGCCGGATGATGCCCGAATCAAAAGCGGAAAATATATCAAGTCCAAAAAGGAGGATATTCCGAATGACTGAGCAAGAATTATCAGCCGTTTTTTCCAAAGGAGAGAACCGGACGGTTGAATTCAAAAAATCAATCAAGGAGATTACAAAGGATGTGTACGAAACCGTCTGCTCCTTTTCCAACCGTGACGGCGGAGATATTTTCCTCGGTGTTGCGGATGACGGCACAGTATTGGGTGTAGATCCATCCTGTGCGGACAAGATCAAAAAGAATTTCGTTACTTCGATCAATAACCCTCAGAAGATCTATCCGCCGTTGTACCTTCAGCCACAGGATATTTGGTACGATGAGCGTCTTGTGATCCGCATTTCCGTTCCCTCCTGTCCGCAAGTGTGCCGCTGCGGCGGACGGATCTATGACCGCAATCACGATTCGGATGTGGATATTACCGATGTTGCCGACCTCGTTTACAAGCTCTATGCACAAAAGCAAGACTCCTTCTATGTGAACAAGGTGTTTCCCGGTGTGGGTCTTGAAGCCCTGCGACCCGACATCATTGAGCGTGCGCGTAAGATGTCCCGCATCCGCAAGGACGATCATCCGTGGCTGACGATGACCGATGAAGAACTTCTTCGCAGTGCCGGTCTGATTTTGGAGGACTTTGAACAGCACAAGGAGGGTGTAACGCTGGCAGCCATTTTGCTGTTCGGTAAGGACTCTACGATCATGGCGGCACTTCCGCAGCATAAAACGGACGCTATTTACCGTGTGGAAAACCTTGACCGTTATGACGATCGTGATGTGATCATCACAAACCTCTTTGATACCTACGAGCGGTTGATGTCCTTTGCCAAAAAGCACTTAAATGATCCGTTTATCATGGAGGGGATCCAGGCGGTAAGCGCAAGGGATAAGATCCTGCGAGAGATCTTTTCAAACAGTCTTGCCCATCGGGACTATTCTACCGGCGAGGTCGCCAAGTTCGTTATTGAAAGGGACAAGATGTTTACCGAGAACGGCAACCGCCCGCGCGGCTGGGGAATGCTGGATCCTGCGCAGTTCCGACCGTTTTCCAAAAACCCACCGATCGCAAAGGTGTTCCGTGAGGTATCTCTTGCCGACGAACTCGGCTCCGGTATGCGCAACACCTATAAATATACCAAGCTGTATTCGGGTGGAGAGCCTCAGTTCATCGAAGGGGATCTGTTCCGTACCATCATTCCGCTGAAGCCGATCGCGACCGCCAAGGTCGGTCCGGCATCCACGCAGGATACCACGCAAGATACCGTGCAGGATACCACGCAGGATCGTGAGCAAATGCTGCTGGACTATTGCGCTGTTCCTCGTTCCCGCGAAGAAATCCAAAGGTATATTGGAATTGCGAATCGAGAATATTTCCGTCAAAGTATTCTGAAGCCATTACTTGATTCAGGCAAATTAAAAAGGACTATTCCCGATAAGCCAAGCAGCAAAAACCAAAAATATATCAAAACATGAGCAAAGCCTGCGGAACTCGCTCCGCAGGCTTGCTTTTTGAGGTTGCGCAAAGGTGCAAATTATCGCTCCCGCTCTGCGGCTTTTGGCCGAATCCGGTCACCTTCATCCGGCTCATCCGCCATGACGGGGCGATCCTGCTCGTTAAGATTCAGCAGCACATTCAGCTCGTTCAGCCGCCGCGTCTTTTCGGCCAGTTCTGCCTCCTTCGGAAAGGGGGCGGTCATCTCTGTGCGGGCATTTTCAAGCTGCTCGGTGGTATGGGCAAGCTGCGACCGGGCGTTGGCCAAGTGCTCCGTGATCTTTTCCAGTGCGTTGTCGATACGGGTGACATTGCCGCCTGCATCCGCTCCCAGTACAGCCGTATGGGACAGCTTGCCTTTGAGTACCATGCGAAACTCGTTGGCAGCACCGTCGTAGGAAAGCAGCATGGAAAATCCGCGGTAGCTGCCGATAGAAACGGTCTCCGCGCCATTCATGTGCGTGCAGGCTTCAATGATCGCCTTACCGGCGTTCTCGCGCTCGGTGTAGATGACGCCGCCCAGCACCATCGGCGCAATGCCCTCGGCTGGCTTCGGATGCTCCGCCAAATGCGTGCTGTCCTGTTCATATCCGGCGATGCGCTCGTTCAGCTCCTTGATCTCTGCCGGGTATTTCCGCAGCACCAGCTCCTCCAGTGCATACCGTTGGCTCAGATGGCTGGCACGGAGCATATTCAGCTTGCTGACCTCCATATCTAAATTGCATTTTTCGATGATCTGCGGGTTTCCTGTGGCCAGTGCCTTGATCTCGGCATAGGACAGTGCCGTCTCGTCCACATCCTCCGCCGCACGGGCCGGTGCTTTGGAGGTCATGATCTGGGCAATAAACCGCTGCTTGGATTCCACCAGCTGATAGAGGTAGGCATCGAATGTGCCCTCGGTAACATAGCGGAAGATCTCCACCTCCGGATTTTGGTTGCCCTGCCGCACGATGCGCCCAAGGCGCTGCTGCAAGTCGCTGGGCCGCCATGGGCAATCGAGATCATGCAAGGCGATGAGCCTGTCCTGCACATTGGTGCCGGCGCCCATTTTTGCGGTGCTGCCCATGAGGATACGTACCTCGCCGCCGCGCACCTTGGCAAACAGCTCCTTTTTCTTTTGCTCGGTGTTGGCGGTGTGGATATAAGCGATCTCGTTTTCCGGAATGCCCATCTCAAGCAGCTTCTGCCGCAGATCGTCATACACATTGAAGCTGCCGTCCGCCTTGGGAGTAGACAGGTCGCAGAAAACCAGCTGCGTGCTGCGCTGTGCGGTACTCTCTGCCCATATCCGATAGACATTCCGGGCGCATACGGAAACCTTGCTGTTTTCATCGTCCGGTGCCAGAGAGCTTAGCAGCCGCATATCCAGCGCCAGCTTGCGTCCGTCGTTGGTGATGCGCAGCATATTGTCGGTGCTGGGATCGACCACACGGGCGCGGACGCGCTCGGCACGCTCCGCCAGCCCTGCCACAGCTTTCTTTTGCAGCTCGCTGGGGTGGATGACCTCGGTGTGGAAGTTGGCCTTTGGGACGGGCAGCTTCAGCATATCCGCCGTTTGCACATCCGCCACCATTTTGAAGGTCGCCATCAACTCCGGCAGATTGAAGAATTTTGCAAAACGGGTTTTCGGGCGATAGCCGCTGCCCTCCGGGGAAAGCTCGATGGCGGTAACGGTTTCACCGTAGTCGCTGGCCCAATCATCGAAGTGGATAAGACCCATCTCCTGCAAGGTTTGATATTGCAAGTACCTCTGCACCGTATACAATTCCACTATACTGTTGGAGATCGGGGTGCCGGTGGCGAAGATAACACCGTGGCTGTCGGTCAGCTCGTCCAGATACTGACACTTGGCAAAGAGATCCGAGGACTTCTGCGCTTCCGTCTGCGCGATACCGCCGACATTGCGCATTTTCGTCATCAAAAAGAGATTTTTGAAATTATGGCTTTCATCGATGAACAGCCGGTCGATGCCCAGCTCCTCAAAGGTCACGGTGTCGTCCTTGGTGCTCTGATCGTTGAGCTTCACCAGCCGCGCCTCCAATGACTTACGGGTTCGCTCCATCTGCTTGATGGTGAAGTTTTCTGCTTTCTGCCGCTTAGCGTCGCTGATGGCCAGCAGCACCTCGTCGATCTGCCGCTGCAAAATGGCCTGTTGCCGTTCACGGGACAGGGGGATCTTCATGAGCTGACTGTGGCCGATGATGATTGCATCATAATCTCCGGTGGCAATACGGGCACACAGCCTGCGGCGGTTGCGCTTTTCAAAATCGCGTTCGGTAGCTACCAAAATGTTAGCGGCTGGGTAGAGCTGAAGCCATTCTGCCGCCCACTGTTCCGTGATGTGGTTGGGCACCACGATCAGCGACTTGGTGCATAGCCCCAGACGCTTCATTTCCATAGCGGCGGCAACAATTTCAAAGGTTTTCCCTGCACCCACTTCGTGTGCCAACAGCGCATTGCCGCCGTACAACACATGGGCGATGGCGTTCACCTGATGCTTTCGCAGGCTGATCTCCGGGTTCATCCCCACAAAGCGGATGTGGCTGCCGTCATATTCCCGCGGGCGGATGGAATTGAAGGTGTCGTTATAGATGCGGCACAGCCGTTCGCGTCGGTCGATGTCCTGCCACAGCCAATCGGCAAACTTGGACTTGATCAGCTCCTGCCGATCCTGGGCGATGGCAGTTTCCTTCACATTCAGCACCGGCCGCTCCTTGCCGTCCTCCACAACGGTATCGAACACCTTGACCACCCGCTGATTCAGTGTCTGCTCCAGGATGTGGTACGCCGTGATACGCTTGGTGCCGTAGGTGGTGACGGCTTTGATGTTGCCGCCGTCCATGCTTTTGTTGCTGATGTTCCATTCTCCGCTGTATTCGGAGCGAACGACCCGCATTTTCTGCCTGGCGTATACGCTGGTACCGAACAGCTCGAACATAAACTGCTGATAGACATCGGTAGGCACCCATGATGCTCCGATCCGCACACCGATCTCCGCAGCGGTCAGCTCTGTCGGCTGCACAGCTTCCATGGCGGAGAGATACCCGGCAAGCGCATCTTTCTTTTCGGCCGGCAGCGCTGCTTGCAGCGCCTGCAACATACGCAGCTTTTTGCGCACATTGCCGGACAGAAATTCCTCAGCAGTGACATAGGGATATGCCGCCAGATCAAGCTGCACCGGACTGATCTCCTCCGGCGTAAGACCGCAACGGACATTCCGGTAAATGACCCCGGAAAGCTCCTGCACCAGCTCGTCTTCACTTTTACCGGACAGCTCCGACATAAAGCCGAGATCCACCTGCGCTTTTTCGGAGAGAGATACCGCCAGCGCCTCCGATGCCGTATCCACCTGCGTGACCGGCTCATGCGGGCGAATGGTGCGCTTGGTGAACATATCCGCCTTGCGGGCGAAATTGCCTTCGTTGTCCAGCACCTCCAACGAGCACAGCAGCGGATAGCTGCTGTCATCCGAAAAGGCAAGGTTGTTGCCGCGGGTGTAAAGCCGCCCGTATTTTTTGACATAGGCATCGTACAGCCCGTTCAGCTTCTCCTGCTCGCGCCGGATGATCTCATCGGGATGGTTCTCCGCCTGGTACTCGATGAGCTGACGGGTGCAGTCCCGCAGGGCGATCATGCCGCGCACTCGGTTCTCGGTGGTCAGCGGCAGTTCGACCGGCTCCATGCGGCTGTCAATGCGGAAATACAGCTTGCCGTCTACGCTGGTAAAGCTGTAATTACGCACATTCGGGTCGGCGGAAATGGATAAATCTTCCTCCTCCGGCCCGTCCTGCTCATAGGTGGGGATCTGTGCATGAAGCCCCGATACCGCTTCGCTCAGAAGATCGGCAAGATCGGCATTTTCATAGGGCTTGCACACGCTGTCCATGCCGTATTGAGTGCTCTCCATGACCATCTCGCCCAGCACCATTTCCGGGTGCCGGACAAAATAGCTGTTCATGCGGATGCCGTTTTCATCCGTGTCCAGATGCACCCAATCCGGTTCGATGTCCACAATGCGGTCACGCTTCTGGAGGAAGAGAATGTCGCTGGTCACATCTGTTCCGGCGCTGGCCTTGAAGGCCGTATTGGGCAGGCGGATCGCCCCGATGAGGTCGGCCCGCTGGGCCAGATATTTCCGCACGGCAGGGCTTTCCTTGTCCATCGTGCCCTTTGAGGTGATGAAGGCGATCACGCCGCCCGGACGTATCTTGTCCAGCGTCTTTCCGAGAAAATAGTCGTGAATGAGCCAGTGATGCTTGTCGTAGCGCCGGTCAACGACCTTGATATTTCCAAACGGCACATTGCCCACAGCAGCGTCAAAGAAGCTGTCCGGTATCTCCGCCTTTTCATAGCCGGTAACGGCGATACGGCTGTTCTGGTAAAGCTGCCGGGCGATGCGGCCGGAAATACTGTCGAGTTCCACGCCGTAGACCTTGCAATCCCCCATGCTGTCCGGCAGCATTCCCATAAAGTTGCCAATGCCGCAGGCAGGCTCCAACAGGTTGCCGCTTTCCAAGCCCATCTGTGCCAGCGCCTGGTAGATGGCGTCGATGAGAACGGGCGGGGTATAAAAAGCGGTCAGGCTGCTGGCACGGGCGGCGGCATATTCCTCCTCGGTGAGCAGCGCTTTCAGTTCGGCGTACCGGCTGTGCTTTTCATCGAAGCAGTCGGCAAGGCCGCCCCAGCCCACATAGCGGGAAAGGATCTCCTGCTCCTGCGGTGTCGCCAGCCGGTTTTCGCTTTCCACTGTTTGCAGAGTGCGGATCGCCGCCACATTGGATGCATACTTCTCCGCCTTGCTGCCCACGCCCAGTTCCCGATCCATGATGTGAAAGTCGTGTCGCTGCCCGGCCGGTATTTCCGGGTGAAGTGGGGCAAACCGTACACGCTCCTGCCTGGGCTTCGGTGTGGGGAGAAGCGTTTCTTCTTCGGCGGGTATTTCGGATTCCGGTTCGGATACCTCTGTTTCTGTGGGCGGTTCCGGCTCCATTTCTGGTTCTTCTGGCGGCAATGCAGGAACAGCCTCGGTCGTTGGCGCTTGCAGTGGTTTTTCAAGGCCAAACACGGAATAGGTGCCGTCCAGGTAGGACCGCATGGTTTCCAACCCCTGTTTCCGCAGGTCATAGTGCCGGTCATCCTCTTTTGTGGATTCCCACGCAGGGAGCATATTCTGATAGATCTCCTGCACGCGGTCGGCGTCGGAGAGCTGAACGGTCACAGCCTTTACGCACTCCCAATAGTCCGCAATGGCGTTTTGCGAAAAAGGCCGCACCACATCGTCCGGTGTATCCATGAAAAAGTTGACGATCTTCCGGGCCAGCTGTTCCCGCTCATACTCCGGCATGGCCGCCCGGTCGGCATCGGAGAGAAATTTGTTCTGGGAGATCAGCTCCCCGATGCGTTTGGCCGCCTCCGGCCATTTCAGCGTGACCTTAGCATAGGGGGCCGTGATACTGCCGTGGCTGAACTCGATGCCCTTGCCACGGGTGTGGGTGAGATTGTCATTCCCGCCGCTGTGACCACTGTACTCGCCGTGATAATCCTTGAGATATTTTTCGCGCTCGGCCTTATCTTTGTGGGTAGCATAAAAGGCGTACACACCGAGACGATAGTCGGTGCTGTGATTGCCGCCGCGCAGCACCTTGTCCACCTCATCGGCGGAAATAAAAAATTGCCGGTCGGGAGCAAACCCGTCGGCAACGGTAAAATGAAGCGGCTCCCGTTGTAGGTCACGGAGCCGCTGCAGTATCTCTTTCGGACGGTAAAAGCGGAAACGCAAAAGGTCTTGCCCTGCATCCAGCGCAGCGTTGAACGCCGTCCATTCGTCCACGCACTTTTGCAGCGTATCCGGCGCACAGAGAAGCTCATAAATTTGCTTCTGCGTTTCCGGATAGCCGCCCTTGACGGATTGCGCCAGCATGGCCAGCGGCAGAAATCCCGCGTTTCTTGCTTCTGCTGTCATGTCCCGGCTGGTGTAGGCAATGCTGTCAGCAAGCCGCATCCGCTCGTAGTGATCGACCTCATCGAGTTCACTTTGCGGCATATACCGCCCCAGATCCAGCAGCTCCCGGATACGCTTTGCCGCTTCCTCCCAGGAGATCAGTGTGGCATTGCTGCGCTGCGCCGTCGTGCCGCGGGCAATACGCATCCCCTCGGCGTCATACCAAAGCGAAACTTTCTCTCCGCCAAAATAGAAGCCCGCACCGTTCTCCCCGTAGTGTTTTTGCAGGAATGCGGCGTTGTCCGGCTTATCCTTCATAAAGTAAGCGCAGATGATCAGCCGGCTATGCTCATCGTTGGCTCCTACGCACAGGGCTTCATCCATGATCTGCTGCGGCAGCTTGGGATGGGAGAACAGTGGTGCGACCGGTGTATCCTCCGGTTGGTCGAACGCAGGCATATCAAACAGCGTAAGCTGCTGTGATTCCATCGGCACAAACGGTTTGATCTCGGTGTTGACATAGTATTCCCGTTTGTCAATGAGCTGTGCCGTAAAGCCTGCCACAAGCCCCCACGAAAACACGGTTTCGCTGGTACGGGAAAGATATGCACCCTCCCACATGAGCAGACCGTTTTTCTGCGGACGATACCCCAGCCGTGCTCCGTCTGCAAGGATCTCGGTGAAACGGTCTTGATATGCCGAGCGGAGATATTCGGCACGCTCGGCCTCGTCCGGATGTGACCGGAAAAACAGTTCGATCTGCGCCTTCTTGTAGATCAGATCATCATTGCGGTTTTCAATGATGGCGAAAATTTTCTTTTCATCCAAAAAAGCGGGCAGCTCAGAGATTGCTTCCTCCGCACTGTCCGCTTCTTCGGGTTCGGTGTTCAGCTGTAGATCAGCTCCGCCAGCACCGTCTCCTCGGCGGCGTTTCTCAGGTTGTTCATCAGCCCCACCCACTTCATCGGGTCGGCGGCTTTCAGCTCCTCCGTCACGCCCTCGGCCTGAGCCATCGCCGTCACCGTCTGTTCCACGCGCTGCCGCGCCGTCCGGTCGATCTCCGCCAGATGCTCGTTCAGCCTGCCCGATGTCAACAGGTTCGTGAACAGCACCTGCCGGTGCTCCTTCAGATACCTCCGGCGCAGCAGGCCGTATTTCCCAAGGGCTGTTTCCGGCTCCTGCGGCGGCAGCAGATCCGGCAGCTGGTAGCCGTCCTTCATCGTGTATGTCAGTTCCATGGTTTTCGCTCCTTTCGGTCGGTGTTTCTGTTTGCTTGTCTATAGGATACTCATTTCCCGGTACCTGCGCAATTGTGCGAATTTGCTTTTGACGGCTTCGGACGGTCAATGCGATGGCGCTCAAACCGCTTTCGGCAATATCCCGTGTGGCCACGCCCAGGGCATTCAGCGTTTCCGGGGTATTGAAATTGAACACCTCAGAGAAATCCTCCGGATCAAAATATTCATCCGGTTCCAGCCCGCAGCGGCACATCAACATATACGCCGTACTGTTCTCCAGCAGACGGCGATAGAGAACCGACAAATTCAGCTCGCCCAGTTCTTCCAGCAGGCTGTTGTCCCGGCAATTCTGCAGATCATCAAGATAGTCCGTCATATTGTCCGCCGCAGCGTTTTCCATGGCGGATACTATGGCTTCCTCCAATGTGCCTTTATCGTCCAGCGCACCGAATCGGTTTTCCAATGCTTCGATCACATCCGGCTCCTGCTCGGTAGGCACCTGCCAGAGCGGCACGGGGCGGGACAAACGGCTTTCGTGGGTGTCGGATATATCAAAATAATACTTGAGGCGCGTGCGTCCCGGATAGTCCCGATCAAATACGGCAATGCCGGTAGCACCCTTATTGACCCATCGGCCGAATTGACGGTTCCAGCGCTCTATCTCCAACACAGCCGTTGCGTCCGGGCGCTGTGCGTGTACCAGCACCTGCTCCTCAAAGGGCAGCTTATAATTCCGGCAGGCAGAGCGCAGAAATGCCGTCCACCGGTCTGCGCGGGCCAGTGCGGCGATCTCCTGCCGGTAAACCTCCGTGATCTCCTGAAATCTGCGTGCCATGGGCAGCACCTCCTATCTTTCCTTTGGTTTTTCCCTGTCCTTTTTCAGCAGGTATTTATCCATATATTCCCTGGCCGAACACAGCTCGCCGGTGTAGTTCCAGTCGTTTTCCGGGTCGATATGGCGGTAGGCGTTGTTATTGTACCGGTTCGGCTCCAGCTTGATGGGTGTCGCAGACAGCAGCGTTCCCCAGTGGTTAACCATGATCCAGCGGCCGATCTCCACGGGGATCCCGCACTGATCGTCGTCATTGCGTACCTCATAGAGATACAGCCCCTTGGGCAACGTGTTTCGGTCTACCCGCAGGCAGGTAAAGAGCATGGGACGGTCAAACACCTCCACCAGCTCAAAGCGTTCTTTTCTTGCATCAACAGACATACCGTTTTCCTCCTATCTTTCTCGCGCCGCTTCCCGGACGGGCGGAAACCGCCAGCCGTAGACCCGCCCGATCTCGTCGCCCAGGCGCTTTGTCACACGGGTCACATCGGCGCGGGTGGCGGTGCCGCTGTACAGCTTTTCTTTCAGCTGGTCGATCTGTGCTTCGCTCACATTCTCCTTGTAGGCACGGTAGAGATAATGGTTCGTGCCGTCGTGATGTACGGCATCGCAGCGCAGATCGCCCAGCCGGTCTACATACCATGTGGAATAGTCCATCTCGGAATACAGGCAATCGCGGATATTGCCGCTTTTGATCTCGGCATAACCGGGATACCGCCCATCCCATCGGCCGATGTCTGCGATCAGCAGAATGGGGCGGGAGAGCTGAATGTTCAGATTGCACCGCTCGTCATCGAGATAGTCGTTGTTCTGCTCGACCATCAATTCCATCCGTTCCTGCTCGGAAAGCTCGGGGTACTGTTCCTCCAGATCGCCCCTCCAATCCTCGTAGTCCGGATCGCTGCTCCAGATAATATGTTTCTGCTCGGTCATCGTGCGTCACCTCGGTCTTTCTCCCGGCGCTTTAACGGCTGTCCCTGTGCATCGTAGTTGGCGGGATCGGCAATGGGCTTGTCAAAGCCGAACATGGAGCCGCCCTTCATGGCCTCCTCCTGGGCGCGGGTCACGCCCAGCTTGCGGTTATATTCCTCCACAAGCGCACGGGCTTCTTCCTTTGAGGCGTGGGGAATGTCCGTCTTGTAATAGCCGGTTTCGCCCCGTTTCAAAATCACCACATTTCCGGTGTCCAGCAGGAGAGAGTAGCACTGCTTCGGCAGGGAGGATCGCAGCGGCACATAAGTGTTGCCGTTTCGCGCCATCCATTCGGCAAACTGCGCCATGTGATACAGGTTATCGACCCCATAGCCGATCTCGGCGCGGTTCTCGTCAATGTAGCGGCAGGTGTGGTCACTATGGCTGCCATCCGGACGGGTCACACGGATACTGTCCCCATCGGGAATGCGGAACCGTTCCTTGCCGCTTGCATCAAGAAAGCAAATGCCGCGGGCCGCCTTTTCCATGTGCTGCTTCAGCATCTCCCGGCGATAGCAGTAGATATACAGGTTATAATCGCCCTGCATGGGATTCAGTCGCAGCAGATAGGCATACTCCGGCGTATCCACCCGGAATCCGTACTGCGGAATAAAATCCTCGGCAAACACACTTTCTTTGTGTTCATAGCAGTATCGGGAAAGGCTGCTGCGGTTTTTGAAAATTCCGTCATAGCGCTCGTCAAAACGCAGGGCATTGATAAAATCATCAAACTCATCCTTGAACGCCTGTGTTTTCAGCTCCCCGCAATGATCCTCCCATGAGGTGAAAAAGCCGTTGCCGCTTCTGTCCATGTCCCCGCGCAAATGACCGATGCAGCCGGTCTGTTTGTCGAGTTGCTGGCTGCCGGTATAACAGTAGCTGCGCTCTGCCGGGGTCATGATCTTGATCTCAAAGTCCATTACCGTTCACGCTCCTTATCCTTGTTTTTCTGTTTGCGGCTTTGCTGTTGCCGTCGCAACTCTGTTCCCGCACGCTCCAACAGGTCGGCCTCGGCACTTTCGCGGGTCATCAGGTAATGTCCCCAGAAGTAATTGCTGCCGTCCTTGCACTCCCATGTGACATACGGGGCGGGAGCCTTGGGGTTTTCTCCGATCACAAATTCTGCTTTGCCGATGTGCAGGGCTTCGACGATAACATATCCCGCATTTTCTCGCTGCTCCATCCTTATCGCTCCTCTCTGAATGCCTCTTTTTTCTCGCGCTGACTCTGACGGTACTGCACAAGCCCCAGCCTTGCCCACTCCGGCAATTCTTTTTCCTCCAGCGTGCCGAGAATGTCCGGACGCCGAAACCGCTCCTTGTGGCCGGAATACAGGTTGTGGCAAAAGCAGGAGGTACCGCGGCTATTGGATGCTGCGCCGAAACCACCCTCACAAATGCAGATCTGATGTGTTGCGCCTTGATACTCCGGACGAAGCGCATCGGCGCGGATCACGACGATCTTTCCGCCAAGATCCATGCTGTCGTCTACCGTATGGCAATCGTTTTTCGTAAGGAACCGGTCGTTGATACCCTGTATACGCGGCGTGTTCAGGGCGATTCGCGTCCTTTCTGCCTGCTGTGCCAGCCGCTCGGCAAAGATGCGCAGGATCTCCGGATAGCTGTCGCTGACCAATGCCTCCTCATACCGGGCAAACAGTTCGTTCTGCTCACAATAAGCGGTCATAAATCGCTGCCCCTTTTCGGCCTCCGGGTCATCCCCGACAATCAGCTCTTTATCCCCGATTTGAATTGCATGAAGAACGGTATAGCTGCCCGCCTTGCGTGGTTCTTCCATTGTAATCTCCTTTCCTCCATACCGATGATTTTGTTGCCGTGGTATGTAAAAGGGGGCGGCCAATCCGGCCGCCCCCTTTGCGTTTATTTTTACGCTTGCGCATCAGCAGCACGCTCACAGCGCCGATGCCGGAAAGGCCCAGCAGGGCCAGCCACAGCACCGCATGGCTGCTATCTCCTGTCTGCGGCACCTCCGGCGTGGGCTTCTTTTCGTTGTGCATCTCCACCTCCGTCACGGCTCCCTCAAAAATGGATGCCGTCTTGTCAGCCGGAAGGAGATACCCGTCCGAACTGCCGTCCCGCACCTCGGATACGGTGTAGTCCCCGATACGCAGGCCCTCGACGAGAATGAAGCCCTCCGCATCGGTCTGGAACACCTGGTCATAGCCGTTGGCCCCGGTAACACGGAAGGAAAATCCTTCCAGCTTTCCGTCCGAGGAGGTCTTGACGATCCGGAGCGACCCCACCTGCGCCGCATTGACAAAGCCCTTTCCGGCTTCATTTTCCACGGTCACGGTTTCGCCGTCCGTGGTGATGGCAAAATAGTAGGCGTTTTCATCCAGATAAAAGCCCTCCGGAGCCTTGCTTTCCTTTGCAAAATAGCCGCCGTAGCAAAGACCGGTCAGGGCGTACTCGCCGCCGCCCAGTTCCTCCATCGTGCCCAGCAGTTCGTCCTCAGCATCCAACTCCTGATTGCGGTTACTGTCACGGTAGACCTCGAACACGGCTCCCTCCAGCTTGTTTTCCGGGTAGTCCTTGTCCACCTTCGTGAGGGTCACGCCGCCCCGGATGACCTGCTCGGTCACATCCAGCGCAATGGGATTATATTCTTCCGTATAGTGCTGCGGCTCTGCGCCGACGGGGTACACGGTATCATCCAGCAGATAACCTTCGCTGGGGGAGAGTTCCCGGATGGTCCAATCATTGCCGCAGACATAATCCGTGGTGGTGAACTGGCCGCTTTCGTCGGTGGTGTAGGTGTCTACCAGTTCCTCACCCCTGTAAACGCCATAGACGGCACCGGCAAGGGTTGCGTCTCCCTGCGGCAGACCCGTTTCGGCGTCCCACTTGGTGACGGTGGCGCTCCACTTTTTCAGGACATTGCGGACCTCTGCCTGTGTGACCGTGTTCCACTCCACCGCCGTCGTCTGGTCCTCCGGGACAACATAACGGATGCCCGTATCCACCTCGGAGAGGATGTAGTCCGTGCCAATGAGCACGTCGGAGAACACCGCTTTTCCGTTGCTGCCGGTCACGGCGTATTCGTCCACCGGAAGCCCGGCAAGGGACGTGCCGGTCAGATGGAACTTTACGCCCTCGTTCAGGCCGTCCTCAGCGGTCTTGACCACCTCCAGACTGCCCCGTTTCAGCGTGTTGTGGAAGGTCACGGTGGCAATCTGACCGGAGAGCACGGTCACTTGGCGCACCTCTTGGGGTTCATACCGGTCGCTGCTCTGCTCCGTCACGG
>OLQD01000808.1_pt1 | contig 28580 bp, 19 predicted proteins | sample 1672841 | NCBI WGS metagenome assembly OLQD01 (sample SAMEA3136729, study PRJEB25190) | human gut metagenome | biome: human gut; feature: human-associated habitat; material: faeces | place: Austria | collected 2013 | reverse complement strand
GCCGACACAGGCCCGTCCTCCGTTTCCAGAAGGAACGTGCCGTCCGTGTTTCGTTCGATCCTCTGTACCCCGCTGAAGGTCAACTCCGCCCCGGCCGCTTCCGCCTGGGCATACATCCGGTCCCCCAGTTCCATGCCGCTGACCGCGCCAAGGCCTGGATAATTCTCCACCAGCGGCGAGAGGGTGATCTGCCCGCCAAAGCCGCTGCCCTCGAATACGGCAACGGAGCGTCCCGCCCGTGCGGCATACAGGGCGGCCGTCAGTCCGGCGGGACCGCCGCCGATCACAATGCCGTCAATCATCCTGCTTCTCATAGACCTGGTACTTTTCCCAGATCTCCTCCAATCGGCTGAAGGTCTTGGCCAGCTTCTCCTCCCGGCGGGCCGCCAGGGCCAGGTTCTCGTCGATCTGCATCGTCGCGGCGGTGCCCATCATCGGGTCCTGGAACACGCGGCCAATGTACTTGGCACGCTGGTGCTCGGACAGGCGGGTCACATCCTTCCCGTCAATAATGATTTTGCCCATATCCACCGGCCAGACGCCCGCGACGGCGTTCAGCATCGTAGATTTGCCCGCGCCGTTGCCGCCGATGACCGTGACAAAGTCGCCGTCCTCCAGCGTCAGATCCAGTCCCTTCAAGGCGACCTTCTCATTGACGGTTCCTGCATTGAAGGTCTTGTATACATTCTTGATCTCAAGCATTGTCCTTGCCTCCCTTTTTCACGGGTACTTTGGTGAAGTATTTGCCCTTCCAGTACGGGATGGTCAGGAACACGGCCACGACCAGCGCGGTCAGCAGCTTGAGATCATCGGTGGACAGACCCATGCGCAGCACGAAGTTCATAACGATGTAGTAGATAATCGCGCCGATGACAGCGGCGGTCAGCTTGAGCGCAAAGTTGCGGAAGATCTTGCTGAAGATGACCTCACCGATGATGACGGCGGCCAGACCGATGACGATGGCGCCGCGGCCCATGTTGATGTCCGAGAAGCCCTGGTACTGGGACAGCAGACCGCCCGCCAGCGCCACAAGGCCGTTGGAAACCATAAGGCCGAGCACGATGGTGACGTTCGTGTTGATGCCCTGGGCGCGGGCCATGTGCTGGTTTGCGCCGGTAGCGCGCAGCGAGCAGCCAAGCTCCGTGCCGAAGAACCAGTACAGCACGCCGATCAGGACCGCGCAGAAGATGAGCAGCACGAAGATCGGGTTGTTGAGCGCCAGTGCGCGGACATAGCGGGCCGAGACCAGCAGGCTGTACTTGTCCACACTGATGGGCAGGTTTGCCTTGCCGCCGCCCGTGCCGGTGCCCATGATGCGCAGGTTGATAGAATACAGCGCCAGCTGGGTCAAAATACCGGCCAGAATTGCCGGGATGCCGCAGGCCGTGTGGAACAGACCCGTGACAAGGCCCGCCAGCATACCGGCCAGCGTGGCTGCCACAAGGGCAACACCCACAGGCACGCCGTTGAGCACCAGCACCACGCAGACTGCGCCGCCCGTGCCGAGGGAGCCGTCAACGGTCAGATCGGCCACATCCAGAATGCGGTAGGTAATGTACACGCCGATGGCCATGATGCCCCAGATGAGGCCCTGTGCCACAGCGCCGGGCATGGAGTTTACCAAAGAGGTCAGGAAATCCATAAAAACATCCTCATTTCGTAAAGCACCAAAACAGCGGGGAAAGAGAGCAACCTCCCCTTCCTCGCTGTTATGATGATTTTCAGTCGCTGTTCAGTTCAATCAGCCGATAGCCACGTAGTCGGACGGCGGGGTGATGCCCAGCGCCTCGCAGTTGGCGGCGTTGTACTTCTTGGTCACGTTCGGAGCGAACTCAACGGGCATCGCAGAGACGTCCGCGCCGTCCGCGAGGATCTTGGCAGCCATCTCACCGGTGGCGTAGCCGAGGTCATAATAGCTGATGGAGAGCGTTGCAACGCCGCAGCCGGAGCAGATGCCCTCCTCACCGGCCACAACGGGAACCTTGGCGGGGATGACAACGTTTGCGATGGCCTCGGTGTTGGAGGCTGCGGTGTTGTCAGTGGGGATGTAGATGACGTCGGAGTTATCGGCGGCAGTCTGGGCCACGGAGGTGACGTCGTTCGTATCGGTGAAGGCATAGCGGGCAACGGTGTAGCCCTCCTCGGTCAGGTAGCCTTCAATGACGTCGCACTGGTAGACGGAGTTCGGCTCTGCACTGCAGTAGAGCAGACCGACGCTCTTGGCATCCGGGAAGAGTTCCTGGATCATGGCTGCCTGCTGGTCCAGCGGAGCCAGGTCAGAGGTGCCGGAAATATTGTTGCCGACAGTGCCGGTCCAGTCGCTGATGTCCAGCGCGGTGGCGTAGTCAGTGACGGAGGTTCCCAGCACCGGGATGTCGGCAGTCGCCTGTGCGGCGGCCTGCAGCGGTGCGGTGGCGTTGGCCAGGATCAGGTCAACGCCGTTGGAGACAAAGCCATTCACAATGGTGGCGCAGTTGGCGGAATCGCCGGAGGCGTTCTGCTCGTCGAACTTGACGCTGCCCTCGCCCAGTTTCTCGACCAGAGCATCCTTGAAGCCCTGAGTAGCGGCATCCAGCGCTTCATGCTGGACAAGCTGGCAGATACCGATGTTATAGACCTTGCCATCCGCAGCGGCGGTGCTGTCAGCAGTGCTTGCAGCAGCCTCGGTGCTGGAGGCGGTGTCCGCAGCAGAAGCGGCGGTGTCGGTGGATGCGGTGGAGCCGCAGGCGGCCAGACCCATGGTCATGGCGGCTGCCATCATAAGGGAAACTGCTTTTTTCATGTCTATTCCTCCATAGTACCTGCTGCGCAACCTTTTTGTTTCAGGTGTACACCCGCGTCTCCTCACGCGGGTCCCTCCTGCGCAGCCGGTTTAGTGCTTTAAAGTATAGCACACTTTACCGGTTTAAAGCAAGCGCAAATACGTATAATGCGTCGTTCGATTTGCGGCGTTTTTTGGTTATATTGACGAATGTTCAAATCGATGCCCCATAGGGGCGGATTCCATATCTGCCCGTGGCACCCGCCGTAAGCTGCACGGGCGCATATAGAATGCGCCCCTGCGGAGGCAAACAAAAAGCCCCAGCTTGCAAATAAGCTGGGACAACTTTCGGTTTTATTCCGCAAAGCAGGCGTTTTCCGCCTTGGCGATCAGCTCCACAAAGCGGTGGGGGTTGCTGGCTGTGCGCAGGCTTTCCACAAGGTCGCTGCGGCTCAGAAGGTTTACGAGCCGCGCCAGGATCTGCAGATGCAGGCTCTCACTGCCCGGCGGAACAGCGATCATGAACACAAGATCCACAGGTTTCCCGTCCGGTGCGCCCCAGTCGACACCGCGGCGCAGCAGCAGCGCCGAGATGCCCGGTGCGGACACACCCGCGTTGCAGGCGTGGGGCAGCGCAATGCCGCCCCCGATGGCCGTTGTGCCGCCGAACGTTTCCCGGTAGCTGACCGCATTGTAGTAGGCATTGCCGTTGGTAATAACGCCGATGCCCTCCTGCAGCTCGACCAGAATGCCGAGCGCGTCGGCAGAGTTATCGATCTTTGCATAGAGCAGTACGCCCTTGGGGTTCATCAGTTCGCTGACCTTCATCGTCAAACCTCACGTCCTTCGGCCCTGCCGATCAGGCTGTACAGATACTCCCCCACTGCGCCCTCGGCGCAGGTGCAGGTCGTCACATGGTCGGCGGCAGCCTTGACCTCTGCCGGTGCGTTGGCGACAGCCACGGCGTAGCCGGCCTCCCGCATGATCTCCAGGTCATTGTAGTAATCACCGATAACGACGGTGTTCTTCATGGATTTGCTCATGAGGGCGCACAGGTCATGCAGACCGCTGGCCTTGCTGACGCCGCTGGGCATGATCTCTAAGTAAATGCTGTTCGTGGCCAGGAAGTAGTTTTCCCGCCCGTAGTACCGCGTCTTGGCGTACTGGCCCAGCTTGCGGATGCTCTCCGGGTCAGAGGCAAAGACGACCTTGACCCAGCCGTCAGGCACGCTCTCCACCGGGCAGGCAATGCTGCCGAGGTGCTCGTCCACCTGATGGGCGTGGGTCACCTCATTGGCATGGATGACGAACATCTCGCCGTTTCCGGCCATGACCTCCACGCCTATATGCGGAAACTTGTTCAGGATGTCAAGGATGGCCGTCGTCGCCTGCTCACGGTTCAGCGTCGAGCGGTGCAGCACCGACTCGGCGGAGAAATCATACAGCAGTGCCCCGTTGCAGGAGATGGCCGGCAGCGACAGGCGGATGTCCCCCAGCGCCGCGCGGATGGACTCCGGCGGGCGGCCCGTTGCCACCGTGAAAAGCCCCCCCATGCCGGTGTACAGCTGGATGACCGCGCGGTTGCAGGCGGGGATGCCCTCCTTCGCCGTCAGCAGCGTATTATCCATATCACAGATCACAAGGGTATCGCTTAGGGGTGGTTTCATGCGCGATGTTCCTTTCTTAACCGTGTCAGAAACTCTGTAAAATAGGGCGGCAGGGGCGAATCAAACTGCATCCACTCCCCTGTCCGCGGGTGGACAAAGCCCAGCTCCTTGGCGTGCAGGCACTGGCCATTCAGCGATTTGATGCAGTTTTTGGGGCCGTACACAGCATCCCCTGCCAACGGATGCCCCGTCGAGGCCATGTGTACACGAATCTGATGGGTGCGCCCGGTCTTTAATTTGCACGCAATATAAGTGAAATTGCCGCAGCGTTCCAGCACCTGCCAGCCCGTGTAGGCATACTTGGCTCCCGCCGCGTTCTCGGCCAGAACGGCCATTTTTTTGCGGTCCCGCGGGTCGCGTCCGAGCCACTTTTCCACAAAGCCCTCGTCCTCCTTGAGGTTACCGTACACCACGGCATGGTAGACGCGGTGGATGCTGTGCACGCTCATCTGGGCGCTGAGCGCCTGATGGGCGGCATCGTTTTTGGCAACGACGAGAAGGCCGCTCGTGTCCTTATCAATGCGGTGGACGATGCCCGGGCGGATGGCCCCGCCGATGCCCGACAGCTGCCCCGCGCAGTGGTAAAGCAGCGCGTTGACGAGCGTGCCGTCCGGGTTGCCGGGGGCCGGGTGCACGACCATGCCCTTAGGCTTGTTGACAACGAGCAGGTCGTCGTCCTCGTACACAATGTCCAGCGGGATGTTCTGGGGCCGGGCCTCGATGGGCTGCGGGTCAGGCAGGTCGATGGCGTAGATTTTGCCGGGCGCCACCTTATCCTTTTTGTTGACGGGCGCGCCGCCGCAGGTCACAAGCCCCTGCTCGATCAGATTTTGCAGCGCACTGCGGGACAGCGTCGGGCACTGCCCGGCCAGCCAGGCGTCCAGGCGTCCGCTGTCGCCGGGGGCTGCGGTAAGCTCAAGCCGCTCCATCTTCGTCCGCCTTTGGCTCTGCGGTCTTATCCTTTTTGAAAGAGTCCAGCAGCACGGCGAGCATCAGCAGGCCGACGCCGACACAGACGCAGATGTCCGCAAAATTGAAGATGGCAAACCGCATGAACAGCACGTTGATGTAGTCCACGACCACACCGTTGAGCACGCGGTCAATTAGGTTGCCCACGCCGCCGCCCAGTACCAGCGTCCAGGCTGCGCGCTCTGTCAGCGGCATTTTGCGCACGAACAGCATGATAAGGACAGCCAGCAGCATGACCGACGTCATGCCGATGAGCAGTCCCTGCTTACCGGCCAGCATCGAAAATGCCATGCCGTCATTCAGGCAGTAGCGCAGCTCCACAACGCCGGGCAGTACGTCCATGCTGCCCACCGGCAGCAGCGCCGCCGTGGCCCAGTGCTTGATGAGCTGGTCAATGACGACCAGAATGGCCGCTCCTGCCAGCGATAACAAACCAGAAATCATACAACACCTTATCCGAAAAAATCAGCGGTGCTTAAACGTATAAGCACCGCTGACGGTAGAGTAAATTTACTGCTTCAAGACCTTAGCGCAGCGCGGGCAGAGGCCGTCCTCACCGACGGTGGTCTCGTACTTCCAGCAGCGCAGGCACTTGTTGCCAGCCGCATGGGCAGCGCTGACGCCGAGACCCTCGACCAGGCCCTTGACGCCGCCCTCACCCTCGACAAGGTCAACGTGGGAGACGATGAACAGGTCAGCCAGCTCATCCATCGGGATGGCGTTCAGGAAGTCGTAGACCTCCTTGCTGCAGTACAGCGTCAGACCGGCCTCCAGCGCAGAGCCGATGACCTTATCGGCACGGGCCTGCTCCAGCACCTTCTTGACGTCGTCGCGGATGGCCATGATGCGGTCCCACTTAGCTTCAAACGCCTCATCGGCGGCAGCCTTGGCCTCAGGCATCTGCTCAAAGACAACATAGTCCTTCATGCCGTCCAGCTTCGGGATGTAGCTCCAGATCTCCTGGCTGGTGAAGCACAGGATGGGTGCCAGCAGCTTGGTGAAGTCGACCAGGATGCGGTACAGTGCGGTCTGGGCACAGCGGCGTGCGTGGTCATCTGCGCAGTACAGACGATCCTTGATGACGTCCATGTAGAAGTTGGACATATCAATGACGCAGAAGTTGTACAGCGCGTGGTAGGCACGGCTGAAGTCGTAGTGCTCGTAGGCATCGCGCATGGTGGCGGTCAGCTTGTTGCAGGCCTCGAGTGCCCAGCGGTCGATCTCGAACAGCTGGTCATCATCGACCATATCCTTCGCGGGATCAAAGTCGCTGATGTTGCCCAGCATGAAGCGGGCCGTGTTGCGCATCTTGCGGTACGCCTCGGACAGCTGGCGGAAAATTTCCTTACCGGCGCGGACGTCGACGGTGTAATCGCTGGAAGCGACCCACAGACGGATGATGTCAGCACCGTAGTCGCGGATGATCTCACTGGGCTCCATGCCGTTGCCGGCGGACTTGTGCATCTGCTTGCCCTGGGCATCGACGACCCAGCCGTGGCACAGGACCTCGCGGTACGGGGCCACACCCTGGGTGGCGACGCTGGTCAGCAGACTGGACTGGAACCAGCCGCGGAACTGGTCGGCACCCTCCATATACATGTCAACGGGCCAGCGCAGCTCGGGACGCTCACGGCAGACAGCGCTCCAGGTGGAGCCGGAGTCGAACCAGACGTCCATGATGTCGGGGTCCTTCTCCCAGTCGGAGGCACCGCACTCGCAGACCTCGGTCTTGGGCAGGATGTCGTTGGCATCGTACTTGTACCAGGCGTCGCTGCCCTCCTTGCGGAACAGGTCGGACACAGCCTTGATGGAGGCATCGGTGATATGGTACTTGCCGCACTTCTTGCAGTAGAATACCGGGATGGGCACGCCCCAGACGCGCTGGCGGCTGATGCACCAGTCACTGCGGTCACGGACCATACCGGCCATGCGGTCATGGCCCCACGCCGGCTGCCAGTGCACGCTGTCAATGGCCTTGTAGACGTCCTCCTTGAAGGCGTCGATGGAGCAGAACCACTGCTCGGTAGCACGGAAGATGATGGGATGATGGCAGCGCCAGCAATGCGGGTACTGGTGGGTGATGTGCTGCACACCCATCAGATGGCCGCTCTCCTTGATGTGTTCCAGAATGACCTTGTTGGCGTCCCAGACCTTGAGACCGGCAAACTTCTCGCCCGCCTCGGCGGTCAGGCGGCCCGCGTCGTCCACGGGAACGACAACGGGAACCTGCGGATAGTGATTGACGCAGACCTCAAAGTCCTCAACACCATGGCCGGGAGCGGTGTGGACGCAGCCCGTGCCGCCTTCCAGCGTGACGTGGTCACCCAGAATGACCAGACCCTTGCGGTCAAGGAACGGATGCTGATACTGCATGAGCTCGAGCTCACTGCCGAGAACAGTCTCGGGCAGGACTTCGTACTCATCGATATGGCAGCCTTTCATCGTGGACTCAACGAGCTCGCGGGCCATGATGTGGTAGGCGTCACCGATCTTGACGAAGGCATATTCCAGATTGGGGTTCAGGCAGGTCGCGACGTTGGCGGGCAGCGTCCAGGTGGTGGTCGTCCAGATGACGATCCATGCCTTGTCCAGCGGGATGTTATGCTTGGCCAGCACGCCGTTGGGGTCGTCGGTCAGCTTGAAGCGGACATAGATGGAATCGCACTCGTCCTCGGCGTACTCGATCTCAGCCTCGGCCAGGGCGGTGCGGTCCTCGGGGCACCAGTACACGGCCTTCATGCCCTTGTAGATGTAGCCCTTCTTGGCCATCTCGCCGAAGATCTCGACCTGGCGTGCCTCAAACTCGGGGCGCAGGGTCAGGTAGGGGTTCTCAAAGTCGCCCTGCACGCCCAGACGCTTGAACTGCTCGTTCATGACGCCGATGTGCTCGGTGGCAAACTCCTTGCAGATCTGGCGCAGCTCCAGCTTGGAGACACCGGCCTTCTTGTCGCCGAGGGAGCTCAGAGCCTTCAGCTCGATGGGCAGGCCGTGGGTGTCATAGCCGGGCACGTAGGGTGCCTGGAAGCCGGACATGTTCTTATAGCGGATGATGATGTCCTTGATGATCTTGTTCAGGGCCGTACCCATGTGGATATTGCCGTTGGCATACGGAGGGCCGTCGTGCAGGATGTACTGCGGCTTGCCCTCATTGTTCTTAATCATCTGCTCATAGACATGGTTCTGCTCCCAATCCTCGAGCATTTTGGGTTCCTTCTTCGGCAGACCGGCCCGCATTTCAAACGGGGTCTGCATCTTATGGATGGTGTCGTTGTAGTTCTGCGCCAAAGTTTCCTACTCTCCTCTATTTATTGGATTCTTTAGTTATATCACATCGGGCGTCAGCTGTCAAAGTCAACGCCTTCAAAGTTATCGAACGCCGGGGAATTCAGCTCCTCCTGCGGTTCGTCACTTGCCTTTTTGCGGGTCGTGCGCCTGGTCGTACCGGCCTTGCGGCGGCGGGCAGGCTTGGCCTCCGGCTCGTCATACAGGCCGGAGACATCCTGGAACCGCGTCTCGTCGATGGCGGGCTCCTCCACGGGGATCGGGGCGGGCTCGGCTTCCTCCGGTTCCTCCGGGTGCGGCGCGATGGCAAATTCCACCGTGTCTACCTTTTCGCCCTGAGCCCGGGCACTTTCCGTCGGCTCCGGCACGGGCTGGGCTGTGGGCGGCTCATAGTAGGCCGTTTCCTGCATGGCGGGCATCTGGGCTGCCTGCTGTACCGGGGCCGACTCCGGCACAGGCTGGGCTGCGGGGGCCGTGTAGACCGGGGCCTGCACAGCGGGCTGCGGCTCTGCCGCAGGGGCAGCGGCCTGCTCCGGGGCCGGGGACGGCGGCGGAACGGGTTCATCCTCGGGCCGTCTGGTATAATCGGGCAGTTTATTGATAAGGTTGATATGCTTGCGGTACATCTCGATCAGCGAACGCTTGAAGCTGTCTGCCTCACCCTTGAGCGTGACGATCTCCTGCTTGGCCAGCTCGACGTCATCGCGGGCGCGCTGCTCGCGGTCCTCCGCCTTGATGTTGGCCGAGCGGATGATCTCCGCCGCTTTCTGCTTGGACTCGCGGATAATACTGTCCCCCATGCGCTGGGCGTTGATCATCGACGTACTCAGGGAGTTTTCCATCGTTCGGTATTTTTCAATGCGCTGGGCCAGCATGACGAGCTTTTTCTGCAAATCATCATTCTGGGCAGCCAGGTCGTCCATTGCCTGGGCGACCTGCTTGAGATAATCATCCACATCCTCACGGCGATAGCCCTGGAACGCTTTGTCAAATGTGACGTGGCGGACATCCTCGGAAGAGATCATGACGGCTTTCCTCCTGTATGCGGGGCGCACGGCCCCGTTATTCCCTGCCCGCAGCGCTGCGGGCGATCCTGCGCTCAATATTGGTAAAAGGATATGAACAGACGATCCTTGCGGCTTTTGCCGCCAATGGCCGCCAGCTTGAAGCGCCCCACGCCGCGCACCGTAAAAATATCCGCGGCGTAGGCGGTCTCGTGGGCGGCCTTCAACGGCAGGTGGTTGATCTCCACACGGCCCGCGGCGATATATTCTGCCGCGCGGGTGCGGGAGGTGTGCAGCATGGCTGCCAGCACCGCGTCCGCACGCAGGGACGGCACGGTGGCCTCCTGCAGGGTGCGCTCGCGGCTTTCGGCCAGACGGGCGGGCAGTGCGTCGATGCACGCAGTATGCACGGTGCAGTGCCCTGCGCCGGTCAGCTCCGTGTTTATAAATTCCTGCTTGTCTGCGAGGATCACCGCGTAAAATGTGTCCTCACGCTCGGGGTCTGCCAGCAGGTCCCCCACGCAGCTGCGCTCAAGGCCAAGGCCCAGGATCGCACCGAGATAATCCCGGTGGGTCGGCAGCTTATCCCCGTAAGCGGTGCATTGCAGGTAGGCCAGCGGTTCTTCCTGCCAGGCGTCGGGCGGCTCAATACAGAGCACCCGGCGTTCCGCCGCGTCAAAGCCGCCCCAAAAGCGGATGCAACTGCACCCGGCCTTGTTGCAGGCAGCCTGCGCCAGGCTCTGCTCCCGGTCCGAGAGAAAGTCCGTATAACGCGGGATGCCGCGGCTTACCGCAACGCGGCACAGCTCCTCGACACGGCGCATCAGGCGGCGCTCGTCGTCATTCTGCGGCGGCACAAAGCCGCGCACCGCATTGGCGGTATCAGAAGAAGACGCCATTGTTTTCCAGCTCGTCGAGCAGGTCACCCATAATATCAACGTTGTACGGCGTAATAATGAAGGTGCTGGTCGCCACGCGCTTGATCTGGCCGTTGTTGGCATACGCTACACCGGACAGGAAGTCGATCAGACGGCGGGAGACCTCTTTGCTGGCAGACTCCAGATTCAGCACCACAGTATGCTTGGCGTTGAGCTGGTCCGCAATGCTGGACGCATCGTCAAAGCGCTCCGGTTTGACCAGAACGACCTGCAGCTGGGTCGTCGCGTTGATGTTCACGACCTTATTGCTGTGCTGTTTGATCTCCTGCTGCTGGGTATACTCCTGCGCAGCTGCAGCCCCCTGCCCGCCGGGGAAAACATTCTCTTCAGTGTCATCTACATAGGAATCTGCGTCGGGATCGATACCGAGCTTGCTTCTCAAACTGTCAAGCATGGACATGGTCGTAAAACTCCTTTGATCAGAAAGCGCCGTTTACGTCAGCGCGTTATTACAGCGATATACATTAAATATTATCTTCTTTTTTGGCAGTCTTGTCAATACAAACAGCGTATTTTCGTTACAATAGTTTGCCATCCTCCAAATTTGTGCCCTGCACGATGATCTCATCATAGAGGCGCACCTCATTTGCACTGCCGAGCTTGCCGTCCTCCGGGACAAGAATGTAGCTGTCATTCTCATACAGCGTTGTGATCTTCAAAAAGCGCTGCAGGTTGCCGTACTTGACATAGACACCGCGCTGGCCGTTCACGATATGCAGCGCCGCCTTGTCGATGCGGATGCCCTCGTAGGTTTTTAAATCGACCTGCACGGTCTCGCAGCCCAGGCCCAGGACCTCGGCGCTGATGGTCTGGCATTGCAGCACGATCTTGGCAATGCCGTTGTCCTTGTCCTCGGTGACTTCCTCCACCGTGGCGGAAAGCGGGGTGTTCTGCTTGCCGGGTACGCTGATTTTCACCGTGGACAGACCGTCGAACCGTGCGGCGGTATCCAAATCGCAGACCGCGTAGAATTTCCAGCTGAAGCCCGTCGCGATCTGTCCGGCGCGGTTTGTATCCGCTGCCGGGAAGCCGTCTGCCAGCATTTTTTGCAGCGTGGCCGGGTCGGCATCGGCCAGCGCCCGGCAGTCCGTCCGGATGGCGGGCGAGGCCTCCGTGCGGCTGAAATAGCCGTTCGTTGTGGCGGTGACGGTCTGCAGCGTGTCGAGCTGTGCCTTGATGCCGTCGTACTCGGTCTGCAGCGCTGCGATGGACTGGGAGAAATCCGCCGTCTGCCCGGTGCTGATCTGCAGACGGTTCTGGGCCAGCAGAAAGCTGTCCTGTGCGTCGGAGATGCCGGTATACTGGGCAGTGTCCAGCTTATCCAGCAGGTTGTACAACGCCTGCTTCGTCTGGTTTGTCAGCACCGAAAGCTCACTGCCGGCAGAATTCTGCGACTTCGTAAGCAGCGTGATGGAGCGCTCGAGCCGATCCAGACGCTCACGCTGCAGGCCCTGGGTGTCATCGTTGTAGCATTCGGCTACCACCGTGCCGTTCGTCACGCGCTCGCCATCCTGCACAAGATAGCCGAGATTGCCGCTGCCCGGCACATCCACAGCGTCAAACGCCACAACGCCGGTCAGGTTCAGGCTTTCGGCCAGCGTGTAGCGGATGGCGGTCTCGGTCTTGTAGGACCGATGGAAGATCAGCACGAACTGGACGGCAACATACAGCAGGAAGAGTGCCAGTGCCAGCAGACCCAGCGCGTGTAAAAGTTTTTTTGCCAGCGGGCGGTCCTGCCGGTTGCTCACAGTGCACCCTCCTTTCCGTTATTCCTCGTTGTGCAAAAAGGCCCGCACCAGCGTGCAGGCGCGCTCGGTGACATCCTCCTCATCCAGATAGAGCCACACCGCGTCGTTCTGACGGCGGAACCAGGTCAGTTGGCGCTTGGCGTAGTTGCGCGTTGCCTGCTTGAGACGCTCGGTGCATTCGGTCAGATTGGCCGTGCCCTCAAAGTACGGGAAGAATTCCTTGTAGCCGATGGCCTGCGCCGCCGTGCGGTAAGCATCGCGGTGGTCGTAGACCTGCCTTGCTTCGTCCAGCACACCGTTTTCGACCATTTCGTCCACGCGGCGGTCAATGCGGCTGTACAGCACTGCGCGGTCCCGGCAGGTCAGGCAGAGGCAGAGCGCATGGTAGGGTGCCTCGGCGGGCATGGCCTCGCGGCGCTGGTCGCTCATGCGGCGGCCTGTGGCTTCAAACAGCTCCAGTGCGCGGATGACGCGCGGCAGGTTGTTGGGGTGGACCTGAGCGGCGTAGTCGGGGTCGATCCTTTGCAGCTCGGCGTAAAGTGCCGCACCGCCCTCGGTGTCCGCCCGCGCCTGTAATCGGGCGCGGATGGCGGGGTCGGTCTTTTCCGGGGCAAACGCCATACCGCTCAAAAGACTGGTGATATACAGCCCCGTGCCGCCCACGACGAGGGGCAGTCTGCCGCGGGCCGTGATGTCCCGTATCAGCGGGTCAGCGGCGGCGGTGAAGTCCGCCACGCTGTAGGGGGTCTCCGGCGACAGAAAGTCCAAAAGATAATGCGGTATCCCCTGCCGCTCTTCCGCGCTCGGCTTCGCCGTGCCTACGTCGAGATTTTTGTAAATCTGCATCGAGTCGGCGTTGATGATCTCGCCGTCAAAGGCTCTGGCCAGCGCGACGGAAAGTGCGGTCTTGCCGCTGGCCGTCGGCCCGCCGACGGCGACGACGCGGGGTTTAGACAAGTCGGCCAAACTGCTTTTCCAGCTCCTTCCGGGTGATTTTCAATACGCAGGGCCGCCCGTGCGGGCAGAACGGCGGGACCGTGCCGTCCATGATGCGCTGGGCCAGCGCGAGCATCTCGGCGGCGTTCGTGCGGTCCCCCGCTTTGATGGCCGCGCGGCAGGCGATGGAATGCAGCACCCACTCGGTCTTTTCACGCAGAGCGTCGCGTCCGCCGTCGGCGAGCTTTGCCGCCAGCTCCACGATCATATCCTCTACATCATCCACCGGCACGTCCGCGGGCACGGCGCGCACGACAACAGTCGAGCCGCCGAAGTCCTCGGCCTCGATGCCGGCATCGGTCAGAAGGTCAAGGTTCTGCAAAACGGCCTGCTTTTCCGCGGCGGTCAGATTGACCTGCACGGGGACAAGCAGCATCTGGGACGGCACGCTGCCGTAGTCCCTGGCCAGCTGCTCAAACAGAATGCGCTCATGCGCAGCGTGCTTGTCGATAAGGCAAAGCTCACTGCCGCGCTCGGTGATGATATAGGTCTTGAACACCTCGCCGACAAGGCGCAGCGGCTCGCTTGCAGGCGGCGGGGTCAGCGTCGTCTGCTCGGGACGTGTGCTGACCATGTCGGGCAGGGCGCTTAAAGCATGCGGGTCATTCCGAACGTAATCCGTCTCGTGGTCTGCTGCGGGGGCCTCGTCGGGCAGCTCCGGCAGGATGTCCAGCACCGTGTCATCGCTGACGGCGTGGGGCATCGGCTGCGGGGCGGGAATCGTTACGGGTTCTGACGCGGGCGTTTCAACCGCCGTCACCGGCGTGACCAGAGTCAGCGGTCTCGGTGCAGGTCCCGCCGTGTAGGCGGGCTTCGGGGACTGTGCCTCCAGCACGCCCGGGACAGGCTGTGTGCCTTGCACCGTCGGCAGCGGGCGCGCAGGCACGGGCGCGGTCAGACCGTTCAAAGCGCGGTATTCTGCCGCGGACAGCGTCGTGAAGCCGCCCTTTTTCGGCTGGGCTGCAGCAGGCCGCGCGGCAGGTGCCGGGGCGGCGGGCTGCATCACGGTCTGCCCGGGCTTTTCTTCGGGCGCGGTGTGGCCCATCTCAAAGCGGCACTCGCCGCTGCCGGGCGTTGCCAGCGCGGCGCGCACGGCGCGGTAGACAGCGTCAAAGACGTCACTCTCTTTCGCAAAGCGAATTTCGGTTTTCGCCGGGTGGACGTTGACATCGACCATGTCGGGCGGCAGCTCCAGCATGAGCACCGCGCCCGGGAACTTGCCCTGCATCATCGTGCCCTTGTAGGCGTTTTCGAGCGCCGCCATCATTGTGCGGTTTTTGACGTAGCGGCCATTAACAAAGAAATGCTGCGCACCGCGGCTGGCGCGGCAGGCACGCGGCGGCGTGACCAGGCCGGTCACATGGTACAGCTCGCTGCCGCCGTCCACGGGCAGCAGGTCGCGGGCAAATTCACGGCCAAGGACCGCGTAGACCGCACTGCGCAGGTCGCCGTCGCCGGGGGTCACATACTGCTGCTTGCCGTCGCGCAGATAGCGGAAGCTGATCTCCGGGTGGGACAGCGCCGCGTGCAGGACGGTCTCAGCCACAAATGTGCCCTCGCTGGCGTCCTTTTTCAAAAACTTCATGCGGGCGGGCGTGTTGTAAAACAGGTCACTGACCGTGATGGTCGTGCCGACGGGGCGCGCACCGGGCTCCATCCCACGCTCCTCGCCGCCTTCGATGCGGTAGCAGCAGGCGTACTCGTCGGCCTCTGTGCGGGTCAGCACCTCGACGCGGGCAACGCTGGCAATGGAGGCAAGTGCCTCGCCGCGGAAGCCCAAGGTATGGATGTGCCCGAGGTCCTCTGCCGTCGCGATCTTGCTGGTGGCATGGCGGATAAACGCTTTATCGATATATTCCGCTTCTATGCCTGAACCGTTATCTACGATTTGCAGCTGCTGGATGCCGCCGCGCACCGCCGACAGCGTGATCTGCGTCGCGCCTGCGTCAATGGCATTTTCCAGCAGTTCCTTCGCCACGGAGGCGGGCCGTTCGACGACCTCGCCCGCCGCGATCAGCTCTGCGGTATGCTTGTCCAGTACACGAATTTCCGCCATGGTTTTCACCTGCCTTTAGTCTTTGTCCAGTGTATTTTTCAGCTCGTACAGGAAGTTCAGCGCCTCCAGCGGGGTCAGTGTCTCAATGTCTACATTGTGGAGCTTTTCGACGACCTCGCTGGGTACGCTGGGGTTGTTGTAAGCCTCGACGGTGTCAAAATCGAGCTGCATCGTGTTATTGCGTCCCGGTGCGCTGGCCTCCAGCTGGCGCAGCACGGCGTGGGCGCGCTTTGTCACGCTGCCGGGCAGACCCGCGAGCTTCGCGACCTCGATGCCGTAGCTGTCGTCGGCGGGGCCTGCCACAATGCGGCGCAAAAACGTGATGTCCTCGCCGCGCTTTTTGACGGCGATATTATAGTTTTTGACGCCGTGAATATCCTGCTCCATGCTCGTCAGCTCGTGGTAGTGCGTGGCGAACAGCGTCTTGCAGCCGATGTTCTCGCAGATAAATTCTACCACACTGCGCGCAATGCTCATGCCGTCAAACGTCGAAGTGCCGCGGCCAATTTCATCCAGAATCACCAAGCTGTCCTTCGTCGCGTTTTTCAGGATCTCCGCAACCTCGGTCATCTCGACCATGAAGGTCGACTGCCCGGCGGCGAGGTCATCCGACGCGCCGACGCGGGTGAAGATGGCATCCACCACGCCGATATGCGCCGCGGCGGCAGGCACAAAGCTGCCGATCTGCGCCATCAGGGCAATCAGCGCATTCTGGCGCATGTACGTAGATTTACCGGCCATGTTCGGGCCGGTGATGAGCAGCATCCGGTTCTCGTCCTCGTCGAGCATCGTATCGTTGGGCACAAACAGACTGCCCTTGAGCATCTGTTCAATGACAGGGTGGCGGCCCTCCTTGATCTCCATAACACCGCTCTCATCCACGTTTGGCATGACGTAGTTGTTTTGCAGCGCCGCCTCGGCAAAGCCTGCCAGCACATCGAGCTGGGCCACAGCCGATGCCGTGCGCTGAATGCGGACGACCTCGGCGGAGATCGACGAAAGCAGGTCGGCAAACAGCTGGTGTTCCAGAACCAGCAGACGCTCGTTTGCGCCGAGGATCTTATTTTCCAGCTCCTTCAGCTCGGGCGTGATGTAGCGCTCACCCGTCGTCAGTGTCTGCTTGCGGGTGAAGGTATCGGGCATCGAGTCGGTGTAGGAGCGGCTGACCTCGATATAGTAGCCGAACACCTTGTTGAAGCCGATTTTCAGCTTGGGGATGCCGGTTTCCTCGCGGTAGCGGGCCTCAAGGTTTGACAGATACCCCTTGCCGCCGTGCATGATGTCGCGCAGCTCATCGACCTCGCTGTTGAAGCCCGCGCGGATAGCGCCGCCGTCCTTCATGTTGGCGGGCGGGTCATCCACAAGGGCGGTCTGGATGTTCTGCAAGACATCCTCGAGCAGGTCGATCTGGTCAGCCAGCTGCGTCAGCAGCGGCGCACCGCAGGCCGCAGCCTGGGCCTTGACCTGGGGCAGCATGGCGCAGGTATCCCCCAGCGCCTTGACCTCGCGCGGGGTGGCGGAGCCGTAGAGAATGCGGGTCGTCAGCCGCTCAATGTCAAAGACATGGCCGAGGGCTTCTTTCAAATCGGCGCGGGCGATGCTGGCAGAATAGAGCGCCTGCACCGCACAGAGCCGCGCGTTGATGGCGTCGGCGTCCACAAGGGGCTGCTCGATCCAGGAGCGCAGCAGGCGCTTGCCCATCGAGGTTTCGGTCTTGTCGAGCACCCAGAGCAGCGTGCCGCGCTTCTCGCGCCCGCGCATCGTCTCGGTCAGTTCCAGATTTGCGCGGGTCACAGGCGACAGGCGCATATACTGTGCGTCGGCGTAGTTCTGCACGGTCTTGATGCGCTCAACGCCGTGCTTTTGGGTCTCGTGCAGGTAGTTGAGAAGCGCCGCCACAGCATACGGGACAAGCGCGTCCTTCTCATAGCCGAGGGTCGTGCGCCAGTCGGCGCCGAACTGGTCGGCCATGGTCTGCTCCATGACAGCGTCCTTAAAGCAGGCATCCTCGCGCAGTTCGACCAGGGCGTTCGTGTGCTGCTTGATGTAGGTCGTGACATCTTTAAAGTCAAGCATCGGCGGGCAGATCAAAATCTCGCTGGGCATATAGCGGCACAGCTCGGTGATGATGGCTCCGCCGATTTTTTCAGCGTTCAGCTCGGTGGCGTAGGCCTCGCCGGTGGAAACGTCCGCAAAGCAGACGCCCGCACGCCAGCGGCCGCGGGTGCGCTTGCAGTAAATGCTCGCCAGATAGTTGTTTTTATCCTCGAACAGCATGCTGCTTTCAATGACCGTGCCGGGCGTGACAACACGGATGATGTCACGCTTGACAAGACCCTTGGCGAGGGCAGGATCCTCCATCTGCTCACAGATGGCAACCTTGTAGCCCTTAGCGACCAGGCGCGCCATGTAAGTCTCGTAGGAGTGGAACGGCACGCCGCACATAGGGGCGCGTTCTTCCTTGCCGCAGTTTTTGCCGGTCAGCGTCAGCTCCAGCTCCCGCGAAGCCGTCAGCGCGTCGTCGTAGAACATTTCATAGAAGTCACCGACGCGGTAGAACAGAATCTCGTTGGGATGCTGTTTTTTGATTTCAAAATACTGCTGCATCATGGGCGATACTGCTTGCTCGGCCATGTTTCACACTCCTGTTTTTGTCTGGTTGATACGTTGCTTTGTAGGGGCGGGCATTGCCCGCCCGCGGGCCGTTTGCCCGGGCTATGGGCGGCAACGGGAAGTGACGGGCGAGCAATGCTCGCCCCTACAGTTTCCTACCGCGCCTCAATCTTTAGTGGCAGCCACCGCAGGTGGAGCAGCTGCCGGTGCAGCCGCCGGTGGGGGCCTGCACGGTCATGGGGTCGCCGCCGTTCATAGCGGTGTTGATGATGGCGTCAATGTGGCTGACCATTGCCTCGCACTCGGCCTTGGCGGCGTTGTAGCGGACCATGCCCTCGCTGGCCATGATCTGGCTGTACAGGTCGTTGACGCGCTGGTTCAGCTCGGCCACGCGGGCTGCATCGGTCTCGGCCTTGGCACTCTCATTGTTCAGGTCGAGGCGGGCGAGGTTGAACTCACCGATCATGTTCTGCAGTTCCTCGTCCATGTCGTTCTCACGGCGGGCAGCGTCCAGCTCCAGGTAGCGGGGGTCAGTCTGCAGGGCAGCGGCGGCTTTCTTGAAAAGATCAATGCAATCCATTGTAAAATTCTCCTTATAAATTATAAATATAATGTATGGGTTTATTCAGCAAGCTCGCCCACCAGCAGTGCGGCGCGCGAGCCGGTGATGTGGACGTCGGCCCACTGGCCGATAAGACTTTCAGGAGCCTTGAACTCCACGACCAGATTGTTGTCGAGGCGTCCGTTGACGGTGCCCTCATTGCGGCCAGCAGCCTCGACCAGCACGCGGACGGTCCTGCCTGCCATGGCGGCGGTGGCGGCAAAGGCGAACTCCTCCTGCGTTTTCAGCAGGCGGTCCATGCGGGCGGCCTTCTCAGCGTGGGTCGTTGGGTCGGGCAGCTTGGCCGCCGGGGTGCCGGCGCGCTTGGAATAGATGAAGGTAAACAGCTGCATATAGCCCACCTCACGGATGAGGTCGAGCGTTGCGGCAAAGTCCTCCTCCGTCTCGCCGGGGAAGCCGACGATGATGTCGCTGGAGAAGGTCACACCGGGAATTTTTTCCTTGGCGTAGCGGATCAGATCCATGTACTGCGCGACGTTGTAGTGGCGGTTCATCTCCTTGAGCAGCCGGTCCGAGCCGGACTGCACGGGCAGGTGGATATGCTTGCACAGATGCTCCTGCGCGGCAATCGTGTCGATGAGCTTGCGGCTGGCGTCCTTCGGGTGGCTCGTCATGAAGCGGATCTGGTAGTCGCCGGGGACTTCGCACAGCAGGTTCAAAAGGTCGGCAAAGTCGATGGGATGTTCCAGCCCCTTGCCGTAGCTGTTGACGTTCTGGCCCAGGAGGGTGATTTCCTTATAGCCCTGCTCGACAAGCTGCCTGAACTCTGCCAGAATTGCGGCGGGCTCGCGGCTGCGTTCCCGCCCGCGGACGTAGGGCACGATGCAGTAGGTGCAGAAGTTGTCGCACCCGTACATGATGGGTAGCCACGCGCGGAAGCCGGAATCGCGGCGGATGGGCAGCTCCTCGACCACGGCGTTGCGCTCGGCGGGCTTTTCCAGATAGCGCTTGCCCTTGCGGATGCGCTCGGCCAGCATGGCGGGCAGCCGGTCAATGCCGTCCACGCCAAAGACAAGGTCCACATAGGGGTAGCTCTGGCGCAGCTTTTCGACGATGTGCTCCTGCTGGGCCATGCAGCCGCAGACGCCGATCATCAGACGCGGGTTCTGCTCCTTGAGCTTTTTCAGCGCGCCGACATTGCCGAAAACGCGCTGCTCGGCGTGCTCACGCACGGCGCAGGTGTTGAACAGGATGAGGTCGGCGTGTTCGACATTGTCGCACAGGCCGTAGCCGACATCCTGTAAAACGCCCTTGATCTTCTCGCCGTCGTTGACGTTCTGCTGGCAGCCGTAGCTGCGCACATACGCCAGCGGCGGTGTCTCATAGAATGCCGCCAGCACCTTGGCGGCGGCGGCGTTGTGGGTGTAGGTCAGTTTTTCCAAGTGAATTTCTCCTTATATAAACGCCCAAATGGGCGCACCTATCCAAACATACCATATTAGTATAACAAATTCGAAGCAAAAGCACAAGCGGCAGAAGGTGAATTTTTTGTGCCGTCGGGCGGGGAATCCGCTTTTTGCACCCGTTCCGCAAAAAGACGGCAAAAAGACGCGGCGGGAAGATTGACATTTCCGCCTTCTTGCGCTACAATACATATATTATGCCGCTGTGGCGGAACTGGCAGACGCAAGGGACTTAAAATCCCTCGGTAGCGATACCGTACCGGTTCGATCCCGGTCAGCGGCATTTACCCGAGCCGAAACAGCTTTACCGGTTGTTTCGGCTTTTTCTAATGGACCCTGTGAGGCATGGTATGCTGAACCATAAATCTACCCGCAGCGCCCGGCTGTTCTGGCTGGGGGCGCTGCTCGGCGCTGCCGTATTTTTGCTTGTGTACGGCCTTGCACCACTGGACGTAGCCAACGACGCCTTCTGCCGCGGCGGCTACATTGAAAAGGACATTCAGCAGCACTACGCGGGCTGGCTGTTCTACCGAAGCAGTGCGCTGGGCTGGCCGCTCGGCGTAACGCAGGCCGTCAACGCGCCGCAGGGCGTCAGCGTTGCGTACACCGATTCTATCCCGCTGCTGGCTGTGCTGTGCCGCCCGCTGGCGGCAGCGCTGGGCGGGACGTTCCAGTATTTCGGCTGGTTTACCCTTGTCTGCTTTGCTTTGCAGGGCGGCTTTGCGGCGCTGCTGTGTGGGCTGTTTGCTGAGGGGCTTGCCGCCCCTTTGGCGGGCTCGCTTGTGTTTGCGGCCAGCCCGATTTTACTGGAGCGCGCGTTCCGGCACACCTCGCTCGGCGCGCAGTGGCTTGTGCTGGCGGCGCTGTACTGTTATTTTGTCTGCCGCCGACAGAGCCGGTTTGCGTCGCGCGGATTGTTTGTCATCAACATTCTGGCCGTCGGTATCCACCCGTATTTTCTGCCCATGACCTACGCTGTCACACTGGCGCTTTTCCTTGAGTACGCCGTAAAACAGCGGCAATGGCTGCGGCCCGCGCTGTTTTTGGGTGGCAACATGCTCTGCACCGCGGCGCTGGGCTGGGCGCTGGGGCTGCTTTACGGCACAGCCACCAGCGGCGGGCAGGCGCTGTACGGCTATTTTGCCATGAACCTGAACGTGCTGTGGAACCCGGCGGGTGTGAACGGCGTTTTGTACAGCCGCCTGCTGCCCGCACAGAATCAGGTCGGCGGCAACTATGACGCCTTTGCCTATCTGGGGCTGGGCGTGCTGGCTGCACTGCCTGTCGTGGTCGTGTCAGCGCGGCGGCATATCCTGCCCGCTGTGCGCCGTCACTGGGCGCTGTGCGCGGTCTGCGCTGTGCTGACCGCGTTTGCCGTCAGCAACGTCATCACTGCCAACGGCGTGACTCTGGCCACGCTGCCGCTGCCCGCTTCCTTTATTAAGCTGTTCTCGGTCTTTCGCTCCGGCGGGCGGCTGTTCTGGCCCGTCTACTACCTGCTGACGCTGGCAGCGTTCGCAGGGCTGGCGCGTCTGCCCCGCGGGGCTGTCTGGGTCACACTGTTTGCCGCCGTGCAGCTGTGGGATGTAAGCCCGGCGCTTTTCCAGCGGCACGACGCCATGCAGGCCGCGCAGGTCACGGACGCGTTCCCGTCCGAGCTGGGCAGTGATTTCTGGCAGAGCGCGGCACAGTACCGCCACATCGAATCCGTGCAGGGCATGCAGGCCGACAGCTTGCACTTAGCGCTGTGGGCTGCCGACAACGGCATGACGACGAACGATCCGTTCGCCGCCCGCTACGACGAGACTGCTCTTGCCGCCGAGCGCCAGACCGCGCTGGACGCTCTGGACGCGGGCACGCCGCAGAGTGACACGCTCTACTTGTTCGAGGACGAGGGTGCCTTTTTGCAGGCCGTGGAACCGGTCAAGGCGCTGGCCTGGTGCGGGCGCGTGACGAGCGCCGACGGCAGCGCCAGCTGGTATGTCATTGCGCCGGGGCTGCAGGGGCAGACGTTTGACGCTCTGTGCACGCCCTACGACGAGGACTATCCCCTGCGCCTGGCCGACTACACCGACGCGCTGTGGAACCGCGGCGTGCTGGATGAAACAAAGCAGACAGTCTGCTTTAAGGATTCCCCGTTTGCGCGTGCTAAGCTGGACGGTGCGTCACTGCTTTGCGCGGGCGGGCAGGAGTACCCGATTTTGAAGGTCGATGACCACGACGCTGGTTGGCTGATGGTCACCTTGGATATTGAGGATGCCACGGTTTTGTGGAATCAGGAGTTGACGACAAAATGAAAGAACTGCATGTAAAAAGCCTTCTGCCCGTGCGGCTGGACAAGTACCTGATGGACCAGTTCCCCGCTTTGGGCATGGGGCGGCTGAACAAGGCCTTGCGCGAGAACAAGATCAAGCTGAACGGAAAGAAGCAGCCGCTCTCCACCCGCGTGCAGAACGGCGATATTATCAAACTGTTCCTGAACGACGACCAACTGGAGAACCGCCCCACCCCCGCCGCCGTGTTTGTGTATGAGGACGACGACATCATCATTGCCAGCAAGCCCGCAGGCATCGCTGTGGACGGCCCGGACAGTGACACGCTGCTCCGCCGCGTGCAAACGAAGCTGGCCGCCGAGGGCAAGGCTGCCCACGCCGTGCTCTGCCACCGGCTGGACACCGGTACAAGCGGGCTGGTGCTGCTGGCGAAGAACAGTGCGGCGGAGGCGTTTCTGACCGCCGCCATTAAGGCGCGCGATATTGAAAAGCGCTACCTCTGCGTGACGTTTGGCCGCCCGAACCCGCCCGCCGCCCTGCTGCGCGACTACCTTTTGAAGGACGCCGAGCGCGGCATTGTGCGCATCACCGACACGACGGCGGGCGGCGCGAAGGAGGTCATCACCGGGTATGAAACGCTGGCTGTCAGCGGGCGGCTGGCCCTGTTGGAGGTCGAGCTTGTGACCGGGCGCACCCATCAGATCCGCGCGCATTTAGCACACATCGGCTGCCCGATTCTGGGTGATTCCAAGTACGGCAACAACGCCGCCAACCGCGAGCTGCGGTTCAAGTATCAGGCGCTCTGCGCGTGGGAGCTGCGCTTTCCTGCGCAAATCAGCGACCCGCGGTTTGCGCATCTCGCCGGGCGGGTATTCCACGCCGAGAAGCCGTGGTATTACCAGCAAATTCTGGACGGTACGCTGAAGTAAAGGCTTTGGGCCGAGCTAATACGGAATTTGTCCCTACAGTGTAGGGGTCGGCGTCCTCGACGACCCGCGGGGCTTTTCGCCGCCGCAAACGGCTGCGGGCGACCAATGGTCGCCCCTACAAAAAAAGCAGTGCCTTCCGCTTGGAAAGCACTGCTTTTTCTTTATGCCCTGGCGTCCTCGGCCAGACTGCGCCTGCGCAGATACAGCAGGGCTGCGGTCAGAATGGCAAGCGACGACACCAGCGTGATGAGCCAGTTTTCGGTAAAGCCCGCGATCAGGTAGCCGGGCACACAGGCCGCCACGACGACCATGGCGTACTGCATCTGGGTCTGCACGTGGTTGATGTGGTTCGACTGTGCGCCGGAGCTGGACATGATGGTCGTATCCGAGATCGGCGAAATATGGTCGCCGCAGACCGCACCCGCCAGCACCGCGGATACCGCTACGATCATCATGGTGGGGTCCGTCTCGGAGAACATATTGACGACGATGGGGACCAAAATCGCAAACGTGCCCCAGCTGGTGCCGGAGGAGAACGCAATAAAAATCGCAATGCAGAAGATCAGCAGCGGCACAAAGCGCATGAGACCCTCATTCAGGCTGACGGCCTGGCGCACAAAGTCGCCGATGCCCAGCGCGTCGGTCATGCCCTTCAGCGTCCAGGCCAGCACCAGAATCAGGATGGGCGGCATCATCAGCTTGCCGCCCTCGGGCACGGAGTTCATAAAGTCCTTAAAGCCAATAACGCGGCGCGGCAGGTAGAACAGCAGCAGGAAACCCACCGTGACAAGACCCGCAAAGACAAGCGACTCCGACGAGGAGCAGTTGGCAAAGTCCTCGACAAGGTTCGTGCCGCCGTTCAGGTAGCCGGTCCAGATCATCGTGGCGATGGCCGTAAAGATCATGACGATCATCGGTGCAATCAGGTCAATGACCTTGCCCTTGGCGAATTTACCGCCCTCGGTGGGGTCCTTAATTTCCTGGTTTTGGAATGCCTCCCCGCCCGAGGTGAACAGGTCACCGTGGGCGGCGTTGCGCTCGTGCTTTTTCATCAGGCCGAAGTCGAAGCCCAGCAGCGAGGTAAAGAACACCATGTAGAGCGTCAGCATCGCGTACAGGTTGAACGGGATCGTGCGGACGAACATCTCAAAGCCGGACATCGAGCTGCCCGCCGGGACGTAGGAGTTGACCGCCGCCGCCCAGGACGAGATCGGCGCAATGATGCAGACCGGGGCCGCCGTGGCGTCGATGAGGTAAGCCAACTTGGCGCGGGAAACCTTGTACTTGTCGGTAACCGGGCGCATGACGGAGCCGACGGTCAGGCAGTTGAAGTAGTCGTCCACAAAAATCAGCGCGCCCAACAGCGAGGTCGCCACGAGCGTGGCGCGCTTGCTCTTGAGCTTTTTCGCCGCCCACTCACCATAAGCGCGGGTGCCGCCGGACTCCTGCATGAGCATAACGACCATACCCAGCAGGATCATGAACATCAGAATCGAGAAGTCGACGCTGTCGATCATCGTGTTGAACAGTGTGTCAAACGCGACCCAGGGGTGAAACTCTGCCACCAGCAGCGCACCCAGCGCACAGCCGGCGAACAGCGAGAGATAGACTTCCTTTGTGAACAGCGCCAGCAGAATGGCGATGATCGGCGGCATCAGGGACCACCAAGTTCCTACAAACATTTCTTACACCTTTTCTTTCTCAAAATATTCCTTTGTCAGCTGCGCCACTGTGCCGGAAAGCAGCAGCAGCGCAATCAGGTTCGGGATGCTCATCAGACCGTTGAAGGTATCGGCAATGCTCCACATCAGGCCCAGGTCCATCGTAGCACCCAGGATGGAAACGAAGGAGTACACCACGAAGAAGGGGCGCACGACCTTGTCGCTGCGGCAGAGGAATGCGATAAAGCGTGAGCCGTACAGCCCCCAGCCGATGATGGTGGAGAAGGCAAAGCAGCACAGTGCCACCGCCGTGAAGATGGATGCCCAGCCGCCGTAGGTCGTGGTAAAGCCGGAGATCGTCAGCTCCGCGCCCGCGGCGATGCCGTAGTTGACCGTCGTGCCGCTGCACAGAATGACCATAGCCGTCAGCGTGCAGATGACGATGGTGTCCGCAAAGACCTCAAAGATGCCGAACATGCCCTGCTTGACCGGCTTTTTCGTGTCGGCACAGGCGTGGGCGATGGAACCCGTACCAAGGCCGGCCTCGTTGGAGAAGATGCCGCGGGAGACGCCCTTCTGCATACTGATGAACAGGCTGCCGATGGTGCCGCCCGTGAAGGCCGCCGGGTTGAACGCACCTGCAAAGATGGCCTCGATCACCGCCGGGAAGCGCTGAATGTTCAGAATAACGACGCCCACAGCCAGCACAATGTAGAACAGCGCCATAAAGGGCACCAGCCGTTCACTGACGCTGCCGATGCGCTTGATGCCGCCCAGCAGGACCATGGCGACGAGCATCGCCACAACGATGCCGACAACGAGGTTCAGGGTGGAAAGCGCGTTCTGACCGACCACATTGAACTCCGTCAGGGCCGTGTCGATGGCGGCGACGATGGTATTGACCTGGGTCGCGTTGCCGGTGCCAAAAACCGTCAGCACGCCGAACAGCGAGTAGAGCACGGCCAGGAACTGCCAGTGCTTGCCCAGACCGTTTTTGATGTAGTACATGGGGCCGCCGACCCACTCGCCGGTGGCGCTGCGCTCCCGAAAATGTACAGCGAGCGTGACCTCCGCAAATTTGGTGCACATTCCCAACAGCGCAGAGCACCACATCCAGAACACTGCGCCCGGCCCGCCGATGGCGATAGCGCCCGCAACGCCCGCAATGTTGCCCGTGCCCACCGTGCCCGCCAGCGCCGTGCAGACGGCCTGGAACGGCGTCATCGCACCGTCAGAGGCATCCTTTTTGTGGAACATACGCCCGATGGTGGTTTTGATCGCATACGGGAATTTGCGGATCTGCAAAAAGCCCGTCCGCACACTGAGCAGCAGCCCCACGCCGATGATGCACACCATCGCCGGGATGCCCCACACAAAGTTGTTGACCGCCTGATTGATGGTTGCAATTGCTTCAAGAACCATAAAATCCCATACCTCTTGCCTTTTGATTTTGCCGCAAAAAACAAAAGGCCTGCAATCCCGGCCTTCCTGCCGGTTTTACAAGCCTTTTGTCCGTTCATGACAAGTATGACTTATATCACTGCTATTGTAGTATAGCACGATACCGGGTGCTTTGCAATCCCCCGGGCGAAGTGCTGGCGGCACAGTTTATATTGTCAGTGAAACTTTTTTGCGGTATACTACGGATTATAGGGCAATACCGCATAATTCTAAGTGCCGATACGGCGAGCGAGGTGCGGCAGCTGCCGGAGCGGTGCTCAAGCCGTAAGGCGGGAATTATGCGGTGTTGCCATAGATACATTTCTGCGCAAAACGGACGCATCCACCGCGCCCGGGCCATACTGCCGAAATTCTTTGGGGCGCAGGCCGAATAAAATTTGTTTTGTGTGAGGGTACTGCTATGAAAAAATTCCGCTTTTGCGCACTCTGTCTGATTTTGGCTGCCCTTCTTTCCGCCTGCGGCAGGCAAGCCGCACAGGATGTGCCCGGCGCAGCGGCGGTGCCGTCCCTTGCCGCCGTGCCGGAGGCTACCGCCGAAAGCACATCCACGCCTTCCCCCACCGCCCCGGCAGAAATCGGGAAGGAGTTTGACGACCTTTCCTTTTTAAATGAAGAACAGCGGCAGGCGTATGAAGGGGCGTACAAGCTCAACTACACCCTGTACGGCCTGCCGGACAATCTGGTCGGGGTCGATGTCTCCCCGCGGTTCACACAGCAATCGGACAGCGAGGGCGTTTTTGTGCTTACAGTGGGCAATTACGCGCTGTATGAAAACCCGTATACGGATTTCACGAACCTGATGCAGAGCGTTTTTACAACAGATTTTATCCGCCGACTGGGGCCGTTATACACCGAAAAATTTATTGATTTGGACGGGCACCTGGCGACCTCCTGCGATTCCGTGCTGGCATGCCCCATGCATAACGATCTCTCCCGCACCGTGATGGACAACTGCCCCGACACCTACCGTTTGGAATCCGTAACCGACGACACCGTTGTGTTTGCGCTGATCAGCCACTATGACCGGAACTGGGCAAGCTCTTTTGCGCCTGACGATATGGACGTGTACACCATCGAATATCCCATCCGCCTTGTGCGCACCGCGGATGGCTGGCGGGTAGATGAATTCCATTCCACCGATTTCGGATACGCCGAGGCGGTGCTGGAGCCGCCGCTGTCGGAGCAGGATTTGCAGGTTCCCGTGCCAGAGTTCCTGACCGCGGAGCAGCAGATGGTTTATCAGCGCGCCTATAAGATGATGCTTGTCCGCGCGGGCACGTATCTCATTGATGACACGCAGTATTTTCCCTATGAGAGCCCGGACACAGGCCGCACGCAGACGGATACTGTCACTGTAGACGGGTACGACTACACGCCCGCGCTGAACCGCTACCGGAATTGGGATATGTTTTACGCCGCGCTGCGGGATATTTTCACGAGGGATTTTCTTGATGATTCGTACCTTGCGTCGGACGGGTACTGCCTCTTCCGCCCAATCGATGGCCGCATGTACTATCTTCTCACCGAGCGCGGCTTTGCTGCCGGGTATAACCAGGTTACGACCACAATGACATTTACGAAATTGGAAGAAACCGACGAGAAAATTGTCATCCGGGTCACAGCAGTCTATGCCACAGACGATACCGGCAGCCAAGCCTTCCGCCAGGCTGTGCAGGATGGACTTGTCTCGGACACAAGCACCTACACCATCACAATGGTGCGGGAGGTCGGCGGCTGGCGGTTTGCACAGTTTGAAGTGCCGTTTTAAATCTGCCTAGCTCCTGCCGTCTCTACCCAATTTTCTATCAGGTCTATCAGGCAGGAGTTGATTTTCCTGTCCGCGTCCGCGTTTACCCTCAGTCCCGACAGCGCGGCCTGTACCATCGAAATGACTACCGACGAGTACCTTACAGCCACAGAACCGCGCCGGAGCAGGTCAAGGTGATGGATGCGCCAAAGATTCAGATTTCACAATTACTATCAGAAACAACAAAAAAACTGTGACAACATTGTTATCACAGTCTTATGGAGGTGACGACCAGATTTGAACTGGTGAATGAAGGTTTTGCAGACCTTTGCCTTACCACTTGGCCACGTCACCATATAAGTGAAAACTGACATTTACCAATCTCCACTGTTTTTTTGGAGCGGCCGACGAGGCTCGAACTCGCTACCTCCACCTTGGCAAGGTGGCGCT
>OLQD01000807.1_pt1 | contig 28580 bp, 21 predicted proteins | sample 1672841 | NCBI WGS metagenome assembly OLQD01 (sample SAMEA3136729, study PRJEB25190) | human gut metagenome | biome: human gut; feature: human-associated habitat; material: faeces | place: Austria | collected 2013 | reverse complement strand
CGATGGTTCCGATAGCTAACAGCCAATAGCTAACAGCTAACAGCCAATCCATGGGCTGACACATTTTATATATAATGAGCCCCCCAGAAAAAGAAAGTACCTACTATTAGGTAGTATCTAAATCTGAGCACTCGGTCAGCTTTTGCTAACTTTGTGGCGCATGAAATTGTCGGAGTTACATAATGGCGACCGGGCTCGTATCCTATCGGTCGGCGGGCATGGAGCCTTTCGCAAGCGTATCCTAGAGATGGGCTTCGTGCAGGGGCAGGTTGTGGAGGTGATCCAAGCGGCTCCGCTGAGGGATCCTATCTACTATCGGCTGATGGACTACAACGTCTCGCTGCGTCGCAAAGAGGCTGGACTCATCACGGTAGAGCTCATCGATCAGTCGTCCTCTGCGGAGGAGCTGCCACCGCTGGCACATACGTTCGTACAGGGTGGTGCAGGAGCATCACTTACAGAGAGCGCAGCCTCCGATCGTGTCGCCATCTCCCGCTCGCTGCGGGTAGCACTCATAGGCAATCCCAACAGCGGCAAGACGACCCTCTTCAACCATGCCAGTGGGGCGCATGAGCGTGTCGGCAACTACAGCGGGGTGACTGTCGAGGCAAAGGAGGCGCACTTCGACTATCAAGGCGTTCGCTACGAACTGATTGACCTCCCCGGTACCTACTCGCTATCGCCCTATTCGCCAGAAGAGCTTTACATCCGTGACTATCTGACCAACGTGGAGACGCGTCCCGACGTGGTCATCGATGTGCTCGACGCGACCAACCTAGAGCGTCAGCTATACCTAGCTGTGCAGGTACGCGAGATGGGCATCCCGATGGTTATCGCACTCAACATGTGGGACGAGTTCGAGCAGAAGAAGAATCAGCTCGACATACAGCAGCTCTCCCACCTCCTCGGCACGCCGATGGTTCCGACCATCTGCCGCAAGGGTGTGGGGGTCTTTGAGCTTTTTGATAAGGTGCGTCAGCTCGTTGATGAAGATCTCTATGCCGATCGTCGCTTCCTGCAGATCAACTACGGGACGGATCTCGAGCAGAGCATAGCAAACCTTCAGGAGAAGCTCGCTGAGCATGCGACCTTCCCCGACCACCTGTCTCCGCGCTACCTGGCGGTCAAGCTCCTCGAGGGGGATCCGCACACGCAGAGCTTTATCAAGCAGCAAGCGAAGGGTGAGTACCTCCTCACCGCCACGGCCTACGAGGAGAATAGGCTGCGCAAGAACCACTCCAGCGAGGAGGACCTGGAGAACTATATCATCAATCAGCGGTACGGCTTCATCGCAGGCGCGCTCAGAGAGACCTACCGCCCGAACAAGCGGCGCATACGCACCATGACGGATCGTATAGACAACCTCCTCATACACCCTATCTGGGGCTATCCGATCTTCCTCACCTTCCTCTTTATCATGTTTGAGGCGACCTTTGCCTTGGGAGCCTTCCCGATGGACTGGATCGAGACGGGCGTAGATGCTCTCGGTGCGTGGATCTATGGAATGATGGCTCCAGGACCTCTGCGAGATCTACTGGTGACGGGTGTCATCGGTGGCGTGGGCGGTGTGCTCGTCTTCCTACCGAATATCCTCATCCTCTACCTCTTCATATCCATCATGGAGGACACGGGCTATATGGCTCGAGCCACCTTCCTGATGGATAAACTAATGCACCACATGGGACTGCACGGCAAGTCCTTCATCCCACTCATCATGGGCTTCGGGTGCAATGTGCCAGCTGTGATGGCCTCCCGTACCATCGAGAGCAGGCAGAGCCGTATCATCACGGTACTAGTCACTTCGCTGATGAGCTGTAGTGCCAGACTACCAGTTTACATACTCATTGCGGGTACCTTCTTCCCACAGCATGCGGGGCTGGTACTCTTCGGGCTGTACGCACTGGGTGTGCTACTGGCCTTCCTACTGGCGAAGCTTTTCCGCCGCGTACTCTTCAAGTCAGAGGATCTCCCCTTCGTCATGGAGCTACCTCCGTATCGTATCCCTATGGCGCGTGCTGTGGGTATACACATGTGGGACAAAGCGCGTGAGTACCTCCACAAGATGGGATCAGTGATTCTCGTGGCGTCAGTCATCATCTGGGCTCTGGGCTATTATCCTCGCGAGGAGGTGATGTCTCGTGCGGAGGAGCAGATAGCTCAGGTGCAGCAGCAGAGCACACTCTCTGAGGGCGAGCGCAGTGAGCAGGTCGCCGAGATAGAGCGTCAAGCGCACATGGAGCAGCAAGAGGGCTCTTACCTAGGACGCATCGGGCAGACGGTGCAGCCGGTCCTAGCACCGCTCGGCTTCGACTGGAAGCTCAGCGTAGCACTTGTGGCTGGCCTACCGGCCAAAGAGGTGGTCGTCAGCTCCCTCAGCGTCATCTATACGGGTAATGAGACGGTCGACGAGGATAGCGAAGACTTTGCCGTGGGTAGTTCAGCGCTCTCCCGACAGATGCGCCAAGAGAAAGACCCCGTCACGGGAGAGCCTCTCTACACACCGCTGATAGCGATCTGCTTCCTCATCTTCGTCCTTATTTATATTCCTTGTGTTGCCACTGTGGTGGCCGTCTCTAAGGAACTCAACAGTGGCTGGTGGGGCCTCTTTGTGGTCGTCTACACCTGCGTACTGGCCTGGATCGTCGCTTATCTGGCACGACTGATAGGACTACTCATTATATAATATAGGTGTCACTATGGATCTGCAGACAATCATTGTACTCCTCATTATCGCAATCACACTGCTCTACATCATTCGTAGTGTGTGGCGCCTGATCCGCCGACCGCGAGGAGCCTCAGGCTGTGCCGGTTGCTCTGCCTGCCACCATAGCAAGCCGATAGCAAAGCCGAGGGAGAAGTCGAGAGGTTAGCGGTGAGCGTCCCGACTTGCGGACACTAGGCGGTGTGGGATTATAGTCGTAACTTTGGTCTTACGACGTAATCAGACAGCCTAGCAGGTCAACTACTAGACTGAGCACTAGTAGTATAAGTAGTGACAAAGCAACGAAGAAAGATAGGTTTGCGGAGTAGCTCTCCTGCACTGACGATCGTACTCCTCTTTGGAGTAGTCAGCATGCTGGGTGACCTTGTGCATGAGTCTGCTCGTAGTGTCAACGGGCAGTACCTCAGCTTGGTGGGGCTCTCAGCGACACAGGTGGGACTAGTCTTCGGGCTAGGCGAGTTCCTCGGCTATGCGCTGCGTCTGCTCTCAGGTGCTTGGCTGGACAAGAGCAAGCGCTACTGGCTCTTCCTCTTCATAGGCTATGGGGTGCATTTGGTGATTCCTCTGATGGGCTTGACCACCTCGTGGGGGTGGCTCTACACCTTTATCCTCCTCGAGCGAATAGGCAAAGCCTTACGCAGCCCAGCTAAAGACACAATCCTCTCAGCCGTCGCAGAGAATCAGATAGGCTTGGGGTACGCCTTCGGCATTCAGGAGGCACTGGATCAGTTGGGCGCATTCCTAGGACCTCTCATCTTTACGGCACTCTTCTACTTCGTGGGGAGCAGTGGGCTAGAGGTTTTTCAGCTAGGCTACCAGTTGCTGGTTATTCCCTTTATCATCTTGATGGTAGTCCTCGCCCTGGTGCATCGCAAGTTTGTGCGAGAGAAGCTCACCCCGGAGGTGGACACCACCCAAAAGCCCCCTCGCCTACAACCAATCTTCTGGATTTACTCGGCATTTACCTTTTTCGTTGCCTTCGGACTAATCAACTTCAGCCTGATAGGCTATCATCTTAAGACGCAGCAGATAGTTTCTGATGGGATGGTGCCGATCCTCTACGCTGTAGCCATGGCGGTGGATGCCCTCGTCGCAATCTTCATCGGAAAGGGTTACGACCGCCTGAAGCGCCAGCTGAGGCACAAGACGGGAGGCGTCTTGATTCTGCTCATTGTTCCGCTTCTGACAGCCTTCGTGCCACTACTAACCTTGTCTCACTCGGTGAGTATGCTCTGGATCGGCATGGTGCTGATGGGGGTCGTACTGGGAGCGCACGAGACGGTCATGAGGTCCGCCATCGCAGACATCACGCCCTTCAGTAAGCGTGGCATAGGGTTCGGAATCTTTAACACGGTCTACGGTCTGTCGCTACTCCTCGGCTCGCTCCTGATGGGATGGCTCTACGACCTGGAGCAACAGCCAATTATCGTCGCTATGACGATCATCTCTGAGGGTGCTGCTGTCGCTCTGTACGTCGTCCTCTACAAGCGAATCCAGAGGGAGCGGGTCAGCAACTAGCGCCAAACCTCTATGAGCGCCGTTTAGTAGGAGGTGAGAGAAATCAGAGAAAAAGCGTACTTTAGCCATCGAGAAGCGAGCTAATGCGCTTCTCCCACTACACGATGCAACAGACCTCCCCCACAACCTACCAAGGCAACGATCGAGTCCTCTTCGGATTTATCTTTGGCTTGCTCTCCTTCTGGCTCTTTGCCATGACGCTCCTCAATATCCATGTGGATATGAACAAGGAGCTGGGACTCTCCATCTCGACGCTTAGCTTTGCCGTGTCGGTCACCTCGCTGGTGAGCGGCCTCTTTATCGTGGTCTTCGGAGGCTTGGCCGATCGCCTCGGACGTGTCAAGCTCATTCGCTGGGGCTTTTACGCAGCTATCCTAGGGGCTCTGTGCATCGCGCTGACACCCGCTCAGAGCGCTCTGACAGCACCGATACTTATCGCGGGTAGAGCCTTACAAGGTCTCTCGGGTGCGTGCATCATGCCCGCCTCGCTAGCCCTCCTCGGTGTCTACTGGAGTGGCAAAGGGCGACAGCGCGCAGTCAGTCTCTGGAGTATGGGTACGTGGGGAGGCTCTAGCTTTGCAGCCCTCTTCGGAGGCTTTATGATCAGCACTTTGGGGTGGCGAGCTATCTTCTACGTTTGCGCCCTATTTGCGATAATAGGGCTGCTGCTCATCAAGGGGCTCCCAGAGAGTCGTGCCGAGCAGCAACAAGCGAAGCGATTTGACATCTTCGGCTTTGTCACCTTCTTTGTGGGTATCTTGTCGCTACAGCTTTTCATCGCCAATGCGCCCGTCTGGGGCTGGCTCAGTCTTTACTCGCTCTCCAGTATAGCGATCTCGGTCATTGCTATAGTGGTCTTCATCTATGTGGAGCATGGACAAGCGGGAGCCTTTATGAACTTTGCCCTCTTTCGCAATAAGACCTTCACAGGAGCGACCATATCCAACCTAATCCTCAATGCCACAGCGGGCGTACTCGTCGTGTCGCTCAGCGTACTACAGCAGGGCGGTCGTATCGATCCCGCCACGGCGGGCTACCTGACCATCGGCTATGGGGTCTCCATCTTGCTCTTCATCCGTGTGGGGGAGAAGCTCCTCCAGCGCTTTGGCCCTCGCAAGCCGATGATCTGGGGCTGTATGCTGATCATCGTCTCAGTCATCCTCATGTCTCAGACGCAGCTCATGACGGGCGTCTATATGATCCTGACGGGTGTGGCATACGTCCTCTTTGGTACTGGGCTAGCCTTCTATGCGACACCCTCGACCGATGCGGCACTATCGAGCCTACCTCGAGACCTCTCGGGACAAGGCTCCGGCATCTACAAGATGGCTTCATCCCTTGGCGCAGCCTTCGGACTGGCCATATCACAGGCTATCTACAATGGCATCCAAGTGTCGGGAGAGCCGATCGAACTGCTAGGCAATCTGATCAACTTCGTGGGGCAGCAGGGCAACCTCAACTTCCGTCACGCAGCGATGGTGACCATGTCCTTCAATATAGGCCTGCTCCTCCTCGCTATCCTATCCATAGCTCTGACAATACCGAAGCAGAAGAAGCAGGCTGAGGCATAGACACAACTAATATATAGACACACACAACTATGAAATCTAAGATAAGTGAAGCCATCTGCCGAGATATGGAGCAGTGGTTCGAGAGCTTTCATCAAGCTCCAGAGACAGCTATGCAAGAGTACGACACCTCTCGCATCATAGCCGAGAGGCTACGCGACTTTGGCTATGAAGTGACGGAGGGTATCGGTAAGCTCGGTATCGTAGCTACGATGCAGCGTGGTGAGGGGACGCGCTCCCTAGGCATCCGCGCTGAGTTTGACGCACTAGCTATACAGGAGGAAAACGACCTGCCCTACCGTAGTCGCATCCCGGGGCATGCACATCTCTGCGGGCACGATGGTCATACGACGATGCTCCTCGGAGCTGCCAAGCAGTTGGCCGAGAGTGGTCACTTCAATGGTAAGCTCACACTCATCTTTCAGCCCGGCGAGGAGACGATGCAGGGAGGTGCTGCAATGGTTGCCGATGGGCTCTTCGAGCGCTTTCCCGTGGACGCGGTCTATGCGATGCACAATCTGCCTGGTCTGCCCCTCGGCACGCTACACTTCTGCTCAGGCGAGATGATGTCTGCCGTGGACAACTGGGAGATCAAGCTCATGGGTCGCGGCTCTCATGGCTCTATGCCTGAGCTTAGCATCGACCCCGTCGTCGCAGGGGCCTCGCTCGTCTTAGCTCTGCAGAGTATCGTCTCACGCAACGTATCCCCTTGGCATCACAGCGTGGTGACTATCGGAGCCTTTCTCGCAGGGGATACGGGGAATACGATCCCCGACAGCGCTACCCTCAGACTCTCTATCCGCAATATGGAGCCTGAGACGCGCGTCCAGGTGCTGGAGCGCATCCGCACCATCACGCAGCACCAAGCCGAGAGTTATGGCTGTGCCTATGAGATCACCGAGGGGCAGCCTGGAGCCGTCCTGATCAATAGCGAGGAGGAGACGCGCTATGCTGCCGAGGTGGCTCGCAAGACCTTTGGCGAGGAGCGGGTCATCTACCCCAGCGCACGCTATATGAGTAGCGAGGACTTTGCCTTCATGCTACAGAAACAGCGGGGCTGCTACCTAATGATAGGTAATGGCGAGACCCCGATGGTACACAATCCTAAGTTTATCTTCAACAAGCAACTGCTCCCGATCGGCGCCTCCTATTGGGTTGCGCTAGCCGAGGACTACCTCCGCTAGTGGCTCACTGCTCTACGTGGTAATTTCGTACCTTTGCGCTTATTATGACCGAGAGAGTAGAGCAAGAGAACAAGTGGGTCTATATCGAGACCTACGGCTGTCAGATGAATGTGGCTGATAGCGAGATCATAGCTGCGCAGATGCAACTGGCGGGCTATCAGCTCACCGATCAGATCGATGAGGCGGATGCCGTACTCATCAATACCTGCTCGGTGCGCGACAATGCGGAGCTGCGTATCATACGTCGTCTGGACAATCTCAATGGTCAGCGCAGACGCTCGGGGCATCCGCAGATCGTTGGTGTGCTGGGCTGTATGGCAGAGCGTGTGCAGGAGACGCTCATACGGGACCATGGCGTGGATCTGGTGGCAGGCCCTGATGCTTACACCGATCTGCCGCACCTGATAGCTGCCGCTGAGGCGGGTGAGCCGGCTATTAGCATTGAGCTGTCGAAGAGTGAGACCTACAGCGATGTGATCCCTGTGCGTCTCCCAGGCTTGCATATCAGTGGCTTCGTCTCGATCATGCGTGGGTGTAACAACTTCTGCACCTACTGCATCGTCCCCTACACACGAGGTCGTGAGCGTAGCCGTGATCCCGAGAGTATCATCCGTGAGGTGCAGCGTATGGCGCAAGAGGGCTACCGTGAGGTAACTCTCCTAGGGCAAAATGTCAACTCCTACTGCTGGCAGTCTGAGACGGGCGCCAATTACACTTTTGCTGATCTGTTGCGCAGCGTTGCTGAGGCGGTGCCGACGATGCGCATTCGCTTTACTTCGCCTCACCCTAAGGATATGAAGGATGAGACGCTCGAGGTGATGAGCCGCTATCCCAACATCTGTCGCCATATCCACTTCCCCCTGCAGAGCGGTAGCAATCGTATCCTAGAGCGTATGCACCGCCGCTATACGCGTGAGTGGTACCTAGAGCGTGTGGAGCGCATCCGTGAATATATGCCCGACTGCGGACTGAGTACCGATGTCTTCTGTGGCTTCTCGGGTGAGACGGAGGAGGACTTTCAGGAGACGCTGGAGGTGATGAGGCTGGCACGGCTGGATAGTGCCTTCATGTTTAAGTACTCCGAGCGTCCCGGCACCTACGCCTCGCGTCATCTCGTCGATGATGTCCCCGAGGAGGTCAAGGTAGAGCGGCTCAATCGTATGATCGCCCTGCAAAACGAGCTGAGCCTCGAGAGTAATGAACGTGATGTGGGCAAGAGCTTTGAGGTCCTCATCGAGGGTTATAGCAAGCGCTCGCGCGATGACTTCTTCGGGCGTACTCAACAAAACAAGGTAATCGTCTTCCCCAAGGGCCATAACCAGATCGGCAAGCTAGTGACCGTGCGTGTGGAGCGTGTTACCTCGGCAACGATGATCGGTAGCGAGGTTGAGGCGTAGGAGGCAAAGATAAAAGAGTATCCCAATAAGCAGGTAGCCGCAGGGTATCTTTAGCCTTTGCGAAGAAAAAAACATCATTCCAATACCTAGAAGTAGGTATTCTCAGAAGTTTGTTGTATCTTTGCACTACCAAAGCATGAGAGATAACCTATTTTGGTGTCCCAAGGCGGTGGTAACATCATAGATAATCTTATACACTCAACTTAAAACCAATAAAATTATGGCACACGTAATCACTGACAGCTGTGTAGCTTGTGGCACTTGTATCGATGAGTGCCCCGTAGGCGCAATCTCTGAGGGCGATATCTACTCTATCGACGCTGATACTTGCATCGATTGTGGCGCATGCGCTGCAGCTTGCCCATCAGGCGCTATCGAGGGTTAAGATACACACGGAGGTGTCGCCCCTAGGGCTTCGCTACCTCCACACCCTCTAGCGTGTAGCCATCGCACACGGTCGCTACACACTTAACTACAGAAAAAAGGCGTCCCCCAGCTAGTGTCTATGTACACTAGCTGGGGGACGGTCTCGTTTGAGGTGTTGTCGCATATTAGTATCTTTGCATAAGATAAGAAGGGTAGGCACCTGGCAGGAGCTTGCTACGTAAGTCAGCGACTGTCAATGCGGAGGAGCTACTCTTCGAATAGATACACACGACATCATGAACGCTAGCGACTATCCTATACTCTCGCAGATCGATACACCTCATCAGTTACGTCAGCTACCTCTCTCGCAGCTCCCAGAGCTGTGCCGTGAGTTGCGCCGCTATGAGCTAGAGGTGCTCTCGCATGTGCCGGGACACCTGGGCTCTAGTCTGGGTGCGGTAGAGCTCACGGTAGCTCTACACTACGTCTGTCGCACCCCCTACGATCGTATCGTCTGGGATGTGGGGCATCAAGCTTATGGGCACAAGATCTTGACTGGTCGACGCGATCGCTTTGAGACGCTACGACAGTGGGGCGGGCTCTCGGGTTTTCCGCTCCCGAGCGAGAGTGAGTACGACACATTCCCTGCGGGGCATGCCTCGAACTCGATCTCCGCAGCGCTAGGTATGGCGATCGCTGCTAAGCTCAAGCAGGAGGAGCGTCATGTCGTGGCTGTCATCGGAGATGGATCGATGACGGGTGGGCTAGCCTTCGAGGGGCTAAACAATGTGAGCTCTTATCCCAATGATCTGCTGGTGGTGGTCAATGACAATAACATGTCGATCGATGCCAATGTGGGTGGGCTCAACAAGTATCTTGTCGACCTCAACACCAGCCACGCCTACAACACAATCCGCTACGACCTCTACCGTGGCTTGCGACAGATGAACCTGATGAACGATCGTCGCAAGAAAAACATCCAGCGGATCAACAACAGTGTCAAGTCGCTCCTGACGCAAAACCACTCCTCCTTCTTTGACGGCCTAGGGATCCGTTACTTCGGTCCTGTAGATGGGCATGACGTAGAGCATCTCGTGGAGACGCTACGACGTATCCTCCCGATGCGGGGGCCGAAGATCCTACATCTCAGGACGATCAAGGGCAAAGGGTATAAACCGGCTGAGGAGAATGCGACCGTATGGCACGCTCCTGGGTGCTTTGACGTGAAGACGGGAGAGCGCATCAAGAGCGAGCGAGGCGCGCACCCGCCGAAGTTTCAAGAGGTCTTTGGGGCGACGGTTACCGAGCTGGCTGCCGAGGACAAGCGGATCGTGGGGATCACGCCAGCGATGCCGTCGGGCAGTTCGCTGAATGTGATGATGCAAGCTTTCCCTGAGCGAAGCTATGATGTGGGCATTGCGGAGGCGCATGCGGTCACCTTTAGCGCGGGAATGGCGCGTGAGGGGATGATCCCCTTCTGTGTCATCTACTCCTCCTTCCTACAGCGTGCTTACGATCAGCTGATACATGACGTCGCCCTGCCTGGCTACCATGTAGTTCTTTGCATTGATCGTGCGGGCTTGGTCGGGCAGGATGGAGCGACCCATCAGGGAGCCTTCGACCTAGCTTATCTCTGTACCATCCCGAATATGACGGTGGCAGCTCCGATGAATGAGCACTACCTGCGTCATCTGATGCGTACCGCTTACGAGGGGCAGGAGGGGCCTATGGCTATCCGCTATCCGCGTGGTGAGGGTTCGCTAGTTGACTGGCACTGTCCTGCGGAGCTTATACCGATAGGCAAGGGACGTGCACTGCACGAGGGCGGACGTATCGCTCTGCTCTCTATCGGCACCATCGGTGTGACCGCCGAGGAGGAGCGTGAGCGTCTCCTCGCTGAGGGTATTGAGGTAGCGCACTATGACTTGATCTTTGCGAAGCCTCTAGACGAAGAGCTGATCACGACTGCTCTAGAGCGTTACGACTGCATTGCCACGCTCGAGGAGGGTACGCTCATCGGTGGGGTAGGCGAGCGGATCGCCGCACTGGCACAGCGTCAGGGCTTCCGAGGACGGATGATACATTTTGGTCTGCCCGACACTTTTGTCGAGCAAGGCACTGTCGCCGAGCAACGCCGCTACTGCGGCATTGATGCCGACACAATATATAATAGAATCAAAGCTGAGCTATGCGAATAGTTATTGCTGGTGCTGGCGAGGTGGGTACTCACCTAGCCTATAAGCTATCGGGCGAAGAGCAGCAGTCCACGACTCTCATTGACTCTGACAAGGAGCTGTTGCGTCGTGTACAGCGCAAGTTTGACGCCTACACGATCGTGGGCGACCCGACGAAGCTGGAGGATCTGCAGCTGACGGAGGTGCATGACTGCGATCTCTTTGTGAGCGTGATGCCTGGCGAGGCGGAGAATTTGCTCGCCTGTATGCTTGCGGCGCAACTGGGTGCCAAGCGAACCATAGCTCGTATCAACAATCACCGCTACTTGGCGGAGCATTATCGACGCTTCTTCGGAAGTCTCGGTATAGACCAGCTTATCTACCCAGAGGAGCTGGCCGCAGAGGAGATAGCCAACAGCTTCAAGCACCCCTGGGCGAGAGTCTATGTGGAGCTACTCAACGGGGCTTTCGTCCTCGTGGGTGTCAAGGTGCGACAGGGTAGCATCCTCGTGGGGCGCCCGCTGAGCTGGACCAAGGGTCTGGACGATAAAGCCTTTCACGTGGTCTCTATCAAGCGTGGCGAAGAGACGCTCATACCTGATGGTCAGACGGTCATAGAGCATGGTGACGTTGTCTTCTTCACCTGTCTCAACAAGGACATAGACCTCGTCCGTCAGTACTGTGACAAGGATCAGCGTCCCGTGAAGCGAGTGGTCATCCTCGGGGGTAGCCTTATTGCGCTTCGTACGGTCTCCAAGGCTCCGAGTAATATCGACTTTCACCTGATCGAGCGAGATCTGGAGCGCATCAAGGAGATCGAAGATGAGATCCCCTCTAATGTCAAGCTCTACGATGGTGATGGACGTGACCTCAACCTGATCTCCGAGATAGGACTGGACGAGGAGAGCATCTTCGTGGCACTGACGGAAAACTCGGAGACAAACATCCTCGCTTGTCTTGCTGCCAAGCGTTTTCAGGTGGCTAAGACGATCGCTAAAGAGGAGAACATCGACTACATCCCCCTTGCTGAGAAGCTCGACATCGGTACGATCATCAATAAGAAGGTGATCGCTGCGGGCAACATCTTTCACGCACTCCTCGGCTCCGACACGAAGACCGTCAAGTCGCTCACCATCGCTCACACCGATGTAGCGGAGCTACAGGCTAAGAGCGGATCTACCATTACTGAGCGTCCGGTCAAAGAGCTGGATCTACCGAAGGGTATCACCCTCGGAGGTCTGGTGCGCAATGGCGTGCCGATGCTGATCGACGGTGATATGGAGATACAGCCCTACGACAGCGTCGTGGTCTTCTGTACCAATACACCTATGGAGCAGCTCTCTAAGCTATTTGACTAAAGCCCCTCGGCTTTCTAATTTCTCTATTCTCTTTTTGATCCAACCAAGCTCATGAGACGTATCAATCTACCCTTCGTAGGGAGCATCGTGGGGGGTATCTGTCTGATCGAGTGTATCTTCCTCCTTCTCAGTGTTGTCGTATCGCTCTTGATGCGAGACTACACTGTAGTGCCACTCTTGGTCACGCTAGGGATATCCCTGCTGGTAGGCATAGTGCTGCTCCTATCTGGACGGCTGAAGCATAGCGACAAGCTCGGGCGTCGTGAGGCTATGCTCGCTGTCTCGATGACGTGGCTGGTGGTGGCACTGATCGGTATGATTCCCTTCTTGGTGGGAGGCTATCTGCCACGCTTTAGTAACGCGCTCTTTGAGTCGGTCTCAGGCTTTACCACTACGGGTGCATCCACCTTTACATCGGTAGAGCATCTCCCCAAGGGGATCCTCTTCTGGCGCTCGATCATGCAGTGGCAGGGAGGTATCGGGATCGTCGTCTTCTCCCTCGCACTGAGTCCCGTGCTGGGCAAAGACATCGGACTCCTCTACCAAGCCGAGGTGACGGGCGTAGATCATGACCGCTTTATGCCACGCATCAAGGAGGTCGCCATACGACTGGCAGCTGTTTACAGTCTCCTGACTTTGGTACTCATCGTACTGCTACGGCTCACGCCGATACCTTGGTTTGATGCTACTTGCATGGCTTTGACCTGTCTCTCGACAGGTGGCTTCTCTATCTATGATCAGCCCTTTGAGGTGATTAATAGTCCTTACTTTGAGACGATCCTGATGGTTTTTATGGTGATCGGTGGTCTCAATATGACGCTCATCTACTTTGCCTTCAAGGGGCAGGTCAAGCAGCTCTTTAAGGATGAGCAGACCCGCTGGTTCCTCGGCATCATCCTTGTCACAGCTACGCTCGTGACCCTACACCTTGTCATCAGCCAGATACAGCCTCACCTAGGGAAAGCTATCCGCGACGCTTTCTTTCAGATTATATCGCTCATCTCTACCACGGGATATATCTATGCGGACTACGCTAGCTGGGGCCCCTTCTTTATGCTGTGCGGGCTCTTCGTCATGCTCATTTGTGGTTGCGCAGGCTCCACGGCGGGAGGTCTCAAGGTGATTCGCTTCGTCATTATGTCCAAGACACTCCCCAAGGAAATCGCGCACCGCGTCTCTCCAAACCTTGTGGCTCCTCTGCGGATCAATGGCAAGAGCGTCCCCGACGAAGTGGTCTACAAGGTGATGGGCTTCTTCTTTGGTTACATCGCACTGATCTTCCTAGGCACCTTCTGTCTCACCTTCACAGGCAACGACTTTATCTCCGCCAGTACTGCTGCGGTATCGGCCATCGGTAACGTGGGCCCAGCCTTTGGGGACTATGTCTTCAACTTTTCGGATGCCTCTTCTTTTGACCTGCTTGTGCTGAGCTTTCTCATGCTGGCGGGTCGTCTAGAGCTTTTTACCGTGCTGAGCCTCTTCGCTCCAGCCTTCTGGCGTCGCTAGTCTCTTCACTAGCGCGGTGCAAGACGGTAGAGTACGAAAGAGATGGCTAGGTAAACTAAGTTTGGCAGCCAAGCTGCGACCATTGGCGACATGGCTCCCGTGACTGCAAAGGAGGAGGTGACCGTCATGAAAAGAATGTAGAGGAAGCTGAGCGACAGGCCCACGGCGAGGGCTAGCCCCATGCCGCCCTTGCGCTTGCGAGCCGAGAGCGAGACGCCCATGAGCGTTAGTATGAAGGAGGCGGGGATCATCGCTATGCGCTTGTGTAGCTCGATAGCGTAGAGCTGGGTCGCGGCTCCTCTCATACGTTGCTGCTCGATCGTGTGGTATAGCTGTGGCGTGGTGAGCATCTCGACATCCCCCTCGGTGACGAGAAAGTCCTTGGGCGTGATCGGTATGATGGTGTCTAGCTGATTGCCCCTACGGAGCGAGTCTTGTCTCTCGCCAAAGTATGTAATCGTATAGTCCTCTAGCTGCCAGTTGTGGAGGGTGTCGTAGACGATACTATTCGCTATCACGCGACTCTTGAGATCTTTGCCCTCAAAGCGATCCATCGAAAAGGTGTACCCGACCTTGCTCTCATCATTGTAATAAGACATAAACATAAAGGTCTCGGGCGCCACCTGCATCTGGATCGCATTGGCGTAGGTGATGCGCTTGTCCTTGATATACTTATTCTGAAAGTCTATCCTGATGCGATTCCCCGGCGGTATGACGAAGCTACTCAAGAGGAAAGTCAGTATCGCGATCACGGCAGCGCCCATCATGTACGGCTTGAGGAGCCTACGGAAGCTCACACCGCAACTCAGGATAGCGATGATCTCACTATTCTCTGCTAGACGCGACGTGACGTAGATGACCGCTATGAAGACAAAGAGCGGACTAAAGAGGTTCGCATAGTAAGGAACGAAGTTCGCATAGTAGTCCCAAATGATGGCTCGTAGTGGAACCTCCGGCTGTAAAAGACTGTCTAGCTTTTCGGTTACGTCGAAGGCTATCGCCACGGCCAAGATCAGGACAATGGAGAAGAAATAGGTGGCCAGAAACTGGGTAAAGACGTACCTATCGACCGTAGAGATTACCTTGCGACGCATCTGTCTTTCTAGACGTTTGACTCTTTATATCGTAGCTTGAGCCCTCGGGAGGATCACCTTCCGGGGGCTTGTACTATGGTATAGATCGATACTAGAGCTGGTCATAAGCTCACTACTTAGCATAGCTCACGGCACGAGTCTCACGGATCACTGTAATCTTGACCTGTCCTGGGTAGGTCATCTCGGTCTGTATCTTGTGAGCGATATCTGCCGAGAGCGTCTCGGTAGCCTGATCGTCGATCTCATCGGCACCGACGATGACACGCAGCTCACGACCCGCTTGGATCGCGTAGGTCTTGACCACGCCTGGATAAGAGAGTGCCAGCTGCTCGAGGTCTTTGAGACGCTTGATGTATGCCTCGACGATCTCGTGACGAGCCCCTGGTCTAGCACCGCTTATCGAGTCACAGATCTGCACGATAGGGGCGAGGAGCGTCTCCATCTCCACCTCCTCATGGTGAGCACCGACGGCGTTGCAGATATCGGGCTTCTCCTTGTACTTCTCACAGATCTTCATGCCGAGTATAGCGTGTGGTAGCTCAGGCTCCTCGTCAGACACCTTGCCAATGTCGTGTAGCAAGCCTGCACGACGCGCTTTCTTAGCATTAAGCCCCAGCTCAGAGGCCATCGCCGCACAGAGATTGGCCGTCTCACGCGCATGCTGCAGGAGGTTTTGCCCATAAGACGAGCGATACTTCATCTTACCCACCAGACGTACCAGCTCAGGGTGCATACCATGTATACCGAGGTCGATGATCGTCCGCTTGCCCGTCTCGATGATCTCCTCCTCGATCTGCTTGCTCACACGATCTACCACCTCCTCAATGCGAGCCGGGTGTATACGTCCGTCCTGTACCAACTGGTGCAGAGCTAGACGAGCTATCTCGCGGCGCACTGGGTCAAAGGCTGAGAGCACGATAGCCTCTGGCGTATCGTCTACGATGATCTCCACACCCGTGGCAGCCTCTAGAGCGCGTATGTTACGCCCCTCACGACCGATGATGCGTCCCTTGACCTCGTCATTGTCTATGTGAAAGACTGAGACAGAGTTCTCTACCGAGGTCTCCGTAGCGATACGCTGTATCGTCGCTACGATCAGTCGTCGAGCTTCTTGCGAAGCATTCATCTTAGCCTCTTCGATCACCTCTGCGGTGTAGGCAGCCGCCTGATCACGAGCCTCTAGGCGTAGGGACTCGATGAGCTGCTCGCGAGCTTGCGCTGCGGATAGGCCACCTATCTCCTCCAGCTTAGCTTGCTGTGTGAGGATGGCTGCGCTTAGCTCCTCTTGCTTCTGAGCGACTAGCTGCTCCTGCTGAGCCATCTGCTTGCGCTCACGCTCTAGGTCAGTCGAGGCATCTTCCAGCTGCTTGGTACGTGCTGTGAGCGTCTGCTCGAGCTGCTGTAGGGTAGTCTCTCGGCTCTGTACCTGTGCCGTGCGATCGGCTAGGCGCTCCTCCAGCTCCCCTTTGAGCTGCAAGGCGTATTCCTTAGCCTCGATCACCTTCTGTTGCTTAATTATCTCAGCATCCTGCTTAGCTTTTTCTAAGATGCTGTCAGCCTCATGTAGCTCCTTCTTTTTAGTCTTATGAGCCTCGAGGATAACCTGGTCGGCACTCTCCTGGGCCTCTTTTAGGATGCGCTCCGCTCTCTGCTTGTAGAGGCGCATCACGGCAAGCCATACGGCTCCACCGCCTACGACGAGGGCTAATAATATGAATAGTATCAGTAGGTATATGCTAATCTCCATAAATCGTTATCACTAAAGTGTGTATATCTAATCCGTCACAATGTCTCTGACATGATCGGTAGAGATACAGACTCACCCTAATGAGAGAAGTCCTAGTGGTCAAACGCGTGGATCCCAGCTATACATCCAGTCCTTTCTAACAAAGGAAAGAGACGTCCTCCCGTAGCCTACAACTGTCGCTCTAGTAGGCTATTTACCTCAGAGAGACGCTTCAGCAGCTCTGTCGTGTCTTTACTCTCCTTGAGTACCTCACACTGTACGGCTATATCCACAGCCGCCATAAGCCAGTGCAACTGCTCATTGCCCTCCGCAGGCTGCGGGTAAGCTGCACGATACTTCTTGACGAGAGCCGATATCGTATGCTGTGCACGACGATAGTAAGGCTCCTCGCTGCGTGGCACATCGATGGGGATAGCGATACCATCGACAAGTAGCGTGATACTCTGCATCTCGTCCTGACGATGCTCTGGTTTAGTGCTATGCAGATCCATCTGTGCCATTAGTGAGGCTGAGTTGTAGCTGTACTATGTTGTAGCTCTAGGAGAGCTATACTTTGGTCCATTCGTTTGATCATCTGAGACAGTCGCTCCTTAGCGATGCCCATATCAGTACCACTGACGATAAGCGCACGCGCCATCAAGAGTTGCCGGTTGCGACTCTCGAGTCCCTCCAGCTCATCACACTGCTCACTGAGCCGTGCCTTGAGGTCTGCTATCTCCCTGCGCTGCGCCTCTATCTCTTGTTGCAGCGCATCACGCTGCTCGATGAGTCGCAGAGCGTTCTGGTAGAGTGCATCCACCTGTAGTTGCTCGTCGTGCGTCATTTCGTCACCATGTGTATCACAAAGGTACAGAAAAAAAAGACTCATCCCAAGATTTTGTCGCACCCAGCCCCGCAACGACACCTCCACACACCTATCCCAGCATCTCCAAAACAGGAGTTGGCCTTTGGCAATGCGGTTTGCGGAGTTGAAGGTCGGGTTGGCGTTTGGCGGTCTCAGATATTCTTCGTACCTTTGCAGATACAAACGATCGCGGAGTGGAGCAGTGGTAGCTCGTTGGGCTCATAACCCAAAGGTCACAGGTTCGAGTCCTGTCTCCGCAACTAATGATAGACGCATTCCTCATTGGAGTGCGTTTTTTTTGTTGTCTATAGGCTATGGTGTGCGCTGAGCAAAGCGGAGCGGAGAGGAATGGGACAGCCGTTGCTTTAGGAGTTTGCGGACAAAAGCTGTCAGATGAGACTGTTGCAAAAGTCAACAGTCTCACAATCTTGCTCGCAAGATTGTCCTGATTTTGCAGAAGATTTTGCAGAAAGGATGAAGCGCAAGACACTGAGGGTGAGGTCTGAAGGAAGCATGCCTCGGTATGTGACCGAAGCCGAATCCCGAAAGCAACACAGCCATTCGCCTTTATGCAACAGCCTCCAGATACGAAAAGCACGCTACACACCCCTCGCAAGGGTCTGTAGCGTGCTTTGTGATTTAGGTGAAGCCGAGAGACGCAGACGGTGCTCTCAGACTGCGATGTGTGGCTTACTTGTCAGCCTTCTTACCACGATTGCCGTAGCGACTCATGAACTTATCGACACGTCCTGCCGTATCAACGAGCTTAGCCTTGCCCGTGTAGAAGGGGTGAGACGTGTTGGAGATCTCTATCTTGATGAGCGGATAGGTCTCGCCATCGATCTCGATAGTCTCCTTAGCGTTGGCAGTACTCTTCGTGATGAAGACTTCGTCGTTGGACATATCTTTGAATGCCACTGGACGGTAATTCTCAGGATGTAGATCCTTTTTCATTGCTTTGTTGCGTTTAAGTAGTTAATAATCTTGCAGGGGCGTGGCTCTCCTTCCTCCTAAACAGTCGTGAGAGAGGGCTAGCGAAGGGTCTTCCTCTCGTCTAGCACCACGTGGATACCGCAAGGGCTTGTCTCGATCAAGTAGCAATCGGTGAGCTGCTCACACTTGGGAGATAAGCTTCGGAGGGCAAAGGTACAATAAATATCTGAATCTTCAGAATCTGGGTCTTGGCTGTTAGCTGTTAGCTGGAGTGATCGGAGCTATCAGAGCTGCCGGAGCCATCGGGACTCCGCTCTCTAGTCTCTAACCTCTAACCCCTAATCTCTAGTCTCTAATCTCTAAATTCGTACCTTTGCGGTAGCACCAATGCGATGTGACAGTTGCTGCGGTGCCTGAACCGCATTTTATCACGAACAAAGTATACCTAACATGAAGATTACAAAAGATAGCTACGTAACCTGCGAATACGAACTCTACACAGGTGAAGGAAAGGGAGACATCGTCGAGAAAGCTACTCCCGAGGCTCCTCTAGCTCTGATCGTCGGAGCTGGATTTCTACTAGAAGCTTTCGAGAAGCAACTGATGGGGCTAGAGGCTGGCGACAAGTTTGACTTTACCCTCAAGCCCGAGGAGGCGTATGGAGAGGTCTCTGACGCTTACATCCTGGAGCTGGAGAAGGATCTCTTCAAAAACGAGAAGGGCGAATTCCACTCAGATGTCGTTTTCGAGGGCAATGCTGTCCCTATGCTCGACAACCAAGGCAATCAGCTGGTTGGCATCGTCGAGAAGATCACCGACGATACGGTGACGATGGACTTTAACCACCCGCTGGCTGGTCAGACGCTACACTTCATCGGCTCTGTCCTGGAGGCTCGTCCTGCCACTGAGGAGGATCGTCAGAGACTGACGGCACAGTTCTCGGGCCATGCGGGCGGTTGCTGCGACGGCGACGATCACGAGGGTGGTTGCTCTTGCTGCAGCGGTTGCCACTAAGCAATCATACGATGAATAACTTCGGACGGCATCTGCGACTGACCTCCTTTGGGGAGTCGCACGGAGTGGCCATGGGGGGAATCCTCGATGGTATGCCTGCGGGCTTCCGGATTGATCGGGAGGCTGTGCAGCACTTTGTCAATCTGCGTCGTCCGGGCTACTCACGATCTACGACAAAACGCCGAGAGCCAGACGAAGTGGTCTGGCTCTCAGGCTTGACTGACGAGGGACGGACGCTGGGGAGTCCGATAGCCTTCGTGATACAAAACAAGGATGCTCGCTCGCAAGACTACGCCACTGCCACGAGTGAGCTAGGAAAACCCTTTAGAGCAAATCATGCCGACCTGACTTACTGGCTTAAGTATGGCCTCGAGCCACAGCCTGGTGGAGGTCGGTCGAGTGGTCGTGAGACGGTCGCTCGTGTGGTGGCGGGAGCCATTGCTCAGCAATGGTTAGAGCAGGAGTGGGGCGTTATGGTGCAGGCTTTCATACAGCAGGTGGGCACTCTGTCGCTAGCTGGCGACTACACGACCTACCCTCTAGAGCATACTTATGACCGCCTCTGCTACTGTCCTGATGCTGTACTAGATGAGGAGATAGCCACTTACCTGACTAAGGTGCAAGCCGACCGAGACAGCGTGGGTGGTGTCGTGGGCTGTGTGGTGCGTGGTGTGCCCGCAGGCCTTGGAGACCCCGTATTTGACCGCATACCAGCACTCCTGAGCTATGCCGTGATGAGCATACCGGGGAGTCGTGCTTTTGCCTTTGGCGATGGCTTTGACCTAGCGGGGCAGCGAGGTAGTGCCGTGCTAGACGAATTGCTCGCGATGAGCGATACGGGCATGGTGACCTTCGGCAGCAATCACAATGGCGGTGCGCTCGGCGGGATCACGACGGGACAGGATCTGGTGATGGAGGTAGCGTTTAAGCCGACCCCGACCATTGCCCGTCCGCAGCAAACGCTCACGACCGAAGGTAAGAGCGTGACACACACCTTCACGGGGCGTCACGACCCGTGCATAGCACTACGGGCGGTGCCGGTCGTGCAGTCGATGGTCGCTCTGACCCTCGCCGACTTACTGATCGCTGTCGGTGATTAGTTGCTGGGCGACCTGAGTCGCTTGTGTGATGCGGTGCGCCATACCGATACCATCCCGACAATTGCCTGCGATGATGAGTCCAGGGTAGCGACGCTCTACCTCCGCAATGGCTGCGCAGCGTCTCTCGCTGTCGGCACCGTACTGCGGGATCGCATGGCGGTGGCGCGAGATATGCACCATACTAGGCACTATGCGTGGGTCGATGTCGAGCACTTTGTAGAGATCTTTGAGTGCCAAAGCTTGCAGCTCTTTCTCTTCCATATCGATTAAGTCGGGGCGTCGCGTGCCTCCCATGAAGATGCTGTAGAGCTCCCCTTCGCTGGTCGGTGTACGGTCGGCAAAGCAGTCGGACGGGAAGAGAATCCCGAGGATGTCCACTGGCTCTGACGAAGGCATGAGCGCACCGAAGCCTCGATAGTTGCTGACCTTATGGTCAAAGCCGACAGCCACCTCGACGATCGGCGCATAGTAGAGACTTGTAATGGGCGATAAGAGTTCGTCTGGGAGGGTTTCGCCGAGGAAGCTCGCCAAGGCGTGGGCACCTACGGTAGAGACTACGCGCTCGGCTGAGACTTCGTGTAGCTCTCCGCCTTGCTGGTAGGTGACAAGCCAGTCGCCTGCAGCCCCCTGTCTGACTGAGGTGACGAGGGCTCCCGTGCGGACATGCTCCGTGCCGATCTGCTCGACCATCTCGTGGATCATTGTCTCCAGTCCGTGACGTGCTGAGTAGACCTCTTTGGTGGCTAGGCGATCACGGTCGCTCTTGGGCTCTTTGGCTTTTGCCATAGCTCCACGGATGAAGCTCCCATACTCCTGCTCTAGGTTGTAGAGCTTGGGGAGTGCGTGGCGGGTCTCTAGCTTCATCGGATCGCCAGCGTAGATGCCCCCGACGAAGGGGTCGACGGCATACTGCAGGAAGCTCTCGCCTAGACGTCGCTTCGCAAGTGCGCCCACAGACTCGTAGGGATCGTTGCCTTTCTTGCGCCACGGCTCACCGAGCAGGCGAAACTTGTCGCCGAGCGTGAAGAGCGGTGTCGTGAGCCCGCTCCAAGGACCCGAAGGGAGTTGGTGCAGCCGTCCTTTCTTATAAATGTATCGACAGTTGCCCGCTGGTGTGGCGGCCTCGTAGCCTGAGGGCAAGAGCGCAAAGAGCTCGGCAACTTCGGGAAAAGAGACCGACCCCGTGTTAGGTCCCGTCTCGAAGGTGTAGCCCTCCTCCCGCAAAGTGCGTATTTGTCCACCAGCACGCTCCGCCTCCTCGAGGACGAGTACGGGCAATCCCGCTTTCCGTAGGTAGAGTGCCGTGGTGAGACCTGTGATACCTGCACCAATGACTATCGTTTGTTTCATACTGCGTGACTTTTATCGTGATTGTCTAGTGACCATCTCCTGGACGACCGTGAGCAAGCCAGCGGTCAGCTGGGAGAGTTCGTCGGGTCGGATGATGTATGGGGGCATGATGTAGCAGAGCCTGCCAAAAGGTCGTACCCAGATACCAAGCTCCACAAAGCGTCGCTGCATAAAGGCCATATCGACTGGCTCATCTAGCTCGATCACGCCAATAGTGCCGAGGACGCGAACCTCGGTGACCCCGGCGAAGGTGCTGGCAGGTGCTAGCTCACGCTTCAGTTGCGCCTCGATCTTGGCGACACGCTCTAGCGTTGGTTCACGCTGCAGGAGCTGCAGACTGGCGAGGGCTACGGAGCAAGCTAGAGGGTTCGCCATAAAGGTTGGCCCGTGCATAAAGCAACCCGCCTCGCCCCGGCAAACGGTCTCAGCGACGCGCTGCGTCGTGACAATGGCGGAGAGCGTCATATAGCCTCCCGTGAGTGCCTTGCCGAGGGTAACGATGTCGGGCAGGACGCCCGCATGCTCCATCGCAAACATCCGCCCCGTACGTCCGAAGCCTGTGGCTATCTCGTCGAAGATGAGCAGCACACCATACTGATCGCACAGCTTGCGCGCCTCGACGAGGTAGTTGGGATGGTAGAAGTACATACCGCCGGCTCCCTGCACGATAGGCTCTAAGATGAGTGCTGCGATCTGCTCGCCGTGCTGAGCGAGCACTTGGCGGAGTGGCTCCATAGCGTCGTCATGCCACGGCTCGCCCCACTTGACCGAAGGTGGCGCGAGAAAGTGTTGTTGCGGTAGTGCCGTGCCGAATATACTGTGCATCCCCGTGACGGGGTCGCAGACGCTCATAGCGTGCCAGGTGTCGCCGTGGTAGCCCCGACGAATGGTGACGAAGTGATCTCGCTGCGTCTCACCGAGAGACTGCTGGTACTGGATCGCCATCTTGAGCGCCACCTCGACAGCTACCGAACCGCTGTCGGCGTAGAAGATCCAGTCAAAGCCATCGGGGAGCATCTTCAGAAGCTCCTCGCCGAGTGCTATGGCAGGCTGATGCGTTAGCCCGCCAAACATGACGTGGCTCATCTTCCCTATCTGCGTCTTCACGGCAGCATTGAGCACAGGGTGGTTGTACCCATGCACTGCGCACCACCAGGAGCTCATGCCGTCGATCAGCTCTGTGCCGTCGGCTAGGTAGATGCGTACCCCCTCGGCGTGCGATACAGGGTAGACTGGTAGCGGATCTTCGGTGGAGGTATAGGGGTGCCACAGGTGCTTGCGGTCCCACGCTAAGGCTTGCTGGACTGTTGGGTCGTATTGCTTCATAGTTTAAGCGGTTTCTTCGGTACGCCAATCCTTTTTGTTGGTATTGCGATAGCCCATCTCAGCGATGAGCTGCATGTCTTCACGAGCCTGCATGCCACTGGTCGTCAGCATGTCGCCCGTGATGGCACTATTGATGCCGATGTACATAGCTTGGCGCATCACCTCTGGCGAAAGCCTTAGCCGTCCTCCACTAAAGCGCAGGAAAGCCGTCGGATTGATCAAACGAAAGAGTGCTACCGTACGCAGATACTCCTCGTCCGTCAGACGTGGCTCTTCGGCTAGTGGCGTCCCAGCGATCGGCTGGAGTATATTAATAGGTATGGAGCGTATGGCGAGCGAACGGAGATAGCAGGCGAACTCGATGCGCTGTGCCATCGTCTCGCCCATGCCGATGATCCCTCCCGAGCAAACCTGCAGCCCTACCTCTCGAGCCCAACGAATGGTCTGCTCTTTCTCTGCCTGCGTGTGAGTCGTGCAGAGCTTGGGGAAGTGTGACGGCGCACTCTCCAGATTGCAGTGATAGGTGGTGACACCCGCCTCGTGCAGGCGTCGGAGCTGCTCTTTCGTCAGCAGTCCCATAGAGGCGCACAGCTTGATGTCGCTCGCCTGGTGCATCGCCTCATAGTGCTGTGCGATACGCTCTATCTCGCGGTCACTCTGCCCTCGTCCACTGGCCACGAGTGCGATGCGCCCGATGCCCGCCTGGCGATTGGCTCGAGACTCAGCCACGCACGGCTCGACATCCAGTAGCGGATAGGCCTCCGCCTGCGTATGGTAGTGAGCACTCTGCGCACACCAGTGACAATCCTCAGAGCAGTGTCCGCTCTTGACGTTGATGATCGAGCAGGTGTCGAAAGCGTCTCCCATACAGTGCCGTGTGATGCGGTGCGCTGCCTCGTAGAGCTCCTCGCTAGTTGCTTCTTTGGCGAGTTGGAGCGCCTCTTCTTGTGTCACTTCTACGGGATCGGAAGAGCAGAGAGAGGTAACGATGTCTGATAAAGGTCTCATGAGCATTCTATTATATATCTATAACCGAATGGACGCATCGCCCACCCCTCGCTTAGTAGAGGAGTCTGCGATACGTCCATCGTTATTGGTGGAGAATTGAATTGATACAGTCTTTTGTCGAGACTGTTATCTCATAGGACAGCCTCCTTAGTCTGCCGTAGCGCGCTCGAGTCGCTTCATAACAGCAAATATGAAGGCGGCAGAGAGGAGACAGCAGATGATTAGCACACCCCAGAACCAGCCCATAGGCATCTTGTCCCAGAGAGAGCCCATCACGCCGACGAGCAGGTTACCTATAGCGGTTGCTGCGAGCCATCCACCCTGCATAAGACCAGCGTACTGTGGAGGAGCTACCTTAGAGACGAAGGAGAGACCCATCGGACTGAGGAAGAGCTCAGCAAGTGTCAGTACGAAGTAAGTTCCGATCAGCCAATTGGGTGATACGAGCGTATCACTGGTGCCATGGATATGAGCAGGAGCAGGTAGTGCGTACATAATCGTTGGGAGCAGTAGTACGCAGAATCCGATAGCTGCTAGGAGCATACCGATACCGATCTTGCGAGGAGCTGAGGGCTCCTTACCACGACTAGCCAGATAACCAAAGAGACCTACCGTGATAGGCGTTAGCAGGATGATGAAGAATGGGTTGAACTGCTGGAAGATCTGAGGTGTAATGTTTCTCAGAGCATCACCGATAGGCTTGATGTCTACGAAGTATCCACCAGCGAGACCAGCGATACCTAACACGACGAGGATTAAGCCTGTCTTGACATTCTTCTTGCCGCCTAGTAATCCGAAGGTAGAGAGGTAGATACCATACATAAAGCAGATGAAAGGTATCAGCATCAGTAGACTAAACGGCATATAGCCCGCAGCTTCTACACGTGATACGGTGTAGTCTCGTGCGAAGAAGGTCATCGTCAAGCCGTTCTGGTGGAAAGCCATCCAGAAGAAGATCACAACGAAGAAGACCAGTCCAAGTGCGATGAGACGCTCCTTAACCTCAGCCTTAGACATCTCGACGACATGCGCTGAGCTGTCGCCCTGTGCTGCCATAGCCTTAGCTTGCTTGACGGTTACGTCTGCTGCCTTCCAGGTCTTACGACAGAGTACGAAGATCAGGATAGATATGATCAAGCTGATACAAGCTACAAAGAACGAGAGACTATAAGACTGTGACAAGGTCGTCGACACATAGTGCTCACCGAAGGCACGCTCGAAGCTTAACTCTTGAGCTGCTTCACCTCTGTCTGCACGCTCCGCATTGAGTTTATTGTTTAGATCAGCCGTCCACTCAGCTGGGATCTGCAGCATAGCCACGCGTTCATTGATAGCAAACTTGGCCGGCTCGTCCTTTGCATTGCGACTGATGAGGATCTCATGATCAGCATCCGTGATCTGCAGTTGCGGATCACTCACTAGCCCAGCTTTAGTATACTGGCGGAGAGCTGCTATACGTAGGTCGTGAAGAACCTGCGCCTCGTCATCGGGGAACATGACGCCAGCCTTCTTCTTAGCAGCTGAGATCTTTTGATCCTGCTCCTCAGCCGTCAGCTGAGCATACTCAGGGTGCTTAGCTTGTAGCTCTGCGATAAAGGCATCGGCATCGACCGTCTCATCGTTGAGCTTATTGTAGTTTGCAGGAATGGTTGCATCGTAGAAGTAGTTCTCCTTAGCTAGTACATTGTTCGTAATCCAGTTACCCATGCTAGGAGCAAAGAAGGCACCGATATTGATGAACATGTAGAAGATAGAGAACGCCATGTCACGTCCCTTAGAGTAGCGTGGGTCGTCGTATATCTTACCCACAAGCGCCTGTAGGTTACCCTTGAAGAGTCCCGTACCAGCAGCGATGAGGAAGAGGGACAAGAGCATGATCGTGATACCTGCACTTCCAGAGCCAAAAGGTAGCCCCAGGAGGAGGTAACCAGCGAACATGATCGTGACACCAGAGAAGATGGTCTTACCATATCCGAGCCATTTATCAGCTATGATACCACCGAAGATTGGGAGGAAGTAGACCAGCGCTAGGAAGGTTCCATATAGCATACTAGTCGTTGCCGAGGAGAAGCCGAACTTCGCCTGTAGGTAGAGCGTCAATATGGCTAGCATCGTATAGTAGCCAAAGCGCTCTCCCATGTTCGTTAGGGCCAATACGATGAGCCCCTTAGGGTGTTTATTTTCCATATGAATGGTTCGTTTATAGATTAGTATTTTTCAAGTTATTATTGCTGTGGCAGCTCGATCAGCTTGATAGAGCCACTCGTGAGGTCGAAGTATATCGTGTAGGGCAGCTGGCCTAGCTTGTCAGCACCGAGCTTGTGCTCTAGGAGTGCTGTGCGTCCCCACTGCGCCACCGAGAGCTCTAGCATGATCGCCTGGCTACGCTCGGGCAGCTGTAGTGCTACGCGAGCTCGTCCTGGCTCGATGTAGCGGAGTGCCTTGCTCTTGGCCAGTTTGTGCAGCTCCGCATCGCTCTGCTGCGTGGGATGATCTAGTGCCTCGACACTTATATATATAGGAGCACCCGAGAGATCTGCCTTGTCGACCAAGCCGTACTGTGGCGCAAAGCGAGCCACCACCTGCTGTGAGGCCGGCTCGTCAATGGGTACATCTACGATCTCCTCGTAGTATCGTCTCGTAGTACGACCGGCGAAGAGTGCCTGCAGTGCTGCTATCTCTTTGTCCAGTCCGTCTAGAACCATCTTGAGTGCTGGCCCATCGCACGGCATCGTCTCGACTTGACCCGAGAGCAGCTCCACACGACGCTCTCGTAGCTCGAAGAGTCTACTAGCCGCTACCTCAGCCTGCTTGGCACGTGAGGTCGCTAGGGCATACTCTTGAGGCAGTGCCTGACTCGCCTCCTGCTTTGTTACCCCCTTAGGATAGTCTGCTAGGTAGTCCGTCGTGGTAGGCTTGTACGCCTTGCCGTGGAGTGAGTAGAGCAGACCTTCGGGAGTTAGTGCCGCCAGCTGCTCGACAGAGGGCGTTGCTACCGACTGGATCAGATAGCTCTGTGTCGTGTCGGGGACTCCATGAGCGTGCATCGCCACACGCTCTATCTGGTAGCGTGTCGTGGGCTGCGTCGCATAGCTCTCACCTAGATACCTAGAGGCGTAAGCGACCAGTGCACCAGGCTCAAACTGCTCCTCTGAGATAACAAAGTGTATACGTAGTTGTGTCTTCGGTAGATAGTAAACGACCCCGTTCGCAGGCTGTTCGTCAGCCACGTACGGAGTCACAGTCGCCTGACGACTAGCGCAGCTCGTGAGCCACACCATCGTCATCGCAAGTACCCATCTAATTAGTCGGGTAGGGGTCTTAGGTCTGTGCATAATCTACCAGTGAAAAATAGACTTGGGACAAAGATACGAAAAAGAGATTAGAGATCAGAAGTTAGAAGTTAGCTGTCAGGGCTGACGCATTATAATTCTATATCGAAGATTTCCTCTGGAGTCATTCGTGCAAGCTTTTTCCTCAGGCGTAGCGTTGATGTGCCTTTGAGCTTGTCTTTAAGCCGTTGAATGATAGTCAGGTTTATCTTGTTTATAATGTTCATGTTCTGAGCTGCGTTGCGGGCTCTCTTGGTAGAGTAGTCCTCTCTAAAAAGCATATCCAGCATATAGTGTAGCTTGTTTTCCACAGCCCAATGCTCACGTATTAATTTGAAGATCTCCGCTCCGTCTGTCAGGCTAGAAATATAGAAGGTGGTTTCGGTGCTGGACTTATCTGTCTTCTTGTCCGTCCGTACTCTTGTCATCATATGGATACTTTTCAGCCCTTTCCATTTGTCTAAAGTCGAGTCTGGATCTAGAGATAAAGGGTTTACGATGCTACTCATCGTGCGTGTTTCTATTCGCCCGTGACCAAAGTCTTTCTGCTCTTGATGCACGATATGAGCATCGTAGAGGGGACAAAAGAAACTTTGCATCTCTTCCTTCGTTAGTTTCTGATTATCTTTAACTTGGAGTAGGTAGTCACCACCCTTCCCGACCACTGCGGTTGCTATATCGGTTTGAGTGCCGATAGCGTCAATAGTGATGACGGTGTCTCGCAGATCTAGAGCCTTGAGAATTTCTTTGATGGCATTGATTTCATTAGACTTAGTGGAGATATATACCTGAGCCAATGAAGCTTGCTGCTGAGGGTCAAAGGCTGTAACGCAATGGCTGTCGGCATCGAAGTCTAGCTTCTTAACGCCTCGCATCGTCTTACCATCTAGACAGATGTGCTTGCCCGTTGTTATCTCAAAGCTTTCCTCCAGGAAGGCTTTGTAGACTAGCTCTATCTGATTGGGATCAAGAAGACTGATAGCCCGATTGAGCGTGTCGTGAGAGGGGACTCCCCAAGAGCTCGACTCTCCTGATATAC
>OLQD01000804.1_pt1 | contig 28672 bp, 23 predicted proteins | sample 1672841 | NCBI WGS metagenome assembly OLQD01 (sample SAMEA3136729, study PRJEB25190) | human gut metagenome | biome: human gut; feature: human-associated habitat; material: faeces | place: Austria | collected 2013 | reverse complement strand
CGTCCGGGAACACCTCGCCCACGGCCTCCAGCATCCCCATGCACTTGTCGCCGACGATGAGCTTTACGCCGTCCAGCCCGCGTCCGCGGAGCCACTGGAAGAAGCTGACCCAGCTGGCCTTGTCCTCCTTCATGCCCTCGGCAGCGCCCAAAACCTCACGAAAACCGTCCTCATTCACGGCAATCGCCACCAAAACAGCTACATTTTCGTACTCTCCACCCCAGTTGCGGCGCAGGTAGATGCCATCCACATAGACGTATGGATAGCGCCCGCCCTGTAACGGGCGGTTTCGCCAGTCCTCGATGTGGACATAGGCTTTCTTGTTCAGCTCGCTGATGGTAGCGGGCGAGACCTTGCTGCCCCACAGTGCCTCCGTGATGTCCTCTACCCGGCGCACGGAGACACCCGCCAGGTACATCTCGATGAGGGCCTCCTCCACGCTGCTTTCCCGACGGCGGTAGCGCTCGATGATGGCGGTCTCGAAGGACACACCCTTGAGTCGGGGCATGTGGAGCGTAACGTCACCGGAGGTCGTGGTAAGGCTGCGGTCATAGTGTCCGCTGCGGTAGCCCTGACGGGCCTCGCTGCGCTCATAGCGGGCCGCCTGCGTCAGCGACTCTGCCTCCTTCTCCAGCAGCTCGTTCAGGGTTTCTTCTACACTTCCTCGAACTAATTCTTTGAGCTGCCCCTTGATAATTTCCTCGTTCAGCTGTACAATTTTCTCGGACATAGTTTGCTGTCTCCTTTCGAATGTTTGTGTGGTAACTTCATTCTACCAGAGCCTGCAAGCTATGTCTTCTTTTTTGCTCTTTTCAATTTGCGCAACTTATTGTACCTTATCAAGAAATGAAAAAGAGAATCATTTCTCTGCTGCTGGCGCTTATCATGGCGCTGTCACTGCTTCCCGTGAGCGTGCTGGCGGCGGACGACCACACAGGTCAGGTCCATGTGACGGTGGAAAACACCACCTGGACCAAGGCCGACGGCGCACCCTGGGAGGGGACGCTGGTGGACGAGTGGGTCACCCTCAAGGCTGACTCCACCATGATGAGCTGCATCGTGGACGCGCTCGCGGCCAAGGGCTATACCCAGACCGGCGCGGACACCGGCTACATCAGCGAAATCAACGGCATCAAGGAGAAGGACGCGTCGAAGGATTCCGGTTGGATGGGCACGCTCAACGACTGGTTTACCAGCGAGGGCTTCGCCAACTACACCGTGGCCAACGGCAAGCTGAAATCCGGCGATGAGATCGCCGTACAGCATACCTGCAATCTGGGCGCGGACATCGGCGGCTCCTTCGACACCAGCGACAAGAGCCTCAAGGCCATCGCCCTCAGCGCCGGTGAGCTGACCCCCGCCTTTTCCTCCGGCGTGCATGACTACACCATGATTCTGCCCGAGAGCGTCACCGCCCTCACCGTCACCCCCACCGCCAGCAACAAGCAGAATCGCGTCCGCATCTATGTGGGCGGCACGGAGTATGGCCGCAAGGATGCCATTCCCGTCCAGGTGGGCACCGTCATCACCCTGAAGGTGGGCAATGACGGCGATGCCGCCCCGGAGACCTACACCATCGCCCTCCAGGCGGCGGGCACGCTGCTCTCCGCTGACAGCGTCGCCCTCACCTCCATCCATCAGGACGGCTCCGCCGGTACCAAAGTGGCCCTGACCTTTGACAAGGAAACCGCCGCCTTCACCGGCAAGCTGGCAAACTACACCCATCTCAAGCAGTATAACGACGGCGGCTTCACCGTGACGCTCTCCGACCTGCCCGCAGGGGCCACCGCCCAGCTCAAGAGCAGCAGCGGCAAGGTCCTGGCGGACTTTGTGGACGGCACCGCCTCCACCGCCGCCACCCAGTTCACCGGCAGCGGCTCGGCCTATTTCTACATCGCCGTCACCGCCCAGGGCCGCACGGAGAATTACAAGCTGACCCTCACCAAGCCCGGCGACTACTATTGGGGGAAATTTATTTTCAGTGGTACCCCCGATTTCGACAAGGAAAATATATTCTACGGCTATCCCGAGGGTACTCTGTTCCAGACAGATGAAAACGGCAATCCCACAGGCGAGACCGGCTATGCCAAGGGCTGCTGGAATTATACCGTGTATGTTTCCCCTGCGGTGGGCAGCTTCGGTGTTTCGTATTTTATGAACGTAATGGGCAATTCGGGCCTGAAAACATTAAAATCGAAGATTTTAGTGGACGGTGAGGTTCATATTGCCGAGCGGAAGGCACTTGTACCTGTCATGCAGGCGTTTGCCAAAAAACCTGTTCCCTTGAAAAAGGATAAAACGGTAATCGAATTCGTTGGCATCAACAGTAAGGATGAGAAAATTGAAATCCACACTACCGTCACGGTGATTGTGGTCAAGACTACTCCGGCGGAGCTGACCGAGTTTATCAGCGCTCTGCCGAGCACCGATAATCTGACGTATTCCGAGCACTACAAGATCGTCATGAGCTATCAGCGCGCTTATAACAGATTTACCGACGAGGAAAAGGCACAGCTGTCCGCCGAGACGGTGAAAAAGCTGCAGGATTCCGTGGCCCGGATGGAGGAGCTGAAAAAGCGTCACGAGGACGGCATTCAGGCATGGATCGACCTGGTGAACACCTTTGCCGGGAAAGTGACCGCGGAAAACTATGCCCAGTATTATGACGCCGTGCAGGATGCCCAGGTGAAGTATCTGGAGCTGTCCGACGCACAGCGTGCGGAGTTTTCGTACATTAACTCTGCGGAAAACGCCGCAGTCATGACGGCCTACAAGGCTGCGTACCGCACCGTCAACGAGCAGTCCATTCTGGACGGCAGCTCCATCGGCAAGCCCACGGAGTATTACGACGACTTCATGATGGGTGCCAACCACTATAATCTGGACCTGGGGCATGAGGATACCTATTATCCCGCCGTGTTCCGGGAGATCTGGACGAACCGTCCGACTTCTCTCTATCCGGCTTACGCAGGTGAAAAAGGTCTGCCCTATACGCTGCCCGGCATCCTGAAGTTCGACATCAAGGACGACAGCATCTTCGAGATCAAGGAAGTGGAGGGCGTCTATGAGGACGGCGGCCTGAGCAGCTTTGGCAATACTCCGGCCATGAAGTATTACCTGGTGCCCAAGAAGGCGGGCACCACCACCTTTACCGTTACCTTTACGGATAAGGCGGGCAATTTCTATGGCCAGATTCCGGAGATCCCCGTCCATGTCAATAGTCCCGAGGAGACGGCTATTCAGGATCTGAACAAGAACCTGACGAACTTCACCTCTCTGAGCAACACCAGCAAATACGACAACTGGACCTACAACTACGGCACGGAGGGCGCGCCTTTCACCTTTAAGGTAAGCGGCACCAACGCCAAGGTCAGCGTCTATAATTATCTCCAGTACAACGCCGACGGTACCCCCGTCAAGACCGACTACACCCCCGACGCCAAGGGCAATGTGACCATCCTCCTCAAGGACGGCTACAACGGCATCGAGGTCACCGCCGACTATCAGGGACAGACCGTCACGCAGGTCTACTCCCTCAAGGGCAAGGTCACCCGCTATGTGCAGGAGAACATCTCCCGCCCCGGCGAGGCCCTGCGCACCGGCGATACGGCGGGTATCTGGATCATCGGGCGGCCTACCAATATCCACAAGATCCTCCGTATTTATAACCCTGCGACCACGACGGTGTTCTATACGGATATGCCTCTGCAGAGCGTAGTAAATACAGACAACCAGCACGATATTTACCGTACTGATGAAAATGGTGCGGAAAAACAGGTATCTTATCAGCCCCGCATTGCGGCCTATCTGACGGAATCCGGCACGATCACCCTCACCAAGGGCAGCTCCGATAGCCGCGGCTACGGTTCCAAGCCCGGCAGCGAGGGCGATCAGGGCAACACCGGCGGCATCGCCGATTCCACCCGCTATGGCTTCGGCATGCTGGCAGATATTACGCTGCAAGTGGAGAACAACCCCAACTTCAAACTGGAGCCCAAGTATGAGACCGTGGCCGAGAACGGCGGGCAGGTCAAGGCTGGGGACAAGCTCACCATCTCCATCCCCACGCTGCCCATCGAGCAGCTGGCTCAGGACTATAAGCTGCAGTACTGCCTGCTGAACTACTCCACCAATATTCCCGGTGCGGAGTACATTTTCTCCAAGTGGTCCAAGGGCGGCGACTCCTGGGCGGGCGAGGGCACTACCCCCGTCGGCCCCGAGGTGGCGCTCAAGAGCATCACTTTCACCGTGCCCAAGACCACCCCGGCGGGCACCTACAGAATTTACGGCGGCTATCTGGATGTTACCCACAGAAGCGGCGGATACGAATGGCTGGATAAGTATGCGAAGTTCTATCGGATGGAGATCAGCGATCTGACCATCACCGTTTTGAAGGGCGACATCGAGACCGTGGAGGACCTTATTGACGCCATCGGCGCCGATGTCACCCTGGACAGTGAGGCCGCCATCACCGCCGCCAAGGCTGCCTACGATGCCCTTTCCGACGAGGACAAGGCCCTGGTGGATACGGACAAGGTGGCTGCTCTGAACGCCGCGATTATCAAGCTCAACCGGCTCAAGCACGCGGACCTCATGGCAAATCTGGACACCATCTATAAGACCACCGGCGACTTCATGGCCACCCTGGGCACCCCCACGGTGAGCTCCACCGGCGGCGAGTGGATGGTCATCGGCCTGGCCCGCAGCGGCCGCACCGTGCCCGCCGGGTACTATGACAATGTGGTGGAGTATGTGAAGGCCAAGGCTGACGCCAATGAGCGTCTGCACCGGGCGAAGGTCACCGACAACGCCCGGGTGATCCTGGCCCTGACGGCCATCGGCAAGGATGTCACCAATGTGGGCGGCCACAATCTGCTGAAGGGCCTGGATAACATGGCCTATGTGCAGAAGCAGGGCATCAACGGCCCCATTTTCACCCTTATTGCCCTGGATAGCCACAATTACCCCACCATGGGCGATGTGACCCGGGAGAAGCTGATTCAGGTGATCCTGGACGCCCAGCTTCCCGACGGCGGCTGGAACCTGAGCGGCGAGAACGCCGACCCCGACATGACCGCTATGGCCATCCAGGCCCTGGCCCCCTACTATAAGACCAACGAGACCGTGAAGGCTGCTGTGGATAAGGCCCTGGAGGCCCTTTCCACCCTGCAGCGCAATGACGGCGGCTTTGGCAGCTGGGGCACCGTGAACAGCGAGTCCTGCGCCCAGGTCATCGTGGCCCTCACCGCTTTGGGTATTGATCCCATCGCGGACAGCCGCTTTGTGAAGAACGGCCTGACGGTGCTGGATGCTCTGGCCAGCTTCTATGTCACCGGCGGCGGCTTCCGCCACACCGCTGGCGGCGACCGGGACGGCATGGCCACCGAGCAGGGCTACTACGCACTGGCGGCCTACTACCGCTTCGTAAACGCCCAGACCCGGCTCTATGACATGACCGATGTGACCATTCAGACCGGCGGCAGCAATACCCCCGCCACCGGCGATACCGGCGTGCTGGGTTGGATCATCGCCCTGCCCGTGACGATTCTCGCCGCAGCCTTCGTCCTCAAGCGCAAGGAGCGGGAGGCGTAAGCCAAAAAGAAAAAACCCAAGCGGCAAAATAAGACAATACCCCGGGGCCTCTTGCATAACAAGAGACCCCGGGGATTTTGTTTTGATTGGCAGATACAGCAGCTCACTTTTGAGCGTCCCGCAAAAATTTTCCCCGGGCAAAGAAGGTGAAAGGCCCCGGGGATGCCCGAAGCCTTTCATCTTATTCCATATTCAGCTCAGCAGGGCGGCCAGGAGGGTCAGGACGGCTACGGCGGCCCAGAAAAGGAGCTTCTGCCGCAGCATACGCCGGACGTCCACGGACGTGTTACTCCGCCAGCTTCCGGCCCATGGCCTGGCAGGCGGCCAGCACATCGTCGTCGGGAGCCTCGCAGCAGGTGATGCTTTCGCACACCAGGCTGATGCCCGCATCGTCGCAGTCCTTCTCCCAGCTGCGCATCCATTCGCCGTCGCCCCAGCCGTAGGAGCCGAATAGGCCCACAGACTTGCCGCCCAGCTGGTTCCTGATGCTGTCGAACATGGGCTGGAACTCCATCTCCTCCAGCACCTCGCTGCCCATGGCGGGGCAGCCCATGGCCACGGAGGACACGCCGGACAGGGAGGCGGCGGTCACCTGGTCGGGAGTCAGCAGGGAGGCGTCGGCCCCGGCGGCCTTCATGCCCTCCAGAACGGCGTTGGCCATGGCCTCGGTGTTGCCGGTGCCGCTCCAATAGATCACAAGCGTCTTTTTCATAAATATACTTCCTTTCAAAAATATGTCTCAAAATATGCCAATGGTTTGTCAAACGGCCACTGCCAGCTGCTCCAGCCGGTAGCCGGTCTGCCACAGGGCGCAGTAGCGCTGGGTGCAGCGGCGGAACCGGTCAAACAGGGCCTGGGCCCGCTGCTCGTCGCCGTATACCTTCCACAGCCCGGCGCACTTGAAGTCCTCAGCCCGGTGGTCGATGAACCCCTGCACATCCTCCGGCGGGTAGCTGAGGAACAGCCCCACCTCGTGGGGAAATTCCTCCTCCGTGCGCAGCCGCTGCACCAGCCGCGCCACACACTGTCCGCAGCTGCCGCAGGGGTAGCCCGCCTGCCGCAGCAGGCGGCAGGACAGATCGTCGTCCAGATCCCGGCGCAGGGCCTGGGGCCGGTACAGATACAGCAGCGCCCTTCCCTGGCCCAGCCGCATGGGCAGCAGGCACAGCCCCCGGGGCACCAGCACCCGGTTCATCCGCCGGATGTCCGCCAGCAGCTGCTGACGGGAGTCATAGGGGCAGGGAAACAGACTGCCGGTCTTGATGCCGGCCAGAGTGGGCGCGCACTGGCGCACCACCGTCTCCTCCGCCGGTCTCATCCTGCGTGCTTCTCCAGAATTCCCCGCAGAGCGGACAGGGAGCTGGTGTGGCAGCGCTCGATGATGGTGTTCTGGCCCTTCAGCTGGCTGAGGGCCCCCTGCACCATCTTGTGGGACATGGTGCCGGTGAAAAAAATCATCAGGTCGGGGCTGCCCAGCTTGTTCCGCAGGCCCCCGGCAGGCTTGGTGAATACCTTGGCCTGGCACCGGTACGTCTGACAGAGCTCCTTATACCGCCGCTCCATACACTCGTTTCCTCCCAAAATCACAACGCTCATAGCGATCTCCCTTCTATGGTTAAAGCGCTTTAACTACTGATTTGTAAAAACAGCGTCTCCCGGACGCCTTGTATGAGGATAGTATACGCAAAGGCAGGAGCCGTATCCACTCCAAAACGGCGGATACGGCTCCAAAATGAATTTTTCGGCAGGGGAGGGACAGGAGAAAAGCAGACCTGCCAGAAGGCGGCCCCTTTATCAGGAGCCGCCCTCTGGCAGATGAAAGAAGATGAGAATCAGCGGAGAAAAGAGAGAAGATGAAAAGAGAACTACGAGAGAAAACCACGCAAACGCTTCTGCCTGCTATCTGAAAACGCCTGTCAGTCCAGGACGTTGGAGACCACCAGCCAGCGGCCTGCATCCTGATGCAGGGTCACGCTGCCGCCTGCGTAGCGCAGGGTCACGGTACCGTCGGGGCTGTGGTACCCATACTGGAAGCGGACATAGCCCGCGTCACCGGCAGGGCCGTAGTACGCGTCGAAATCCGCCAGATAGATGAGGCCGTCAAAGGCCGCGTCGGACATATCCGCCAGGCTCAGGCCCGTGTACCGCAGCAGCAGATCCTCCAGCTCCGATGCCGTCAGGCGGGCATAGCCCTTGGCACCCAGCTGGCGCAGCTCCCGGTCGGACAGGTCCCGGCTCCCGGCACCGCCGGTGAACAGGGCAGTCAGGTCCATGTCCGCAGCCCGGTCAAAGGAGACAGACAGAAACAGGTTGGGCCCCTGGGCAGGCAGCACGTTGAAGCAGCTGCCGCCGAACCAGCGGAGCTCCTGCTCTGTCAGCAGGCTGGCCCCCTGGGGCAGGGTCACCCGGGGCTCCTCCGCCGGGGCTGCGTCCTGTCGGACCGCCGGGGCGGAGAAATGCACAGGCTCGACGGCATTCCTCGCTACGCTCTGCCCGCGCAGGCCGCAGGCACACAGCCCCAGCATCAAGCACACTGCCAGCAGCAATACCGTCTTTTTCATGGCGACTCCTTTCCCGAGGTGAATGTTGGTTTTTCCCTTACTGTACTTGCAGTATACAGGAGTTTCTCAGCAAAATCATCTCAAAATGGTGAATAACGGTTACAATCCGGTAACAAAGCGGTTAAAATTTGGTACACTTTTTCGGCGGTTGCAATGGTGGGGAAAATGAGGTATAATAATAAAATTGGTGTATCTTGCACAGGAGGGAACCCTGCCTTATGTGGTATTTTCTTTTGTTTGCCGCCCTGTTGGGGGCGGACCAGCTTATCAAATACTGGACGGTGGAGCACCTGGCTCTGGGAGAGTCGGCGGCGTTTTGGCCGGGCGTCATGCGGCTGACCCGGGTGCATAACTATGGCGCGGCCTGGTCCAGCTTTTCCGGCCAGACCGCGGCCCTGGCGGTGGTGACGGTGCTGCTGATGGCGGCGGTGGCGTGTCTGCTGGTGCGGCGCATCGTGCGGCATCCCCTGGGCGTGATCGCGGGGCTGATGATCCTGGCCGGGGGCGTGGGGAACCTCATCGACCGGTTGTTCCGGGGCTATGTGGTGGACATGTTCGACCTGACTCTATTTTCCTATCCGGTGTTCAACTTTGCCGACTGCTGCGTGGTGGTGGGGGCTATTCTGGGGGCCGTGTACTACCTGTTTTTATACGATAAATACGACAAGAAGGACAAAAAACATGGAAACGACCCGGCTGACGGTGACAACTGAGGAGGCGGGGCAGCGGGCGGACAGCCTGCTGGCCCGGCGGCTGGAGGGGCTGACCCGCTCCGCCGCCGCCCGGCTTCTGGAGGAGGGACGCGTTACGGACCGGGGCCGCCCGGTGGCGAAGAACCTGCGGGTCCAGCCGGGACAGGTGCTGGAGGTGACGCTGCCGGAGCCGGAGGAGCCGGAAGCCCGGCCCCAGGATATTCCCCTGGACGTGGTATACGAGGACGAGGACGTCATCGTGGTGAACAAGCCCACGGGGATGGTGGTGCATCCGGCCCCGGGGCACCCGGACGGGACCCTGGTCAACGCCCTGCTGTATCACTGCGGGGAGAGCCTGTCCGGCGTGGGGGGCCAGAAGCGTCCCGGCATTGTCCACCGCATCGACCGGGACACCAGCGGCCTCATTATCGCCGCCAAAAACGACACGGCCCACCTGGCCCTGGCGGCCCAGCTGGCGGACCACACCCTGGCCCGGACGTATGAGTGCCTGGCGGTGGGCAATTTCCGGGAGGACAGCGGCACTGTCAACGCGCCCATCGGCCGCCATCCGGTGGACCGCAAGCGCATGGCGGTGGTGCGCCAGGGGGGCCGGGAGGCCGTGACCCATTGGGAGGTCATCGCCCGCTATCCCGGCGTCACCCATCTGCGCTGCCGCCTGGAGACGGGCCGCACCCACCAGATCCGGGTCCACCTGGCCCACATCGGCCACCCGATTCTGGGGGATACGGTGTATGGGGCCAAAAAGCCCGTGCCGGGGCTGACGGGCCAGTGTCTCCACGCCGTGGGACTGCGGTTTCTCCATCCCCGCACCGGGGAGCCGGTGGAGTTGACCTGTCCTTTGCCGGAGGAGTTTGTCCGGATGCTGGACAAGCTCCGGCGGGGAAGCTGACGCCGCCGGCGATTCGATGGAAAATCATATGACGAACGACCGAACGAGGTGCGATATGCAGACATTTATGGTGCCCTGCCTGCTGGGGCTGGAAAAATTGGTGGGCGACGAGATCCGGCGGCTGGGGCTGCGGGATGTGCAGGTGGAAAACGGCCGGGTCCTGTGCCGGGGCCAGCTGTCCGACATAGCGCGGCTGAACATCAACCTGCGCTGCGGCGCCCGGGTCCTGCTGGTGCTGGGCCGGTTTCCGGCCCGCAGCTTTGAGGAGCTGTTTCAGGGCACCCGGGCCATCGCCTGGGAGGACTATCTGCCCCGGGACGCGGCCTTCCCCGTGAAGGGCTACTCCATCTCCTCCCAGCTTCACGCCGTGCCGGCCTGCCAGTCCATCATCAAAAAGGCCATGGTGGAGCGGATGAAGGCTCACTACGGCCTGGAGCAGTTCCCGGAGGACGGGGTAAAGCATCAGGTGCGGTTCTCCCTGTTCAAGGACGAGGCCATGATCTGTCTGGATACCTCCGGCGAGGGTCTGTATAAGCGGGGATACCGGGCCGTGGGCGTGGAGGCCCCCCTGCGGGAGACGCTGGCGGCGGCTATGGTGACCCTGTCCCGATTCCGGGGGAGGGATCCCTTCTGCGACCCCTTCTGCGGCAGCGGCACCATCTGCATCGAGGCGGCGCTGATCGCCCTGAACCGGGCCCCGGGCCTGGACCGCAGCTTTGACGCCCAGCGCTGGGGCTTTGTGCCCTCCGGGGATTGGCTGGCCGCCGCCGGGGAGGCCATGGACAAGGAGTTCCACGGGAAGTACGACATCTGGGGCGGCGATGTGGACCCCCGGGCCGTGGCCATCGCCCGGGATAACGCCCGGAAGGCCGGGGTGGAGGATGTGGTGCGCTTTGAGGTGGCGGATATGCGGAATTTCCGCCGGGAGGACACCTATGGCCAGTTGGTGACCAATCCGCCCTACGGTGAGCGCCTGCTGGAGCGGCAGGAGGCCGAGGCCCTGTATCGGGATTTCGGGCATATGTGGGAGCGGCTGCCGGACACCTGGCGGACCCTGGTGCTCAGCAGCCACACGGAGTTTGAGCGCACCTTCGGCCACCAGGCCAAAAAGAAGCGCAAGCTGTATAACGGCATGATCAAGTGCGATCTGTTTATGTACGGAAATGTGTAAGAGCGGGGTTGACAGCGTTATGCCGGGACTTTTCCCGAAATCTTCACAGAAATTTTCAATTTGTTCATATACTTTCCCGCCGCCGTGCTACAATAGGTTACAATCTGTTACCAAATCTTAAAACTCACCGGGAGGGCGCCGCTATGAAGCACATCTTTATCATCAACCCCACTGCGGGGAAATATGACAGCCGCCAGCGGATCTATGAAATGGCTGAGCATCTGCGGACGGCTCACGGTCTGGACGTGCAATGCATCCTCACCAAAAAACAGGGCCACGCCACAGAGATCGCCCAAAAACTCTGTCAGACCGGGGAGCCCCTGCGGTTTTACGCCTGCGGCGGCGACGGCACCGTCAACGAGGTGGCAAACGGCATCATCGGCTATGACAACGCCGCCATGAGCGTGATCCCTGTGGGCACCGGCAACGACTTTCTGAAAAACTTCGGCGACGACCTGGACAAGTTCCGGGACGCCGAGAACCTGTGGGACGGCCCCCAGTTCCCCATGGACGCCATCGACGTCAATGGCCGGGTGGCCCTGACCATCGCCTGCTCCGGCATCGACGCCCGGGTGGCCCGGGACGTACATAATTTCAGCGAGAGCCCCATTCTGGACGGCAAGAGCAGCTATATTGTCTCTCTGCTGGTGAACTTCCTGTTCAAGGGCATCGGCTCCCATTGGACGGTGGAGCTGGACGGCGAAACCATGGAGGATGACTTCTCCCTGGTGTCCGTGTGCAACGGGCGGTATTACGGCGGCGGGTTCATGCCCGTGGCCGAGGCCCGGATGGACGACGGCGTGCTGAACACCCTGGTGGTGAAAAAGGTCAGCCGCACTACCTTCCTGCGGTTTGTGACTCCGTATGCCAAGGGGCAGTACTATAAGTTCCCCCATGTGGCCCGCTGCTCTACCCCCAAGGTGGTGCATATCCATTCCGATAAGCCGGATATCGTCACATGTCTCGACGGCGAGTGCATCACCTCCGACGATGTGACCATCCGTCTGGCGGACAAACGGCTGAATTTCTTCGGCCCCGCCGGCTGCGACTGCAACCGCACCGCCCGGGATATTTGACCAATTTGTGAACTTTTGAGATTTTGCCAAAAATCCCCTTGCAAAATCTGAATAGTGTGGTATGATAATCAGCGTTAGCACTCAGGGCTATTGAGTGCTAACGCTGAACTCGTTTATTATGTAAAGATATAAGGAGGAACCAACCATGAAACTGACACCGCTTGCTGATCGCGTTGTTCTGAAGATGACGGAGGCGGAGGAGACCACCAAGGGCGGCATCATCCTCACCGGCTCCGCTAAGGAGAAGCCCTCTGTGGCAGAGGTGATCTCCGTGGGCCCCGGCGGCACCGTGGACGGAAAGACCGTTACCATGACCGTGAAGCCCGGCGACAAGGTCATTACCGACAAGTATGCCGGCACCAAGGTCACCCTGGAGGATGTGGAGTATATCATCGTCAAGCAGGCCGACATTCTGGCCATCGTCGAGTAACGCTCCCATCCCTGTCATTTCCAAAATCAATCTTTCTGCTTTTAATTAGGAGGCAATATTATGGCTAAGATCATTAAGCGCGGGGAGGAAGCCCGCAAGGCTCTGGAGTCCGGCGTCAATCAGCTGGCCGATACCGTCAAGATCACCCTGGGCCCCAAGGGCCGCAACGTGGTGCTGGATAAGAAGTTCGGCACTCCGCTGATCACCAACGACGGCGTATCCATCGCCAAGGAGATCGAGCTGGTGGATCCGTTTGAGAACATGGGCGCGCAGCTGGTGCGCGAGGTGTCCACCAAGACCAACGACGTGGCCGGCGACGGCACCACCACCGCCACCCTGCTGGCCCAGGCCATGATCCGCGAGGGTCTGAAGAACCTGGCCGCCGGCGCCAATCCCATCGTTATGAAGAAGGGCATGGCCAAGGCCGTGGACGCTGCTGTGGCCGCCATTCATGAGCAGAGCCAGAAGGTCAACGGCACCGACGACATCGCCCGCGTGGGCACCGTCTCCTCCGGCGACGCCTTCATCGGCAAGCTCATCGCCGAGGCTATGGAGAAGGTCTCCGCCGACGGCGTCATCACCATTGAGGAGTCCAAGACCGCCGAGACCTACTCCGAGGTGGTGGAGGGCATGATGTTCGACCGGGGCTATATCACCCCCTACATGGTCACCGACACCGACAAGATGGAGGCCCTCATCGACGACGCGTATATCCTCATCACCGACAAGAAGATTTCCGTGATCTCCGACATTCTGCCTCTGCTGGAGCAGCTGGTCCAGGCCGGCAAGAAGCTGTTCATCATTGCCGAGGACGTGGAGGGCGAGGCTCTGAGCACCCTGATCGTCAACCGTCTGCGGGGCACCCTGAATGTGGTGTGCGTCAAGGCTCCCGGCTTTGGCGACCGCCGCAAGGAGATGCTCCAGGATATTGCCATCCTCACCGGCGGCCAGGTCATCAGCGAGGAGCTGGGCCTGACCCTGAAGGATGCCACCGTGGATATGCTGGGCCGTGCCCGCCAGGTGAAGGTCACCAAGGAGAACACCATCATCGTGGACGGCATGGGCGACAAGCAGGCCATTGCCGACCGCGTGGCCCAGATCCGCGCCCAGATCAACAACACCACCAGCGAGTATGACCGCGAGAAGCTGCAGGAGCGTCTGGCCAAGATGGCCGGCGGCGTGGCCGTCATCAAGGTGGGTGCTGCTACTGAGACCGAGATGAAGGAGAAGAAGCTCCGCATCGAGGACGCCCTGAACGCCACCAAGGCTGCCGTGGAGGAAGGCATTGTGGCCGGCGGCGGCACCATCTTTGTCAACGTGATCCCCGCTGTCACCGCCCTGCTGGCCGACGCCGAGGGCGACGAGAAGACCGGCGTGCAGATCGTGGCCAAGGCTCTGGAGGAGCCCATCCGCCAGATTGCCGCCAACGCCGGCCTGGACGGCTCCGTGATCCTGGAGAAGGTCCGCACCTCCGGCAAGAACGGCTTCGGCTTCGACGCCTACAAGGAGGAGTACTGCGACATGATCGCCAGCGGTATCGTGGATCCCGCCAAGGTGACCCGCTCCGCTCTGGAGAACGCCGCCAGCGTGTCCGGCATGGTGCTGACCACCGAGTCCCTGGTGGCCGACAAGCCCCAGCCCGCGGCTCCCGCAGCCCCCGCTCCCGATATGGGCGGCATGGGCGGCATGTATTAAGAGACGCCGCAAACCGTTGAAATTGCTTGATTTTTTGGATGCGCAAAAGCGGATTTACGCCAAACTTACGCCATTTACGCCAAAAATCCAAGCGCATGATCCGGTAACAGAAATCGGCACCTGCCTCAAAAAGCAGGTGCCGATTTTTATGATTTGCCCTTGCCGGTGCAGGACGCGGGGATCATGGCTTGACTTGCTCCGCAGCTCAATACGCCGGGTCCTTCAGCTCCCGGCGGATCTGCGGGAAGGCCGCATCCTCGCCCTGCTTCTTCAGCAGCAGCAGCCACCGGTCCAGCAGGTCGCTGGTCTCCTGGTTGATGAGAATGTGCCCCTTGGAGCCCTGGTAATAGTCATAGGGCGATGCATCGGTATATTTTTCCCCTTGGTACACCCGGCAGGCAGCGATGCGGTCGCAGAACATCTCCGCCACATAGCGCTTGGGCATTTTACACCCGCCCATGTATACGCTGCCGTCCGGCCGCAGGCAGTAGTCGATCCAGTACTCAAAGTGATGGCGGTTGCGGCCCTTATGATGCAGCCACGACAGGCTTACGCCGTTTTCCAGGCGCTCCTGGTCGTTGGGACTGCGGTATCCCTGGTAATATTTGGCGCTGCGCCAGAACTCCGTGGGGCTGTATTTGCTCAGATCGTGGGTCAGTCCCTGCCACACCAGCCCCAGCCGCAGGCAGTAATGCCGCACCAGCCGCCGGTGGCGGCCCACCGTGCGCAGATGCTCACGAATATGCATGCGCCGTCCCCCCTTTTTTTCGCTTTTCCTATGATACCACAAAAGGGCTCCCGGCGCAAACGGCAGACTTTGGCGAAATGACGAAAAATGACGGGATTTTTCTACGGCAGATTTTGCTTTTTATTCACACTCCTGTCATAGGTCTATGTTATAATCATAACAAAGGATCAAACGAGAACAAGGAGGCGCATCTTTTTCATGATGATCGAGAAGAGCGGCACCATCCGGCTGAAGGATATCCACATTCCCCAGGGGGGCACGCCGGAGCAGCAGGAGCTGGCCCAGGGCATGGTACGGGTGAATCACCTGTATCGCAGCGCTCTGAAGGTCGCCGTCACCCAGCTGGAGATCCTGGACGAGGAATTTGCCAGCCTGTACGACCACTCTCCCATCCACCATATCGAGTACCGCATCAAAACCGTGGACAGCATCGTGGAAAAGCTGAAGCGCCGGGGGTTTGAGGTCACCATCGACAATATCTATGCCCACATCCAGGACGTAGCCGGCGTCCGGGTTATCTGCAACTATCTGGACGATATCTACTATCTCCGCAGTCTGCTGGCCCGCAATGAGAATTTCAAGATCATCCGGGAGGTGGACTACATCCAGCAGCCCAAGGAGTCCGGCTACCGAAGCCTGCACCTGATCTGCGATGTGCCCATCGTGATCTCTGAGGGAACGCTGCACCTGCCGGTGGAGATCCAGCTGCGTACCATTGCCATGGACATGTGGGCCAGCCTGGAGCATGAGCTGCGCTATAAGTCGCAGCGGGACTTTTCCCCTGACGACGCGGCGCGCCTGCGCCTGTGCTCCGACGCCATCAGCGAGATCGACCGGGAAATGCAGGATATCTACCAGGGCAGAGGCCCGGAATACCATGCATAGAACCCCGCTGCAAAAAGAAATGTACTCCCCCATGCAGGACGCTGCCGTCCGCATGGGGGAGCAAGTTTATGCCGCCTGGGCGGCGTTACGCCTTGGGCTGCTGCTGGGTGATGCAGTGGATGTTGCCGCCGCCGAAGGCGATCTCCCGGGTCTGGACCCCCACGATCTGGCGGTCCGGGAACATCTGCTGCAGCTGCTGGATGGCCAGCCGGTCGTTTTCGTCACCGTACTGGGGGGCGATAACGGCCCCGTTGACGATGAGAAAATTCATATACGAGGCGATGCTGACCTCGCCGTTTTCCCGGGGGGCGGTGCCCTCCACGGCGTCGATGGTCTCCGCCCCCTCCAGACAGCAGGGCTTCTTCGTCAGGCACAGCTTGTGCACCGTCAGGCGGCGGCCCTTGGCGTCGGTGGCCTGGCTCAGGGTGCGGAAGGCGTCCTGGGCCGCCTGATAGAAGGGGTTCTCCGGGTCCTCGGTCCAGATGCACGCCACCTCTCCCGGGGCCACGAAGCAGGCCACGTCGTCAATATGGCCGTTGGTCTCATCGGGGTCGATACCGTCCCGCAGCCAGATGACCTTCTCGCACCCCAGATAGCCGCAGAGCTTTTCCTCAATGTCCCGGCGGCTGAGCTCCGGGTTCCGGCCCGGGGACAGCAGGCACATCTCCGTGGTCAGCACCGTGCCCTGGCCGTCCACATGGATGGACCCGCCCTCCAGCACGAAACCGTCGGTGCGGTAGCTGTCCACCCCCTCCAGCTCGCAGATCTTCCGGGCCACCAGGTCGTCCTGATCCCAGGGAAAGTACAGCCCGTCGTACAGGCCGCCCCAGGCGTTGAAGGTCCAGTCCACTGCCCGCAGACCGCCCTGGTCGTTTTTCACAAAGGTAGGGCCGCAGTCCCGGACCCAGGCGTCGTTGCTGGTCATCTCCACCACCCGCACATCCTCCGGCAGGCGGGCCCGGGCATTCTGAAACTGGTCGGGATTCACGCATACCGTCACCGGCTCAAACCGGGCGATGGCCCGGGCTACGTCAATGAATGCCTGCTGGGCGGGCTTGGCTCCGCCGCGCCAGTTATCGGGCCGCTGGGGCCACAGCATCCATACGCCGCTCTGCTCCTCAAATTCCCCGGGCATGCGATACCCGTCCTGCCGGGGCGTGGTTCCTGTGATTCGTTTTGCCATAGCTGTTATCCTCCTGATATGGGGTGATGCCGCCGCCGGACGGCGATGAGCAGCTCGCCCAGCAGCACACTGATGATGGAGCCCACGGTAATGGGCAGAATGGTGGCCAGCGTCTCCCGGTCCGTGGACAGGGGGACGGCGGTGAATACGATGGACAGGGCGATGAGCGCCATGGGGACGTAGGCCAGGCATTTGAGAAAGCCGTTGCCTCCCGGCACCCGGAAGGGCCGCTCCGCATCCGGGAACCTTTGCCGCAGGGCCAGAAACGCCGGAAACACCGGCAGATAGCTCAGCAGCAGCATCACCAGGTTCAGGGCGAAGAAGCTCCAGAACAGGGAGGAATCCGGGCTCACCGCCTGGATGGCAGCTCCCAGCAGACACACCGCCGAGGCTACGATCCCGCTGACCAGCGCCGAGCCCACGGGCATCTGGTTGTCCTTCCGCCGCCGGGCGAACACGGCGGGCATATCTCCCCGCTCCGCGGCATAGGCGGCGGTGGAATTGACGCCCATGGACCAGGAGATCATGTTGCCGAACAGCGTTACCAGAAACAGCAGGGCCACAATGCCCACCAGCACGCCGCCGGTGGCGCCGGTCATCAGGGATACGGCATCGATGAGGCCGGAGTCCACACTGATGTCCCGGGTAGGCACGGCGGCCCCGATGCCGAAGGCCGAAAACAGGTAAATGGCCGCAATGACGATGCCGCCGGCAACGATGGCCTGGGGGATCTGCCGCCGGGGGTCCGCCATGCTGCCGGCATAGGTGCATACCACCTCAAAGCCCAGAAAGTTGAAGATGATGACGGAGATATACGACAGACTGTCCAGGTCGAAGGACGGCAGAAAGGTCCGGGCCGTCATGTCGTTGACAAAGCCATTTTTCGCCACATATACGATGCCCAGCACCCCCACCGTCACCGCCAGCAGAATCTTGATGGCGGCGCTGAGGTTCAGGATGATGATGCTGTCGCACACCGGATAAAAGGCCACCACGGTGACGATCCAGATAAACGCCAGCTGGATCAGCAGGGACCACACCGGCCCCGGCTGCCAGCCGAACACATACCCCAGCAGCTCCGGACACATGACCGCCAGGGATGCCATCCACAGAGGGAAGTTGATCCAGTAGTACCACGAGGCCCGGGCGCCCCAGCGGGAGTCGGGCCACGCCGTGTGGATCCAGTCGTACAGGCCGCCGTCCCCGGGAAAGGCGGTGCCCAGCTCCGAGGAGATGAGCCCATAGGGCAGCAGAAACGCCGCGATCATGAACAGCCACCAGAAATACTGGCTGTTGCCGATGGACGCCACCGGCGCGGCGGCCTCCGCCACAAACACCACGCAGATGACGGACAGCACCACATCCGCCAGCCGAAATTTGCGTTTTTCCATGTCAGCTCAGGCCCCGGTCCGCCATAAAGCGCTCCAGCTGCTCCCGGGCGGCAGCCATCTCCAGCTCCGTGTGCCTCTGGCGGCACTGGGTGAAGTATACCAGCAGGCCCCGCATGGCCGTCAGGCGGTTGCCGGCCTGCTCCCAGCACAGGGAGGCGGCGGAGTCGGCCACCTCGTCGGTGACGTCCTCACCCCGGGTGGCAGGCAGGCAGTGCAGGAACTTGCACCCGATGGCCCCCAGGCTCATCAGCTCCCGGTTCACCTGATAGTCGTGGAACACCTCCACCCGCTGCTCCTTGGGCATCTCGTTTTCATACAGGCCGTACCACACGTCGGTATAGATAAAGTCCGCGTCCCGGACGGCGCTGCGGTCGTCGGTGACCAGGAAGCTGCCGCCGCTTTCCCGGCAATTGCGCTCCATGATGGCCTGATGGCCGTCGGTCAGCTGATGGCCCTTGGGGCCGTAGTGGACGAATTTCATGCCCAGATGGGTGGTGATGAAGCCCAGGGACGCGCACACCTGAGTGCCGTCGCCCACGAACACCACCTTGCAGTCCGACAGCTTCTTGCCCCGGGGCAGGTTCTCCGCCATGGTGCACAGGTCGCCGATCTCCTGGGTGGGGTGGTTATAGTCGGACATGCCGTTGAGCACCGGAATGGAGCACGCCTCCGCCAGGTCCACGATGGTGCGGTGCTCAATGACCCGGGCCATGACCACGTCCACCAGATAGCTCAGCACCCGTCCGGTGTCGCCGATGGTCTCGTGTCCGCCCAGCTGGATCATGCCGGGGCCCAGATACTGGGCGTGGCCCCCCAGCTGGCTCATGGCCGTCTCAAAGGACACCCGGGTCCGGGTGGAGGACTGCTGAAAGATCATGCCCAGGTTCCTGTTTTTCATCAGCGGCGGGTAATAGCCGCCCCGGATGGCGTCCTTGATGGACAGGCTCAGCTGGATCATGTCCAGCAGCTCCTTCGCCGAAAAGTCGTTGGTGTCGATAAAATCCTTGACCATATGGTTTCCTCCTGCAAGAAATAGTTGGAAAATTTCCGCGTTCGGCCTTATTATGCGCTCGACGGCGCGACTCTATGCAAAAAAAGCCGCCTCTCGCTCCGCCGCCGTGAAAATGACGCAGGGAGGATTATATTTTCTTGCGGAATCGGCAAATTTACTGTTGCAAAAGCGCGAAAAAGGGCTTAAAACAAATTCTGAATCAGAGCGCCTGAAAACGTGCGGGGGAGGTCTCCGCAGCCCCTCGTACAGGGCAATGGAAAATCACATACAAAGGAAAGGAATGAACAAAATGAACCAAACGCAAACACGATCTCCGCGGAAGAGATTGCTGTCGCTGATTCTGGCGGTGATTCTGATGATCGGGCTGCTGCCCATCTCCGCCTTCGCCACCTCGGCCAGCGCCCAGGCGGACAAGGCCGCGACCCAGGACAGTGAATTCCTGCGCATTTTCCACCTGGACTGCGGCAGAAAGTATTTCACCGTCAGTGAGATCGAGGGCATCATCGATCAGCTGGCAGAAAATCACTATACGCATATCCAGCTGGCCTTCGGCAACGATGGCCTGCGCTTCCTGCTGGACGACATGTCCGTGGAAGTGAATGGCACGACGTATGCCAGTGACAAGGTCACCAGCGCCATTAAGCAGGGCAACACGAACCTTACGTCCGGCTCCTCCGGCGAGCTGAGCCAGAGCGACATGGATGCCATCATCAAGTATGCCAATGCCAAGGGCATTCAGATCATCCCCCTGTTCAACGCACCGGGCCACATGTACACGGCGGTCAATGCGATGGACACTTTGGGCGTGGGCGGTAAGCATATTGAAATTAGTAACCTTACTGACGGTAGAACCTCCAACTGGGCTGTGAACCCCACGGACGCAACGGCTGTGGCCTTTGCCAAGGCCCTGCTCCAGAAGTATGTAACATACTTTGCGGGCAAGGGCAGCACCATGTTCAACATCGGTGCTGACGAAAGCGGCCTGGACAAGGACAACTATGCGTCCTATGCAAAGATGGTCAATGACATGAACGCAATCGTGAAGGCGGCTGGCATGACCACCCTGGCCTACAACGACGGTATTTACAGAGCCGAGTTTGCTTCGAGTCAGCCAGGTGTCAAGTTTGACAACGACATTGTCATTTGCTATTGGACAGAAGAGAACTCCATTAGCGTTGCGGAATTCTTGAGCAAAGGCTTCAAAATTCTCAACAACAACGGAGACTGGTACTATGTGCTGGGAGACTACCTGTATAGAGCTTGGTTATCTACTCAGTGGAGTTATCAGAGCGCCTTAAGCAACCTACAGAGCACACCTGTAACGAAGATGATGGGCTACACGGGGACAGAGCAGCCCATGGGCAGCATCCTGTGCGTGTGGTGCGATGGCCCTAGTGTTGGTTATACGACGGGCTATGGCTATAAGGCAACGAACCAGACCAACCAGCAGAGTGTCTACAACCTCATCAAGGCCATGGCCAAGTGCAACCCCGACTACTTCACCGGTAAGGTAAAGCTGTCCGCCTCTGATGATGCCACGGGTGTCTCCGTTGCGGTGACTGGCGCCAAGGGCCAGAAGGCAACGGTGGAAGTGAAGAGAATTACTTCTGGCTTTACCTTTGACACAGAAGCACACGTCTCCTATAACGTGACTCCCGCCGTTGATGGCAAGGCCTATACCGGTGAGGGCACCGTGACGCTGCCTGTTCCCGAGGACTGGGCCACAGAGGCTTCCCGCATTCACGCCTATATCATCGACAACGGCGCTGTGAAGCTGATTTCCGGCACCCTGTCCGGCGGCAAATACACCTTCCAGGTCCCCCACTTCTCCGAAATGGGCCTCGTCCAGCTGGCGGAGGGGGTAGGCTCTACGGAGAACGTCACCGTCGCCGTGGGCCGGACCAGCAAGGCCTACGACCTGACCGGCGATAATCTGCCTAGTGACGACACTTATTCTCTGGGTGATATTGCCTCCTATACCGTCACGACTGCCGCAGGCAGTTGGAAAGTCGAAGGCAAGGCTAACGAGATTGTTTCTGGCGGCAAGTATGCCATCGGCAACGGCTCGCAGTACCTGACGCTCAATGACGGTACCCCCGGAACGACTACTGACTCCAGCAAGGCTGCAGTATGGACGATTACCAAATCCGGCAGCGGCTATACCATCAAGTCCGACAGCTATTATCTGCAGCATAGTAGCAACAGATTGAGTGTTAGTACGAGTAGTAGCGGCAGTACCTGGTACTGGAGTGCCAATGACGGCTTCTACTTCACCAATTATAGAACGTATTACCTGACCTACAGCAATGGCTGGACGGTGTCAAGGCAAAGCAGCGCCAGGGGTGGCGGCCAGCCCTACACGGTCACCGTGGTACCCGGCGGCAAGACGGTCACCTTCAAGGGCCTCAACCCCGGCAGCACCTCTGTGACCTTGGGTGACACCACCTACTCCGTCACCGTTGTCGAAAAGCAGAATGTGGAGATCCCCATCTCCATCATCGACTACCGCGCCGACGGCCTGCTGTTTGACTGGACCTACAACCCCAAATCCGGCTATGCCGATTCGTATCGGTATGGTTTGGTGCACGGCAAGGCAGCGGACTGGGGCCCTACGGTTGGAATCGGCACCTCCTCGAAGCTTAACACAAGCACTGGATTGTATGAAGTGGATGGTTATGCTTCCAGCAACGTTGAGCAAATTGAGGGGACTATCATTCAAAAAACGAGCAATTCTAATTCTAACACAACGTTCTACTCAAATAGTACGGATAACAACTGGTCCCGTGCTGGACTTGTTCAGGAGAAGCTGGGCGCCAACGGCATGCCCGTCTACACCGACGCGGCTGTCAAGTATGTGGCAAGCCTTCTGGAAGCCGGCTATTACAACGAGATGAGCGGAAACTGCAACTCCCTCATCTATAATACGTTCGTAGCTTCCAACGGTTCCAGGACCATCCGCAATACCTCCGCCAGCGGCTTCTCTGAGAACTTCAAAAACGCCAAGACCTACGCCAATATCAGCAATGCCTATGACCTGGCCTGGTACCTGCTGAACACCATTTATCAGGCGGATACCAATATGACCACGGTCACCGGCACAGATAAGAAGGAACACAGCGTTCCCATCTACGGCATGGCTGTGGATGCCTACAAGTCCATTGTTCTGACGGATAATGGAACCGGCACCTATTCCTTCGAGGCAGGTTATAGCGGCACAAAGAAGGACGTGCGGTATGACCAGGAGAGCGGTACCATCTACAACGGAACCAATGGAGGAGACGAAAGCGGCTTCTATCCCCTGGAGAACCTCGGCTATGAGCAGCCCGGTCTTTTGACAGCCACTTCAAAGGTCAATAACGGGGCAAAGAACGGCGGCTTTACCCTCCGCGGCGAGTCCCAGTTTGTGTACAACAAGGCTTCCAACCTGTACTTCACCTTCACCGGCGACGATGATGTGTACATGTACATCAACGGCACCCTGGCTCTGGACCTGGGCGGCGCCCATGGCCGGAACAGCAAGACCGTTAACCTCAACGATCTGGACGCGACGAAGTATGGCCTGAAAGAAGGCCAGGTTGCCACCTTCACCTTCTTCTACATGGAGCGCTGCTCCGACGCCTCCACCTTCGGCATCAAGACCAACATGGAGCTGGTCCAGCGTGCTATCAACGTGGAAAAGAAGGCTTATGACACCAGCTATGGTGCCGAGTATGCCGATGGTGCGTCTATCTCCACCACCACGGATAATCCCACTACCGTGGCCTATGACCTGATTCTGACCAACAAGGGCAACACCGACATGCATCAGATCAGCTTCACCGACCAGGACACTCAGGGCGGTACGGCTGCGTTTGGCTACGGTGTAGCAAATCCATATGTTAACGATAGCAATACGGCCACTGTAACTCTGGGTGAGTTGAGCACTTACTTGATTTATGTTACAGACGGCGACAACGTAGTGGAAAGCACCCGGAAGACCCTTACAACGCTGAATGAGCTCTCTGAGGAGGTTGGAAAGGTTACACTGGCTCCTGGCCAGTCCCTGCATGTCCGCTTCCTGACGGCGACCTTCAAAGTTCTGAACGCAACGATTCAGGACTACACAAATACGGTTCACGCAACGGCCTACACCAAAGGTGAAACCCAGCCCCTGGAAGATGATGCGTCCCACGAGCTGTACAGCTACAATGCCAACGATACCGGCAGAACCTATGTGGTGGACTTCGGCCTGCCCCTGGAGATTCACAGTATCTTCGACGCGACTGCGCAGAATAACATTGGCGACGTATCCTATAATCCCGGCAAGAACAATCTGAAATACGGCACGGTTGTTGTTAAGCCCGATAGATACAACACGACCTTGACCTATACCCGTACGGCGGATAAGACCATTGACGGCGCGGAGACGATCGTCCTGGACGTGCAGTACGCGATGGGCAGCAATAAAGTTACCCTGGAAAAGACCCTCACCATCATCCCCGCCAGCAATGTGTACTATGAGGACAGCCTGGCCGCCTTTACGAACGGCAAGGGCGCGGCTTTGGGCGCGGATTGGAAACTTGTGGACAACAACGGTAACGAGGGTGCCACCGAGGATACTACTACCACCCAGGCCCTGCAGCAGCTGGGCGACAAGGCAATCTACGGCAACGACGATGCCTACAACAGCTCCTCCAAGCTCTCCATGGGCACCGCCCACAAGGTCACCGTGACCGCAGACATGCTCGCAAAATGGGATGACACCACCTCCGCTTGGCCCACCGCCCAGTTCACCTTCAAGGGCACCGGCTTCGACATCATCTCCCTGACGGACAACACCTCCGGCGCGATTGTTGTTGATGTCTATAAGGGTTCTAAGACCGAGGGCAGCAAGCCTGTACATAGCTATTTGGTAAACAATTACTATGGCTACACGTACAACCAAGAAACCAAAAAGTGGGAAGTTGTCAAGGATGGCAAGGAAAATGCTATCTACCAGATTCCTGTCATGAAGGTAAATGATCTGCCTTATGGCGAATATACCGCTGTTATCGAGGTGTTCTACAACTCGTTCTTCGACATGAATTATGACAAGAATAGCGGTAAGAACCAGTACAGCTTCTGGCTGGACGCCATCCGCGTCTACAACCCCATGGGTAAGGACTACGACTACACCGCCGATAACGAGGGCTATCCGCAGTACATCAAGCTCCGCGATGAGCTTGCCAAGACGGCGGAGACCAATAAGGGTGTTGTGTTCATCGATGGCGCTGAAAGTGCTACGATTGCACAGTACGCCAACTATGGCCCCAACAACGAGGTCTATCTGGCAAATGGTCAGGCCATCTCTTTCAAGCTGACCGGCGATACAAGTGAAATTGCCAGCATCCAGATCGGCGCCAAGGCCCCGGATGGCAAGCCTGCCAACATCGTGGTGACCGGCAATGTTACTGGAACGAATCCGTTTAATAAAGAGCTTAAAACTGCCACCGAGATGTACTATGACATCACCGAACAGGCGAAGGACGGTCAACTGGTGACCATTACCAACAAGGGTGAGGGCATCCTGTCCTTGACCAACCTGAAGATCACCTATAGGATCAGCGGGAAAACGGTGACGCTGAGTGACCTGACGGCCGCAGAACAGGCCAACGCCGTTGCCATGGTCCAGGCCCTGTTTGCGGCTCCGGTGGCCACCTTCAGCCCGGAGACCTTCCAGGCCGACTGGGGCCGGGCGGTCCGCGCCGGTAAGCGGGCCACCCTGACGGTGAAGACCTCCGCGGACGTGGAAAGCATCACGGTGGACGGTCAGTCTATCACCAGCTATACTACCCGCACCCAGCGCACCGGCTGGGGCTGGTGGTCTCCCAAGGTCACCTATCACGTATTCACCTACACCATCACCGCTCCCGCCCAGACCACGGACTACGCAGTCTGCGCAGTGAATGCGGAAGGAACTGCCAGCGAAGCGGTCACCGCCACCCTGACGGTGAAGCCCACCACCTGGTGGAACTGGTGGTTCTGAGAAAGGAGCAATCGAAACCATGAAGTCCTATGTATCACCCATCGTCAGCTTCGAGAGCTTCGAGTTGAGCACGAATATCGCAGGCACCTGCGGGAACCCGACTCATACCCCTGCGGCGGGTACATGCGGCATTGATATCGGCAGCAGAGTATTGTTTCTCAGTGATATGACGGGCGTCTGCACAGCCCCTGGTGTTGATGATGGAACTGGCGGATACTGCTATCATCATCCTACCGATGGAAACAGCCTCTTCAATTCCTGACCCAACCTAATACGCCGAAAGAGCCCTGCCCCCATGGGGCGGGGCTCTTTGCAAAGGAGCAAAGTATGAAACGAACCATCAAGTGCGCCGCCCTGCTGCTGGCCCTGGTGCTGCTGTGCGCCGGGTGCGGCAAAAAGCAGCCCGCCCAGCCCGACCAGTACGGCCTGGCCCCGGAGCCCTCCAAGCTGGACGGCGTGGCCATCGGCAATGACCTGGAGATCGTCAGCACCGGGCGCTACGCCGGCCTGTTTGTGGAGGACGGCAGCGACGAGACCGTGTCCGACGTGTTCTGCATCCGCGTGAAGAACACCGGCTCCACCGGCGTGCAGTACGCCCACATCACCCTCACCCGGGGCGGGGAGTGCTACGAATTTGACATCACCACCCTGCTGCCTGGGGAGACGGTCCAGGCCCTGGAGCTCAGCCGCCAGACCCTGCCGGAGAAACCGGCGGAGCTTACCGCCGCCGTGACCACCTATGCCCCCTTCAGTGAGACGCCCTCCATGCACGACGACGTGCTGGAGGTGGCCGCGTCCCAGAACGGCATCACCGTTACCAACCGCTCCGACGCCGCCATGTCCCAGGTCTATGTCTACTACAAAAACGCCAGCGGCGACCTGCTGCTGGGGGGCATTACCTATCGCGCCGGGCTGACGGACCTGGGCCCCGGCGAGACCCAGACCTGCTACGCCGGGCACTACAGCCAGGACTCCAGCCGCCTGCTTTTCGTGACCTATGCCCCGTAAGCTGTACCGCTTCGGCGGCATGACCTTCGTCCTGGAGGCGGATTCGCCCATCGCGGACTCGCCTATGTGCGAGCCCTTCCGGGTAGGGGCGGGAGAACCGGCGGACCATACCGTCCGACTGACCTTCAGCGACCGGGTACCCGACCCGCCTCAGAACGCCCTGCGCCAGGGGCCGGTATACCGCTGGTACACTGGCGGCGCCCGCTGCACCCTGCAGCGCTACAGCGCTCCCGGCAGAACGCCGCAGTTCACCTACGCCGAGACCCGCCCCGGCCATACGGACCTGGTGTTCGCCGAGAGCTACCGGACCGGTGCGTCGGCCCGGGTGGTGCTGGAGTCGGCGGGGCTGTTCGACATCCTGGCGGATGCCGGGATGCTGGTGCTGCACAGCGCCTATATCGTCACCCGCCAGGAGGAGGGCATCCTGTTCTCCGGCCCCAGCGGCATCGGAAAAAGCACCCAGGCCGCCCTGTGGCAGCGCTATGGGGCCGCGCAGACCGTCAATGGCGACCGGGCCCTGGTCCGGCCCGACACCGGGACCGTCAGCGGCGTCATGTATGCCGGTACCTCCGGCATCTGCCGGAACGTCACTGCGCCGCTGCGGGCGGTGGTGCTGCTGCATCAGGCCCCGGAGAGCCGGGTGACGGATATCCGGCCCCAGGAGGCCTTTGCCCGGGTGCTGAGTCAGTGCGCCTATCACCAGTGGGACCCCGCCTCCGCCGCGCGGATGACGGAGCTGGCGGCCCGGCTGGTTACCAACGTACCCGTCCGGCAGCTGGACTGCCGGGCGGATGAGAGCGCCGTCCGGGCGCTGGAAGAAGCATTAAGGAGGACCTGAAATGGAATTCAGCAGCACGGAGCCCCGGCTGTCATCGTACCTGCACGCCAGGGCCTGCCGGTCCGGAACGCCCCTGGCCGGGAATTTTGAGCTGACGGCCCGGTGCAACTTCAACTGTAAAATGTGCTACGTCCACCTGACGGCGGAGGAGCAGCAGCGCCGGGGCCGGGAGCTTACTGCCGACGAATGGCTGGCCATCGCCCAGGAGGCCCGCAGCCGGGGCATGCTGTTCCTGCTGCTGACCGGCGGCGAGCCGCTGATCCGCAAGGATTTCCGCTATTTGCTGACGGAGCTGAAGAAAATGGGACTGTTGGTGTCGGTGAACAGCAACGGGTCCCTTATCGACCGGGACTGGCTGGACTTTTTCCGGCACGAGCCGCCGTTCCGCTTCAACATCACCCTCTACGGGGCCAGCGATGCCGCCTATGAACGGCTGTGCGGCCGTCCCATGTTTGCCCGGGTCACGGAGAATATCCGGGCCCTGCGGGAGCTGGGCGTGGGTAAAGCTGAACGTGTCCATGACGCCGTACAACGTGGCGGATATGGCGGAAATTTACCGCATCGCCCAGGAGCTGGGCACCCCCATGCAGCTGGCTACCTACATGTTCCCGCCTATCCGGCGGGACGAGGCGCTGGTAGGCAGCAACGACCGGTTCACCGCCTGCCAGGCGGCGGAATACAGCGTCCAATGGGATCGGCTGCGGCTGACCCCGGAGCAGTTCCGGCAGCGGGCCCAGGCCATGAAGCAGGGCCTCGCCCTGCCGTCGGAGGATGATGTCTGCGACGGTACACCCGGCGAGGGTGTGGCCTGCCGGGCCGGGCGCAGCGCCTTCTGGATCAACTGGCAGGGCGGCATGACTCCCTGCGGCATGATGACGCAGCCGCTGTTTTCCGTGCCGGAGCTGGGCTTTGCCCAGGCATGGGAGCGGACCAGGGCGGCCACGGAGCGGATCCGTCTGCCGGGGGCCTGCGCGGGCTGCCGGCTGAAGGAGATTTGCCATGCCTGCGCCGCCATGTGCGTGACGGAGACCGGACATTTCGACACGAAGCCGGAATATGTCTGTGAAATGACCCATGAGACGGTCCGACGGACCATCGAGGAGGCTGAAAATGGAAATTCGTAAGCAGCTGGTAAAGCGCAATATCGCCGGGGACGTGATCCTGGTGCCTATCGGCGATGCATCCCTGGAGCTCAAGGGCCTGGTGACTCTGAACGAGACCGGTGAGCTGCTGTGGGACAGGCTGCCCCAGGCGGCGGATGCGGCGGATCTGGCGGCGGCGCTGCGGGCGGAGTACGATGTGGACGAGCCCACGGCGCTGCAGGACGCACAGGCGTTCCTGGACGCCCTGCGGCAGCTGAATATTGTCTGAAACGAACCCTCCGGCTTTGGGCCGGAGGGTTCGTGAGCCTGTCAAGAAAGTAGGATTGCCTCCGTCTTCGGAAAGGAAGATAGTTACGAAAGAAACCCATCAGGG
>OLQD01000799.1_pt1 | contig 28731 bp, 14 predicted proteins | sample 1672841 | NCBI WGS metagenome assembly OLQD01 (sample SAMEA3136729, study PRJEB25190) | human gut metagenome | biome: human gut; feature: human-associated habitat; material: faeces | place: Austria | collected 2013 | reverse complement strand
GCATTGATGATTCGGAACACCAGCAGATGATCCTCGACCATCTGGCAGATACTTATGCTCTGACGCAGACGGACAGCATGAATGCTGCGCTGATGGAACTGGCACAGCAGTTGACCGCTGAAAATCTGGAAGAAGCGATGGATGGTCTGGAATATGAGGTGGCAGACACTTTTCTGGAAGGACTGGATGAAGATAACCTCCGTGTCCGTTTCCGGGAGTTAATGACCAACAGTATTTTCTATACCCTTTCCCGACGCTGCGAACAGGAACCGCTGGAAGTTTTGGAAGATGAGGATTTTATCCGTATTGTGGATTTCAACCAGCTTCCGGTTTTGACGTTCCTGGGCAATGCTGTTTCGGAACAATGTGAAGCGGTTCTCCGTGACATCGGACGGGAAATGCAGAAAATTTACCGAAAAGAAGTCACAGAACATCTTGCAAAAACTGCCGACAGCTTGTATAATACCAATACGGACTTTAACACATTAAAGCGTGAAACTAAAACGAACATCACTGAAGGAGGAAAACCGTATGGAACTGACTTATCACCGCAAGGGGGACTACCTGTTTCCGAACCTGACCGTACAGGACGAGCCGATGAGCATTGGGAAGTACGGGATGCTGCGCAGGACTTATCTGAGGGAAAACAAGAAGAACTGGTATCAGAGTATGCTGATGAGCGGCAGGCTGAATCAGCATCTGGCGCAGATCGACGAGCAGGCGGAGAACCGGATGGAAGAACTGATCGAGAGCCTGAACGAGAAGTATCCGGCTCCGAACAAGGAAACCGAACAGATGGCATGGGTGGCACATCAGAACAATCTGACCGCGATGGCGGAAGAGATCGTGCTGAAGGAATTGGTGTACAACTAACCGCTGACACAACCGAACAGGATTTGAGCGAAGCAGAGGAAGAAATTGCCTCTGCTTTTTCTCTGCCCAGTCTGCCGACCGTGGAACAGCAGATTCGGGCAATCGAAGCCCCGATGCAGGTCCAGTATGCCGATGAGATCACGATTCCGGCAGAAGTTGTGGATGAAATCCTGCGGACGGGAAGCAATCGAAGCAAAAGCCAGCTCCGCCTTATCTATAACTTTATGACCGAACAGACCCCGGAAGAGTATACTGCTTTCGTCAAAAAAGAGTATGGCGAGGGCGGCAAGGGCTTTGAGATCGGCGGCACAAAATATGCAGTCTGGTTCGATGAGTTGGGTATGCAGATCGCCGTTGGAGATACGGTTCGGAACGACCCCAAAAACAAAGCATTTCTGTCCTGGGAAGATGTCAGCTGCAGAATCCATCAGCTTCTGCAGCAGGGAGAGTACGCACCAAAGTCTGTCCTGGATGCAGCCCGTGGCAATGCTCTGCATGAACACGCAGAAGCCCTAAGCTATATGGAACGCGATATGGCAGAGGGCGTGGCAGAGATGGTCTTTGCCGATACGTCCATCTTCTCCGGCGGATACCCGGAACTTACAGAACGACTTGCAAAGTTGATTGACCAGCCGGAATTTCTGGCTGACCTGAACGAACATCTTTTGGGACTGGCAGAAGCCTACGCCGAAGATAAAAGCGTGATGCGGATGCCGTTCTATCGCCCGGACAAAGTATCCGAACAGTTTCAGAAGTTTGCCCTCCCGTTCCAGCCGTATCAGGCAAGAGAGGGCTTTCAGTGGAATGAGCAGGAAGTCTTTATCACGGAAGATGAGATCAATGCTTTCCTTGCAGGTGGCGGGCCGTATTCGGATGGCAGGCTGGCAACGTACAGTTTCTTCCTTACCCATACAGAGAAAGCAGAACGCGCGGCATTTCTGAAAGACCGATACGGTGTGGGCGGCAGCAGTCATGCACTTTCCCGTGCAGATAATTCCCATGCCAGCTATGACGGCAGAGGTCTTGAACTGGCACGGGGCATCTATGGAAAGCCGGATGCGCTGGTAAAGCTGAACTGGAACCAGGCGGCTGAACGAGTTGCAAAGCTCATTGACCAGAGTTTGTATCTGAAGCCTGCGGATTACAGCCGGATGCCGAGTTACGAGCGTGAGCAGATGGCAAATCGGGTAATCGGTTTCTACCATCGTCTGCCCGATGAAGTAGAGCGTCCATTTAAGCGGGAATTGCTGAATGAGGATGCCAGAAAGAAACTGCCCACCATGCTGGCTGACCCGGAACAGGCGGTAGAGCTTCTGGAAAAGATGGATGCAGCACTTCTTTCCGTGCCGCTGGATTCCCCGGAATATGCGGAAAAATCAAAGACGCTTGCAGAACTGCACCAGTATGTTGAGGGAACGTACACGATCTTCCTGGAAAAGAAAAAGGCTGTTGAGATTTCTGTTTCTGAGACAGGACAAATATCGCTTTTCGATATTTGGGCGCAGGAACAGGAATCGAAAGAGCATTCAACCACCGCAGTGGTTGAAGAACCCCAGAAGCAGGCGGCAAAGTACAGCAGAAATGTCGGGGATTATCTCTATCTGGAAGATGACCGCCTTTATAAAATCGAACGTGTTACGGATTCTCTGATCTATTTGAAAGATATGGAGCGTCCTGCATGGGCGGCGCGGGTGCTTCGACCGAACCAGTATGATGCAGAACTGGCAAAGAATCCGCTGAATGATTATCTTCTGGCAGGGCAGGAATCTGCATTGAAAGATAGTCGCTGTGTTTACAAAGAATGTCTGTATTCCATGCTGGATGCGGTGCAGCAGAGTGAAATCTATCCGTATCTCCGCGACCGCGATGTGGATGCAGACGAAGCGGAAAAGGAACTTCGGAACAAGATTGACGAGCTGTTAGAGCGGAATGCGAAAACTGCTCCGCAGTATCTGGAAGCAAGCCAGAACTGGGAAAACTTGAAAGACTGGTTGGTAGAAGATATTTTCCAGCGCACCTATCAGGACGTTATTACGGACAGACGGGATGCCGTTGCACTGTATCAGGATAGCAAGGACGCACCGCAGTGGGTGCGCGGCATTATGGTTCCGTATGCAGCGGAAGAAAAGGCCGTTGAGCCGACCTTGCAGCCCCTGCCGCTGGATGCCGTAAACGAATATAACGCGCTGAAAGAGCGTTACCCGGATGTTCTGGTCGGCTATGAGCAGTACGGCAACTTTGAGTTCTACGGCGAGGATGCAAAGCGCGTTTCAGAACTTCTTGGCAGCAAGCTGTTGGAAAAGGAAACCGCACTCGGCAAGGTTGAGGTGTCTGGTTTTCCACGTGAACAGTGGGCTTCTCAGGCAATGAAGCTCTGGAAGCAGGGGGAGAGCGTCTATCTGTCCGGCCAGCAGGAAGATGGAACCCATGCGCAGACAAAGTATTTCCGCAGAGAGGAATATCTGCCAGTCAATACCATCATTGAACTGGACGATAGAGAGTTCCGTGTGGATTCGGTCAACTTTGAGCAGGGGACGGTCAGCTTGCAGGACATGACCCTTGCGAAAGAAGCCCGGTATCCGATCTTCCGAACGGAACCGCTGGAGTACATTCGGCATCTGTACGAACAGGCCGACGTGCCGATGAAAGAAGCGATAGAAATCACAGTCTTTACTGCTCTACACAATGCTGGTGTGGCTTACGAGGATTTTTCCCCGGAGCAGATGGATGTGATCTATTCGGTGGCAGAATCGGGCGGCGAGTTAGAAGAACTGCTGAATCCCGACTTCTCGCCGGAACAGATGCAGCTGATCGCGGATGTGCAGACCCGGACAGATGCCATCCATCGTTCAGCGGCAGATGATGCTGTGAAGCCTCTTACCAGCAAGCCTATGACCCCGGAAGAGGTCAACCATGCACGGCGGCAGCACAACCTTCCGCTGGACAGTGGAGTCGAAACGGAACAGCCTGTACAGCCCAAACAGGAGCCTATGAACTTCCGTATTACGGACGATGATCTCGGCGCAGGAGGAGCCAAGACAAAATTCAAAGCAAACATCGAAGCCATCCGGCTGCTGCAAACGCTGGATGCAGAACAGCGGCAGGCAACCGCAGAAGAACAGGAAGTTCTCTCCCGGTATGTCGGCTGGGGCGGCATTCCGCAGGCGTTCGACGAGAAGAATGCGGACTGGGCAAAGGAGTATGCGGAACTGAAATCTCTGCTCCCGGCAGATGAGTACAGCGAAGCGCGGGCATCCACACTGAATGCTTTCTACACTTCGCCTACGGTTATCAAGGCAATGTATGAAGCCCTTTCCAACATGGGTCTGAGCAAAGGCAATGTACTGGAACCGTCCTGCGGTGTCGGTAACTTCATGGGTCTTGTGCCTGAAAGCATGGAAAACATCAAGATGTATGGTGTGGAGCTGGACAACGTATCAGGACGCATTGCACAGCAGCTTTATCAGAAGAACAAAATTGCAGTGCAGGGCTTTGAAACAATGCAGTTCCCGGACAGTTTCTTTGATTGTGTGGTGGGTAATGTGCCGTTCGGCAATTACAAAGTGCCGGATAAGCGGTATGACCGCCACAACTTCCTCATCCATGATTACTTTATTGCAAAGAGTCTTGACCTTGTTCGTCCGGGCGGCGTGGTGGCGGTAGTCACTTCCAGCGGCACGATGGACAAAAAGGATTCCTCTGTCCGAGAGTATCTTGCCAACCGTGCTGATCTGGTCGGTGCAATTCGCCTGCCGAACAATGCGTTCCAGCGCAATGCCAATACAAGCGTAGTAGCGGACATCCTGTTTTTGCAAAAGCGTGACCGGGCGGCAGTGGAGCGGGCAGAGTGGGTAGACCTTGGCACAACGCCGGAGGGATACCCCATCAACCAGTATTTTGCGCAGCATCCTGAAATGGTGCTGGGTGAGATCACGACTGAAAGTACACAGTACGGCAAGCAGGAAACCACGGTCAAGCCCATCGAGGGCGCAGACCTTACCCAGCAGTTGAAAGCAGCAGTTGAGAACATCCATGCGGAAATCACAGAGCCGGAAATCACGGACGATGAACTTGACCAGAACGCAGAACCGCTCCCGGCAGACCCGAACGTGAAGAATTTCAGTTACACCAACGTGGATGGACAGGTTTATTACCGTGAAAACTCCTACATGAACAAGGTTGACCTGCCTGCGGTCACGGCGGAGCGTGTGCTGGGAATGATCGCTCTGCGGGAAACCACACAGAAATTGCTGGACTGCCAGTTGCACGATGGTACAGATGCCGAAGTGGAACTGCTGCAAGGAAAGCTGAAAGACCAGTATAAGCGGTTCACAGCGCAGTATGGTCTGATCAACAGCACCGCAAACAAACGGGCATTCCGGCAGGACAGCAGCTATTGTCTGCTGGCATCTCTTGAGATTCTGGATGAGGATAAAAACCTCAAGCGGCTGGCAGATATTTTTACCAAGCGCACCATTCGCAAGCCGGAACCTGTGACCTCTGTGGATACGCCGAGTGAAGCCCTGGCACTCTCCATCGGAGAAAAAGCAAAGGTCGATGTGCCGTTTATGGCTGAACTTTGCGGAAAAACAGAGCAGGAAGTGACCGAAGAACTGGCGGGCGTTATCTTCCGCAATCCTGTCACACAGGCGTGGGTGACGGCGGACGAATATCTGTCCGGCAACGTCCGGGAAAAGCTGGCAACGGCAGAAACCTTTGCTGCAAACCACCCGGAGTATCAGGTCAATGTCGAGTATCTCAAGCGGGTACAGCCGAAAGATTTGAATGCTTCGGAGATTGAAGTGCGGCTGGGTGCAAACTGGATCAAGGCAGAGTACATTACGGACTTCATGGAGCAGGTATTCAAAACGCCGAGTTACTATATCGGAAGTTCCATCAAGGCTACCTATTCGGAAATCAGCGGCGCATGGAATATCAGCGGAAAGTCACTTGACCGGAGTAATCCCCGTGTGACGAACACCTATGGCACAATGCGGGTCAACGGCTATCGACTGCTGGAAGATGCGCTGAATCTCCGGGATACCAAAATTTACGATACCATCTATGAGGATGGAAAAGAAAGGAGAGTGCTGAACAAAAAAGAAACCATGCTGGCGCAGCAGGCACAGGAAGCGATTCGGGATGCGTTCAAGCAGTGGATTTTCAAGGATTTAGACCGCAGAGAGGAACTTTGCAAGGTCTACAATGAGCGGTTCAATGCGATTCGTCCCCGTGAATACGATGGCAGTCACATCAAGTTCGTGGGCATGACCCCGGAAATCAGCCTGATGCCGCACCAGAAAAATGCAGTGGCGCATATCCTGTATGGCAATAATACGCTGCTGGCGCATTGTGTGGGTGCTGGCAAGACCTTCCAGATGATCGCTGCCGGCATGGAAAGCCGCCGTCTGGGTCTGGCGCAGAAGAATCTTTATGTTGTGCCGAACCATCTGACGGAACAGTGGGGTGCAGACTTCCTGCGGCTGTATCCGAATGCCAATGTGCTGGTGGCAACGAAAAAGGATTTCGAGCCATCCAACCGAAAGAAGTTCTGTTCCCGGATTGCCACGGGCGATTATGATGCTATCATTATCGGGCATTCGCAGTTTGAGCGGATTCCGCTTTCCCCGGAACGGCAGAAATCCATGATCGAGCGGCAGATTCAGGACATTACCTTTGCGATTGCAGAAGCAAAGGCAGAGGACGATGGCAAGAGTTTCACGGTCAAGCAGATGGAGAAAACAAAGAAAACCTTGCAGGCAAAACTTCAGAAGCTGAACGACCAGAGCCGCAAGGATGATGTAGTTACATTTGAGCAGCTTGGTGTTGACCGCCTGTTTGTGGACGAGAGCCATTTTTATAAAAATATGTTCCTCTACACAAAAATGCGGAACATCGCTGGTATTGCTCAGACCGATGCACAGAAGTCCTCGGATATGTTTGCAAAATGTCAGTATCTCGATGAAATCACTGGCGGCAAGGGTGTGACCTTTGCAACAGGTACGCCTGTATCGAACAGCATGGTAGAGCTGTATACCATTATGCGCTACTTGCAGTATGACACCTTGCAGAAACTTCATCTTGGACATTTCGATAGCTGGGCGGCTTCGTTTGGCGAAACCGTAACGGCAATCGAATTGTCCCCAGAGGGAACGGGCTACCGTGCAAAGACGCGGTTCGCCCGGTTTTTCAATCTCCCTGAATTGATTTCACTGTTCAAGGAGTCCGCAGACGTACAGACGGCAGATATGCTGAATCTGCCTGTGCCAGAAGCAGAGTACATCAATGAGGTGCTGAAACCCAGTGAAACGCAGCAGGAAATGGTGAGCAGCTTTGCCGACCGTGCAGAGCGTGTGCGGAACGGAAATGTCGATCCGAGAACCGATAATATGCTCAAAATCACGAACGACGGCAGAAAGCTGGCCTTGGATCAGCGGCTTATCAATGACCTGCTGCCGGATGAGCCGGAAAGTAAGGTCAACCTCTGCGTGGAAAATGTCTATCAGGTATGGGAAGAATCCACGCCCGACAAATCCACCCAGTTGATTTTCTGCGACTTATCGACCCCGAAAGCAGACGGAACATTCAATGTGTACGATGATGTCCGGGAAAAACTGGTGGCAAAGGGAATCCCCCGTGAGGAGATTGCTTTTATCCATGAGGCAAATACCGAAACCAAAAAGGCAGAACTGTTTGCAAAGGTGCGCTCCGGTCAGGTGCGTATCCTGCTTGGTTCGACCCCGAAACTTGGTGCTGGTACAAACATTCAGGACAGACTGATCGCCCTGCATCATCTGGACTGCCCGTGGAAGCCCTCTGATCTGGAACAACAGGAAGGACGCATTCTTCGTCAGGGAAACCGCAACCAGAAAGTGAAGATTTTCCGTTACGTCACAGAGAATACGTTCGATTCGTATATGTGGCAAATTCTGGAAAATAAACAGAAGTTCATCTCGCAGATCATGACCTCGAAATCTCCTGTTCGTGCCTGCGATGATGTGGACGATACCGCGCTGACCTATGCAGAAATCAAAGCATTGGCAACGGGAAATCCCTACATCAAGGAAAAGATGGATTTGGATATTCAGGTCAGCAAGCTGAAGTTGATGCGGGCCAACCACACCAGCCAGATTTACAGCCTGGAATCGGATATTGCACGGCGGTATCCGGCAGAAATCACGGCAGCGAAAGAGCGCATAGCAGGTCTGAAATCTGACCTTGCAGTGGCAAAGCCGTTGCTGGAACAGGACAAGGAGAAGTTCTCCATCACGGTGGAGGACAGGGTTTATACCGACCGCAAGGAAGCAGGCTCGGCAATTCTTGCAGCCTGTGCCGCAATGAAGATCGCTAAGACAGAGGGGCAAATCGCAGATTTGGGAGGGTTTGCAATCAGTTCCCGGTTTGATGCGTTCGCCCAGACATTCAAGCTGACCATCAAGCGGCAGAGCAGTTATACGATTGAACTTGGCAGTGATTCGGCTGGCAATATCCAGCGTATTCTCAATGCGCTGGCATCTATCGAAAAGACACTGCCGCAGGTGGAGCGCAAATTGGAAACCTTACAGCAGCAGTTGGCAGAAGCAAAGGAAGAAGTGCAGCGTCCGTTCCCGCAGGAGGCGGAATTAAACGAAAAATCTGCACGGCTTGCAGAATTGAATGCCCTGCTGGATATGGACGAAAAGGGGGATGATGCGGCTCTTGGCATGGATGAGGAAGTAACGGATAGCGAACTTCCTGCGCCGAAACGTGAGATTGAGCGGAGTGCAGACAGCGTAAAACGTCCGTCGATCCTTGCACAGCTTCACGAAAAGCAAGCAGAACGCATGGCAGAGCCGAAACCGCAGAAAAAGAAAAGTCACGATATGGAACTATAACTGAGAATGCCCCGTCAGATCTCCGAAAGGGAATCTGATGGGGCAGATTTTGTAAAGGAGGGCATGAATGGCAGATAAGCGGGCAGACCAGCTCAAAGAAATCACGGAACGGTTGGAGCAGGGCGTAAAGGACATTTTTACTTCGGAAATGTATACGAAGTACCTGCTTACAATGTCGAAATTCCACAATTACAGCTTCAATAATACGCTGCTGATCGCAATGCAGCGTCCAGATGCTACGTTGGTGGCTGGGTACAATGCTTGGAAAAATAAGTTTAACCGCTATGTGAAAAAGGGTGAAAAGGGCATCCAGATCATCGCGCCTGCCCCGGTAAAGGAACGGGAAGAGAGGGAAAAAATCGACAAGGACACCGGGCTTACGGTGCTGAATGAGAGCGGGGAGCCGGAAATCGAAGTGGTGGAGAGGGTGATTCCCCGGTTCCGGGTAACAACGGTTTTCGATTATGCCCAGACAGACGGAGAACCGCTGCCTACGCTGGAAGTGAATGAACTGACTGCCCGTGTCAAGGATTATACCCTGCTGAAAGAGGCAATCGAACAGGTATCTCCTGTGCCAATTCGTTTTGGAGAGATCGAGGGCAACGCAAAAGGTTATTACAGCCACATGGACAAAGAAATCTGTGTTCGTGCCGATATGGGTGAGAGCCAGACCATCAAGACGATGATCCATGAGGTTGCTCATGCCATGCTGCATGACAGCGACCAGATGAAACAGCGCGGCGAGGAAAAAGACCAGCTTACCAAAGAAACAGAAGCGGAAAGCATTGCATTTACGGTTTGCTCGGCACTTGGCATTGATACTTCGGACTACTCGTTCCCGTATGTAGCAAGCTGGGCAAGCGGCAAGGAACTGAAAGAATTGAAAGATTCGATGGATCCGATTCGATTGACCGCTGCTGATTTTCTTGAAAAACTGGAAACGGCGGTGGCAGAAAGGAGTGTGGAGCGCATGACGGCGATGGAATATGCTGAAAAGCTGATTGCGGACAAGGAACGGGACAAAACCGTTTTTGACAACAGCCAGCGAAATCTCATTGTAAACTTTGCTTACAAGCTGGATGACCGGGCGGCAACGGAAGAACTTGCCAACAATCTGGCGGCTGCGGTTGCGGCTGAAAACACGGAAGAAATCAATCGCCTGATGTGGGAAGCAGAGGAGAAGATCGAAAGTCTGCCGGATGGCATGATCGGTCTTTCGGAAATGCACGAATATGGGTATCTGAAAGATGATGTTCTGCCGTTGACAAAGGAAGGCGCACGGGAGTGGCATCGGCTGGGTGAACGGATTTATCCGCTGTTTCAGGATGGCACGGCAGGAGACTTCGCCAGTCAGGAAGAGATCGAACAGCATGATGGCATTTTCGGAATCAAGGCTGACGCATGGAGTGCAATTTTGCTGGAAAAGAACGAAGAGTATCTGGAAGATGAGTATTCCCGCCCGGATGCCGCACTGACGGTGATAAGTCGGGAGCAGGCTCTGCGGCTGTTTGATGAGGGCAAGCAGATTTATCTTATCCGTATCAGCCCGTGGCCAGTTCTTGTCACAGGGCGTGAAGAAATCGAACGTGGAAGTGACTATTTCCAGATTGCTAAGGAAGATTTGGAAAAGGACAAGCAGAAAACAATGGAAAACGGCGAGAAAGCACCCGTTGAAAAGCTGGCAGTAGACCTTGACGATTTTGCCTTTGACTTCGATTTCTACCACTATAAGGACAGCGTAGAGGATCGGGAGCAGGCAGTTGAAGCACTGAAAGAACAGATTCAGGCTGGGGATGTTCAGCCGATCAGGGAATGGCTGCAAGCCGCAGTGGAGGAATCAGAGGGAGAGTCCGCAGAAAAGGCGGCAGAACTGATAACTCGTATGGATGCAGTAGTTAAGGAGCAGAAGCTGCTTTCCGGCAGCGAAAAGCAGTTTGGCATCTACCAGATCACTGCCCGTGACCCGGAACACGACTACCGCTTTATGAATCTGGATTTTGTAAAGCGGCACGGGATGGAAGTAAACTGTGCAGACTATGAACTGGTCTATACCGCACCACTTACGGAAAATGATACGCTGGAAGCTATTTACGAACGCTTCAATATCCAGCGCCCAGCGGATTTTACCGGGCATTCGCTTTCCGTCAGTGATGTTGTGGTGCTGAACGATGGCAAGTCGATCAAAGCCTGCTATGTGGACAGCATCGGCTTTGCAGAGCTGCCGGATTTTTTCAAGGAAAGAAAGATGGATTTGAAGAAAGAAACGATTCTGGATGAACAGTTGCAGGAAATTGAAATCTTTGATAAGCCCGGTCTTTTCAGCAACAGCAGACTGCGGGATGAGGATGTGCCGGATGGATTGTACCGCTATGACCTGCGCGGGTCAGACTATGATCCGGGGCAGCCGATTCTGGTGGAGAAAACAGTGATCGTAAACCATGCGGCATCTGTTCTGATGGCAGAAGAACTTGACCTTGGCGCAGGCGGTCGGCTGGAACTGGGCGAGGAAGGGCTGAACTTCACGGGTGGATTGCTGACTGTGCGGGAGTTTATGGAAGAACAAGAGCATAAAAAGGATGGCTTAATACACGGTGACTCCGACCAGATTGCAGTTGAGGGTCATGTTGGTACATGGTATGCGATTGATGAAACGGAGGTCGGTGGCGAGAAGTTCTTCCTGCTGGAGCATGAGGAATACGGGGATGAAGCTGCCTGCGTTGCGGTCAATGAGCAGGGAAAACTTGTGGCAGAAGATTTGTGGAATGGCTTTGATGAGGATTTCCAGGATGCCGTAAAGGAGTATTTTGCTGAAAAGAATCCGACTTCACAAAAAGAAGAACAGGTTGTGCCTGTGGAGGAGGAAAGCCGCACGGATGATTCGGATGTCCCGGTCTATTACGAATCTTTCGGCTATGCAGCAGAGAATGGCGAAGTGGATTTGTACCGCATTTCCAGACAGCTCAATGAAGAGTGCAGAAACGCCATTGAAGAAGCGATTGCAGACAACTTCGACGGAATGAACCTTGCAGATGATGCTACGAAGTCCGTCGTTGAACAGTTTGGCATGGAGCGCATGGGCTATATTCTGGCGTACACGCTGAATTATAACAACCATGACGGACGCTATTCACACAGTAATAAGGAATGGGCAGACACCACCTGCAAGGGAGAACGGGGCAGCAATATCCGCACCGACTGGATCGTGCGCAGTCACCCGGCTGTGCTGAACGGGTTTGTGGATATGTACCGTAAAGAACTTGCAGCTGAACAGCAGCGGGAGCCAGAAAAACCGTTTGTCCAGCAGTTCTATGTTGTGACAGATTTGCAGACCAATCCGATGAAAATTGAGAAGTTCGGGAATCTCGATGATGCAATGTCCTGCTATCAGCAGGTTCCGAATTTTCATCTGAAAGCCCTTGGCGTAGAGAAAACGCCTGACCCACTTCCGGGCAGTCTGGACATTGTGCAGTGTAAGAACGGTATTGACACGATCGTAGAGGACTACAAGAAAGTTCCGGGCTGGGATAATCCATACATCCAGAACCATGTGGTCGCACTGGTGGCAGAAGCGTTGAAAGTGCAGGATGTGGCGGTAGCCTATGAAATCAACGATGGCTATTTTTACATCCAGACCAGCGAGGATGGCTACGACTATACCTTATATAATAAGGACTTCACGGTAATGGACGGCGGTATCATCGAAGTGGATGGATATAGACCCGTGCAGGAAATGATGGAAGAAGTTCTGGCAGAACACGGACACAGCGTTTCTGAGTGTGGTGTGATTAGTACTGCGTATCTTCAGGAACAGTCATACCGCGCAGAAACACAGCGGGCAGAAGCAATGAAAGAAAAGCTGGCAGCAGAGAAGCCTGCGCCGGAAGCGAACATCAGCTTTTATGTGGCAGAGTGTGCAGAGTTTCCGGTGATGGGAGAGTTCCATGACAATCTGACATTGGAGCAGGCATTGGAAATCTACGATAAGATTCCGGCAGAGCGGATGAACGGAATCAAGAGCATTGGCTTTTCTCTTGAAGATGGAAGCATCTATTCTGGAATGTTTGACCTGATGGTAGGCGGAGAAGTGCAGGCAGAGGTTGTCAACCATATCCAGCATTACCGGGAAAGCCCGCTGGTGCAGAAAGCAATTTCGGATATGAAAACGCTTTTGGAAAAGCGGCAGGCAAGCAAGGAGTTGGAAGAACGCCCCAGCACCCGGCAGTCTGTTCGTGAAGCGTTGAAGAATCGCAAAAAGGCGCAGGAGCAGCAGCCTCATCATGAACAGGCAAAACCGAAGAAGGCAAAGAAGAAAGGAGAAATGGAACTGTGAGCAAGATGAAGTTTAATGCAGATGAGATGATGGTTATGGCAATGTTTGAGCAGCCGACACGGACGGAAACCATGAGATATATCGAGGAAGTTGTTCCGTTTGTGGAGGATGATGCCGAAGTCTTTCCTTTGGTAGCATCTACCATGAAAAAGATGCGCTCTATTTCAGACATGGAATTTTCAGAGCTTGACCTTAAACCGTATCTTCAGGATGTGGTGGCAAAATGAATATCAATCAGTATGCGGTCTATCAGCTAAAAGAAATTGCAGAACTTGCTGCGTATCGGTCACGTTCATATCAGTATTTGACGGAACATCATTTTCAGGTGATCGTACAAAATTATCAGCAGGCGTATTTTACCAAGTTGTTTACATCGGACACATCAGAGATGATTCGGAAACGGTTGGAAGAGCATCGACCGAAGAATTTCCGTGGCCGTCCATTTGGTGTCGGTGATGTGATTGTCATAAACCAACAGGGAGAAATCACGGCGTATTTTGTGGATAAGGACTCCCTTGTTGTGGTTGCTGGCTTTATCCGCAGTAGTAGTTCTGGCATTCTGGTTACACTTGACACGAAAAATCTTTTTATAGATGGATGTGCTGGAACGTGGATGGCAACCGAAGAATGCGTAGTAGAAAGCCAGCACTTTTTTCTGATGCAGCATGAAGTCTATAAGGAAAAAGCACCGAATGTGATTGTAGATGCTTCTGGAAAACTGGTTTCAACTGAAATCCGAAAAGGGTTGGATGAGGATGCCAGAAAAAAGATTCTGGATTATCTGCATAAACCGCTGGTGGAAAAGCCGATGAACCAGAAGCCGTCACTACACCAGATGGAACATTATCAGAAGTTCTATGAGAACGGGGAATATGTTCGGGCCGTAGAATCAACTACGGAACAGAACTACAATATGATTGATGGCTGTGCCAACAATCTCCCTAAGCCCCGCATAATCAACGGACGGGAATCCGTTCTTGATAAATTGCGAATCAGGCAGATGGCACGGGAAAAGCAAAAGAGTAGCCAAGAGCAGTCGGCTGATATGGAACGGAACAGGAAGTGATCTGTTGTTGCCCGGATGCAGAGGGTTCCCTGCAAACAGGCGTTGGAAGAAATATTTCAGGATCGCTTTGTGGAATTACAAAGTGGTTTCTTGAAATACAGGGACGCTTAAAGACTGAAAATAGTGCAAGAGCCACCATAGGCTTACCCAACAAAAGGGCAGCGTATGGTGGCTCTTTTTTGCTTAAAGGGTCTGTTCTGTGCGTTGAATGTGATCTCGAATGTGGTGCTGCCCCAAGATGCTGTCAACATTGGCACAGGTTGTTCGCAATTCTTTTTGATAATCTTTATAATAGGTATAGGTGTCGTATTGAGCCGCTTTCAAGGCAAGTAATCGTTCTTTTTCAAGCTTCAAATCTTTCATCTTCGGAAGTGAGCCGTCTGGATTTTGTGCTTTCAGAATCTGGGCGGCTTTTTCGTGCTTCTCAATTTCATCAGCGTGATCCTTGCGAAATTTTCCTTTGAAGCGAGCTTTCAAAAATTCATTGTAGGTGGATTTTGTGGAAAGATACTGACCCAGATAGTGGATTTGCTCATTCACAGATTTGATTTGTGTTTCGGTGTCCTTTGTCTTTTGCCGTGCATCGTGCATCTGTAATGTGATGCTATCGTAGGTTATCTGTAAATTTTCTCTGGTATCGAATCCGTTTTCCTGAATGTAAGCTACGGTCTTTGCCATCTGCTGAAGATTGGAAATTTTGACTTTTTGAGCATAAGCTCTGCTCTGTTGAGCCTTAATACAGTTCTGCAAGTCCACAACAAGACGCAGATCAGAGCGAATGAAGAGAATGGCAATCGGGTCTGCATGGTAATCGGGCATGGTCTGTCTTTGCTTTTCTTCTTGCTCAGCAGCAAGTGCATTGGCTTCAAAAAGATTGAGCAAATAATCTTTATCAAAATTTGTGCCTAAAGAGCGACCAGAAATGTACTTCTCTCGTTCTGGATGCAGATAGCTATATCTTCCCCGATTTTCTTTCACATGAATCTTATACTTTTCAAATAACTGGCTTTGAAAATCTTCAAACGAAATTGCGGAGGAAGAAATCTCTGAAACGGCATTCCGAACAAACTGCTTACGAGTCTGAAATGTTGTTTCCATTGGATTCATGCCATCAGCAATGATCTGTTCGTTTATATCTTCCAGCTCTTTCTGCCCTCGCTTTTGCAACCAGTATTCAGCTTCAGTGATTTTATGTTGAGCCGGAGAGAGAAGATCGACCTGATACAGATTTTCACGCTGGCATAGATTCATAAGTTCTTGCTGTAAGTATTTTAGATAATCTTTTGTCAGGTGATGTTTGTATCCTGCTTTGCAGTCAATGCTGCGTGTGGTGTATGACTGTGGCTCTATGTCCAGTTTCCGTAAGCTGTTGATTATGATATGAACATGGATGTTGCCACTGCCATTATGTCCATCCGTGTGAGTACAGACCAATGCTTGATGGCCGGGAAGATGATTCTTCACAAATTCAAGTCCCAGGGTTTGTGCTTTCTCGCCAGTAAGATGGTGTTCGTCTTTATCGCGCGGATCAAAACTGATGATATAGTGATGGGACTTGACTTCGTCGTATCGGTAGTTTTTTCGATACTGGTCATTGAGCATTTCGCACTCAAGATCAAAGGTGTCGGGATTGCAGTTTACTCCATTCATGTGAAATTCGCTGCGGAGCATCATGCTCCCGTTTTCATCAAGGAGCGGTTTTAAGTGTCGTTCATCATGCTGATATTTCAAATAGCAGACTGCCGCACTGTAATCAGCGTTTTTTATTGCGATGTGTTTTAACACGGCCATGATAGGTTCCCCCTAATTTGATTGCTTCCTGCCGAAGCTGCCATAATGCAGTGAGATGGCGGTTGATCTCGTCCTGCATTGACTTGGAATAGAAACCGCCAGAGTGGAAGTATTGGGCAATCTGATTCAGGTTGTTGCCGATGGCAGAATACTCAGCAATCAGTTTTTGAAGTTCGGGAAGTTCTGCAGTGATGTTGTAGTGGACTTCGATGCGTTCGTCCAGCGCACTCTTCCTGACATAAACGGCAACCGGATAGCCTGCCTGTTCAGCAGAAATGGAAATAGAAGCGTACTCGGCATCCGTAAAACGTACCATTACGTTATTTGTTCTTTTTATCTGCTCGCACTTTTTTCTTCTGCCCATAGATAGAAACTCCCTTCAAATTTATTTGCGAAGCAAATCCCGACAAGCCGTAGGCGGTCGGCTGCGACCACTTTAGTGGAAGCCAGATAGCCAAAATCAGAGATTTTGTGCGTACCGAGGGAATGGGGAAGCGGAATCCCCATCAAGATTGCCGGTAACGAAAAATCACGAAAGTGAATTTTGAGTTACTCCAGGCGAATCTTGCCCTACTTACGGTGAAGCCGTTGCCTTACGCATTTTTCGGGTTCTTCTATCTTTAGAATCGGGCAGAGCGTGTTTCGCAAGGTGTTTTTGAAAAAAGACTAAAAATTTTTTGAAATACCTTGCGAAATGGCCTTTCTCCAATTCTATAAGTGAAAGAGGCTGACACACCACCCCAAAAACAGAAAGGAATGAGTGAATGACCGAAACAACTGCACGAACCTACCACACCATGGAAAGCCTGCGCCAGATGGCACAGACCGATCTCCGTAATGTGAACCGCGAAGAACTGGTGGATATCAACGATGTGGAAATCAAGAAAGACCTGTCGCAGCGAGAACGGATGGTTGATTTTGTTTCACAAATCAAGAACCCCTACTGCTATCTTGACCGGGGAATGGTCGTGAAAATCAGTTTTTCCGGAGAGAACCGATTGGAGGACACGCTGAAAAAATGTGCAAGGACACATCGGAAATAAAAAAAGAAGAAAGCAGAAGAAAATTTGCACTTTAGCACATTAAAGCGTTGACATAAACCGTGAAATATGAGATAATGGCTTTGGGTCAAAACAGAATATGCTGATAAAGCCGATAATTTCTTGGTTTATTGTCTGAACGACAAATAGATTAGGAGGTTATCGGCTTTTTATGTTTTTTCAGGGAAATGAAAAATACAACTGTGCCACATATCTTCGATTGTCGCGTTCGGATGGCGACCAGCAGGAGAGCAACAGCATTAAAAATCAAAGAGCGTTGCTGAACGATTACATGGGTAAGCACCCGGAATTGCACAAGTTCGATGAGTATGTGGACGATGGTTACAGCGGCACAAATTTTGAACGCCCGGATTTTAAGCGGATGATGCAGGACATTGAGAAAAGGAACGTCAACTGCATCATCGTCAAGGATTTATCTCGCTTCGGCAGAAACTACATTGAAACGGGTCGTTATCTGGAAAGAATCTTTCCATTCATGGGTGTGCGCTTCATCGCCATCAACGATCATTATGACAGTGCAGAGGAAAACGATGATAAGGGTCGTATTCTGATTCCATTCAACAATCTTATCAATGACACCTACTGTCGGGATATTTCGCTGCGCGTTCGCAGTCACTTGGATGTGAAACGAAAAGAAGGTCAGTTCATTGGCAGTTTCGCAGGGTATGGGTATCGCAAAGACCCCAAAGACAAAAATCATCTGATTATAGATGAATACGCTGCGGGCATTGTGCAGGAAATATTCAAATCAAAATTGAACGGAATGAGTTCACAGCGCATTGCCAGCCACTTGAATGAACTTGGGGTCCTGCCGCCGAACGAGTATAAGAGAGCCAATGGATTCAACTATACCTGCGGTTTTCAGGCTGGGCTGAATCAGAAGTGGACAGTGGTTTCCGTCAATCGTATTTTGAAAAATGAATCCTATACGGGAACATTGATTCAGGGCAAACGCAGGAAAATCAATTATAAAGTAAAAAAGAGCCATGATGTTGGAAGTGAAAACTGGATTCGGGTAGAAGATGCGCATGATGCCATTATCAGCAAAGGCGAGTTCCAGCAAGTACAGCAGTTGTTGGAACTGGACACTCGTACCGCACCATCGCAGACAACAGTTTATCCATTATCAGGTTTTCTGCGCTGTGCAGACTGCGGGCAGAATATGATTCGCCGCACGGTGACGAAAAACGGAAAGAAGTATCAATACTATCACTGCTCTACCTATAAAAATGGCGGCGGCTGCACACCGCACATGATAAACAGTGAGAAATTAACGGAAAGCGTTCTGACTGCGATTCGGCATCAAGTGTCACTTCTTGTAGAAGCGGAAAAGGTACTCTCCAATGCAGAGTTGGCAAGCGGAGAACAGATTGGCATAAAGATTCTGGACAGCCAGATCACTGCACTGGAAGCTGAACTGGAACGGTACAGTAATTTGAAAATCCGTCTGTATCAGGACTTATGCGATGATGTCGTCAGCCGGGAAGAGTACGGAGAAATGAATACTCGCTTTGCGCAGAAGATAAAAGAGGCGCAGGATAAGATTCAGGAAATCCGCGAAAAGAAGCAGGAAGCGTTAAAGCACGATACGCTGCTTCCCGCTTGGCTGGAAGAATTTAAGCAGTACGAACATATCAAAACGCTCGAACGCAGGGTCGTGGTGGAACTGATTGACCACATAGATGTTCATAGCAAAACAGAGATTGAAATTCATTTCTGCTTCGAGGATGAACTGCACAGTATCACAGAAAAATTTATGGAATATCAAGCACATCATGGAAATGAGGTGGCAGAGGAATGAAATGGGTCAGTTATACAAGGTCGATTTCCAGCAGGATCGGAGAAGAAAATCCATCCAATACGGTTGCAGAACAGAATGAGCGCATTGCACGTTATCTAAAAAAGCGCGGGTGCAGCGTATCCGAAAAATACAGTGATCGCAAGAGAACAGCAGAAGCCACAGAGGGCTTTGACAAATTGGTACAGGATGGGATGGCTCGGAAATTTGATGCAGTTGTTGTGGATTCTATCTTCCGCTGTGGAAGAACCCTTCCGTTTGCCATTGAAGCACTGCAGAGGACGTTCTATCCGCTTGGCATCCAATTTGCAGTTGTGGAAGATGACTTTTGCAGTGCAGATAAAACTGCCGAAGAAGTTGCAAAGTATTTCAATGAAAAGACCATTGATAAGATTCGTTCGGAATTTATTACCAATCGCCAAAATCACTTTGAAGAAGGTACACTGACCCATCGACAGGCTAAATATGGTTATGCGCTGTCGGAAAATCGCAGAAACCTTGTTCTTAATCCTGAGAGCGCACAGGTTGTAAAGCTGATTTTTCAGATGTATCTGGAAGATATGAAAATCCCGGAAATCGCAAGAGCATTGGAGGCACAGGGCGTTCCATCTCCACAAATCCAGATGGCAAAGAAAAAAAGATCAAGAACAAAAATCAAGTGGCCGGATTCAACAATTCGCTTGATTTTGAAAAATCCACTCTATATCGGAAAGTGTACGCTGACACTGGCAAAGGCAAAGCGAGAATTGGAGGTTCCGGCGATTGTTTCAAAGACGGAATTTCAGAAAGCCCAGAAAAAGTTGGAATCTACGAGGTTGCCTTCGAGAAAAAAGGCCCGAAAAAAACCAAATCTGCTCTTCAAAAAAATCTATGACAAAGAAAGTGGAAAAGGTCTGCTGTGCAGAACATCAGAAGATGAAAGCCAGCAAATCTATTCGTTTGACAAGGGGTATAGATGCTTCTCTGGAAAAGCCCCTTTCATCGAAAGCAAGAAAATCTTTCGAGAGATTCTTTCAGCTTTGGAAAAAGAAAAAATGCAAGCTGCGCATATTGATAGAGTGCTGGACTTGAATCTTGAGAAAGTCAAGCAGTGCATGGATGCTGGACTGTTGCAGTACAGAAAAAGAGCAAATGAGATCGTTGCGCACTTGATGGCCAAGGACGATGAACGAACAGCAGTTTATCGGGAATACGAGCAGGGATCAATTTCACTAGAACAGGTAGAGGAGTATGAACATCAGTATCAGGTGGCGGTCCAGAAGCAGGAAGCGGCTTTTAAAAAAGTAATGCTGGCTGTTAATGACATAGAAAAAGCATTTAGCCATGGGAATCCCTGGTTGATGAAGTTCCGAGCGATTTCAATTCCTGAAACGTTGGAGCGCACGCATCTTAAAGAATGGCTTGACCATGTATGGATCGTAGATTTTGAACAGGTAGAAGTGATCCTACAAGAAAGCGAGTGGAAGAGATTCTTCCCGGAAGAATGGCTGAACAACGGAGAGGAAGATTGTAATGGCAAGAAAGAGTAGAAAGAATATGATGCCGCAGGCTGCTGTGCAGGAGGCCGTACAGCAAAACGAAAAAGAACTTCTGCGCACGGCAGCGTATGCGCGGTTGTCGGTTGAGAACGGCGGGCATGAAACAGAAGATTCCCTGCACACACAGATTTTGCAAATTCATAATTATATCAGGGAAAACCCGGAACTGACGCTGACCGATACCTATGCAGACAACGGTTTTACGGGAACACGTTTTGACCGACCAGAATTTGAGCGTATGATGCAGGATGTACGGACAGGCAAAATTCAGTGCATCGTAGTGAAGGACTTATCTCGATTTGGTCGTGACTATATCGAAACGGGAAGCTATCTGGAAACTATTTTCCCGATGCTCCATGTTCGTTTTATCGCCATCAACGATGATTTTGACAACATCCGGCAGTCGGATGTGGATAGTCTTGCGGTTCCCATCAAGAACATGGTAAACAGCTTGTACGCGAAGGACATTTCAAAGAAAATCAGCCTTAGTTACCAGATGCGCCGCGAGAAGGGAATCCCTACATCGTGGTGTACACCGTATGGCTATCGGTTGAACCAACAGGGAAATAAGCTTGAAGCGACTGAGGATGCGAAGTGGGTCAAACTGATCTATCAATGGTATCTTGCAGGAGTGAGTACAAACGAAATTGCCCGCAGGTTGGAATTTTTAGAAGTAGCAAGGCCGAACGAACGGCTGAATCGTAAATTACATGAGGGAGATGACCCTACCTATAATAAATGGCACCCCAGTACGGTTCTTCGTATTTTAAACAGCAGTGCCTATATTGGAGAACTGGTATCGGGAAAAACGCAAACTGCATCATACAAAGGGATTGGCCTCCATCCTGTGGAAAAGAAGGAATGGCATATTGTTGAAAACGCTCATGAAGCAATCATTCTGAAATCGGATTTTGAAAAAGTGCAGGCACGGCGGGAGCAGAATAAGGAAAGACGGGAAAGGGCGATGGCTCGTTCCAAGGCAACCAGAGAAAAGTGTTATAACCATCTCTCAGGAATGGTTTACTGTGGCTGCTGCAGACGCAACATGACGTTTGAACGGCGTGTGCATGGTACGGTGAAAGAAACGCACTATGGAGTGTTCATTTGCAAAAGAAAGAAGAACACGACTCCCTGTGCCTATCATGCGGTGCCGGAGAAAATGCTGATGATGGTGGCGATGGATCAGATTCATCATCTGGTGTCTACCATGTGTGAAGAAGAAAAGCTGGTAAAAGACATGATGCGCGGCAGCAATCTGGATTCAGCCCGTTCCATCAAGATGAAAGAAAACTCTATCCTGTTTCGGATTCAGGAAGCTGAAGAACGGCGGTTGCGCTTATATGAGGACTATAAAGCTGAAATTCTGGACGAAGATGAATATAGTCAGCTAAAGGAACACTACATAGCAGAAAAGCAGCGGTTGGAACATGAACTGCAAAAGCAGCGTCAGCGCGCATTGGAGCTGGAAAAGAGAATCAAAATCTGCGATGCGCAGATGGAGCGGATGCGCGGGATTCTGAATCAAAATGAATTTGATGAAGAACTGGTGCATGAACTTATCAAGAGAATCTATGTAGGAATGGACAATTCTGTGGAGGTCGAATTTAAGTGCAGCGACCCATATCAGGAAGTGCTTGCAATCATGTCGGAGGTTCAGAATGAATGATAAAATTGCAATCTATCTCCGCTTATCATTGGCAGACGGAGATTTGAAAAAGGGCAGCAAGGATGAAAGTAACAGCATTGAGAACCAACGGATGTTGCTCCACGATTACATTGGGAAGCAGGAAGATTTGTTTGGTGAGATTGTAGAATATGTAGATGATGGCTATACTGGAACAAATTTTAATCGTCCGGCTTTTCAGAAAATGATCGTGGATTTGAAGCAGGGCGATATAAAAGTCATCATGGTAAAGGATTTATCACGCCTTGGTCGTGACTATATCGGTGTTGGCGATTACATTGAACAGATTTTTCCGTTGATGGGAGTTCGGTTTATTGCTGTGAATAATTCTTTTGACAGCATGAAACTGAACAACGGAACGCCGGGAATCGAAGTGGCGGTCAGCAATCTGGTGAATAATATGTATAGCCGGGATATTGCGAAAAAGATTCGGGCTGCTCTGGAAACGAACTGGAAGAACGGGAAAGCCACCTGCACGAATGTTCCTTTTGGATATGTGTGGAACAAGAAAGGTGGGCAGCGGTGGGAGATTGACCCGGAGGCAGCACCCTGCGTGAAAAAAGTATTTGAATTAGCATTGTCCGGCCGCAATACAACGCAGATCGCCTACGGCATGAACGAATTAAATCTTCCTACGCCGGGATTGTATGCGAAACGAAAGAATCTGCTGATGGGCAGCAATCCTATTATTGCCCCGGATAGTGAAATGTTATGGAACGCAGCGATCGTGTGGAGAATCCTTAGACGGTATGAATACACTGGTGCGCTGGTTATGGGGAGAAGAAAGAAAATTGATGTGAATACTACCTCTGTTCGGACGCTCCCGGAGGATAAGTGGATCATCGCAGAAAACGCTCATGCGGCCATCGTGACAAAAGATGAATACTATCAGGCACAGAAAGCAATCCGTAACGTGACTCCAATTCAGTATAAGGTGGGTGATGATTTTGCGTTAAAAGGAAAAATCTGCTGCGGAAACTGTAATCGGCAGCTTCGCCACGAAAGGCAATATGGGGAAATGGTTTTCTATTGCGGCTATAAACGGTCAGCCGGAAAGTTCTCTAAATGCTACGGCGGCTATTACAGAGAATATTCGGTGAATGCAAAAGTGGCTCGTGCGATAAAAACAGTATTCTATGCGCTGGATGTGGTAAATCAGGGAATGCAGGAAAAGCAGTCTATCACGGTGCGCTGCATGGACATTGAGGACTTGGAAAAGCAAGCGGAAGCCATTCGGGTAGAGCAAATCAAACTATATGAATCGTATGCGGACGGTGTGCTGCTGCGAGATGCGTACATAGAAAAGAAAAAGGCTCTTTCGGAAAAACTGGCTGCATTGCAGGATAGCATACGGACAGAAAAGGAAGAACAGGAGTGTGCCGATGAACTGGATGAAGAAATCCGCGCTCTGACAAAACAGGCCAGTGAGAAAACATACATCGGCGGGCTGACAAAAGAATGTGTGGATGCTTTTGTGAGCATGGTTTATCTGTATGACGACCAAACGATGAAAATAGAGTTCAACTGTGAGGATGTGATTCGGAGAGCGTTGGAAAAGTATGGCGCATAATTGGATGGAAGAAGTGGCATAAGAAAAAGAATACCCGTCTGGGTGAGAGGATTCAGAAAATCTTCTCGACCAGGCGGGTATTTCATTCCGCAGGAATGTGTCTATTAGAGGCTGAGGGTTTCTACCCATGCGGACAAGTCGGCTTTGCTGGAATAGGAATTGAACACCTTGCCATGCAGCAATTTTGCACCGGGGCAGCTAGGAGCAAGCTTTTCATTGGTCTTGCCCATGTCGCTGCCGCCAGATGTGGCAAAGGGGATGATTGTTTTACCCTTCAAATCATAGCTTTCCAGAAATGTATTGATGATCGTCGGAGCAATATACCACCAGATAGGGAATCCGACAAAGATAGTGTCGTATTCGTCCATGTTATCGCGCTTGGTGGCGATGGCAGGGCGAGAGGTAGAATCGCTCATTTCGATGGTGCTGCGGGATTTCTTGTCCATCCAGTTCAGATCGGCCTTGGTGTACGGAACCTCCGGCTGAATCTCAAAAATGTCTGCACCGATAGCATCGGCCAGATTTTCAGCAACCTTTGCGGTAACGCCGCTGGCGGAGAAGTAAGCAACAAGTCGCTTGCTCATGACAAATGCACTTCCTTTGATTGATTTTCATAGTTTAAGTATAGCACGTTGAATAGGGTGCATCAAGTAAGGATGAACGGATGAATGTGCTAATATTACAAATGAAATAAGCACAAAAGAAAATTTGCGTTGACTTTCATGCTTATTTGGAATACAATATAAGCACGAAGGTGAGGTGACGCTTATAATGAATATGAACAATTTGGCTCAGACACATGAGATTTTAACGCCGCAGCTTGCAACAAAAGTAGGTTTAACGAAATTTGAATTTTATAAATATGTAAAGGCCAATGAATACGAACAAGTCGGACATGGCGTATACGCAGCAAAAGATACTTGGATTGACGAATTAGAAATGCTGCACCACCGCTGCCCGATGGGAGTGTTTTCTCATGATGAGGCGTTCTATTATTATGGGCTGACAGATCGCGAACCGCTTGTTCATACACTCACGATTTATAGTGGATATAATGCTCACCGCTTAAAAGAGGATGGCTATAAGGTTTATACAGTAAAAAAAGAACTCCTTGATGTTGGCAAGCGCACGGTAAAAAGCAATCAAGGAAATGAAATTCCTATGTACGATTTGGAACGGACAATTTGCGACTTGGTGCGGAGTAGAAGTTCTATAGAAATACAGGATTTCAATGCAGTATTAAAAGCGTATGTCGGGAGAAAAGATAAGGACCTTAATAAACTGATGAAGTATGCAAAGCTATTTCGAGTGGATAAGATCATCCGAAAGTATATGGAGGTACTACTGTAAATGGGATTTACACCTGAACAGATAAAAGGGCGTATCAAGAGCGTTGCAAAACAGAACAATGCAGACGCAAGGACACTCATGCGAATCTATATGATGGAGCGTTTTCTGGAAAGACTGGCACAATCAGAATATCGGGATAACTTCATTATCAAAGGCGGAATACTGGTTACGGCAATGATTGGTGTTGCGCACCGTTCCACGATGGACATTGACACTAGCATGAAGAATCTAAATCTGTCTGTGGAGGATGCTCTGCGAGTTGTCAATCAGGTCAAAGATATTGACCTTGACGATGGTGTTTCTTTTGAGGTTAAAGACGTTTCCAATATCATGGATGAAATGGAGTATCCGGGAATCCGCGTTACCATGAACGCCAATGTGGGAAGATTGATTACGCCCTTGAAAATTGATATTTCCACGGGCGACGTGATTACCCCACGAGCAATCGAGTTCAATTATGACCTCTTGTTGGAAGATCGTTCTATCAGTCTATGGTCGTATAATTTGGAAACTATATTAGCCGAGAAGTTGCAGACGGTTTTGGCGAGGGGCATCTTAAACACCCGAATGAGGGATTTTTACGATATACGGATGCTGCTCGATACATACGAAGATAAAGTCAATAAGGCTGTGTTGAAAGATGCTTTTGCAGCAACTTGTAACAAGAGAGGAACGGATCATCTGCAGGAGCAGGCCGAGGAGATTATCAAAATTATTGAAGCAGATGAACAGCTTCAAGTGCTGTGGAGAGCATATCAGAAGAAATACTCGTATGCAGCAGAAATTGATTATGCCAGTGTGATAAGCGGCGTAAGAAAATTGATGGATTGGATTCGATAAGCAACCATTGAAAATAGAATAGCGAGTAAAGCCCTACAAGGCTCAGGTCGGTTCACAGAACTGACTGAAAGCCTTGTAGGGCTTATTTTTTTGCGATTTTTTCTAAAAAGTTTTCGCCCCTATCTTGACATCAGGGGGACTTGCAGCGGTAAGCTCTTCCTTTTTCGCAGCACTTTGTAGTGCATCTGCTGTTACTGAACCTAGGTAGCGAGATAAAAACCGCTCTCACAGCTCCACCCATCTCTTGAAAGGTGCAGTAATTACGCTATTTTTTCAGCATTTTCACTATGTGCATCTCACTACCTGCGTTCGGTTAGAGGAGATTATTTATTATCAATACTCTCATCTATTATTTTCTCCTGTACAGTTTCATCGTTTCCTTTACAACTTTATCCCAGTTGTATTTCTCGCAGATAAAGTCAGCTGCCTGATTCTTCATTCTTATAACCATTTCTGGATGGTCACAGGCATCTTGCAATTTTTCTCGCAAGTCCTCTACATCTGACTTTTTGAAAATCAATGCCTTATCTTCCACAACCTCTGCACATTCTGGAATATCGGATACCAGACAGCAATTGCCGTAGCTCATCGCCTCCAGCAGACTTAATGGCATTCCTTCCAGATCGGACGGCAGCGTGTAGATATAAGCGTTGCTGTACAGTTCATCCAGCATTGCTCCCTGCACAAACCCAGTAAAGAGAATCCGATCGTCACCCTTCGCCAGTTCTTTCAATAAACCGAATGGAGGCCTGTCATCAGCACGCAATGCGGGAATTGATATAGCATCTGGCCAATACATCGGATTTGTAGATAGCGATGACTCTATTGAGCCATTCCTCGCATATCCAGTACATATTGGAGTGCTTAAAAGAAAACAGCACTCAGATTCGGAACATCAAGCAATACCTGCTGGCAACACTCTATAACGCACCTGTGACCGTGGACAGCTATTATTCCGCACAGGTTCGGCATGAATTTGGGTGGGGCAGCAGAGTAGATAAGAACTAGGAGGACAACCCCATGAACATCGTATTCATGAGTATGGACACGCTGCCCTCTACGCTGTGGGCGCGTGATCTGTATGACCAGATGCACATTCGCAGCGATTTCCGCAAGTGGTTCCCGCGTATGTGCCAGTATGGTTTCATCGAGGGCCGCGACTACGAGTATATGCCCCGTGTCCGGCTTCAGGATGAGGGTGGGCGCACGGTGCAGCGGTATGTGAAAGACTACCGCATCACGCAGGACATGGCAAAGAAGCTCTGCAAACTGCATCACACGGCAGTCGGTGCGGCGTACCGTCCGCAGCCGTTTGATTGGGATGTGCTGCTTGGCCTGCTGCATAAGAAGCCGCCGCGTCGAAGCAGCTATGAAGCACAGTTGAGTGATTCCGATTCGCTGGTTACGACTACGCAGATCGCCAAAGAGTACGGCTGCGGAGCCAAGGTGTTCAATCGGCTGCTGCATCTGCACGGTATTCAGTACCGTGCCAACGGTCAGTGGGTGCTGTACTCGGAACACCACGGTAAGGGCTATACGTCCAGCCTGACATTCCGGCTCCAGCGCAGCGATGGTTCCGAGGTGGAAAAGCTGCATTCGTGTTCTTGGGAGCCCGACCTATATTTGTGTTTTGCAGAGGAAAGATCGGAAGTCTATTGCGATTACTCCGTGCACCGCTGAACATCCCATGTCCTTTAAGGTTCCAGACAGGCTGTTGACCGATGGGCAGTGCCGAATGATGATTAACGGAATACAGTTCATTCAGGCGTTGCTGGAGGCAAATGAACTAGCTGTAGGAAAGGATCATCAGTTTAAGGGGAGATATGAGGCTGAGAAAAACGCAGTTATCATTTCACTTGAAAAAGATGAACGGGAATGGTAGTCAAGGCGGGAAGAATCTTGAATATAGGTATTGCTCTATTGAAATATTATGCTGAATTATGCCGACTTAGATTTAAACCAGAGTGGGCAATATGGACAAATCTATGCAGAAAAGTTTACATCTGTCAGCTTGATATGCAAAGTGTTTTATGGTAAGATGAAAGCACAATAGGGGTAGTATACGCTCCCGTTGAACCTGCTGTAAGGAAGTGAATGCCGATGGAAAATCAGCTTGCTCATGCGATAACGCAGACGGAATATGATTCGAGTTATGATAAGGCTGCCAAGAAGCTGCTTGCCAACAAACAGATTCTGGCACAGATTATGAAGAACTGTGTGAATGAGTACAGTGCCTGTTCCGTAGACGAAATTGCAGAGAAGTATATCGAAGGAACGCCGGAAGTGGGCACGGTTGGCGTTCATGTTGATGATACAAACAGACCCCAAAAAACTTCTGACGTAATTGTCGGAAGCAATAATGAGGATTCTACGCTGACGGAAGGAACCATCAATTATGATGTCCGGTTCGATGCAATCGCACCAACATCAGAGGTTTCTACTGCATCGAAAGATGTGATACGTCTTATTATTAATGTGGAAGCGCAGACTGCTTTTAATCCGGGATACCCGTTGACAAAGCGAGCAATCTATTATTGCAGCAGGATGATCTCCGCACAGCATGGTCCGATATTCACAAACTCGGAGTATGGGAAAATCCGAAAAGTGTACTCTATCTGGGTTTGTACACACCCAACCAAGGAGTTCCAAAACACTCTGATTCGTTATTCTATCCGACCAGAGCAGTTGATTGGAAACGCTGTTGAAAAATCGGAAAACTACGATTTGATGAGTGTTGTAACGATTTGTCTTGGAGATCCTGGTACGGAAAACTATACAGGTATTGTGAAATTTATGGATGTGTTGCTCTCTTCTTCCAGAGCAGCTACTGAGAAAAAGAAAATTCTTGAAGAAGAATTTGGCGTTGCAATGAACGAAGAGCTGGAAAGGGAGGTGCTTGTTATGTGCAACCTTAGTCAGGGCGTAAAGGCCGAAGGCATCAACATTGGTGAGATGC
>OLQD01000780.1_pt1 | contig 28994 bp, 25 predicted proteins | sample 1672841 | NCBI WGS metagenome assembly OLQD01 (sample SAMEA3136729, study PRJEB25190) | human gut metagenome | biome: human gut; feature: human-associated habitat; material: faeces | place: Austria | collected 2013 | reverse complement strand
GTAGGGGCGAGCATTGCTCGCCCGTGCCCGTTTGCCTTGCAAGAAAACCATCCCGGAAAATGCGTTGCTGCGGTAAGTTGGCGGGCGACCAATGGTCGCCCCTACACACGTAATAAGGCCGGGACGCATTTTTGACGGTCTGAGGAATGTATCCCGCAGCTATCATCTTCTTCCCGGGACTAGGCAAACCGTAGGAGAGTGACTCTATATCAGCCTCCGTTCTCCCCCATACCGCACAAAAAATCCCGTCGGATGCCCTTTTCCGGCGGGATTTTTTCAGCATAATACGCTGTCCGGGAAATTCAGGCAGGTGTACAGGTACCGCAGTGCTTCGTCCATCGTGTCAAACTCGTCGCCGTCTGCCTCGCTGGGGCTGGCGGCGATGGTCGACTTGTCAAACGGGATGCCGTTCTCCCTGCGCCATTCGTCCACCTGCAGCGCTATGTCATTGGCATAGCCCGGGCGGTCCTGCCTGCTGCCGTCGGCGTCAATGTAAACGCAGGCGCCGTACTTTTTCCGGTCCGGCAGGCGCACCAGCTCGGCCAGCGTGTAGTAGTCGCGGTCAAAGTAAAAGAGCATCTGCCCGCGGTAGGCGGCGATCTCCGCCGCGCTTTCCTCGCGGTTCGTGATCTGGGGCACGGTGTCCACCAGCCGGTGCAGCTCGTCCAGCAGTGCGTCGCCGTCCTCAGGGTAGGCATCCGTGCCCTTGGCAGCAGCGATTTCCCCAAAGCAGTAGGCCTGCCAGTGGGGCGGGCACTTGCCCAGCTTGGCACGCTCAATGTAGTAGAGCAGGTCAGCGCGGTAAGAGGCAGCGAGTGCGTTCAGACTTTGTTTTTTCATAGCTTGTAGGCCTTTCATTTTGTATCATTTATGGTGTCCGTTTCTCGGAACACCCTCATCTTACCATAACCGTTTGTCGAATCCTGCCGCATTATAAGACCGAACGCCGTTTTATTTTAGGGACAGCTGTTTTCCGCTGTCGAAAAAACAGCAGGCACGCAAAAATCGCGTACCTGCTGTCTTTTTTGTTATTATTTTACGGGCTGCCCCTGTGCGCACAGCACTGCGTCCAGCGCCGTCAGCTTATCCGGCACACCGCCCAGCTCCATACCGGGGAAATCCGTCTCCACGCCCGCGGACGCCAGCTCATCGGCACAGGCCGCGGGGTCGGCACAAATCGCCTGTGCTTCGGCCAGGATGCCCGGCCAGTTCAGCGCCAGCCGCTCCTGCGCGTCGCCGCTCAGCCCGGCCCGCCAGGTATCCGCTGTACCATCCTCAAACTCCGACGCGCTCAGGTACTCCACCAGCACCGCCGCGGCCCGGGCCGTTTTCAGGCTGCAGCCTGCCGTGTCCGCGCCGAAATCCACCAGCCCATCCAGCACGGCAAGCTGCTCGGTCCGGCTGCCTGCGTGCCCGGTGCCCGCTTCGGACGATACCGCCTGCACCGCGGACGCCGCCTCCGGCACCGCCGGGGCCGCGCACCCGGCCAGCAGGGCGGCCCCCGCCAAGAGAATCGCTAACCTACGCATACCAAACGCCCCCAATCCTGCCTTATACTATTCACAGCAGGTGTGGCGTGTTTCCTGCTTGCAGCAGTCGCCGCAGCTCTGGCGGCGGATATAGTTTTGAATGTCATCAAAAATCGGCATCAGCGCCTCGCCGTTTTCGGTCAGGCGGTACTCGACCCGGGGCGGGACCTCGTTGTAGTCGATGCGCTGCACCAGCCCGTCCGCGGCCAGCTCCTTCAACTGGTTCGACAGCATCTTGTGGGTCACGCCGTCCAGCAGCTTGCGCAGCTCACCGTAGCGCAGCGTACCGTGCGCGCCCACCATGAATAAAATGCGCATCTTCCACTTGCCGCTGATCTGGTCCATGACCTGCTCCATCCTGTCACAGCCCACATCCGCATAGCGGCAGTTACAGTGTTCGTTCGGGTGCATTGCTCACACTCTCCTTTTGGGTAGCGGTTTCTAAAAAGTGCGTACTTGTCAAAAGTGCCTATTTGAATATACTAAGTATAGGGTATTTTCCCCGCGTTTGCAACTTGTTTCTTGGGAATGTTTGCGGTAATATAGTTGTGTATGATTATAAGGTAGGGCAGCCTGACCTCACCCCGCCCTACAATATTCACCGCCAAATGTGCGGAAAATCACCCAAGAGGAGAAAACAACCTATGTACGATGATTTAGTAGAGTTTCTGCAGGAGTCCGTCACCCCGTTCCACGCCGCTGCCACCGCCGAAAGCTGGCTGTGCGCCGCCGGTTTCACCCGGCTGGAGGAGGCCGACTACTGGAACCTTGAGCCGGGCAAGGGCTACTACACGACCCGCAACGGCTCGTCCGTTGTGGCGTGGCGCGTGCCGCAGCACGCCATCGGCGGCTGGCGCATCGTGGCCAGCCACAGCGACTCCCCGTCGTGGAAAATCAAGGCCGACACCGTTGAAAACGACGGCTGCCGCCGCCTGAGCGTCGAGGGCTACGGCGGGATGATCATGTCCACCTGGCTGGACCGCCCGCTGACCGTCGGCGGGCGCGCCCTCGTCAAGACCGAGGACGGCATCGAGAGCCGCCTTGTGTACCTTGACCGCGACCTGCTCGTCATCCCGTCGCTGGCCATCCACTTTCAGCGGGACATCAACAAGGGCCACACCTTCAACCCGCAGGTCGATATGCAGCCGCTGTGGGGCCCCGCGGGCAGCCGCACCCTGACCGACCTCGTCGCCGAGTCCCTCGGCGTGGAGTCCGCTGACATTCTGGACAGCGATCTGCAGCTCGTCACCCGCCAGGCCCCGACCCAGATCGGCCCCGACGGTGAATTTTTCATGGCCCCGCGCATTGACGATCTGGAATGCGCCGCCACGACGCTGCTGGGCTTTCTGGATGCGTCCGGGGAGACCGACAGCGCCTGCGCCCCGGTCTGGGCGATGTTCGACAACGAGGAGGTCGGTTCCTCGAGCCGGATGGGTGCCGCGAGCAGCTACCTGCGCGATGTGCTGGACCGCATCCTTGAAGCCGTGCCCCACAGCGCACAGGCCAGCCATCGCGCCATGGCCAACAGCTTTATGCTGAGCGCCGACAACGCCCACGCGACCCACCCGAACTTCCCGCAGAAGTCCGACCCCTGCGCGCCCGTGCGGCTGGGCGGCGGCGTGGTGCTCAAGTACAACGCCAGCCAGAAGTACACGACGAACGCCGTCAGCGGCGCGATCTTCCGCGCCATCTGCCGGAAGGCCGACGTGCCGGTGCAGGTGTTCACGAACCGCGCCGACGAGGCCGGCGGCAGCACGCTGGGCAATTTGCAGAGCCACACGCTGCCCATCCCGATGGCAGACATCGGCTGCGCCCAGTTCGCGATGCACAGTGCCGTCGAGACGGCCAGCGTCGCCGACGCCGAGGCCATGACAAAGGCCGTGGCCGCCTTCTACCGTGTCCATCTGCGTGCCCTTGGCGACGGCACCTACACGCTGGAATGAGCACGGGACGCTACGCGCCCAGCCCCAGCGGGCGGATGCACCTGGGCAACCTGATGTGCTGCCTGCTGGCCTGGCTGAGCGCCAAAAGCAAGGGCGGGCAGGTGCTGCTGCGCATTGAGGATCTGGACACCCAGCGCTGCCCCCGCAGCTATGCGGACGCCATTGTGGACGATTTGGCGTGGCTCGGCCTTGCCGCCGACGGCCCGACGCCGCCGGTCTACCAGAGTGACCGCGACGAAATTTATCAGCGGTACTTCGACGAATTGTCCCGTCGTGGGCTGGTCTACCCCTGCTTTTGCAGCCGCAGTCAGCTGCACGCGGCCAGCGCGCCCCACCGCAGCGACGGGCAGGTCATCTACGCCGGGACCTGCCGCGGCCTGACGCCCGCCGAAATTGCCGAGCGCTCCAAGACCCGCGCCCCCGCCTGGCGCGTGCAGGTGCCCGACGAGGTCATCGCCTTTGAGGACGGCCACATGGGGCACTATGAAGAAAACCTCGCCCGCGACTGCGGGGATTTTTTCCTGCGGCGGGCCGACGGTGTGTTTGCCTACCAGCTGGCCGTCGTTGTGGACGACGCGCTGATGGGCGTCGATGAGGTCGTGCGCGGCAGCGACCTCTTGTCCAGCACACCGCGCCAGCTCTGGCTTTACCGGGAGCTGGGCCTGACTCCTCCGAAATTCTACCATCTGCCGCTGCTTTTGGCCTCCGATGGCCGCCGCCTCTCAAAACGCGACGGCGACCAGAGTCTCGAGAACCTGCGGGAGAAATACACCCCCGAGGAGATCATCGGCAAGCTGGCCTTTGCCTGCGGCCTGCAAGCCTCCCCCGCCCCTACAACGCCCCAGGCCCTGGCCCGCACCTTCGATTGGTCCCAGGTCCCAAAAAGCGACATCGTTCTGCCGGAAAATCTGTTTTAATAAGATAAAAGGCTTCCCCCTCGGGGGAAGCTGTCACCGAAGGTGACTGATGAGGGCAGACCCCGCCAACGCCACCCGCTCACGGGCAGTATCCGTCAGCTCTCCCCTCATCCGGCGCTCCGCGCCACCTTCCCCCTCGGGGGAAGGCTTTCTCTGCACTACCAAAAAAGGAGTATCCCCATGCAACGCTACGAAATCACCGGCATGAGCTGCGCGGCCTGCGCAAGCCATGTGGAAAAAGCCGTTGCGGCGGTGCCGGGTGTGGCATCCGTCGCCGTAAGCCTGCTGACCAACTCGATGCAGGTAGACTACGCCCCCGACGTCGACCCCGATGCCACCGCACGGCGCATCCTCCGCGCCGTGGACGCCGCCGGGTATGGCGCGTCCCTCGCCTCCGCCGAGAGCGAAAGCGCCGAGCTCGAGGACACCGAGACTCCCAAGCTCAAAAAGCGCCTGATTGCCAGCCTCTGCTTCCTTGTCCCGCTTATGTACGTCTCGATGGGCCACATGATCGGCCTGCCGCTGGGCAGTGTGTTCCACGGCGGCGGCTGGCACGCCATCCTGTACGCGGGCACCCAGCTGGTGCTGACTCTGCCCGTCTGCTGGATCAACCGCGCGTTCTTCATCTCGGGCTGGAAGGGCATCAAGACCCGCGCGCCCGGCATGGATACCCTCGTCGCCCTCGGCGCTGGCGCGTCGCTGGCCTACGGCGTGTTCGCCATCGTCATGATCTGCATCGGCCTGTCCACCGGCAACGACGACCTGGTCATGCAGTACCGCCACGACCTCTATTTTGAGTCAGCGGCCATGATTTTAACGCTCATCACCGTCGGCAAAACGCTGGAAGCCTACAGCAAGGGCAAGACCACCGACGCACTGAAAAGCCTGATGAAGCTGGCCCCCCAGACCGCCTGCGTCCTGCGCGGCGGCGAGCAGGTCACAGTCCCGGTCAGTGAGGTCAACGTCGGCGACCTCTTTTTAGTCCGCCCCGGTGAGAGCATCCCCGTGGACGGCACCGTCACCGAGGGCATTTCCACTGTCAACGAAGCCGCCCTGACCGGCGAGAGTATGCCGGTGGACAAGTTCCCCGGCTCCCCCGTCAGCGCCGCGACCATCAACCAGAACGGTGCGCTGACCTGCCGTGCCGAGCGCGTCGGCCAGGACACGACGCTGTCCCAGGTCATCCGCCTGGTGCGTGACGCCGCCGCGACGAAGGCCCCGCTGGCCAAGACCGCGGACAGAGTCTCCGGCATCTTCGTGCCCACCGTCATCTGTATCGCCGCGGCTACGTTTGTCATCTGGCTGCTGCTGGGCCAGACCTTTACATTTGCGTTGGCCCGCGGCATCAGCGTGCTGGTCATCAGCTGCCCCTGCGCCCTGGGCCTGGCGACGCCCGTCGCCATCATGGTCGGCAGCGGCGTGGGTGCCAAAAACGGCATCCTGTTCAAGACCGCCGCCAGCCTCGAAACCACCGGCTACACCGACGCCGTGCTGCTGGATAAGACCGGCACCGTCACCACCGGTGAGCCCAACGTTGTAAAAATCTTCGGCACCCGCAACGTGCCCGAGAAATTCCTGCTCAGCATGGCCGCCGGTCTGGAGCTGCGCAGTGAGCACCCGCTGGCCCGCGCCATCCTGCAGCGCGCCGAGAAGGACCATCTGTCCTACGCCACTGTGACCGACTTTGAGGCCGTACCCGGCAAGGGTCTGCGCGGCAAGGTCGCGGGCAAGGTCATTGCGGGCGGCAATGCCGATTTCATCCGCGAGACCTGCGCCCTGCCCGACGACCTGCAGCAGGCGGGCGACGAGATGAGCACCGACGGCATCACGCCGCTCTACTTCTCGCTGGCCGGTAAGGCCGCAGGCGTCATCGGCGTGTCCGACGTCGTGAAGGAGTCCTCCGCCGCCGCCATCGCCCAGATGCAAACGCTCGGCCTGCAGGTCGTGATGCTGACCGGCGACAACGCCGCCACGGCCCGCCACATCGGCGCGGCTGTCGGCCTCGACGCCGACCATGTCATTGCGGGCGTCCTGCCCGCGGGCAAGGAAGCCGAGGTCCGCGCGCTGCAAAAGCAGGGCCGCGTCGCCATGGTCGGTGACGGCATCAACGACGCCCCCGCCCTGACCCGCGCCGAGACCGGCATTGCCATCGGTGCCGGTGCGGACGTCGCGCTGGACGCCGCCGACGTTGTGCTGGTGCGCAGCGACCTGGCCGATGTGCCCGCCGCGGTGCGCCTGTCCCGCGCGGTGGTGCGCAACATCCACCAGAACCTGTTCTGGGCGTTCTTCTACAACGCCATCTGCATCCCGCTGGCGGCGGGCGTGTTCACGGGCTTCGGCATCACGCTGAACCCGATGATCGCCTCCGCGGCCATGAGCCTGTCCAGCGTCTGCGTCGTCACAAACGCCCTGCGGCTGAACACCTTTGACCCGCGCAGCGCTGCCCACGATGCCCCGCCGAAGCGCAAAGCCCCGGTCCGCGCGTCTGCGCCCGAGATCCCCTGCCCCACCGGCAGCTGCCCCGTGCAGCCTGCCCCGGAAAATAAAACCACCCAAACGGAGGGAACTGCCATGAAAAAGACGATTCACATTGAAGGCATGATGTGCGGCCACTGCGAGGCCACCGTGAAGAAGGCATTGGAGGCCCTGGACGGCGTGCAGAGCGCCGAGGTCAGCCACGAGAAGGGCACTGCCGTTGTGTCCCTGACCCACGATGTGGCCGACGCCGACCTCAAGACCGCTGTCGAGGCCAGGGATTACACCGTCACTGGCATCGACGCATGAGCGCCATCCGCCGCCGCTGGCGCTTCACCGGCACAGTGCAGGGCGTAGGCTTCCGCTATTATGCCCGCGCCGCGGCCCTGCATCTGGGCCTGACCGGCTGGGTCGCCAACAACTGGGACGGCAGCGTCACGCTGGAGGCCCAGGGCGAGCGTGCCGCCCTCGACGCCCTTGTCCCCCTCATCGAGCGCAGCAACCGCTGGGCCCGCATCGAGAACGTTGAAGTCACCCCCCTGCCCGTAAAGGAGCACGAATACGGGTTTGGGGAGCGGAGCGGAGAATAAAAAAGGAAAGACCTCGCAAAGAGGTCTTTCCTTTTTTATTCTCTCATCAACTATATTCTATCTCCATACGGCAACGATTTCATATAGTTTTCCATAAACATGTAATCCGGCTTTGATGTAACTGTCGCGGGTAATTTGATTACAGTTGATCGCATGCTTTCAAGTACCCACTTCCGTCCGTAGGAGTAGCGATACTTTTCTTTACGAAGTATTGCACAAATAAACAATGCAATATACTTGTTGAACGAAGCATCATTCTCATCTTTAAAATAAAGTACATTTACATCATCAGTTGCCCAAAAGGGCTTTGGTTGATAGAAAGCTTCTCCTACTGATCCATTATAGCTTAAGGAAATTGTATTGCCTTCGTGAATCGCTGCTTGACCGATACGATTTGCCACACCATTGTTCGAATCTATAGCTCCAATGTACGGAGTGTCACCATCCGTTTGATCTTCTGCTGTAAGCCGTTTGCCTTTCTTTATTTCAAATATATCTCCTATGCGAAACTCTTTCCAATTCTCAGCACCAAGTGTATGTAATCTTAACCCCCCCCTGTTAGACGTTGTGAGTGGCTTATAGTTTAGGGATTTTATATATTTTTCCATGTAATTCCAATCTGGGGCACCATCTTTTTGCGCAGGAAGTTTAATTCTAGTTTCTGCAATCAATTGCATTTTAAATGCTCTACCATAGCTATATTTATACTTTTCTTGCTTCAACAAAGTTAAAAGGAATAACGCCGTATATAAATTCATCCATTTGGCACGGCAAATTACAATGTGGTCTCCGCACACAAATTTTTCTGCTTGATATGAGCAGGTAGCCGTCGTGTCTCCTATTGCAATTGCATTGCCTTCTTCAATCCCTGTCAAACCTTTATCAGCAAGGTAACAATCACAGCCATTATTTGATTCTGTACGTGAAATAAATCTTATTGTATTTCCTTCCAGAGTATCGTAAAATTCATAGTCACCTTTCACATGGGCTTCCGCTTTATACATTTTGTCAAACAAATCACCAAGGTGATACTCTTTCCAGTTTTCGGTATCAAGCCTCATAAACATTTCCTTCCTTTACCAAATAAGACAAGTACTCATTTATCGTTTGCTGAAAATCACGCTCTGTCAACTTTGTGTAATCTGTTTTCATGTAAGCTTCACACAGCCACTCATCATCGCCCGTAACTTTATGTGTAGCGGATAGGCCGTCCTTAGGTTTTCTGTTACGATACAGCTCAATCCATTGGTTCTCTATCTCTGTCCATTTGCTTTTCCCTGTCGTACTATCTGTTTGCTCCACTCTGCCAATATTCTTTTTCTTTTTAAATCCATCATCCTTACAGTAGCCAAAGAATGTATCCGGATTCGATACATCCGTGTGTTTTATGCCAATCTTAAAAACCATACAGCAGGCGGATGCACTTGCTCCTGGATAAAAAATTTCATTAGGAAGTGTAAAAACAGCATCCAATGTATTTTCCTTTAATATTTCTCTTTTTAGACGAGCAATTTCGCCACTTGTTCCGATTGCACAAGCAACTGGAAGTAGCACCGCCAACTTGGCTTGTTGGTTAATAGAATTCAGCGTATCTGCCATATATTTGACAAAATACAATCCTTTGGAAGGGTCTTCTTTCTTTTCTTTCGCCCATGTATCCACATAAGTTTTCGGAAGATGTATACGTTGCCCATTATACGGCGGATTCATCAAAATAACATTTGGCTTAGCTTCTTTAATCCAATCTGCCATCGCAAAACAACTTCCTTGACGGATGTTGGAGTTTCCATCAGAATGAATAAGCATGTTAGTAGTTGCCAGCCCGTAAATATTTTCATCATATTCAATTCCATATATCTGATGCTTTTTTACATTTTCCTGTTCCGCAGCTGTAGCACAGTCATCCAATGCCTGTGTCATCGCTCTGACAAGAAAAGATCCGCTTCCACAACAAGGATCTAAAACTACCGAGTGCTTATTTACGCCCGTAATTTTCGCCATAAAATCCGTAATATGGTCTGGCGTAAAAGCTTGGTTTTTGTCTGACTTTCCAACATATTTGTTAAATGTAACGAAGAACAGATTTAACAAATCCTGCCCAGATGTACTTTTATCATTTATAAATGGTAAAATATTATCTTCAATAAACTTTAGAATATCACGAAATGCCTCTATGCTAAGCTGCCGAACATACTGGTCACCCAACACATTGCGATTCAACAATGCAAGCTTTTCCGCCTTGTTGAGGTCCGAATTCAAAAGTTCTTCAAGAACCTCTTTAATCCTCGCCCGTACTTGAGCTGCTGTCAATTTTGGCGTCGAATAGTCCAATCCATTTTTCAATGCAAGAAGGCACGTTCCGACAAATTGGCTTCTTAGTTTTTCAGGAATACTATGACGATGCAGTTTTTCATTCAGTTTGTATGTATTCTGCATCACTTTCTCTTTGTCGTTTACTTTGGATATGTAAAAATCCACATATTCATCCATCGTTCGCAAAGTGGTTTCTTTGGGCATATAGTCACTATCCGATACAACACCGCGCCAAACTCGTACATCCTCATTTGTTGTATTCGCTAAAACAGCCACTGTCTTATTCCCGGTAAGCCTCTTTTCATATTCGACGTAAGCCGAAAGCTGTGCTTCATCTGCTTTTGTAAAATTTCTCTTCGTTTCAATAAGCACTGTAACATTATCTTTAACAAAACGTATATCCAATTTTTCAAAAGCGCGCCCATTATTGTTTCGAACAGGCACGAAAGGCAGTGACGCAGCAGAAAATGCCTTAGGATAACTGTATTCATCATTTTCAATATTACTGGTAAGATATTTTCTACCAACTGTCGAAATCATATCCGCTCTAATCATTTTGCTTCCTCTTTATTTCCACTTATTTTCTGTAGCGTTCCACTTTTCCTCAAAATTGTCGTCACTTATTGCTGCTTTAAATGGTTCACGTAGAAATCTGTTTATCATCTTTAAAACTTCATCAAACGCATCCGGTTTTGTGTCAATCTTTCGGCAAAACGCCTTCCATTTCTTTTGCATAGCCGCATCGTCGACAAACTCTATCACCTGCGCAAATTGCGTGGCGGTAAAGCTGTGCCCACGGTTTGCAAATGTCCTTTTCAGTGCCTCCGTCAGCGTCGCGCCGTCAAAATCAAATCGATTGGCAAGATAGTAAATGTCGTAGTAATCCTTCATTCTGCTGGAAAATTCCATAAGCGACAAAATCGCATCGATTTTCTCGGCAACCGTCGTTTCCAGCGAATACGTGTTGACTGTCGGTGCCGGGAAATTCTCCAGCTGCGTAGGAATTTTCCGTTTTTCCTGCTCAGGAACAATAACATCCCCCACGCCAAAATCAATACTGAATGGTGTTCGCGTATTTTTGATTCTTGCAATCAGTGACGCACCCACGCCTGCATACTTCTTCGCTACGGAGATCGGCTCCACGCTTTTGATTTCGAACGTGATAAAGTCATTTTCTGTTGGTGCCGCAATGATTCCTTCCATCACCGCTCTGAGCTGATCCGGCGTATTTGGAATCCTGCGGAGCAGAAAATCAACGTCCATCGTCACACGGCTGTCAAAATCAGTGAGGGCATAGATAAATAAACCACCCTTGAGCACCAGATTTTCCGCGTACTTCGACTTTTCTAAACGGCGCAGGAATTCCTCTTGGCAAAAGAGCTGCAAGCAAAGCTGATAACTTCTTCCGCTTTCCGCCGCCTTGTTTTTAAGTCGTGCCAGTACAGATGCAGCAACATCAGCCATTGAGCAGCACCTCCATTAATTCTGTCACCCTTTTGTGGACGCGCAGTTGTTTTGCGTATTCCGATAGATTCTTCAAATCCTTACTGGTATCATTGACATACGCATTCAGAGCCTTGGCAAACAGCTCATTGTCCAACCTGCTGCGATATTTAAAGCAGTCGCAAATGGTGCGTTCCCTGTCATATACAGGCAGAGCAACGCCATTAAAGTTTCCCACGGTTTTTCCCAGCTCGTATAGATTTTCCTGCACATAGTAGGGTTGAATGGCAAGCGTGTCAATTTTCAGCTTTCTCCGTGACATAGAGCGCGGGATAGCAATAGACCACTTGCGTGGGGCGAAATCACTGTATCCAAAGTGAAACAGCGCCGATTCAACGCAAACAATTCCCTGCGGAACCAGCACCGCCAACATTCGTTCTTCCGAGACACCGCTCTCCTTCGCCATCTCGTAATATCCATGTCTTACACGGGTAAGATACCCCAAATTACACAGGTTGACCAACTCTGTTGCGCGGATACCCGCCGAGACAAAATCTGCCGACTTTGCAATACCGCCGTTTTCATCCAGTATTTCTTTCACTTGCGCTCTTGCATCCACTGTTTCACCCGCTTTCGTTATAAAATCAAACACACTTTTGTATCTATTGTGTTCGAAATTATTATAGCAGATAATATGCCACCCCGCAAGAATAAAATCACACACACTTTTAGCTGTTTTGCGTGTAATTTTATTAAGCACAAGTTCTTTTGTCGCCTTTTTGCCCATTATCTTCTTGCACGTGCTCCCGCTTCCGGGTATAATAGTATTGATACTACAAATGTTAGGGGTTTTCACATTGCCCGGTACTTTATATCTTGTCGCCACGCCTATCGGCAATCTGGATGACATGCCGCCGCGTGTGGCGGCTACCTTCGGCTTGGCGGACTTCGTCGCGGCTGAGGACACCCGCGTCACGCTGCGGCTGCTCAACCATCTGGGCCTCAAAAAGCCGATGGTCAGCTACTATGAGCACGCGCTCCACCACGGCGAGGCCATCCTGAACCGCATCGAGGCCGGGGAGAATTGCGCCCTGTGCAGCGATGCCGGTATGCCCTGCATCAGCGACCCCGGCGAGCAGATCGTCCGCGAGGCCCATGAGCGCGGCATCAGGGTCGTGCCCATCCCGGCGGCATCGGCCTGCGTCACGGCGCTGGCGGCCAGCGGCCAACCCACGGCTCGCTTTGTGTTCGAGGGCTTTCTGCCCGTCCCCAAGCGGGACCGCCGCGAACGGCTGGTCTTTTTGCAGAATGAGACCCGCACGATGATCTTCTACGAGGCCCCGCACAAGCTGCGCGGCACGCTGGACGACCTGGCTGCTGCCTTTGGTGCGGACCGCTCGGTCTCGCTCTGCCGTGAACTGACCAAACTGCATGAGGAGATCAAAAAGACGACTCTCGGCGAGGCCGTGGCCTTTTATAAGGACAATGACCCCCGCGGCGAGTATGTGCTGGTTCTGGCCGGTACCGACCCTGCCGCCGTCGAGCAGGCCGCCGCGCCGACCCTGGAAGAAGCCGTCGCCGCCGCCCGCGCCCTGCAAGCGGGCGGTCTGCCCCCCGCCGCCGCCGCCAAACAGGCCGCCGCCGGGACACCGTTTAGTAAGGGTGAAATATATAAAGAGCTTATAAAATAAAAAGCCTTCCCCCTTGGGGCTGCGCCCGCAGGCGCGTGTCGGAGCGCAACCGCCGTAGGCGGCCCTTAGCGCGGAGACTGAAGGTGGCCGAGGCCTCGCCCGAGGCCGGATGAGGGGCAGCCCTGCGTCATCGCCCATTCACGGCCATACCTCCGCAAGCTCTCCCCTCATCAGCCGCCTGCGGCGGCAGCTTCTCCCCCAGGGGAGAAGCCTTTTTCAACAGGAGTCTATTTCTATGTATAAAATTCTAGTCATTTCCGACGTCCATGGCCGCCTGCGCGACCTGCGGTGGGTGCTGCAAAACGAGACCGCCGACGCCATGTTCTACCTCGGTGACGGTCTGTACGACCTGAACGCCGCGCTGGAGCTGCGCAGGGAGCCGGTGCCCTATCCCATCTACCGCGTGGCCGGCAACTGCGACGTCAACTACAGCGAGCCGTCCGAGGGGCTCGCCCCCTTCGGCGGGGTGCTTTTCTTCTACACCCACGGGCATCACTACGGCGTCAAGATGGGCAGTGAACGCCTGGCCGAGTGTGCCGGTGAGCGCGGCGCAGACGTGGCGCTGTTCGGCCACACCCACCGGCGCGAGCTGGTGCGCGGCGTCGGCACGGCGGCCACGGTGTTCAACCCCGGCAGTCTGCGCGACGGCGGCAGCTACGGCGTCATTACGATTGAAAACGGCAAATGCAGCTTTACCTGGAAGAGGGTGCCTGAATTTTGAATGAGAGCGTTATTTACCTGCCCGAGGTAGACAGCACCAACCTTTGGGCCAAGCATAATCTGGACAAGTTCGGTCCCATCGGCGCGGTCTACACCACCCACCAGACCGCCGGGCGGGGCCGCCTTGGCCGCAGCTGGCTTGATGCGCCCCACAAGGGCCTGTACTACACCGCCGTCATCAGGACCGATCTGGTCCAGCCCGCCACGCTGCCGCTGTTTGCCAGTCTGGCCGTCTGCGACGCCCTGCGCGAGCGCTACCGCATCGACTGCCAGATCAAGTGGCCGAACGACCTTTTGCTGAACGGCAAAAAAATCGTCGGCATCCTGTGCGAGGTCGGCCCCGACGGCCACAGCATCGTGGTGGGCATCGGCATCAATCTGGCCCAGCCGCAGGAATATTTCGACGCCGCGGGTCTGCCCCACGGCACCAGCCTGGCTCTGCAGGGCGTGCCCGTGGACATGGACACCGACCCGGAGTGGCTGGCTCAATACATGACTGACTTCGGCTTTGACCGTGCGCTCTACACCTACGAGGCCGAGGGCTTCGCCCCCTACCGCGAGCGCTACAAGGCGCTCTGCGTCAATCTGGGCCGCCACGTCACCTACGACGGCGGCACCGGAACCGCCGTTGACGTGGACGACGAGGGCCGTCTCATCGTCCGCGACGAGACCGGCGACACCCGCGTCTTTACCGGCGAGGTCAGCGTAAAAGGAATTTACGGGGCAGTGTAATCATTGCCGCCCCGTAGGGGCCGGGCATGCCCGGCCCGCAGCTTTCCCGCCGGCATCCGCCCACTGTGCACCTCCGGGCCGCACATGTGCGGCCCCTACTGCTCTATAAAAAACACAGAGCGTCCCTCCCATCCCGAGAAGAACGCTCTGTTTTTTTAATTCATCTTCAGATATTTCCGTACCGGCAGCGACACGGCACCGGCAACGACGCAGCAGATGGCCCACTCAAAAATAGCCTGCACGCCGACCAGCAGCACAATGAACATAAACGCATTCTGTGCGCCCAGCGTGTTGGCCAGGTTCTGCACATAGTCACAGTGATAGAAGATCAGTACCAGAAAGCCCATGAAGAACACGGTGTTCAGCACCGGCGCGGACAAGCCGCCCAGGAAGCAGGCCAGCTTCTCATTCTTGGGCATAGCCTTGCACAGCGCGTTGAAGATCAGCGCGGTGCACAGTCCCATCAGCACACGGGCCACAAAGCAGACCACAAAGGTGCCCGCAGGGCTGACCTGGAACAGGGCTGCGCCCATGGCGGACTTGCCCTCAACAGCCTGAATAAAGCTGGTTGCACCAAAGACACCGCCCAGAATAGCACCTGCCATAGGGTTCATCGTCATAGCGCCGATGGCCACGGGCACGGTGAGCAGCGACGCCGACAGCGGGCCGATCTGCAGATAGCCCAGCGGCGTGTAGTTCAACACAAGCAGAATGGCCACCAGCAGCGCAAGCTGGGTGAGCCAACGGACGTTGGTACGGTTTTTCATATTCAATTTTCCTCCTGCTGCCGTCTCCTACAAATCGGGAGTACAGCGCAAATGTACGGTCCTATCGGACCGCCGAAACCAAGTATACAGCAAACAGCAGGAAAACGCAAGCAAAAAATCGGCTGCCAAAAGGCTCCCCCCCACGGGGGAAGGCGTATAAATTACAGCTTCCCCTCGATCAGCAAGTCTCTGACTTCCAGCAGATCCTCACATTTTCTGTCATACAGCTGCGCGATTTCCTCCGTCGGCTGCATCAGATCCGGCACCATCACGGTCACACAGCCCGCGGCGCGGCCCGCGCGCACGCCGTTAAAGCTGTCCTCCAGCACCAGGCAGTCATGCGGGTCAAGGTGCAGCTTTTTCGCCGCGACCAAAAAGGTGTCGGGTGCGGGCTTGCTGTGGGCGACCTCCGTACCGGAGACAACATCGTGGAAATACCGCGCCGTGCCGGTGGTCTGCAAATTCATCTCGATCATATTCCGCGGGCTCGAGCTGGCCACAATGCGCGGCAGTCCCATGTCCTCCAGTGCGGCCAGCAGCTCCTTCAGACCCTTTTTGCAGGGTACGCCCCGGGCAAAGCGCTCGTCCGCCAGCTGCCAGATCTTGTCCAGCACCTTCTGCGGGTCGCCGGGGATGTACTCGGCCACATGGCGGCGCAGGTTGTCCCCCGCCAGGCCGCGTCCCCCGGCCCGAAACTTCTCCATATCCGCGGGCAGCGGCAGACCCAGCGCGGTGCACGCGGGTTCCCACAGGGTATCCCACAGGCGCTCGGTGTCAAACATCAGCCCGTCCATATCAAAAATAACGCCTTTTACCATCGGTGTCATCCTTTCGCGAAACATAATTTTCTCTATTGTACCGCAGTTTCGGACATGATGCAAGAAAAAAGGCTTCCCCCTCGGGGGAAACTCAGTATGTCAAAAAACATCTACTTTGCCTTATAGAGAATGTAGGGGCGAACATTGTTCGCCCGCCAACTTGGCGAAGCAACGCTCTTTCCGGAAAGCTTCTCACAGGGCGAACGGGCACGGGCGAGCAATGCTCGCCCCTACAATGCGCTTTTTTGACAGTCTGGGCTTCCCCCGCAGGGGAAGGCTTTTTCACTTTTCCAGATACGCCTGCACCTTGTCCAGTGCCTCGCGGCCCTCGCGGTGCCCGCGGTTGTACAGGTCCAGCAGCTTGTTCTCGTCGCCCTCAAACCGGCCTATCGTGATCGGCTCCTGCGGGCGCACGCAGCAGATGCGCCCGTCCGCCTCCAGTTCATCCAGCTGATCCATCAGGGTGTTGTAGCGCAGCTCCTGGGTCAGCATATCGGCCAGAAACAGCGGTTTATCGCTGTAAAAGTCGTCGTACAGGTCCACCATCTTCTGGCCGGGCATCGCCTTGCGGAAGCCCTTCTGCCGTGTCGTGATGACAACGATCTTTTCAAAGCCCTCGTTCAGCGCCCAGTTCAGCGCGATTGGGCAGGAGCATCCGCCGTCGAGGTACGGCTGACCATCCAGCACGACAGGCACGGATGCCAGCGGCAGGCTGGCCGACGCGCGCACGGCCTCGTCGAACGGAAAATCCGTCTTTCCCTTCTCAAAGTAGGCGGGCTTGCCGGTCTCGACGTTCGTCGCCACCGCAAAGACCCGCATACCGCCGTGGGCGAAGGTCTCCTCGTCGAAGGGCACTTCCTTTTTGACGTCGTTCAGCATAAATTTCAGGCCAAACAGGCTGCCGCCGCGCAGCGCCGCCTTGGGGCCGAAGTACCGGCTGTCGTGGCGGTAGCGCAGGTTGATGCTGGCGGACCGCCCCGGCTGGTGGGACGCATAGTTCAGTGCGTTCAGTGACCCGGCAGAAACTCCGGCCACCGCCGGAAAATAGACGTCGTTCTCCATAAAGGTATCCAGCACGCCCGCCGTGAACAGCCCGCGCAGCGAGCCGCCCTCCAACAGCAGGATCGAATTGTCCGGTATCGTGATTTTGCTCATAAACAGCACCCCCTATTTAGCTATTTTACCGTATAAAATCCGCAGGTGCAAGCAAAAAAGCGCCGCAGTTTTACACATCGGGCAAATTGTGCTAAAATAGGGAAAACGCTCCGAGAGGATGATTGCTATGGTATCCCTTCGCGGTCTCACACTGACCGCCGCCCGGCCTCGCATCATTGTGCCGCTGTTCGCCCGCGATCCGGCAGCGCTCTGCCCTTTGGCGAAAGCCGCCAGCGCCGACCCCGCCGCCGAGCTGGTCGAGCTGCGTCTGGACCCGCTGCCCGCGGATGAATTTCTGAACGCGCTGGCGCTTGTGCGCGGCATCGTGGACAAGCCGCTGGTCGTCACGATCCGCACCCGGGCCGAGGGCGGTGAGCTTGCCCTGACGCCCGATGCCTACGCCGCGTACTGCCGTGCCCTGCTGGCACGCGGCGGCGTGGACGTGCTGGACATTGAGTGGCGGGCCTGCGGCGCGTTCCGCGCCGAGCTGCGCGACGCCGCCCACGCCGCCGGGGCCGCAGCGCTTTTCAGCGAGCATCACTTTGACGCCACGCCCGCCACGGATGCCATGGCGGATACCCTGACCGGCATGGCCGACGCCGGAGCCGACATTGCCAAGCTGGCCGTTATGCCCCGCTGTGCCGCCGACGCCGCCCGCCTGCTGGAGGCCACGGCCCGCGCCGCCGACGCCCGCCCGGACACGCCGCTCATCACAATGAGCATGGGCCCGCTGGGTGCCGTCACCCGCTTCTGCGGCGGTGCCTTCGGCAGCTGCGCGACCTTCGGCGTGACCTCCGGCACCTCCGCCAGCGCCCCCGGCCAGCCGCCCGCGGATCTGCTGAAGGCGAAGCTGATAACCGCGCCCCTGTAACGCGCCTCTGTAGGGGCCGGACATGTCCGGCCCGCGGCCTTCCCGCAAGCGCCCGTCCGCCGTACACCGCCGGGCCGGGCATGCCCGGCCCCTACGGCACTGCTGCAATAAAAAACGCCTGTTTGCCCTTTGCATCGTAGGGTAGGGTCTTGACCCCACCGCGCCGCCTCCCGGAAATACGATTTCCCGGGATGGCCCCCGGAGCGGTCAAGACCGCTCCCTACAAATTGCCCATAACCGGCGGTCCGCATTTTACCGCCTCACTCCGTCCACATCTCCACCGCGGTATACTCCCGGCTTCCCGCCAGATACGCGCCCAAATCGATCAGCGCATACCGGCTGGCGGCCATGCCGCTGCGGTCAATGTACCCGTCCGTCACCAAAATGCGGCCATCGTCGGTCAGGGCTATCGGGAAATTCCTGTTCCCGGTGGCATCGGACCCAGCCTCCTCATAGGGGACCTCGTACCGCGCGCCGTTGTCGATGCTGTAGAGCGTCAGGGTGTCCGCTCCGCGCCACAGCACCACCAGCTTGAGCTGCCCGTCAAGGGAAAACGGCCAGAAGCCGCTGTACTCCCCGCTCTTGGCGTCGGCGCTGCACTCCTCCTGCCAGGTGCCCGCGGTGCGGTCATAGCTGACCAGCGTGTTCTTCCGGCTGAGTGCGGACGCACCGTCCGTGCAGGAGACCCCAAAATACAGCTTGTCGCCGCAGTAGCCCAGATACGATTTGCTTTCGTTGTGGTCCTCGGGGTAGTACGGCTCGTCGAACACCTTTTCAATCGTGTTCGTCGCCGGATCGTAGAGGTCGTACTCCCGCAGCGAGTTTTGCAGCACGGCATCCAGCATTTCCTCGTTGCCCTCGCCCTCCGGCAGCGGCGTGTCGGACACAATGCGGGTCAGCAGCACCCGGCTGCCGACTGCACCCGGAACGCTGTCCAGCTGCACAAACGGCAGCGACGCAGTGGTCAGCTCCCCGGTCTGCCAGTCCAGCCGCGTGCAGGCCGTGCCCCAAATGTCATACGCCGCGTACTCGTCGTAGAGGTTGGGGTAAAATTTTCTCGGGACGGTCTGCTCCTCGACGCTGCCGTCGGGGCGGATGGCCGTGTGGGCAAACACGGTGCCGCCCTCGGAGTCCCAGAAGTATTCCACCGTGTCCCCGTGCTGCATGATGGCTACCGGGATCTGCCGCGACAGGTCGATGTCGCAGAGCTTCGTCTGCACGCCTGTCGCGTAGTCGAGCTTCAGGATCGGCTCGGTCTCAAGCCCCGAGAACGGTATCTCAACCGAGGCGGTGCCTGTGTCCATCACCTCCGGGATGGCCATCTGCAGCGTCCCCACCGGGAACGCCGCCGCGGCCTCGCCGATGGCTGCGGTCTCGGCGGGCGGGGCAGCTTCGGCGGGGGACGATACCTCGGGTGCGGCGGTGCAGGCGGTCAGGGCCAGCGCGGCGGCCAGCAGAAGGACGAGTTTTCTCATGGTTTTTGTCTCCTTTCCGGTTCCGTTTTCGCCATCATACCACCCGGTTGTGTCCGAGTTGTGACACGGGCGGGTCTTTTGAAATTTTTTTGCGGCGAAGTTTGGACTGCCTGTAGGGGCCGGGCCTGCCCGGCCCGCGGGCTTCCCGCAAGCGCCCGTTTACCGGACACAGCCGCCAGTGTGTGCGCCACACAAATACACTTGACTTTACTTCAAATTCATAGTATAGTAAATAAGTCGCCCGCATTGCGGCGGGGATTTTGGATGTAAAAGTTATGGGGGTCAGTATGGCGGCATTTACTACGTTTATTGAGCAGTTCAGCGATGTTCTGTGGAACTCGCTGCTGCTGTTTTTGTTGGTCGGCACGGGCGTGTACTTTACCGTGCGGCTGCGCGGCGTGCAGGTGCGCCGCTTTGGCGAGGGCTTCCGCCGTGTGTTCGGCGGCTTTACGCTGCGCGGCAAAAAGGCGGACGCCGAGGGCATGAGCAGCTTTCAGGCGCTGACGACGGCCATTGCGGCGCAGGTCGGCACCGGCAACATCACGGGCTGTGCCACGGCGCTGGTCAGCGGCGGCCCGGGCGCGCTGTTCTGGACCTGGGTGTCGGCGTTTTTCGGCATGGCGACCATTTACGCCGAGGCCGTGCTGGCGCAGCACTACAAGACCACGGTGAACGGCCATGTCACGGGCGGCCCGGCGTACTATATCCGCGCCGCGTTCAAGGGCAAGGTCGGCAAGGTGCTGGCCACGGTGTTCTCGGTGCTCATCATTCTGGCGCTGGGCTTCATGGGCAACATGGTGCAGTCCAACTCCATCGGTGATGCGTTCCACAACGCCTTTGGCCTGAACCGGCTGGCGGTGGGCGTCGTGGTGGCGGCCATTGCGGCGTTCATCTTCCTGGGCGGCGTGCAGAGAATTGCCGCTGTAACGGAAAAAGTTGTGCCGATCATGGCGGCATTTTACATTCTGGGCTGCATCGTCATTTTGGTCATCAACGCCAAGGCGCTGCCCGGCGCGCTGGCGCAGGTGTTTGTGCTGGCGTTTGAGCCGCAGGCCATGGCGGGCGGCATTGCAGGCGTGACCGTGCAGCAGTCCATGCGTTTCGGCGTGGCCCGCGGCCTGTTCTCCAACGAGGCGGGCCTTGGCTCGACGCCCCACGCCCACGCGCTGGCCAAGGTCGAGCGCCCGCAGGACCAGGGCGCTGTGGCGATCCTGGGCGTGTTCGTTGACACGTTCGTTGTGCTGACGCTGACCGGCCTGGTGCTGATCACGTCCGGCCTGATCCCGCAGGGCATGACCGGCACGTCGCTGACCCAGGCCGCCTTCAGCCAGGCGTTCGGCGGCTTTGGGCCGATCTTCATCGCGGTGTGCATGTTCTTTTTCGCGTTTTCGACGATCATCGGCTGGTATTTCTTCGGCCAGTCGAACTTCAAGGCGCTGTTCGGCGAGAAGCTGCTGCCGGTGTACAGCATTATTGTAGTTGCGTTCATTCTGGTCGGCTCGACCCTGAAGGTCGATCTGGTCTGGGCGCTGGCCGACCTGTTCAACGGCCTGATGGCCGTGCCGAACCTGCTGGCCCTGCTGGCGCTGGCCGGCGTGGTTGTGGCGATTGACCGGAAGTAATTTTTACGAGACGGGGATTTGTTCCTTTTCTTAGAAGAAAAGGAACCGAAAAGAATTTAAAACAAAAAAATAACCTGCCTGCGAAAGGTCGCGGGCAGGTTATTTTTATTGGGGGCTGGGCGGTTATGCAAAGGATACGGGGTGGTAATGGCAGGGTTGCGGGCCGGGCATGCCCGGCCCCTACAGGGTGGTGTGAATGGGTCGCGGACGAAGGCCCGCCCCACGGAATGTGGTAAAGTGGGATGTAGGGCGGCCTGCCCCCAGGCCGCCGCGGACGTTTGCGGTAATGAGAAGCCCTGCGGATTGTGTTGTAGGGGGCGGCGTCCCCGACGCCCAGCGGAGGTGCGGGGTTGTGAGCGTGGGCCCACGGTTGAGCGGAGCGAAACTGGGGAGCGAACAATGTTTGCCCCTGCAGGGCAAACAACCGCATGAGCGGGCCAGCTTTGCTGGCTGACGGCGCTCGTTGTGCGCCGTCAAGCGGTCAAGACCCCTCCCTACGATGCAAAGGATAAAAGGGGTGGTAATGGCGAGGCTGCGGGCCGGGCATGCCCGGCCCCTACAGGGTGGCGTGAATGAGTTGCGGACGAGAGGGGCGAGGGAGGGCGGCAGCCCGGCCCCTTTTCGCGTGCGGAGATTGCCCGGGAATGGGCGGCCACGCACAGCCCGTCGGAATCCCCCAGTCCGCTAACGCGGCCAGCCCCCTTTGACAAGGGGGCCTCCACCTCCCCCCTGCGGGGGTTCGGGGGAACTCCCGACTCAAAAGTGGAGGAAGGGCCGATGGCGTTAAGAACGGACAGTAATACTGCGTCCGTTTAGCCATCGGCCCTTCCGACTTCCTTATTGGGGTTCTTAGGGGCGTGCAGCCCCTAAGGCGGGGTCCGCTGCATTCGCAACAGCGGGACTTTTCTTTGCCACTTTCTTTTGGTCACAAAAGAAAGTAGGACCTCCCGGGAGGCTGCCGCTAATCCTTTAGCCGATAACCTCTCCGTGGCGGATCACTTTGACAATATCCAGCTTATCATCGACCAGCACGACGTTGCCGTAGCGGCCTGCGTCGAGACTGCCGTAATCGGCATCAATGCCGATGCTGCGGGCGGGGTTCAGGGTCGCGGCGCGGACGGCACTCTCAAGGGGCACGCCCATGTCAAGGACCGCACGCTTCATGCAGTCAAACAGACAGGTCGCGCTGCCCGCAATCGTGCCGGGCTGCTCGGTCAGCGTTGCGCGGGGTCCGCGCACCGTGACGGCCTGGCCGCCCAGGCTGTACTGGCCGTCAGGCAGACCGCAGGCCATCATGCTGTCCGCAATCAAAATTACACGATCCGCCCCGAAGGTGTTGAAGGTGAACCGCACCATCGCCGGGTGAATGTGGACGTTGTCGGTGATCAGCTCGACCTCGGCACCGTCCTCCAGCGCAGCAATGATCGGCCCCGGCTCACGGTGGGTGATGCCCGGCATCGCGTTGTACAGGTGGGTCATGTGGGATGCACCTGCGGCAAACGCGGCCTTGGCCGTGTCGTAATCGGTGCAGGTGTGGGCAATCGAAATGCGCACCTCATCGCGGCATTCCTTGATGAAATCCAGATTGCCCGGCTCCTCGGGGGCGACGTCAACCAATTTGATCAGCCCGCCGCTGCGCGCCTGCAGGCGGCGGAACATGCCCGCGTCGGCGGCCATGACGTACTTCGGGTTCTGCGCGCCAACCTTCTTGGGGCTGATGTACGGCCCTTCCATGTTGATGCCGACCAGATCCGCGCCGCGCTCGTTCTTGTGGGCCGCGGCCACGTCCATGATGCCGTTCAGGATCTCCTCGCTGAACGTCATGGTTGCGGGGCAGATGGCCAGCACGCCCTTGCTCGCCTCAAAATCAGCGATGGCCTGCAGACCGGCCTCGTCGGCGTCGCAGAAATCGTGGCCGACTGCGCCGTGGAAATGGATGTCCACCAGACCCGGCAGCGCATAGGCACCGCCCGCGTCAATGACATCCTCGCCCTCCTGCGGGGCCGCGCCAAAGACGATGCGGCCATCGCGGATGATAAGGTCCTTTTCCACAAAGCGGCAGCCGTCGCTGTAGACTTTTGCATTTTTGATAATCATTGCAGTGTTCCTCCGCAAATCAGATCTCGCTCAGGGCTTCCTCGTCGCCGACCAGAATGAAGTCGGGGTGCATCTGCAGGATGCTGGCGGGGACCTCCGGCGTGACGGGGCCGAAGAACGCCTTTTTAACGATGTCGGCCTTGCCCTTGCCGTTGGCGACCATCAGGACCTTGCGGGCCTGCATGATCGTCTTGATGCCCATGGTGTAGGCCTGCTTGGGGACCAGGTCGGCGTTGCCGTCGAAGAAGCGCTTGTTGGCCTCGATGGTCTCCTCCTTCAGGTCAACGCAGTGGGTGCCCAGCTCAAATGCCTCGTTCGGCTCATTGAAGCCGATGTGGCCGTCGTTGCCGATGCCCAGCAGCTGCAGGTCAACGCCGCCCACATTGTGAATGACCGCGTCATAGCGGGCGCACTCGGCGTCGGCGTCCATGTTGGTGCCGTCCGGCAGGTTGATGGCCTCGGGACGGATGTTGACATGGTCAAACAGGTTGCGGTGCATGAAGCTCCAGTAGCTCTCGGGGTGCTCCTTGGGCAGGCCGCGGTACTCGTCCAGGTTGACCGTCGTGACCTCGGAGAAGTCGATGTCGCCCTTGTTGTACCACTCGACCAGCTGCTTGTAGGTGCCCACGGGCGTACCGCCGGTGGCCAGGCCCAGCACGCAGTTGGGCTTCATGATGACCTGGGCCGAGATGATGTTGGCGGCCTTGCGGGACATGTCGTAGTAATCTTTTGCACGGATGATCTTCATAAGAAAATACCTCCTGATCTTTTCGGGGTGCGTTGCCCCGGTTTTCCTATTCTTCATTATACCACGCCATGGGGCGGGATACCATGACCGGTTTATGTGATTTGTACCAAGATTTTGTACCGTTTTTGCAGCAAATCACAGAAAAAGCCGCGGACGGGCTGATCGCCCGCCCGCGGCGGAGTTGATAAAGGGAACCAGACCTTTATCCGGTGATGCCTGTTTTTACAGCATCTTCTTCAGCTCATCGTAGACGAACTGGACCTTGGGTCCGATAACGACCTGGCAAGCGGTCTTGCTGGGGCGGATAACGCCGGCAGCACCAGCAGCCTTGACGGCCTTCTCGTTGACAGCAGTGCTGTCCTTGACCTCAAAGCGCAGACGAGTGGCGCAGTAGTCAACGTTGGCAACGTTGCCCTTGCCGCCGACAGCAGCCAGAACGCCGGAGGCGATGGCGGTGAAGTCGTTGTTGGCGAGGGTGATGTTGGCCTCAGCAGCCTCGGCATCCTCGTCCTCACGGCCGGGGGTCTTCAGGTCGAACTTGACGATAGCGAACTTGAAGACCAGGTAGAAGACAACGAAAGCGGCGATGCCCAGAGGGATGATCATCCAGGTGTTAGCATGTGCGGGCAGGCTGGCGGAGAAGATCAGGTCGGTAGCACCGGCGGAGAAGCAGAAGCCTGCGCGGAAGCCGGTGTAGTAGGTGATGATGGTGAAGATGCCGTACAGAGCAGCATAGACAACATACAGGGGGAAGCAGAGGAACATGAAGCCGAACTCGAACGGCTCGGTAACGCCGCAGACGAAGGAGCAGATAGCAGCGGAAACAACCAGGCCGATAGCAGCCTTCTTGTTCTTGGCAGTCTGGACCATAGCCAGAGCAGCACCGGCAACGCCGAACATCATGCAGGGGAAGAAGCCGGACATGTACATGCCGAGGCTCCAGCCCACATCGGCGGAGGTGTCACCGGCCCAGTAGTGGCTCAGGTCGCCCAGACCGATGGTGTCGAACCAGAACACGTTGTTCAGAGCGTGATGCAGGCCGGTGGGGATCAGCAGACGGTTCAGGAAAGCGTAGATGCCGGCGCCGATGCCGTCCATCTTGGCAATGCCGTTGCCGAGGGCAACCAGAACGCCGAAGATGGCGGGCCAGACGAACAGCAGGACAACGGAAACCACGATGGAAACAACGGCGGTCACGATAGCAACGCTGCGCTTGCCGCTGAAGAATGCCAGCCAGTCAGGCAGCTGGGTATTCTTGAACTTGTTGTAGCAGGCAGCACCGATGATGGCGGCCAGGATGCCGATGAAGGAGTTGCCGGCGATCTTGCTGAAAGCAATGTAATCGACGGTGCCTTCCTCCAGCGTGCGGACAGCGCCGACAACGCCGGGGCTGAGCAGCTGCTGCATCATCAGGAAGCTGACCAGACCGGCCAGACCTGCGGTACCGTCATGGTCATCAGACAGACCGACGGCAGCGCCGATGGCGAACAGCCATGCCATGTTGTCGATCAGGGCGCCGCCGGCCTTGATCAGCAGGAAACCTACGGTGTAAGCAGCACCGGAGGTCGGGCCCTCGGCACCCATAACGGCGGGAGCCAGAGCGTAACCAATGCCCATCAGGATACCACAGACGGGCAGAGCAGCAACGGGAAGCATAAGAGCTTTGCCGAGCTTCTGCAGATACTTCATCATAAAAGCATTCCTCCAAAAATTGTGAGTGGGTCTCTCCCAACTCGGCGCCGGGCCGTCTGGTTCCGCAGCCGCGACACTTTGTTAATCTCATATTAACATATTCTTCACAAAAAAGAAAGTGATTTTAGCAAAATTGTCGAAAAGCCGAAAAACCAACGGTTTCTTTGTGCAATATTCAAACACACCATTGATTTTTGCCCAAATTTCTTTGAAAATTTAACTTTTTTGGAAAGTTATTTTCATAACGGGATGAATCTACACCTCAGCTACGTCCTTCGTCGCCACCACATCCACGCCGGTCCCGGCTGCATCGGGCAGCAGGACCTGGCCGATGTGTACGGGGGCGGGCACCACGACGCTTTTCAGCGCGCGGACAACATCAAAAATTTTCTCCTTCGGGATGTCGCTGCGGGTCTTGCAGCTCACGGCGGGCAGAGCGCCGCCGGTCACGCGCACCGTTGTGGTCACAATGCGCGTCGGGGCGGTGACCTCCCTGCGGGCGTAGGCGTCGCCGCGCGGGCAGGTGTTGCCCTGCACGGTGACCACCGCGCCGCCGTCCAGCGTCACAGTCAGCGGGCAGCCCATCGGGCAGCCGATGCAGATCAGTTCACGTTTTTCCATCGTCAGCCCTCCTCCAACGTTACCGTCACGGCGTCGCCCGGGCCGCGCAGGAGCTCGGCCTTCAGCCGCACAGTCTCCATCTCGCCGGGGGCCAGCACGGGCCGCTTGCGGCTGTAGATGCAGTCTGTACCGCGGTACACCGCGATTTTTTTATTTTTGTACACGCCGCCCACGCGGAACCGCAGCGTCACGGTATCCCCCGCGCAGTCGGGGCGGATGGTGGTCGGCACGGTGTAGCGCACGCCGTTTTCGCACCGCACGGGCAGGGTGCGGCCCGCCGCGGCCCCGCCGCCCGCAATGTATGCCGCCGCGTGCGCACCTGCCGCAGCGGCCTCCTCCGACACATAATCCACCAGGTCATGCACATGCAGCACGTTGCCTGCGGCAAAGACGCCGGGCAGGTTCGTTTCCAGGCTCTCATTGACCGCCGGGCCGCCGGTGACGGGGTTCAGCGCCACGCCCGCGGCGCGGCTCAGCTCGTTTTCGGGCAGCAGCCCGCAGGAAAGCAGCAGCGTGTCGCAGTCGTAGTGCTCCTCGGTGCCGGGGACGGGTTTTCCGTTTTCGACCCGCGCCAGCGTGATGCCGGTCACGCGCTCCTTGCCCTGAATGTCCACTACCGTGTGGCTCAATTTCAGCGGAATACCAAAATCATCGAGGCACTGCACAATATTGCGCTTTAAGCCGCCGGAGTACGGCATCAGCTCCGCCACGCAGAGCACCTTTGCCCCCTCCAGCGTCATGCGGCGTGCCATGATAAGGCCGATGTCGCCGCTGCCCAGAATCACGACCCGCCGCCCGGGCAGGCAGCCCTCCATGTTGACGAGCCGCTGCGCCGTGCCCGCGGTGAAGATGCCCGCGGGCCGGTAGCCCGGAATGTTCAGCGCGCCGCGCGGGCGCTCACGGCAGCCCATGGCCAGAATGACCGCCTTGGGGTGCATCTGAAACAGTCCGTCGGTCTTGTTCATGGCGGTGACGGTCTTGTCCGCCGCCAGATCCAGCACCATCGTGTTGAGCTTGTATTCAATTCCCAATTCGCGTACCTGCGTCACAAACCGTGCCGCGTACTCGGGGCCGGTCAGCTCCTCTTTAAAGGTATGCAGGCCGAAGCCATTGTGGATGCACTGGTTCAGGATGCCGCCCAGCTCACTGTCGCGCTCCAGGATCAGGATGTCCTGCACGCCGCTTTTGCGTGCGGCCACCGCCGCGGCCAGCCCCGCCGGGCCGCCGCCGATAATGACCAGATCAACGTTTTTCATGGCAGACGCCCCCTTTCACAGGCTATCCTTGTTCGTGCCGACGATGATTTTGGACGCACCGCCGGACTTGGTGATCTCGCTCTGCGGCACGCCCAGCTCCCGCGCCAGGATCTCCATGACGCGCGGGCTGCAGAAGCCCGCCTGGCAGCGGCCCATGCCAGCGCGGGTGCGCCGCTTGACGCCGTCCAGACTGCGTGCGCCGGGCGTGCGGCGGATGGCGTCGATGATCTCGCCCTCGGTCACGCTCTCGCACCGGCATATTATCTGCCCGTAGGCCGGGTTTTGCCGGATAAGCTCCGCCCGCGCTGCAAGATCCAGCGCTTTGGGGTCCAGAATGCCCCTGCGCGTCGGGTCAAAATCGGGCTTATTGTGTAAGTGCAGACTGCCGCGCACGATGTCCGCGACCATCGCACCGATGGCCGGGGCGCTGGACAGGCCGGGCGACTCGATGGCCGCACAGTCCACAAAGCCGGGCGCGATCTCGCCGATGAAGAAGTCGTGCCGCGCCTCGTGGGCGCGCAGACCCGCGAAGCTCGTGATGGTCTGGCGCAGCGGAATGTCCTTGACCGCGAGGCCGGATTTCTCCCGCACCTCGTCCAGGCCCGCCGCCGTCGTGGCCGTGGCCTCCTTGTCGTCCACGTCGATGGCCGTCGGCCCGACCAGCAGATTGCCGTGCACTGTGGGCGTCACCAGCACGCCCTTGCCGTATTTGCCCGGCAGCTGGAATACCGTGTGCCGCACATGCTGCCCCGCCGTGTGGTCAAGCAGGAAGTAATCTCCCCGCCGGGCCGTGATGGTCATGGGGTGCGCCGCGTCGGCCATATTGTGCAGCGTGTCGGCGTATACGCCCGCCGCATTGACGATGCAGCGTGTTTCCAGCGTGCCGTGGTCGGTCTCGACGGCCCACCCGGCTCCGCCGCCGTCCAGCGGGTGCAGGCCCGTAACTTTGGTGTCAAACCGAAACTGCACACCGTTTTTGGCGGCGTTCTCCGCCAACGCAAACGTCAGGCCGAACGGGCAGACGATGCCGCCCGTGGGCGCCCACAGTGCGGCGACGGCGGCGTCCGAGATGTTCGGCTCCATTCCCACCAGCTCGTCCCGTTCTATGATGCGCAGCCCCTCCACGCCGTTGGCGATGCCGTTTTCATAGAGCTTTTGCAGCGCGGGGCGGTCCTCGTTGCTCAGGCAGACGACAAGGCTGCCGCACCGGTCGTAGGCAAAATCCAGCTCCTTCGCAAGGGCCGGCATCCGGCGGCTGCCCTCGACGTTGAGCTTGGCCATCAGGCTGCCGTGGGCCGCATCGTACCCGGCGTGGACAATGGCGCTGTTGGCCTTGGACGTGCCGCAGCAGACGTCCTCCTCCTTCTCTACTACAAGAATTTTCGCGTCATACCGCGAAAGTTCCCGCGCGCAGGCACACCCGGACACGCCCGCGCCGATAATGATTATATCATGCATATGTTGTACCTCGTGTTGTTGGTTTGCAGAGCATGTAGGGGCGACCATTGGTCGCCCGCAG
>OLQD01000756.1_pt1 | contig 29714 bp, 24 predicted proteins | sample 1672841 | NCBI WGS metagenome assembly OLQD01 (sample SAMEA3136729, study PRJEB25190) | human gut metagenome | biome: human gut; feature: human-associated habitat; material: faeces | place: Austria | collected 2013 | reverse complement strand
TGTTTACGTTCCAACCTCTCTTATTCTCCTTTGGCTGCTTTAGAGTTTTATGTTATTTTTATGTATATTCTTTGTTTTTCTGCTAAAAAAACGATAATTTAGCACTTCTTCTTTTTAAATAAAAGACAACTCTGAAAAATGAACGATAAGGAAACTCTACGAAACAAAGTATTTTTAATTGCCGGAAGTGAACCGCTGGGCGCAGCAGGAATGCAAACCGACATCAAATGCATCACGGCCTGCGGCGGCTATGCAGCCGGTGCGCTAACCTGCATTGTGGATGAAGACACGACAAGAGTAAAGGACATTTTCATGCTCCCCGTTCCATTAGTACTCAGCCAGACGGTTTCCTTTCTTGACGATGTAGGTGCTAACTGCATCAAAACCGGAATGCTTTATTCGAAAGAGCTTATCGAAGGCCTCGCAGAAATTCTCCGACGTTTTCCCGACATGCCGAAAGTAATCGACCCCGTTATGGTCAACTCCAAAGGCGTGCAACTGCTGAAAAAGGAAGCCGTCGAATCCTATAAATCCCATTTGTTTCCCCTTGCCACCCTTATCACTCCAAACAAAAGAGAAGCTGAAATACTGTTGGGAAGAAGCTTGAACTCAGCAGACATTCTTTCCGACTTGAAAGAACTGACACAATGGGGAAACGCGGTAATCGTCAAGTCGGCAGATTTCCAAGAGACAGTGACCGACTACTATTACAACCCTGCCAGCGGAGAATTCAAGACTTACCGCAAAGCCCATATCGTCACTACCAACGTAAACGGTTCGGGCGACGTGTTTTCTTCGGCTATTGCCACATTTCTGGCACGCGGCTTCCAACTGACAGAAGCCATCGACAAGGCAGAAGCCTTCATTACGGAAGCGCTGAAACTTGGAGCCGGAATAGCCTTCGGCAGCAATTTCGGACCGGCATTGCCCATTATCCCCATGAATTGCTTTAATTAAAATTCATTCAATTATTTCTTCAAAACAGGCATATTTTTTCAAAGTTTTTAGTAAATTTGTAAAATACTGAAACAAAAAACATAGAATTCGGATATAACTTATTTTTGCGCTTTCTATTCTAATACTGTTTTTTGAGAACCTAAATAAAATATCCATTAACAACTAAATTTAAGTAAAGATGAAAGAAACCTACGTTAAACTGTTCAACATTTTTACGGTGCTTTGTTTGCTTTGCTGCAGCAACCTGGCATTTGCACAGAATTCGGCACCTCCTATGAGGTCATCAGGAAACCCTCCTGAAATCACACTTTCTCCAAGTACAGTGGGCTTCAATTCTGTTTTTATCGGAAACACTTACACTCAAACCGTAAACATCAAAGCCAAAAATCTTCGTGGAGACATCACGCTGAACGGCATGACCACAGGAGAAGTGGAACTTTCTGCAACCACCATCACCAAGTCGGAAGCAGAATCGGCTGAAGGCTACGACCTGACTATCACGCTCACTCCGACTGATGAAAACATCTATCAGGAAACTGTAGTGCTCAACACACAAGACGCCGACATGGTAACCCTTTCCATTTTCTGGTATGCCATGACTACTACTGACGTTGCCGACATTGCCACACTGAAAGCAAAACCGACCGACGACTACACCAACTACAAGTACACCGGTGAAGCCATCGTGACGGGCATAGGCAAAAAGTACATCTATATGCAGGATGCTACGGGGGCTCTGGCCTTGAACGACAACTACGGTGATTTCCCGACAGTAAAAGTCGGTGACAAGATTTCAGGCTTCATTGTCAACACAACCAATTATTTTGGCGCAATCAACGCACAGCTGGTACAGGGTACGAGCGTTGAAGTTCTGGCAGAAAACCAGACTGTTGAGCCGGTTGTCACTACGCTTGCCGACCTCAAGGCAAACGCAAAATCGCTCCACGCAAAACTCGTCCAAGTAGCTAACGTCACCTTCACCGAAAACGCGGGTGAAACATTCAATGCCGACATGGTCAATCCGAAAATCAACGACGGCACGGAAGAAGGACGATTCAACGTATTTGAAAGCATTCACGGTGTAACTGTTCCGACAGAAGCCGTAACTATCGTGGGTGTTTCAACATCTGCATCAGCTGCCGTTGTAGGCGCACGTACTGCCGACGACTTCATCAAGGAAGTGGCAGGCGAACCGGCCTTTAACATCACAGACGAAGTGCTGTTTGAAGGCACAGCCGCTCCTATCAACGTAGCAACCGAATACGTAAAATTGAAAGTCGACGCCGCCAATCTCCCGTCAGCCGTAAGCATCTATATCACAGGCACCAACGGCAAGATGTTCTCACTGTCGACCGAAGAAATTCCGGCAGGAACAAGCACAACGGACGTTATCGTAACCTACACTCCGATAGCGGTAGGCAAACACACTGCACGCATCAACTTCGAGTCGGCCGACATGCCGGAACTGAACAATGCGTTCACAATCAACACCGTCTGCATCGACCCGGCCAATCCGCCGACAATCATCGTCGAGCCGATGGAACTGCCGCAATTCTCGGCCAAAGTGGGCGAACAGCAACAACAGACGCTGAAAGTGACAACGAAAGGCCTGCCTGACTATGGCAAGGTGAAACTTATGGGAGAAGGCGAAGGAGCATTCCTCATCAACAACACGATGCTGATGAAAGAAATGGAACAGACACTCACTGTCACCTTCAAACCGAAGGCTGAAGGCACATTTACCGAACGCCTCGAATTCTCCGCATTGGAAGCCGAAACATTCTATGTAACTATTACCGGTACTACTACCGGCGGTGCTGACCCAGGTGATAAGGAAGGCGACGACCTCCCATTGACGGCAGAAAATCCGTTGACACTGCTCAACGAAAACTTCGACAACATCACCAACAACAAGCCTGTCTCCATCGAAGGTTGGAAGAACGTTGCCATGGAAGGCAAGCGTGCATGGTGGGGAAGCGATGCCGACGGTGAAAAGACGGCAAAAGTATCGGCATATGACTCCAGTGTCGAAATTGGCAAGGCAACTCCGTGCGAAATGCTGCTTGTCACTCCGCCGCTCGACTTTGTCAACTCTGCAACCAAGATGTTCACCTTCCGCGTAATGGGCAATCTGCTGACCGAAGGTATGACCGACCTGCTCGAACTCTGCTACATTGACCTCGAAGGCGGCGAAATGAATGTATTCCCGGTTGAGCTGACAATGCCTAACATTCCGGACCTCAACAACGAATGGCAGGAATACCACCTTAACCTTGAAGGACAGGACCTTGCCGACGTATTCTTCATGGGATTCCGCTTCAAGAGCCAGTTAGGACGCGAAAATTCAGCAACCTACTACATCGACGACGTGACTTACGGCCGCGATGACCTCCCGATGATTACACCGTCAGTGACACAACTTGCCTTCGAATCGACGAAGGGTGCAACAACAGTTTCCGAAGAAATCACACTGGAGACGCTCAACACAACCGAGCCTATCACCCTTTCATTAGGCGGACCGAACAAGAGCAAGTTTGAACTTACTGCCACAACTCTTCCGGCTACCGGCGGCAAGTTTGCCGTTAAGTTCCAGTCGGACGAAATCGGCGTTCACGAAGCGTATGTGAAAGTTTCGTCACGCGGTGCAGCTGATGTCTACATTCCGGTTTCAGTCAACAACAAGGACAACTCCGGCATCGTAAGCATCACTTTCGAAGCATCGCCCGATGTTACCGTCTACGACCTCAGCGGACGTGCCGTGAAGACAGTGAAAGAATGCAAGAACTACCGCCAGGCCATCGACGGTATCGCAGCAGGAACCTACATCCTCAAAGCCGTATCAAAAGCAGGTGTACAGACAACGAAAGTAATGGTTCCGTAATTTATTTACTCAGTATTACATAAACAACATGCGGGGCGGCATCCTTGGTGGATACCGCCCCGCTATTATTTTCAACGAGGATGGTCAATTTGCTGTTTTCTTCAGCACAATAGTTGCATTCAGTGCCGCAACCATCTTGTTGTAGTCTGTTTCAAAATCTGGCATCTGTTCGACCGTATAAGTACCGGCTTTGAACAATATCCGCTGACAAACATTAATGCAATCCCCTTTTTTCTCTATTTTGGAGTCAAAATCAAGACAAGGTGATTCGATTTTCATGCTTTTTGGCAATGATTCCACCACATAACCCTCCGGGATACGGATGACAATACTGTCCGCTTTCAGTTCATGGTCGATGACATAAGGAGACACCCGCTTCTGGGCGGCAAATTTAGTTATACCTTTCCGGAATGTATTGACCGGGACAAACAGGCGAGTACCGCTTTTTCTTGCCAACTTGCGGCTCTCCAACGTATAGGTCAAATTCAACGACGGCTTTTCACCCTTTGATTCCTCAATAGAAAAATTGGAAACCACACCGTCGGACACCGTGGCAAAATCCCGTATACGGGTATTTATCTTGTCCGGTCTTTCTGTCAGCAGATAACGGCGAATTTCATAATCTTTCATCGTGTAACACTCGCTTACATTCAAATGCGACAATCCGTCAGGAGTAATTTCTACAGAACAATCGATTGCTGAAAACTCCAAAGAATCGGGCAACTCCGGCAGACGCACCACCCGGCTTTCCCCGGCCTGAACCAGCACGGCATCGTGTCCGGCTATACCGCTGTGTATGTAGCCGAAAGGCAGTTGCGGATTAGTGCACTCCAGCCAAATCGTATCGTTGGGAAGCACAGCACAGGCAACGACATGATTCAATTGGCGAAAAGAGGGAAAATCAGGATACAAACGCTTATATATAGTCGAGATAGTGGCATAGTGGCAAGGCACGCCTGCCTCCTCCAGCATGGCACACATATAGTTTGACAAACCTTTGCAATCACCAAAATTCAAACTTGCCACCTTTGCCGCCGGCATTGGTTGGAAACCGCCAATACCCAAACTGATATTCACGTAACGGGTAGTTGCTGCCAGATAATCGTACAACACCTTTACTTTGCCCTTCATACTTTGGCAAGTATCCGTAAGCTGATGTACCAACAGCCGGGTTTCTTCCGGCAATTCTGTCCGGCCATCCCGCAACGTAGCATTCCAGTTTCCCATATCCGCCCACGAATTCAAACTGCCGTTTGTTTTTTCAAACACGAACGATTTTGGAGCAAAGCTGACATGAGGCACTTTTTCCGTCAAAGAAGTCGAAAACGGCTCCTTCACGAATGCCTTGCAACCTGACAAGGAAACGCTCATACTATTCTGCCAGTTTTTTTCTTCCCTGACAAAATCGCCGTCAAAATTAAACTTTTTAAAACGCAGTCCCATTTCATTAGGCACCTTGATGGAATAGTCAGCCTTTTCAACCGACTGCTTATACTCCTGAACAGGAGCAAATTCGGGAAAACCGACAATTCCGTCAGTGTACTGTTCCTCCCATTCATACATCACTGTATAAGGAAAGTCCGCATAATGCAGTTCATAGAAATAAGTATAGCTGTCCGATGCCAGATAAGGACTGTATTCCGTCTTGCACAAGTCCGACTTTTTAATGTCCCTTATCTTTTTCCCGTTTCTGTCGAAAACTGTACCCTTGAATTTCGTCAGTTTACAGGTGTTGTCACATGTACATGAAAACCATCCGGCAGCAGGATTTTCGCGGTTCAAAACAGTTACGGCACGCGTGTACCGGATATCCGCCGAAGTCATATCATATACTTCGACAGACGTTCTGTCGAGCCTCACCACCGACGAAGCATTCGTGACCAAAGAGTCTGCCAATTCGCCCAAAATGATTTCCGACTGTGCTACCGCACCGAAAGCCACCGCAAGAAAAGGGAACAGCAAAAAAAGTTTTTTCATATTCTACAATTTGCGCAAGACAATCATCTCATTGTTTTTATCCACTATATAGGTATGAATCTGTCGGAGCATACCGTAGAGATTGAACGGGAACAGCACTTCGTTTCTCGCAATTTTAGTTGTAATGATTATTTTGTCACCCAACACAACCGGATTGAACGAAAACTGGAATTCATTTTTTTGTGTCGAAGCCACAATTCTTTTCGGCAATTCCTCAACGGTATAGCCTTCCGGTATCGTCAAATGAACCGACATTATCTGCTCCGCACGGTAGGGATAAATCACCGGCAACTTACGGGTTTCCTGTGTGAACGGATTCTCACTCATTATAGGCACAATTGTTGGCACAACATAAATCAACGAGTCAGTCGCAGTGGCCGGAACGCTGTATGAACTTTCCAAAACGATCTGCATACTGCGTTCATTGACTCCTTCCATCGACATTGAAGTCAGCTCTATGCCATTTTCAGCGGCCAAATCATTGACAAATGCCAAACTGTCGGCTTTCTGCGCATACGACTTGCGGAAATCAGCCGCCAACTGGCCGGAAATACGTTGCTGTTCCTGACATTGGATATTGAAATTCTCGTCAATCGTTGCCTGAATCATTGACTGTGACACATTCTTGCACAGATTGTCAAGCGAGAACCAGCGCTCACCCGAGTAATTTCCCATCAGACGGGCATTGGAAACCAACATATCAACAGGGAGGACATCCACACCGTTTGCCGAATAGGAGCCGTCGAGGAAATGCCATTTGTCCGCTTCGTCGCGGAAACCGACAACAAACGTATCTATATCGTCGTACGACGGAAAGACCGTTGAAAGCATACCGTTGCTGCGCAGACGCAGTACAAACGGACAACATCTGACACCGGCATCACGCAACAGACACATCACAACCGTATTAATGGCTGCATTAGAGCCGCTGCCCATTTTTTTGACCTCCTTAAAATCCTCGGGAAGAACCTGAAAGCTTCCATCCCACTTTATACGGCCTGCCACCAGCATCGATGCCGCCAATGCCTTGTCCACAGCAGTTGACTGCGCATTTACCTCTGCCGCCAATTCCGGGTACGGATTTTTCATTTCCATGACATCTTTCATGCCGGCATCCATAATCGTGCGGTCAACGTCTTCCCATGTGTGCGAATAAGCCCTGTAGCCCATGCCCGGCATGTCGACTCCCGACATTTCGAAATCGACGTGCGCGATATAGTCATTGATACCCATCGTATACTCGTCATCCCTCAAAGAAGGCAAGGAATCGGCAGTAATAATAATTCTGTCGGACTGACAAGTCACATAATCCGCATACAAGTCGTTTGTCAGGCGGAAACGGTCACTTGCATACTCCTTCTTGACATTAATTTTTTCATAGCCCTTTGTCGACAAATTAAAGCGGAAATACGTCGGTATCTTTATATCAAACATACTGCTGACAGTGGGGATATCCGCTTGAGGATACCAACTACGAAGGAACGGGATTCGGCTCGTCTGAATCTTATATTTGTATTCAATCACGCTGCCGGCCTTCACATTCGGCACAGAAAATTTAGTCACATAATAATTGCCATACACATTTTCCGAAAAAATCAGGTCGCGTTTCAATTTTGTCTTCTCAATCTTGCCGTTAACCAGATTGTATAAATTTGCCTGCACGTTAAGCACATCGTCCTTCATTGCGCCGGACTCCCATGTGTGGTAATACGGAATTTCCACATCAGCATACTCCGTACCTTCCTGCTTCAGGATTTTTATACGCGTCATAAATTCATACTCTACTTTGAAACCCTCACTCGGTTCATAGTAAAAATGCCCGTTGCCTTCCTTGTAAAGAATGACGGCACTTGCATCAGGTTCCGGCTCATAGACAGTCATTTCCAACTCCTGCATGGTCGGTTTTCCAAACTTTTTATTGACTCCCTGTTCTTCGGCTCTGACAGCCGGAGCGGCACAGAAGAGTGCAAACAACATAAACAATGGCAATAATTTCATAATATTAAATTTAGAATCATTTATTATTTCAGTACCTCACAGCAAAAAGAACTCCGCAGAAAGTCAAAACTACTCCAAACTTTATGCTAAAATTTTTTCTTCCATGGTCAAGTATCAGGAAGGCACATACCCCGACAACCCAAAGCATGTTTTTCACACCCCGTCCAACGGATACACCTACCTGCTATCACAAAGGTAAACACTTATTAGCTTTTTTGAAATATTTTTACTAAATTATTTCTACAAACTTTCACATAAAAGATTGAAAAGGAACAAGAAATTAATGACAATAAGTTTGCATATCACAAAAATAAGCAGTACTTTTGTGCGCTAATTTTTCCGAATAGGCTCTACAAGCGATGCCACTTGCGCATCCGCCTCACGGGTTAACAAGTAAATCTTAATTAAACAGATGTACGCAATTGTAGAAATCCAAGGACAACAGTTCAAGGCTGAAGCAGGCAAATTCCTGTATGTCCACTATCTCGGCGAGAACGTAAAAGAAGGCGATGTAGTTGACTTCGAAAAAGTTCTCTTGATTGATGCCGACGGTGCCGTTAAGGTAGGTGCTCCTACCGTTGAAGGAGCAAAAGTTGTTTGCGAGGTTAAACGTCCCCTCGTGAAAGGTGACAAGGTAATCGTTTTCAAGAAAAAACGCCGCAAAGGTTATCGTCGTAAAAACGGCCATCGCCAATGCTTCACCCAAGTAGAGATCAAAGACGTAGTTGCATAATCACTAAAAGTTTAAAGAAATGGCACATAAGAAAGGTGTAGGTAGTTCTAAGAACGGACGTGAATCAGAAAGCAAACGATTGGGCGTCAAAATTTTCGGTGGTCAATATGCAAAGGCAGGCAACATCATCAAACGTCAACGTGGTACAGTACACCACCCAGGTTTGAACGTTGGTATGGGCAAAGACCACACTTTGTATGCACTTGTTGACGGTACTGTAGTCTTCACTGAAGGAAAAGGCGGACGCCAATTCATCAACGTGAAGCCGGTTGAAACAGCTGAAAACTAATCAGCGCTCACCGCGACACAGTATCTTTGCAAAAAGATAAAAAAATGACGATAGCTAACGGCTTTCGTCATTTTTTTATTCATTGTAGAATTCTTTTCCATTCAACAGCAATGGCTAAATCACGAAATTTCTGGTATCACATTCTTGCCGTCATCACGGTAGCCATTTGGGGAACGACTTTCGTCTCCACAAAAATTCTCATCGGCAACGGGCTCAACCCTACGGAAATATTCCTTTACCGTTTTGTGCTTGCCTATGCCGGTATCCTGTTCGTGGCAGGCAAACGCATGTTTGCCAACAACCTGTGGGACGAGCTTACACTTCTGCTCGCAGGTATCACCGGCGGCTCGCTCTATTTCATTACCGAAAATACAGCTCTGCAACTTACCACTGCATCGAATGTGGCCATGATTATAGCGATTACTCCGCTGCTCACCACTCTCTTGTCATCGCTGTTCTTCAAGTCGGAACGTCTGCACCGGCCGATGCGCGTAATAGCCGGATCACTGATTGCTCTCGTCGGTGTGGCTGCGGTTGTCTATAATGGAAATTTCGTACTGAAAATCAATCCGCTGGGCGATGTTCTTTCGTTTGCCGCAGCGTTTTCATGGGCTGTCTACAGTCTGTTGATAAAAAGAATCACCAAACGCTATCCCACCATATTTGTCACCCGGAAAGTGTTTGGCTACGGCATTCTGACCATGCTCCTTTATCAGCTTGTCCACCCGACAACTTTCCATTGGAGCGCACTGACAGCAACAAGCGTTTGGACTAACTTGCTGTTCCTCGGCCTGATAGCCTCTATGGCATGTTTCGCTGTCTGGAATCTGATAGTCAAGAAAATCGGTACGGTGAAGCCGTCCAACTATCTGTATATAAATCCGGTTGTCACCATGATTACAGCCTCGATCATTCTCGGGGAACAGGTGACGCTGCTCTCTTTAGTTGGTATTACGGGAGTTCTGTTGGGAGTCTACATATCCGAACACAAGCGTTAACGCAGCACAATTCCGGTCACGATTCTGCCCGATTTCACACCAAGGGCACGGGCGGAGAAAAACCGTTCGGGCTGACAACGCGTGCACAGCCCGGAGACCGTAATGTTTTCCATGGGAACACCCGCACGCAACATCCAGAAACGATTGGCGGCAACGAGGTCGATATGCGCCTTTCCCGTAACAGGATGACGCACCATAATATCCTCCATCACATAGGGATTTTCGGCAAACTGTTCGACCACCTCATCGCCCACCTCGAAGCAATTGCGGCAAATCGAAGGTCCGAACATCACCTTAATATCTTCCATACGGCTTCCCATCTCGGCCATGGCCTTCAATGTTTCCGTGGCTATTCCGTTCATCGTACCCTTCCAACCGGCATGGGCAGCGGCTACAATTCTGCGGCGAACATCGTAGAACAACATCGGCACACAGTCGGCCGTATAGACACCGGCCATTACCCCGGAACGGTCGGTTACAACAGCATCCACACCGTCCAGACACTGCTTCTGTTCTGTCTCCGACAAGGAGAAAAAAGCATCGTCGGCAACGGCAACCTTCACACTGTGCACCTGCCGCGGAAGCAAGAGACGGTCCACGCCCAACCCCCTGCGCAATTCTTCGCGACAAGCCTCATAGTGTTCCGGCACATCGCCCGTATAGTTGCAACAATTGAATTCAGAATAAGGGTCAAAACAGTCGGCAGCGCCCCGCTCTGTCGTAAAAGCGAAGACGCTGCCGTCGTTTCCGTTTATATCAAGTTGTCTAATCGTCATCATCCTTATAATCATCCGCCCAATATTCGTCAGGCCATTCCACGTCCCATTCTTCCTCTTCTTCGCCGGAAGACTCGTTTTCAAGCACGAACTCATCCTCTTCCTGCACACGGTGGCGCACATCAAGGTCGCGATGGGTAATGCGTGTCGGAATGCGGTTGTCCTCATCGTTCACCGTCCGCCACAGCACATCTTTCAGTTCCGTCAAGCCCAAGCCTGTCACAGACGAGATGAACACCACGGGAACGCCTTCCGGCAGATGGTCACGGCGCATCTCTTCAATCAGGTCTTCGTCAAGCATGTCACACTTAGTGATGGCAAGCACACGTCCCTTATCCGCAAGGTCGGGATTGAAATGCTCCAGTTCGCCCAGCAGAATTTCATATTCACGCTTGATGTCGTCGGCATCGGCAGGCACCATAAAGAGCAGCACAGCGTTGCGTTCAATGTGACGCAAGAACCGAAGTCCCAGCCCCTTTCCTTCGCTTGCACCTTCGATAATACCCGGAATGTCAGCCATTACGAACGACTGCGAACCGCGGTAGCTTACAATACCAAGATTCGGCTCCAAAGTAGTAAACGGATAGTCGGCAATCTTAGGTTTGGCCGCAGAAATAGCGGACAACAGCGTAGATTTTCCGGCATTCGGGAAACCCACCAGACCCACATCGGCAAGCAGTTTCAATTCGAGAATAATTGATTTCTCGATAGCCGGTTCGCCCGGTTGTGCATAACGGGGAGTACGGTTTGTCGGCGACTTGAAATTCCAGTTGCCCAAACCGCCACGACCGCCACGCAGAAGTTTCACCTCCTGTCCGTCGTCGGTCACCTCACAGAGGAACTTGCCGGTATCGGCATCATAGACAGCCGTTCCGCACGGCACTTCAATCACCTTGTCCTCGCCATCCTTACCGAAACTGCGCCCTTCCGAACCCGGTTGGCCGTCGCCGGCAAAAATATGACGTTGATATTTCAGGTGGAGCAATGTCCACAAGTTTCTGTTACCGCGAAGGATAATATGTCCTCCACGACCGCCATTACCGCCATCGGGACCACCCTTCGGCACATATTTAGCACGATGAAAGTGGCACGAACCCGCACCACCCTTGCCTGAACGGCAAAGAATCTTAACGTAGTCTATAAAATTTGAACCTGCCATAATAGGTGCAAAGATACGGAAAAATACTGAAATAAGAGTAAATAGACAAGTGAAAACACAGTTTTCAGGCATGGCAGCACCCACCTGTTTCCAGTTTTATCGATAATACAGCAAAGCGGTTATGCCCGACATCACACATCCAGCGTCAGACCTTCGTTGGCGAGGAGGGTTTCAGGGAATACGCTGCGGGCTTCGTCGAGGAGTGGTGTGTCGTCGGCATAGCGGGAGGAAAAATGCCCGATAAGCAACCGTTTCACTTCGGCATCGCGCGCAAGGGTAGCTGCTTGAAGCGCGGTGGTATGGCAGGTTTCTTTGGCACGGGCAGCAAGGTCGTGCAAGAAAGTCGCTTCGTGATACAGCAAGTCGGCACCCTTCACCTCATTGGCAACAGCTTTCAGCGGAAGTGTGTCGGAAATATAGGCATAGGTGCGCGAAGGGTCAGCCGGTTTTGTCAGCCGTTCGTTGGAAACGACCGTACCGTCGGGTTTCACATAATCGTCACCGGCCTTGATTCCCGCAAGACAACGCACCGGCACTTCATGAAAACGCACCATCTCTGCATCCAAATGCCTCAATTTCGGTTTTTCGCGGAATACGAACCCGACAGTAGGCAAACGGTGTTTCAAAGGAACGGTATTGACCGTCAATGCCTTGTCCTCGAAAATTACGTTATTTCCGTAGCGATAAGGAGCAAAGTCCACTTCCAGGTCATGTGACGAATAGTCGATCAGCGGTTTCAACAACGGCACCCCTTCTTCAGGCAGATGCACCGTCACCCGTCCGCCACAACCCGTCAGTCCGATAGTCGAAAGCAGTCCGGGCAGCCCATAGCAGTGGTCGCCATGCAGATGGCTGATAAAGATGTGCCGCAAACGGTTCATCTTGAAGCGCATGCGGGCAAACTGCATCTGTGTGCCTTCGCCGCAGTCAATCATGAAAAGGTTGTCGCGGAAATTGATTACCTGCGAGCTCGGATGATGCCGGAAAGTCGGTTTTGCCGATGCACATCCCAATATCGTTACCTGAAATTTATCCATCGTTACGCTACGTTTAACTACAAATTTAGCATATCCACGGCAATATTCCGCCTCTACGGACAAAAAATCTGACTTTCCACAACGAAGGAATGGCGATTCCCGCAAGTTTTCGTACCTTTACCCTTGAATAAGACTTACCAATTACAACAGAATGGAAGAAAACAGAGAACGCGATTTGGCCCGTGAGCTGATTGAATCGACAGGAAGAAACCTCTATCTGACCGGAAAGGCCGGTACAGGCAAGACCACATTCCTGCGACAGTTGCGTGCCGACTCGCCCAAACGCATGGTGGTGCTGGCCCCGACAGGCATAGCCGCCATCAATGCCGAGGGGATGACCATCCATTCGTTTTTTCTGTTCCCGTTTCTGCCCTACCTCCCGAACGAAGCATTCGGCAAGGAAGCCAAATACAACTACCATTACCGGAAAGAACGGCTGAAACTGATACGCAGCCTTGACCTGATTGTGATTGACGAGGTGAGCATGGTGCGCGCCGACCTGCTCGATGCCATCGACGATGCCTTGCGCCATGTGCGCCGCTGCAATCTGCCTTTCGGTGGTGTGCAGATGCTGCTTATCGGCGACATTCAGCAGTTACCGCCCGTTGCCAAACCCGAGGAATGGCAAATGCTGTCGGAATACTACGATTCTCCCTACTTCTTTTCCAGCCGGGCTTTTCAGGAAGGCGATTTTCAGGCCGTGGAACTGACCAAAGTCTACCGCCAGAGCGACAGCCGGTTTCTCGACATACTGAACAAAATACGCGAAAACCGTTGCCTACAAGCCGACCTCGACGAGCTGAACCGCCGCTATCTGCCGGAATTCGAACCGGAAAAAGAGGACAACTACATACAACTGACCACCCATAACAGCCAAGCGCTGAAAATCAATACGGAAGAGCTCGACGACCTTCCCGGCGACACACACACCTTTGCAGCAGAAATCAAAGGCGAATTCCCGCCTTATTCCTATCCGACCGAAACGGAACTGGTACTGAAAGAAGGAGCTCAGGTGATGCTCGTAAAAAACGACTCACCCGAACACCGCTACGTGAACGGCTCACTTGCCGAAGTCGTGAGAATTGACGACACAATTGACGTAAAGCTGGCATCCAACGGCGAAACAATCAGCATCGAGCGGGCAGAATGGTGCAACACACGCTATATTCTGAATCCGGAAACAAACAACATCGAAGAGGAGGTGCTGGGCACTTTCGTGCAATATCCGCTGAAACTGGCGTGGGCCATCACCATCCACAAAAGTCAGGGTCTGACGTTCGACCATGCCATCATCGACGCATCGGCCGCATTCGCCCACGGACAGACGTATGTGGCACTCAGCCGCTGCCGTTCGCTGGAAGGGCTGGTGCTGAGCGAACCTGTTCCGCCAAGCGCCATTATCAACGACCGCCTTGTCAAGAACTTCACCAGCCGCCTACAGCAATACATACCCGACTCGGAACAGTGCAAAGCGATGAAGCAGAACTATATCATTGCCCTGCTCGACGACCTGTTCGACTTCATTCCGCTACGCCAGGCCATTGAACGCATGGAACGCTTGATGACCATAAATTTCCCAGACAAGTGCGCACAACTGATAGCCGACTATCAGGCGGAAAACGAACGCATGCGGACGGAACTCGCCGACGTGGCACAGCGTTTCCACAACCAATACCGCACGCTCACGTTGCAAAGCGAGAAACCCGAAAGCGACACGCAACTACAGGAGCGCATCAACCGCGCTACAGCTTACTTCGAGGAGAAAATGCAGCCGCTGCGGAAACTGTTGGAAGCCACGTTCATCGCTACCGACAACTCCGCCCTCCACAAGCGCATCGAAGAAATCAGCGACGAGCTCCACCTGCAGATGAACGTGAAGCAGGGATTGCTGAAATACGTCAACGAGAAAGGCTTCCATGTACTGGACTACCAGCGGCAACGCTCACTGCTTCTAATCGCCGACAATCAGGGAGCAGCCCTCTCGCAATTCGAAAAACCGATTGTCGTGCCCGAAGGCATCAGTCATCCGCAACTTTACAAACGGTTGGCGGAATGGAGGCGGGAAAAATCGAAGGAAACAGGCGAACGCATCGTCAGAATCCTGCGTACGGCCACGATTGTCGCTATCGTAAAAGAACTCCCGACAACGGAAAAAGAACTGCAGGAAATGCCCGGTTTCGGCAAGAAAAAGCAGGAGCAGTACGGCAAGGAGATTTTGAAAATCATTATCGCCTACCTGGGAAAAGGATAACAAAACCACGGCAGCACTCACCTGTCTTTTCATTTTTTTACTTACCTTTGCGATACGATGAATTTCTGGAAACTATACATATTATCCGCCTTTCTGCTCGCCGTCATTGTCAGTGCGTGCATCCGTTTGGGAAACGATGCCCAAACCGTAGCCGACAGCATTGCAGAAGCTGTTGAAAGCAAGGATTTCAACCATCTGGCTGAAATCGACGAGGCTTTCCGTGCGTCGCTGTCCGACGATCAGGAAACGCGCCGCGAACAGCGCAAGGCCCTTGCAGAACTTGCTGACGATGCCGACAACGACACCGTTCGCATTGCCACACTGCTGATAGCACAACTGCCGGACGCATGCGGAGAACTGCTGGTGAATCGTCTCATCGAAAGCCGGACGGAAGGAAACACGAAAGAAACATTTCTCTCAACCCTTTCGACCGTACAGATGCTCTATTCCCACTTGAACAGCGAAGATTTTGTCGTTTTCAACCAAGCCTATCAAAAGGGCATCGACCGGCTGAGCATTGACGAGCAGATGAAAATCTACTGCGCCATGGCGTCGCCGGAAATGATTGGCGAAGTGATGGCCGACGACGTTATCCGTTCCGCCGAAACTCCGCAACAGCAGGAGGTGTTCACCACCGTCAACCAACGTATTTCCTCATTAAAATCAAGCTATAAACCTTCTGAATTCGAACGGATGAAAAACGCTTTCGGACGTACGCTTCTTTCTGCGGGCGGCGACCAATGGCTGACTGCGTTTGAATTCTAAATAAATCGTCACACCTATGAAAAGAATCGAAGAGTACATAGAACTGGCCAACAAGGCCGTCGAAAATATCAGCTATCCGGCAGAACCCAACGGTCTGTACGAACCTATCCGCTACGGAATGGCACAGGGCGGAAAACGCCTGCGCCCGGCACTCCTGCTTGCTGCATGCGATGCTGCCGGAGTGGAAGCGGAAAAGGCTATGAAACAGGCCGCTGCCATTGAAATGTTCCACAATTTCACGCTCCTGCACGACGACGTGATGGACAAGGCCGACCTGCGCCGAGGAAAACCTACGGTATGCAACAAATGGGACGACAACACTGCCATTCTTTCGGGCGACACCATGCTCACGCTTGCCACCGAATTGCTTGTCGACGGCATGGAAGCCCAAAAAGCAGTCCGCCTGCTCCGTCTGTTCAACCGCACCGCCATTGAGGTTTACGAAGGCCAGCAGTATGACATGGAATTTGAAACGCGCAACGATGTGAGCATCGACGAATATATCCACATGATTCGTCTAAAAACATCCGTTCTGCTGGGCTGTGCCTGCAAAATCGGTGCGATAGTGGGCGACGCTACGGAAAAACAATGCGAAGCACTTTACAACTTTGCCATCCACCTGGGCATCGCGTTCCAATTGCAGGACGACCTACTCGACGTATACGGCGACCCAAAGGTATTCGGCAAGGCCATCGGCGGCGACATCCTCAACAATAAAAAGACATTCCTGCTCATCAATGCTATGCAACTTGCCGAAGGCGACGACCATGCCGAGCTGCAACGCTGGCTGAATGCCGACGCACCGTTTGCCGGAGAAAAGATTGCCGCTGTCACGGCTCTCTACAACAAATTGGGAGTTGACGCTCTGTGCCGCAAAGAAATAGAGCAATATAATGCCATCGCGCTCGACTATCTCCATGCCACAGGCTTCGGCGAAGAGCAGTTGGCTTGCTTCGAACAGTTTGACAAAATGATAATGGGACGTAACAAATGATAGACACTCATTCACATCTCTATCTGGAAGAATTCGACAACGACCGCACGGAGGCTATGCAACGTGCGGTCGCTGCCGGTTTACGCCATCTAATTCTGCCAAATGTCGACCTGGAAACGGTAGAACCGATGCTGCAACTGCATACGCAATATCCGAAATACACCTCGATTGCTATGGGACTGCACCCTACATCAGTAGGCGAAAATTTCCGCGAAGATTTGGAAAAGACACGCGAACTGCTCGACCGCCATTCCTGCGTGGCGGTAGGCGAAGTAGGTATCGACCTCTACTGGGACACGACCTACAAGGAACAACAGATGGAAGCCTTCGACACACAACTGCATTGGGCTGAGGAACGCCGCCTGCCGGTCATTATCCACTGCCGCGAAGGGCTGCCGACGATAGCCGACGTGTTCCGCAACTACAGCGGCACGCTTCCTGCCTGTGTGTTCCACAGTTTTGGCGGAACAAACGACGATGTAGAACTTATCCGCTCTTTCGGCGACTTCTATTTCGGCATTAATGGAGTAGTGACGTTCAAGAACTCCAAACTCTCGGAAACACTTCCTGTCATCGGACTTGACCGTATACTGTTGGAAACCGACTGCCCTTATCTCACACCCGTTCCCCACCGGGGCAAACGGAACGAAAGCGCCTATGTGCCCTACATCGCACAGAAAGTTGCCGACACGTTGGGAGTTAGCATTGACGAAGTGTCGGAAACTACCGACCGCAATGCGCAGAACCTGTTCCGCATAACGATATAAAAAAGAAAGAGAACCCGAAGGTCCTCTCTCAAAGCAAAAATATCATACAAATAAATCTTTGTTTAGTAGGAATGTGAGGGCAATAGGAATTGTACCTCACCCACTCCCACAAAATTACAAAAAAAATTTTGTCCGGGCAATCTATTTTCACAAACGCGCCCAACCAAAATATAAAGCGGAAGTCCGTCACCCGAACTTCCGCTTCTTCTTATTGTCTGATTGAATATTCGTTATCGTTATTTTACAGCCACTTTCACCACCTTGCTGCCTACGCTTACAAGATAGATACCGGCCGGAACTTTAACAATTGTTTCACCTTCGCTCAAAAGCGCACCGCTCAAGGCAAACACCTTCACACCTTCGGCAGCACCCTCAACGCGAATTTCACCAGCACCGCCAATCACTTTCACATCGACAGCCTCAACATCAGCTACGGAAGAAGTTTTGGTCAAACTGTATGCGCCGGACAAGATATTGAATTTAACTGTGAAACTTGTGTACGAAGTCATAGCCGCACCTGTTCCGCCAAATACGAATGTACCTTCTGTCGACTCTTCTGTGGCATCAGCTTCCAATCCCCAAGTGTATGCACCTTCTTCCACACCTTCAGCAATATGCCAAGCAGTCAAACCATTTTCAGCCAAAGTATTGAACTCAACTTCACCAATATAATCACCTTCTTCACCTGACTTAAGAAGTTCTATCGTATTATCTCCAGCAATGAAATACACGGATTCTGGGTATACTGTTTCACCGGTGATGTGCAAATAAGCATCGTCCCGAACTGTCAGCTGTATTTCCGTTGCATTGATAGGACGAAGCAGTTGAATGTTTTTCATGCTGCCACCTTTCCACATCATATAATCGTCATTTGCCACAATGGCTCCTTTTTCATCGTTCGCACCAAAAGACAAGTCCCATTCTTTACCTCCAATCTTAAACTCTTGATTCAAAACCCTTTCACCAACGAGACGATATACACCCTCGCCCTCGTATGCAAAACGCCAATTTTCATCAGGAGCCCAGACTGTGGCTCCACTTATTAGATAGAAATAATCGGCTGTCTCTATTTTAAGAAAATCCCCATTTACATTGCTGAATATAAACATAAGCGGACCATCAGGAATGAACTTTAGTTTATTATTCCCATTGTTTTCATAAATTTGAATACGATCGCCTAAACCAAATATCTGCGAATCATTACTTGGATTAATACTTAACCAACGGTCTCCATTTCTTTTATCCAAAACCTTAAATTCAACGTCAGCAGGCAGTACCTCATCAACAATTAGGTAATAATGTCCGTCATTCATGTTTTGGAATTCCCATTGAGCCAATTCTTCAGCTGTTGAAGCCCAATTGGTCATCGAACCTGTCAAATAAATACCGCTTCCGGCATTTGCAACAAAAGCAACCAGTGCGAAAAGCACTGACATAAGTGTAGTTTTTCTTCTCATAATACTAATTTTAAGTTTATAATAGAATTGTCAGTTTTTACATTACAACAATTGAAATAAGGTATTCACTTCACGGTGGAAATTCATAGGTTATCTCAACAACAATTGTTTTTCAAACGCAAATGTAACCATTATTATCACCCAAGCAAACAATATCTGCATTTTTAACACAAATAACTCGCAATAAAGCCCAAATATCCTATTACTAAAATGTCTGGCAACGCATCAATAGAAAACGGGAACCCTTCCTTTTCGGCGGATTCCCATTCCAAATTTGATTACCGTTTAACCATATAGGTTATTTCACAGCCACTTTCACCACCTTGCTGCCTACGCTCACAAGATAGATACCGGCCGGAACTTTAACAATTGTTTCACCTTCGCTCAAAAGCGCGCCGCTCAATGCAAACACCTTCACACCTTCGGCAGCACCCTCAACACGAATTTCACCAGCACCGCCAATCACTTTCACATCGGCAGCCTCAACATCGGCTACAGAAGAAGGATCGCCAGTCGGTTCCAATGTAAACTCACCGGTTTTAAGATTGACCGTTACAATATACCAACCGGCATCGGTGACGACAAATCCCGTACAGCCTTTGAACAAGGTCCCAGCTTCTGCATTTTCAACCAATCCCCAAGCATATCCATAAAGATAGTTCAACTTATCGTAAATCTGCCAAAAGCATAATGTTTCACCATTGGGACCTGACAAATTTAATATACCCTGATATTCTCCCTCATTTCCTGTCTCAGCTAATTTCGAATTTTCTTCTATCCATTTCCAACCAGTATTATCACCAAATACATAAACACATTCAGGGAAATTTATTAGTAGGGTACCAGTTTTAATATCAAAGAGAATTTGCGAACAAGATACATCAGACAGCAGATTTAAATTCGAAGGTTCGGTATAAGCTGACTTATTTTCAAGTATCAACGATTCGCCAGACACGACATCCCAAGAACCGTCAGTTGGCCCACCATAATTACATCCGACAGACCAATCAGCATCAGCTATTTTAAACGTCCCTGCCGGCAGTACTTTATCCGTCAATCGGTATACACCATTTCCCACATATTCGAATTTCCACTCATCAACAGCCTCCCACTTATTTACATCTCCACGAAAATAAAGTTCTTTAATCAAGCCATTACTCAAGATTTTCAATGTTGCACCATCTGCCGTTTCTGTCAGAGTAATGCCACTGCATTCCATTGTGGATGTCAAATTAAAATTTGCGCCATCCTTTGCCAAGAAATATTCACCATAATCCAAATTTTCGCTATTTGAGCCATAAACAACCGCATCATCCAAGGATTTTATACAGAATTCTCCACTTAGTTTAGTCTCTCCACTCAATACAAACATAGCATCTCCCATACGAGTAAAGTTCAAATCTGTAGCTGCTTCATCCACAAAATCAATCTTGTAATTTTTATCCTCACCGGCAAGAGTCAAAAGCAATTCTCTATTAGCTTTATCAAATCGAATTTCCGAACATGTCGCATCACCAAGCAAACGCAAATTTAAACTTGACCTTTCAACCAGTCCATGCCCTACCCCCGGTACGACCGCAGAGCCAATACCGCCAAAGTCGACATTAGTCCAGTCGGCATCTCCAATTTTAAACTCTCCAGCCGGCAATACTTTGTCGGTAAGAATAAAAACATTCGGATCGGCAGTTTCCTGAAACTCCCATTGAGTCATCAATTCATCAGTAGCACTGTCAAGCCACCCGTTCACTTCACCTCTCAAATAGATACCGCTACCTGCATTTGCAACAAAGGCAATCAATGCAAACAGCACAGACATTAGTGTAGTTTTTCTTTTCATAATACTATTTTTAATTGTACAACTTCATTCTTTTTTGAATTGAAAACAAGGTTTTTATTTTCCTATAAAATCAATTGGTTATCCCCTATGACAAATGTAAACAATGTTATCTTTTAAACAAACAATCACTACCATTTTAACACATTCAATTTAAAAATTCCCGAACATGACCGGTCGAAAAATCATTTATAAAAAATCCGAACAAAAAACTTTTCCTGCAAATAGTTTGAAAAATAAAATAACATTCCTATCTTTGCACTCGCTGAAAATCAGCGAAACAATTCAATCTATGGAGTGATGCTCGAGTGGTTGAAGAGGCACGCCTGGAAAGCGTGTATACGTCAAAAGCGTATCGGGGGTTCGAATCCCCCTCCCTCCGCAAAATACAAGGTGTAAATCAGTACGATTTGCACCCTGATTGTTTTATTAGGAGAACTTTATATACATACTTTAAAAGGCTTAATGTTAGGAATGCAAATTATGTAAATTCCTTTCTGGGGAAATATAAAACAACCGCTCACAGAATACCCTATTTGATTTCCCTTCATATCATAAACAGTTATATGGCAATTGTCATCGAATATAATTTTATTGCCATCTATTATATAATCACAATTTCCCTGCATTACATTTTCTATTGACGAATTTTCATATTCGACGATATTAAAAAAACTGTTCCACGGCTTGGTTTCTTTATACAATGCAAGGCAACCCTCTGGCACATTCAGTGTTCCATAGAGATAAGTATCATTATTAAACACATTTTCCTCACAATTAATCGGTATTAAACTCATACAAAGAACCTTTCGAATTACACAATCATCAAAAGCATAGCTACCAATTTCCGTCAATGCTTCTGGAAGAATCAATTCCTGAAGTTCTGAAATTCCAAAAGCCCAACCACCAACTTTTTGCAAAGTAGAAGGCAAACTCAATTCGGAAATATAACATCCATAAAACGCCTCTGAGTCAACTAATGTTGTTCCCTCTGGAATACAGATTCGTTTTAACGAACTGCAATTTAAGAATGCCTTAGAATTTATGCGTTTCAATGTATTCGGAAAAACCACCTCTGACAGGCTTATGCAATAAGAAAAGCATTCACTACTAATTTCAGTTATTCCATTAGGTATATTGATTGCTTTTAATTTAGAACAGCCATAAAAAGCCTTTTTATCAAAATTAGAAAGCGTTTGAGGCAAATCGACGACTTCAAGATTGCTACAATTTGCAAACATTTCGCCTTTGAGTTCAGTAACTCCATCCGGAATTTCAATATAGGTCAATCCGGAATAATAAAAACAATAGCCGCCAATTTCTGTACAGGAAGAAGGAATCTCCAAGCGTTCGAGACTACGAGTTAGAGCAAAAGCATGTCGACCCAAATATTTTACAGAACTTGGTATATTTACTTCTTTTAGCGAAGAACAACCATCAAATGTATTATCGGGAATTCCGTCTATTTGATTTGTAAGAATTTGCACCTTTTGAAGATTTCGACAATTCGCAAAAACCGTAGACTCAATTTCTTTAACAGATTCAGGTATAATAATTTCTTTTATATCCGAATCTCGAAATGCCGCTGCTCCAATAGATTTCAAATTACCAGGAAGAACAATTTCGCTAATATTTGAATAGGAAAAAGATCCAAAACCAATTGATTCTACAGATTGAGGAATAAAGATCTCACCTAATGAATAACAGTTAGAAAAGGCATGGTTACCAATTGCAACTACTTTATAAGCTCTACCATTAAACACAACCTCACTTGGAATAGTAATATCTCCTGAATATGTTGAATAAGTTGGATATGAAATAGATTTAGGCTTTATAGCCAGTTCCACCGTTTGATCCTCTTGAGACAGAATTTCATATCTTAATCCATCCACATCAAACGTAACTGCTTTCGACACAAATGAAAGACAAGCACAAAGTAATAATATCAACTTTTTCATGTTCTTTTTTTTAAATTATTGCTACAATACAGTATCAAACAACAAATCAATTGTACGATTTAGAAATTGTCTAAATCTCAATTATAAAAAAATATTTGGGGGCAACATGGTTTAACAGTTGGCCCCAAAATATAATTAAGTATACTATTTCAACGATTAGCCTTGTTTCTTTGCACGTAGGCTGTCCCAAGTAAGATAGCCGATAAGCAGCAAGTACATCACAACGCCTGTGATTTGGAGCGTTGTTTCGTCGATAGAGTGAGAATATTCAAATCCTGCAAAACGCATACCTGCGCTGACAACACCCATCAATGCACCGCCGGCAATAAATCCGGAAGCAAGCAGCGTACCGCGTTCCTGACGTGCGCTGTTGAGTTCCTTGTCCTTGGAACGGTTGCTGACAAACCAGCTGATAAGACCACCCACCAACAGCGGAGCATTGAGTTCCAACGGAATGAACATACCCAATGAGAATGCCAATGCCGGAACACCCAGCCAGTTCAGCAGCACGGCGAGAATAGCGCCGACACCGTAGAGCATCCATGGAGTGTTGCCACCCATCATCAACGGCTCGATAACAGCTGCCATGGCGTTAGCCTGCGGAGCGGCAAGGGCATCAGGACCAGAGAAGCCGTAAACCTTGGCAAGGATAAGGATAACACCGCCTACGGTAGCAGCCGAAACAAATGTTCCGACCAGTTTCCATGACTGCTGCTTTTGCGGAGTGCTACCCAACCAGTAACCGATTTTCATATCTGTCACCATACCGCCGGCCATTGACAGCGCGGTACAAACCACACCACCGATAATCATGGAAGCTACAATGCCGGAAGCACCGTTCAAACCGATAGCCACGAAAATGGCAGAAGCGATGATCAGTGTCATCAATGTCATACCTGAAACCGGGTTAGTACCTACAATCGCAATAGCGTTGGCCGCTACGGTTGTAAACAGGAAGGCAATCACAGTCACCACGATAAAGGCTACGATAGTCTGGAACAGGTTATGGATTACGCCAAAATAGAAGAACACGAATGTAACTACGAGAGCGGCAATAAGCGCAAACGTAAGCACCTTCATGGAAATATCTTTCTGAGTGCGCACCACGTTAGTAGCAGCGCCGCCTTTGCCTTTCAGTTCACGGCCAGCCAAGCCTACAGCACCACGGATAATGCCCCACGACTTGATGATACCGATGATACCCGACATGGCAATACCGCCGATACCGATGTAGCGTGCCTGTCCGGAGAACAATGTCTCGGCAGCAACGTCGGGCTGGCTCATGCCCAAAAGCGGAACAATCACATACCAGATGAACGCACTACCGGCAAAAATGATAAACGAATATTTCAATCCGACGATAAAGCCCAAACCAAGCACGGCTGCACCCGTATTGATTTTGAAAAGCATTTTTGATTGTTCGGCAATTTCCGCACCGAGGGCTGTGGCTTTCGTAGAAAGCGTTTCGCTCCACCATCCGAATGTTGACAGAAGGAAGTCGTAGATACCGCCCACCAAACCGGCAACGATAAGCGGTTTGGCCTGATTGCCGGCCTTTTCGCCTGAGATAAGCACCTGAGTGGTAGCCGTAGCTTCAGGGAAGGGGAATTTTCCGTGCATGTCAGAGCAGAAATACTTGCGGAACGGAATGAACAGCAGGATACCCAGCACACCGCCCAGCAGAGAGCTAAGGAAGATTTCAAGGAAGCTCACTGTAATGGCGTCGCCATAAGTGGCTTGAAGAATGTAGAGCGCAGGAAGCGTGAAAATGGCACCTGCCACTACGATACCCGAAGAAGCACCGATGGACTGGATGATGACATTCTCGCCCAGAGCATTCTTTCTACGCATCGCACCCGACAAACCTACGGCAATGATGGCAATAGGTATGGCAGCTTCAAACACTTGTCCCACTTTCAAGCCCAGATAAGCAGCGGCTGCACTGAAAATCACGGCCATCAGCAGACCCATAGTCACAGAATAAGGAGTCACCTCCGGATACACCTTGTCGGGACGCATCACCGGAACATACTGTTCGCCCGGCTTCAGCTCGCGAAAGGCATTTTCAGGGATATTCAATCCCTCTTTCTTCTTTTCGTCTTGCATTGGTCTTTATTTATTAATTAAATTTCATTTCGAGGTTATCTCTGCGAAGATACGAAAATCTGACGGTTTTTCCCGACTTTTTGTAAAAGAATGTTTTTGGTGGGGGTTAGGGTATATGGGTTAGAGGTTAGAGGTTATGGGTTACAAATTTCCAGAAAAGGCACACACTTCCACCAATGGCCCATAAATTCCAACCTTAAACTACTCACTCTAACCTATACACTCTAATCCATAACCCATATACCATAACCGCCCGCCTCTAATCCATAACCCAACAAAAAAGGCACCCTTGCGGATGCCTTTCTGTTGGTTTATGCTATTTAGAGTTGATTACAAGTTTGCAACATTGTATTTTGCAAATTCTTTATCAACAGCAGCTTTAGCTTTCAAAGAGCTGTCCATAGCAACAGCCTTGCGAAGGTTAGCGTAAACGCCTTGTTCGTTGCTTGTGCGAGCAGCTATAACAGCCATCATGTAGTAAGTAGTAGCGTTAGGATTCTTAACGGCGTTCAAAGTAGCCTGTGCAGCGCTATAGTCGTTAACGAGGATCTGAGCAAGAGCAGCGTTGTTTGACTTAGTGTCACCGAATGCCTTAACAGCTGTCTGATAGTCGCCTTGTTTGATGTAGTAAACACCCATAGCGTCGTTCAAACCTTCAACACCAGCAGCGCTACCGAAGCTTTCGCGAGCACCAGCATAGTCTTTGTTCAACATCTTAATAAGACCAAGGTTCATCTTCACTTCGTTGCTTTCCGGAGCAAGTTTAGCAGCCTTTTCGAAGTTAGCCTTAGCTTCGTCGTAGTTACCTTCTACGAATTGAGCTTTACCAAGGTTGTTGAAGCAACGGAAATCGTTCGGATACAACTTAGCAGCTGTAGCGTAGATTTCTACCTTTTGCTTGTTGTCGTTAGTCAAAGTTGCGCAATAAAGAAGTTCGTCTACAGAAAGTTTAGAAGCGTCTTCTTTGTATTGAGCCTTGATTTCGTCATCGCTGCGGCCGATTGTGTTGATAGAAGCAGTGATGCGAGAGTAACGCAATTGCGGAAGGATTTCGTCAGCAAGCTGATCGAATACTGAAGAAAGGTTACGGATTTCCTTTTCGCGTTGTTCCGGATCTTTGTACATTGAAAGTACGCTCAAGATAAGGTCCTTATCCTGGATGTTGCTTTGAGAAACGAGTTTCTGGAAGCCTTCCCAGTCTTGTGCAGTATATTCAGAAGTCAAGTCACCGTAGTTAGCGATTTCTTCGTCCTTCAAGTTCTTTTCTACATATTTCAATGTAGTCTTTTCACGATTAGCAGAAAGTTTTTCGTTGAACTTCACACCACCATCAGGAGAAGCGAATGAAGAAACGTGGATACCTTCGATTTCCTTGTTATCAGCAGAGCTTGCTGCCTTAACAGTTTCGTTGAAGCCAGTAACTTCTTCTTTCTTCAATTCCTTAGAACGGATGTTAGCCTGGTTGATAAGGAACATGATGTCAGCATCATATTTTTCGTTGATGATGCGTTGGTATTTGTCAGCTGCAGTTGCAGGGTCAACTGTAGAAGCGTCAGCCAAAGTTGCAGTAGCAAGAACACCTTCGCCAACCTTTACACGAGGAAGAACATAAGACTTCTTACCTTGAACTACGTTGAAGTCAAGATAAAGTTCGCTGTCCATCATGCCCGGATTGTAAGCGAAAGTAGCAGGAATAGAAACTGTTCCACCTTCTTTGTAGCTGATAACCGGATTGTTGCCTTCTACCTTTTCACCTTGGAAAGTGTAAGCCTTAGAAGCTACGGCAGTAGAGTCTGTTCCGTAAACGAGATACGGAGTAACTGTTACTTCAGCATTCTTCTTGAAGAATTTTTGAGGAACATTTGCTGTAATAGTGGCAGGAACCTGGTCGCCTACAACTGTAAGCGGAGTCGGGTTAGTTGTAAAATAGTCAGAAGCGAAAGGGCTCATCTTCTTGTTACAACCGGTCAATGCTACAGCTGCACCGACCATTAGATACATACCTAATTTTTTGTTCATAGTTATTAGTATTGAAATTAAAATTCTTTCTTTATGCAAAGATAATGCAATCCGTCATATATTAAGATAATATTGCAATTTTTTTTGACTTTTTTGCCGTTATCAAATGCAAAGATAAGTGCCTTTTTCCCTTTTTTGTCCTATTATTTTTTAAAATATAGTTAAAACATTTGTTTTAAAGGGATTTATATTGAGAAAACAACAAAAGGCCGAATTTGTTCATGCCGACTATCTGACCACAGTTTTTTCCCTTTTCGCAATATTTTTCCGACAGCGACACTACTTTTGCCGAAAAAACAGAACCATGAACACACAGGAAAAACAGAACTACGGCAAGGCGCTGGCCGATGCCGCCCGCGAAGCATGGGATACGCTGGAATCCATGCGCGCCAAAAGACAACGCAACAAGAACTACACCTACGGCAACCAGTGGTGCGACATCATGACCGACGAATACGGCAATCGGACGACGGAATACCGCCACTTGAAAGAGAACGGCAAGGACCCGCTGTCGAACAATCTCATCCGCCAGTTGGTGAAAAGCGTAATCGGCCGGTTTCAGGCCATGAATACCGACGACGGCGAGGCAAGCACGGCATTGGCAGCCAACGCCGCTACGGAGCTCGACAGCCGCGCTTTCGAGGAATTTCTCATTTCCGGCTGCTGCTTCCAGAAAGTATGGCAATCGGCCACTAATGGCCAACCGTTTGCAAGAATCGACAACATCAACCCGGAACGGATGTTCCTCAACCCTACGGCCGATGTCAGGGGCTGGGACTGCGAACTGATAGGCCAGTTGCACGACTTCTCCCCTTCCGACCTGCTGGAACGCTTTGCCGAAGGAAGCCGCAGCAGAGCCGTCCAACTGTTGCAACTGTTTGACAATGCCGGCCACACAACGGCTATACACCAGCTTGCCGGCACACCGACAGCGGGCAGCTTCAGCCAATGCACCGTGCCCGGAAAAATCCGTGTCATCGAACTTTGGAAACGGGAAAGCCGCGAAGCTTATGAATGCCACGACCGGAAAACCGGCGAAATTTTCACCGTCGGCCTGCACGACAAAGCCGCCATAGAGGAAGAAAACAGGCAACGGCAGCAGAACGGTGAGCCGACCACAGCCATGCGCTGGACACTGCAACGCCATTGGCGGTGTTACTGGCTGACACCCGACGGCGACATCATCAGCCAATATGATTCGTCCTACCGCCACCGCTCTCACCCTTTCGTGTTCAAGCTGTACCCGCTTACCGACGGCGAAGTTCATTCGATGGTGGAGGACGTAATCGACCAGCAGAAATATGTGAACCGGCTCATCACCCTTGTCGACCACATTATGGGCGCAAGTGCGAAAGGCGCACTGCTCTACCCCGACAATATCCTGCCGGAAGGCTACACTTGGGAGGACCTTCGCTACGCATGGTCGAAGCCCGATTCAATTATTCCCTATCATCCTCGAGGTGCCGGCGACAAGCCACAGCAAGTGTCGGCCAACGCGACGAATATCGGCGCCTACGAAATGCTTGACCTGCAAATGAAGCTTTTTGAACAGATTTCCGGTGTGTCGGGTGTACTGAAAGGACAGACGTCACAACCCGGCGCCGGCATCCAGCTCTATGAAAAGGAAATCGAAAATGCCACCATCGCCCTCAACGACATATTCGAAACCTTCAAGGCTTTCCGCGCCCAGCGCAACGAAAAACTCGCAGCCGTATAATCATTCCTGGCGTACTGTTGGAAATTTGGAGCAATTTCCTTACCTTTGAAAAAGAAAGGAGGAGGCAGCAACGGTCGCTTCCGGTTTTCAAATCAGCAAAAACGACAAAGAATGAATATCACCGTTTATTTATCATCGAAAACGAACATCGACCCTGATTTCAGCAAAGCCGTAGAGGACCTGGGGAAAGGCATCGGAGCAATGAAGGCACGCCTGATTTATGGCGGTTCGAATGCCGGACAGATGCACCTGCTCGCCACAACGGCAAAAACGGCAGGAGCAACCGTCACGGGTATAATTCCGGAAACCTTCCGCCACATTGCCGACCCGGTGGTCGATGAAATGATTTACACGCTCGACCTGAACGAAAGGAAAAACAAACTCATTGCATTGGGACAGATATATGTGGCGCTGCCGGGCGGCATCGGTACGCTCGACGAGGTGATGGCAACACTGGCAGAAATGACCGTGGCCAGAAAATACTCGAAACCCATCATCCTCATCAACGTGAAAGGCCTGTTCAACCCCTTCGTCGAACAGCTGAAAAAGTTCACCGAACTGAACCTTGCTGACCCCGAAGCTGTTAATGTAATAAAAGTAGTCAACACGGCTGACGAATGTATAAATCTGATAAAAACCATAAATTCTTGAGACGATGACAAAAAAAAGTAATGTTTACACAGCAACCGGCGACAAAGGAACAACCTCATTGGTCGGCGGCAAAAGAGTTTCCAAATGCGACATCCGCATTGAAGCCTACGGCACGGTAGACGAGCTGAACTCTTTTATCGGTCTCCTTGACAACCTGCACAACATTCCAAGCGAAACCAAGATATTTTTGCGCGTAGTGCAAAACAAGCTTTTCAACATCGGAGGCTACCTGGCCAACGACAAGCAGACAAAAGTGGACGGACTCGACACGAAGGACATCGAGCGCATCGAATCAGAAATCGACCGTCTTGACGCAGAGCTCCCGCCGTTGCGTAACTTCGTTCTGCCGGGCGGTACCCGAATTTCATCAATGGCACACGAATGCCGCAC
>OLQD01000739.1_pt1 | contig 30044 bp, 27 predicted proteins | sample 1672841 | NCBI WGS metagenome assembly OLQD01 (sample SAMEA3136729, study PRJEB25190) | human gut metagenome | biome: human gut; feature: human-associated habitat; material: faeces | place: Austria | collected 2013 | reverse complement strand
ACGGGCAGGGAGGACGCCGCTGCCTGCACGCTGCTGCGCACCGCTTCTCTCTGCTGCGACGGTTCTGTTGAAGTTACGCCCGAAGGCGAAAAGCTGCTGGGTGACCCCACCGAAACGGCAATTCTCGTCGCCGCGCGCAAAAACGGCATGGAGAAAAAAGCGCTGAACGACGAATTCCCGCGCCTTGCGGAGCTGCCCTTTGACTCCGACCGCAAGCTGATGACCACGGTCAACCGCGTAGACGGCCAGAACCTCGTCATCGTCAAAGGCGCGTTCGATGTGCTGAGCAGCCGCGTGATTGCCGGCGACCTCGAAACGGCGCGCCGCGTTAACGACGAAATGAGTTCCCGCGCGCTGCGCGTGCTGGCGGTCGCCATCAAGGTGATCGTCGAAAGCGGCCTTCAGCTGATCGGTCTGGTCGGCATGATCGACCCGCCCCGCCCCGAAGCGCGCGAAGCCGTCAAGGAATGCCGCCGCGCGGGCATCAAGCCCGTGATGATCACCGGCGACCACGTCGTCACCGCCAGCGCGATTGCAAAGGATCTGGGCATACTGACCGAAAGCGATCAGGCCGTCACCGGCGCGGGGCTGGCAAACCCCGTTACCGCCACGGAGACGGTGGCACCGGAGGCGGCGCCGGCACTGACCATCAACAAGTCCCTCTCCCCCACCACGGTGACGGAGAACAGCCGCCTGACGTACACCTTCACCATCCAGAACACCGGCAACACGGCGGCGGACGCCGCGGCGGCCATCGTTATCACCGACACCTTCGACCCGCGGCTGACGGACCTGACGGTGACGCTGAACGGCACGGCGCTGACCGCCCCCACCCAGTACACCTATGACGCGGCTACCGGCGTATTCGCCACGGCGGCCGGCGTGGTCACGGTGCCCGCGGCCACCTTCACTCAGGACGCCGCCACCGGCGCGTACAGCACCACCCCCGGCACGGCGGTGCTGACCGTCACCGGCACGGTGTAAGCAAGAAAATATCCCCCGGCCTTCGGCCGGGGGATATGTATTATTCAAGTGCGTCGTGGCTCTCGAACACGTCGTGGATGCTGCCGTAACGGTCGGCGGGCTTGTCCGCCTCCGCCGGAGATGCGCCCTTGGCCATTTGCAGCTCCTGCCACTTCTCGCGGGTGATGAGCAGCTGGCGGGGCTTACTTCCCTCGAAGGGGCCCACATAGCCGCGCTCCTCCATCTGGTCCACCAGGCGGGCGGCGCGGGAGTAGCCCAGCTTCAGACGGCGCTGGAGCATGGACACGGAGGCCTGACCCGTCTCCAGCACCACCTCTACGGCGGCGGAGAGCAGCTCGTCGGCATCGTCGCCGTCGTCGGACACGTCGCCGGAGGGGACCTTGCCGCCCTTGTCGGCCTTGGCGTCCACCGCCTGCTGGATCTTCTCGATCACGTCCTGGTCGTAATGGGCCTCGCCGGCCTCGTCCTTGACAAACTTCACCACACGGTCGATCTCCTCCGGGGTGATGAAGCAGCCCTGAACACGGGTGGGCTTGGTGTCGCCCAGAGGGAAGTAGAGCATATCGCCCTTGCCCACCAGCTTCTCCGCGCCGGTGGTGTCCAGAATGATGCGGGACTCCATGGAGCTGGCCACGGCGAAGGCGATGCGGCTGGGGATATTGGCCTTCATCAGACCGGTGATCACGTCCGCCGAGGGACGCTGGGTGGCGATGACCAGGTGCATACCGGCGGCACGGCCCATCTGGGCCACACGGCAGATGGACTCCTCCACCTCCTTGGCCGCCACCAGCATCAGGTCGGCCAGCTCGTCGATGACCACCACCACGGTGGGCAGCTTTTTCACGTCCTCGTCCGTCTCGGACAGGGCGTTATAGCCCGCCAGGTCCTTGACGCCCTTTTCAGAGAACATCTTGTAGCGCTTCATCATCTCGAACACCGCCCATTGCAGGGCGCCGGCGGCCTTTTTGGGGTCGGTGACCACGGGGATGAGCAGGTGCGGGATACCGTTGTAGGGCGCCAGCTCCACCATCTTGGGGTCTACCATGATAAAACGGACCTCGTCCGGCGTGGACTTGTAGAGCAGGCTGACGATGAGGGAGTTGGTGCAGACGGATTTACCGGAGCCGGTGGTGCCGGCGATGAGTACATGGGGCAGACGGGCGATGTTGCCCACGATGTTGCTGCCGCCGATATCCCTGCCCACGGCAAAGGCCACCGGGGAGGGATGGTCGATGAACTCGCGGGATTCAATGACATCGCGGATCCGCACGGCGGTGACGGTGCGGTTGGGGACCTCGATGCCCACGGCGGATATCTTGTTGGGCACCGGGGCGATGCGGACGCCGCTGGCTCCCAGCGCCAGGGCGATATCGTCCTGGAGGTTCGTGATCTTACTGAGCTTGACGCCCTGGTCCAGGGTGAACTCGTAGCGGGTGACGGAGGGGCCATGGATGACCTCGCCGGCGCGGGCGTCCACGCCGAAGGAGCGCAGGGTGTCCGCCAGGCGCTTGGAGTTGTTCCGCAGCTCGGCGCCCACCTCGGTGTAGTTGCCGCCGCGGTTCTGCTCCAGCAGGGTGATGGGCGGGTAGCGGTAGGTCTCCTCCCCCTGGGCCAGCTCCTGCTCGATGGCGTCGCTGACCTCCTGGGCGGCGCTCTCCACCTCCTGCTGCAGCTGGGCTTTTTTCTGCTTGTCGCTGAGGGGCTTTTTCGGGGCGGGGGCCTCCGCCGGGGTGGCGGGCGGTGCAGGTTCGTCGCTGAGGGGCTGGGGCGCAGGGGCGGGGCCGCCCCGCAGCACCTGATCCGGCGTGCGGATATCGTCGCTGCGGCGGGGGAAGAAGGAGCTGGCGGGCGAGAGGACCGTGTCGTCGCGCTCGCTGTCCAGCGGGATGTCGATATTGGGGCGCCTGCGGCCCTTGGCAGGCTTTTTCGCCGGGGCGGGAGCAGCGGTGGGGGTGAAACCCTCCGGGAGGGCTTCGTCATCCGCGTCCTCGCCGTCACGGCGCAGGCTCTCGCCATAGCTGCGGACGCGCGCCGCGGCCTCCTGGGGCGTCAGGTGCAGGGCGCCCAGCAGGGCGGCCAGCAGCAGCACCACGAACACGATGATGGACACCACCTTGCTGACCAGGGCCTCGCAGCCCACGGCCAGGCCGCCGGAGAGCACGCCGCCGCACTTGAGGGCCTGTCCGTCGGCCCAGAGGGTCTTGACGCTGTCCAGGCCGAGGGTGTAGGCCGTGCGGCACAGGGTCAGGTGGCACAGCACGCCCACCAGCAGGGGCAGCAGCGCCACGCAGGTGGTACGCAGGACGACGGGCCGTCCCCGATGGCCCAGCTGGATGACGGCAATAGCCGCCAGCACCGGGGCCGTCAGGTAATAGCCGTAGCCCAGCGTACCCTTGAGCACCCTGGCGATCCACACCAGGAGGAGGGCGTCCACGTTGAAATAGCTCACCAGCACGCACAGCGCCAGCAGGGCGCAGACGATGCCGCCGGCCACACGCGCCGCGGCGTTATACGCCGGCGGGGGCGGCGGGGCAGGCGTTTTTTTGCGGCTGTTTCCTTTCTTTTGTGTCGATGCCATAGTCTACCTCACTTGATGCCCTGCAGAACAAGGGTCAGCACGCCCGCCGCCCAGCAGTAGTAGGCGAAGGCACCGAAACGGCCCTTGTCCGCGATATACTTCAGAAGCCGGATGCACAGATAGCCCGTCACGGCGGCCACGGCCACGCCTACCAGGTACATGGGCACCTCCGCGCCGACGATGCCGGCCTGCACCGCGTCCTTGATGGACAGGATATTGGCCCCCAGCACGGCGGGGATGCTCAGCAGGAAGGAAAAGCGCACGGCGAAGCGACGCTCATAGCCCACGAAGCACCCGGCGGTGATGGTCATGCCGGAACGGGAGACGCCGGGCAGCGTGGCCACCGCCTGCCCCACGCCCACCAGCAGAGCGTCCAGCCAGGTGGCGCTGCGCTCGGTCTTGCGGCCCCGGCGCACCCGGTCGCACAGGAACAGCAGGAAGCCTGTGAAGATCAGCGCCGCGCCCACGAAATACATATTGTCGCCCAGGCCCTGCACCGTCTTGCGGATGGGCAGCACCGCAAACAGCGGCAGCGTACCGACGATGATCAGCAGGATGAGCCGGCGGGCGGGCGGCACCGGCGTGGGGGTGCTGCGGTGCGCCAGGTCGCCGATGCCCCGGAAGAACTCCACCACCATGTCGCGGATGTCGCTCCAATAGGCGGCGAACACAGCAATGAGCGTGCCCAGGTGGAGCAGCACATCGAAGAACTCCGGAATGCTCCCCGCGCCCTCCATATTCAGCAGGTTGCGGGCGATGGCCAGATGGCCGGAGCTGGAGATGGGCAGGAATTCCGCTATGCCCTGCACCAGTCCCAACAGAATTGCTTTCAGATAGGTCATGACACACCTCACGTCATTATACACTCCCGCAAAACGGGAATACTGTTCCAATATAGGAAGAGTATACCACATGGGGCAAAAAAATGCCACCACTTATTTCTTACCTGTCTGTCATCTTATTGTCACCCTGCACAAAGGATGCCGGTTATTTTTGCCATTCTGCCTGTTGTTGTTCCCCGTGCTTTTGTGGTATGATAAACTATGTGTAATCAGAGGCAGGCGAAGGGAGTTTCCTCCGCGGAATATATACTTCAAAGGGGGACGGCTTCCGGAAACGGGGTCTTCCCCTGTCTGTTTCCCAGATCAGGAAAGGCGGTGAGTAAACTGTACCGTGAAAAAATAGCCCAGCTGCAGGCGGCGGAGCAGCGGCTTCTGGAGCAGAAGGCCGAGGCCCAGCGCGCCGCCCGGGCACTGACCGAGCAGGCCCGCCGGGACGGCGACGGTTTGGTGCGGGAGGCGCAGAACGCCGTGAAGGTGCTGGAGAACGAAGCCATGCAGCGGGCCGGTGAAGCCGGACAGGCGGCGGACGCCGCCCTGCGAAGCGACGCCGAGCGCACCTGCACAGCCATACGACAGCAGGCGGAGCAGCGCATGGACACGGCTGTCCGCGCCATCGTGGAAAAGGTGGTGAAGCGGTAAATGCCCATTGCAAAAATGAAGCGCCTGCAGGTGCTGGCGCTGGAGCGGGACCACGACGCGCTGCTGCGGCAGCTGGAGCGTATGGGCTGCGTGGAGATCAGTGAGCCGGACGCGCCGGATGCGCCGGAGAGCCTGCGGCGCTGCGACAGCGAGACGGCGGACTGCCTGGCCCGCCAGCGGCAGGTACAGACGGCGATCGACGCCCTGCGGCGGGCTGCGCCGCCCAAGAAAGCGCCGCTGCTGGCGCCCCGCCCCGCCATCGGCGAGGCGGAATACCTGAGCGAGACGGGGCTGGCCGATGGGCTGGCGCTGGCCCGCCAGGTCAACGAGGCAGCGGGACGATTACAGCAGCTGACGGCGCTGGCCGCCCAACTGGAGACCGACCGGATCGCTCTGGGGCCCTGGCTGAGTCTGGACCTGCCCCTGGAGCTGACGGAGACACGCTGCTGCGACGTGACCCTGGGCGTACTGCCGCCCTTCGTCCCCTGGGACGAACTGTGTGGGCAGGTACAAAACGAATATCCGGAGAGCGAGCTGCATCTGCTCTCCGCCGACCGGCAGCAGCAGTGCGTGCTGCTCATCACCCACAAGGCAGCGACGGCACCGGTGCTGGAGCTGCTGCGGGGCCGGGGCTTCGCAGCCTCACCCCTGAAGGGCCGCACCGGCACGCCGGAGGAAAACCGGCGGCGGGACACAGACCGGCTGGCAGAGGTCAAGAGGCAGCAGGAGGCCCTGCGAAAGCAGCTGGATGAGCTGGCGGAACGGCTGCCGGAGCTGTATCTGTGCGCCGACCGGCTGGCCTCCCGCCTGCAGCGGGAGGAAAACCGCCGCAGACTGCTGACCGACGGGTGCATCGTGGCATTCGACGGCTGGGTGCCGGAGAAAAAGACGGCAAGGCTGACGGCGTATCTGGACACGGCGGACTGCGACTACACCCTGTCCGATCCCACGACGGAGCAGATACCGGAGGTGCCGGTGCTGCTGGAGGACAACGCGGTGGCGCGGTCCATGAACTGCATCACCGAGCAGTACTCCCTGCCGGCCTACGACGGCGTGGACCCCAACCCGGTGATGGCACCGTTCTTCATCCTGTTTTTCGGCATGATGATGGCGGACATCGGCTACGGGCTGCTGATGCTCCTCGGCTCATGGCTGTTCCTGAAGAAAAAACGGCCGGACGACCGCAGCTTTATGGAGATGATCTTCTGGTGCGGCGTGACCACCGTGGTCTTCGGCGCCATGACCGGCAGCTTCTTCGGCGACTTCCTGCCGCAGCTCTTCAAGTTCTTTGACCCGGAGAGCACCTTTGCCCTGCCGGCGCTGTTCTCACCCCTGGACGACACCATGGCCATCATGGTGGGCTCGCTGATTCTGGGCGCCTTGCAGGTGTTCACCGGCATGACCGTCAGCGTGGTGGAAAAATGCAAAAAGGGCTGCTTTATGGATGCCCTGTTTGACGAGATCACCTGGTGGATCATTCTGGCGGGCACGGGTCTTGCGGTGCTTGGCATCGGCAGTGTATCCGGCGTGCCGGTGGTGCTGATCGCGGGCGTTCTTATGCTGGTATACGGCGCGGGCCGGGGCAAAAAGGGCTTCGGCAAGGTGACGGGCTTCGTGGCGGCGGTGTACAACGGCGTGACGGGTTTCTTCAGCGATATCCTGTCCTACGTCCGGCTGATGGCGCTGATGCTGTCCGGCGCAGTGCTGGCCCAGGTGTTCAATATGCTGGGCGCCACCACCGGCAACGTGGTCACCTTCATCATCATCGCATTCGTCGGCAATATGCTGAACCTGGCGCTGAACCTGCTGGGCTGCTACGTCCACGATATGCGCCTGCAATTTCTGGAATTTTTCGGACGCTTCTACAAGGACGGCGGCAAGGCCTACCGTCCCCTGCGCGTCCGGGCCAAACACGTAGAGATCATTAAGGAGGATACTAAATCATGTTAGCTTTTCTTGAATCTGTGGGCGGACTGGGTTTCGCCATCCTGGGCGCGGCGCTGACCGCCGGCCTGTGCTGCATCGGCTCCGCCAAGGGCACCGGTATGGTGGGTGAGGCCGCCGCCGGATTGACCAGCGAGGACCCCGATAAGTCTACCAAGTGCCTGATCCTGCAGGTACTGCCCGGCACCCAGGGCCTGTACGGCTTTGTGGCGCTGTTCCTGGTGCTGGGCCAGACCGGCCTGCTCAGCGGCAGCGTGCTGGATCTCTCCCTGACCCAGGGGCTGTCCTTCTTCGCCGCCTGCCTGCCCATCATGCTGGGCGGCTGGCTGAGCGCCATCTTCCAGGGCCGCGTGGCCGCCGCGTCCATCAACATCGTGGCCAAGCACCCGGAGGCCGCTACCAAGGGCATCATCTACTGCGGCATCGTGGAGTTCTACGCCATCCTGTCTCTGGTGGCGACCATTATGATCTCCCTGAACATCATGAAGTAAGGCGGGTGCGCCTATGAACGGTATCGACAAGATCATCGCACGCATGGAGGCCGACACACAGGCCGAATGCGCCGACATCGCCGCCCAGGCGGCGGCGGAGGCCGAGGCTATCCTGGCCCAGTACCGCGCCGAGGCGGACAAGCTGCTCCGCGAGGGCGAGGCCCGCTGCAAGGTGCTGGAGCGCGAGCAGGTGGAGCGCCTGGAGGGCGGCAGCCGTCTGGCCTGCCGCCAGCGGGTACTGGCGGAGAAGCAGCGGATGCTGGACGAGGCCTTCGCCCGCGCCGCCGACGCGCTGCTGAAGCTGCCGCGCCCGGAGTATATCGACCTGCTGGCATCGCTGGCCGCGGAAAACGGACAGGGCGGCGAGGCGCTGGTGTTCTCCGCCGCCGACCGGGACACGGTGGGTCAGGCGGTGGTGGACGCCGCCAACGGCAAAAAGCCCGGCGCGGGCTTCACCCTGGCTGCCGACACCCGGGAGACGGGCGGCGGCGTGGTACTGCAGCGGGGCCGCATGGAGATCAACTGCGGCTTTGCCGAGCTGCTGCGCCGGGCACGGCAGGAGGACTCCTCCGCCGTGGCCGCCGTGCTGTTTGACTGAAAGGGGGCGTCCCTTTGACAAAACGGAGAAAGGACACGGACTATCTGTTCCTGTCCGCCCGCATACGCGCCATGGAGCGCCGGCTGCTGACGGCACAGCGGCTGGAGCAGCTGCTGACGGCACCCTCCGTCGAGGCGTGCGCCCAGCTGCTGAGCGAGTGGGGCTACGCGCCCGTACACGATGAGCCGTCCCTGCAGGCGGCGCTGAGCGCGCAGCGCGAGGCGGTGTTCGCCGACGTTTCCCGCTTTATGCCGGAGGCGGAGGTGCTGGACGTGTTCCGGCTGAAATACGACTACCACAACATCAAAACACTGCTGAAAGCGCCGCAGGACGCGGAGCGTCTGCTGATCGACGCCGGGACCGTACCGGCAGAGACGATGCAGAAAAAGCACGCCGAAAACGGCGGCTGGGACTTTCTGCCCGCCGACATGGCCGCTGCGGCCGATGAGGCCCAGCGGGTGCTGGCCGAGACGGGCAGCGCCCGCAGCAGCGACTGCATCCTGGACCGGGCCTACTTCGCGCGGCTGGAAAAGCTGGCGGCGGACAGCCACATACCCTATTTGCAGGACTATGTCCGCGCCATGATCGACGCGGCGAACCTGCGCTCACTCATCCGCACCCAGCGGCTGGGGCTGGACGCCGGTTTCCTGCGGGAGGTGCTGTTCCCCGGCGGCAGCGTGACGCCGGAGGCGATCCGCGCCGGAAGCGGCAGCGGCGCTGCCGCGCTGTGGCGGGGCACGGCCTTCGCCCGGGAGGCGGAGCTGGGAGACGAGGCCGCCAAGGGCGGCAGCCTGACCGCCTTTGAAAAGGCCTGCGACGACGCGGTGCTCCGCGCCGCCGGCGCGGCACGCCGGGTACCCTTCGGCGTAGAGGTGGCGCTGGGCTATCTGGCGGCAAAGGAAGCGGAGTGGATGGCGGTGCGTACCGTGCTGTCCGGCCGGATGGCCGGTGTGCCGGCGGAGGCGCTCCGGGAAAGGCTGCGTGAGCAATATGTATAAGATCGCCGTTATCGGGGACCGGGACAGCGTGCTGGGCTTCCGTGCGCTGGGGCTGGACGTGTTCCCCACCGAGGATACCGACGCGGGGCGCAGAACGCTGCACCGCCTGGCGCAGGAGGACTACGCCGTCATCTATATCACCGAGCAGTTGGCGCAGCAGCTGACCGCCGAGATCGCCCGGTATAAAGACGCACCCCTGCCCGCCGTTATCCTCATCCCCGGCAAGACCGGTTCGCTGGGCATCGCCGGGGCCGCCCTGCACGATGCGGTGGAACGCGCCGTGGGCGCGGATATTTCCTGAAAGGAGCAAGAGAATGGGTAAGATCATCAAAGTCTCCGGCCCGCTGGTGGTGGCGGACGGCATGGCGGACGCCAACATGGCGGACGTGGTGCGCGTAGGCCCCCAGCAGTTGATCGGAGAGATCCTGAATATGACCGGCGACCGGGCCTCCATACAGGTGTATGAGGAGACGTCCGGTCTTGGTCCCGGCGCTGATGTGGTCACCACCGGCGCACCGCTGAGCGTGGAGCTGGGCCCCGGCCTGATCGAGAATATCTATGACGGCATCCAGCGTCCGCTGGAGGAGATCGTCCGCCGGGTGGGCAGCAACATCACCCGCGGCATTCAGGTGCCGCCGCTGGACCGCGACAGGCTGTGGGACTTTACCCCCACCGCCGCTGTGGGCGACACCGTGGCTGTGGGCGACATTCTGGGCACCGTGCCGGAGACGGAGTCCGTGCTGCACAAGATCATGGTGCCCAAGGGCGCCGAGGGCACGGTGGCGTGGCTGGCCGAGGCCGGACAGTACAACATCACCCAGCCCATCGCCCGGGTGAAGCTGGCCAACGGTGAGGTGCGTGAGCTGACCATGGTGCAGAAGTGGCCCGTCCGCGTGGGCCGCCCCTATAAAAAGAAATTCCCGCCGGTAAAGCCTTTGCAGTCCGGCCAGCGTGTCATCGACACCATGTTCCCCATCGCCAAGGGCGGCACCGCCGCCGTGCCCGGGCCCTTCGGCTCCGGCAAGACCGTGGTGCAGCACCAGCTGGCCAAGTGGGCCGACGTGGACATCGTGGTCTATATCGGCTGCGGCGAGCGCGGCAACGAGATGACCGACGTACTGCGGGAGTTTCCGGAGCTGACCGACCCCCGCACCGGCGAGAGCCTGATGAAGCGTACAGTGCTGATCGCCAACACCTCGGATATGCCTGTGGCCGCCCGTGAGGCATCGGTCTACACCGGCATCACCATCGCGGAGTATTTCCGCGACATGGGCTACGATGTGGCCGTCATCGCCGACTCTACCTCCCGCTGGGCCGAGGCCCTGCGCGAGATGTCCGGCCGGTTGGAGGAGATGCCCGGCGAGGAGGGATATCCCGCCTATCTGGCCTCCCGTCTGGCGCAGTTCTATGAGCGCGCCGGCGTGGTGCAGTGCCTGGCCAGCGACGAGCGCACCGGCTCCCTGACCGCCGTGGGCGCGGTGTCGCCTCCCGGCGGCGACCTGAGTGAGCCGGTGGCACAGGCCACCATGCGTATCGTCAAGGTCTTCTGGTCGCTGGACGCTTCGCTGGCCTATCGCCGCCACTTCCCGGCTATCAACTGGCTGAACTCCTACTCCCTGTATCTGGACGCGGTGACGCCCTGGTTCAACGAGAACATGGGCGAGGACTTCATCCGGAACCGCAACCGCGCCATGCACCTTTTGCAGGAGGAGAACGAGCTGAACGAGATCGTCCAGCTGGTGGGCAAGGATTCCCTGTCCGCCAACGACCAGCTGACGCTGGAGATCGCCCGGATGCTGCGGGAGGACTTCCTGCAGCAGAATGCCTTTATGGACGTGGACTCCTACTCCAGCTTTGACCGGCAGATGCAGCTGCTGGGGCTGATCCTGCACTACGAGTCCCTGTGCCGCGGCGCTGTGGACAAGGCCGTGGCCCCATCCGCGCTGTACGCCATCCCCGCCCGGGAGAAGCTGGGCTGGGCCAAGTACGCCGCCGCAGAGGAATACGCCGCCAACTACGCCGCCGTCCGCGCCGATATGGAGCGCGAGATCGCCGAGCTGATCCGAAAGGCTGGTGAAGAGGAATGATGAAGGAATACCGTACCATCCACGAGGTGTCCGGTCCCCTGATGGTGGTGGACCATGTGGAGGGCGTCACCTATGACGAGCTGGCGGAGATCCAGCTGCACAGCGGCGAGGTCCGCCGCTGCAAGGTGCTGGAGGTCAACGGCGACCGCGCCGTGGTCCAGCTGTTCGACTCCTCCGCCGGCATCAACCTGCGGGATGCCACCATCCGCTTCCTGGGCCACCCCTTGCAGCTGGGCGTATCCGCCGATATGCTGGGGCGCGTGTTCAACGGCATGGGCGAACCCATCGACGGCGGCCCCGCCCTGCTGGCGGAGGAATACCGGGACATCAACGGCCTGCCCATGAACCCGGCGGCCCGTGACTATCCCAACGAGTTCATTCAGACCGGCATCAGCACCATCGACGGGCTGAATACCCTGGTCCGCGGCCAGAAGCTGCCCATTTTCTCCTGCTCCGGTCTGCCCCACGCCAATCTGGCGGCGCAGATCGCCCGACAGGCCAGGGTGCTGGACGACAGCTCCAACTTCGCCGTGGTGTTCGCCGCTATCGGCATCACCTTTGAGGAGTCCGAGTTCTTTGTGCGGGAGTTCCAGCGCACCGGCGCCATCGAGCGCACGGTGCTGTTCACCAACCTGGCCAATGACCCCGCCGTGGAGCGTATCGCCACGCCCCGTATGGCGCTGACCGCCGCGGAGTATCTGGCCTTTGAGAAGGATATGCATGTGCTGGTGATCCTGACGGATATCACCAACTACGCCGAGGCGCTGCGTGAGGTCTCCGCCGCCAAGAAGGAGGTCCCCGGACGCCGCGGCTATCCCGGCTATCTGTACACCGACCTGGCCAGTATGTACGAGCGCGCCGGCCGCAAGCTGGGGTGCAAGGGCTCCATCACCATGATCCCCATCCTGACCATGCCGGAGGACGACAAGACCCACCCTATCCCCGACCTGACCGGCTACATCACCGAGGGGCAGATCATTCTGAGCCGCGACCTGTACCGCAAGAACATCCTGCCGCCGGTGGACGTGCTGCCCTCCCTGTCCCGTCTGAAGGACAAGGGCGTGGGCGCCGGCAAGACCCGGGAGGATCACGCGCCCACCATGAACCAGCTGTTCGCCGCCTACGCCAGCGGTAAGGAGGCCAAGGAGCTGATGACCATTCTGGGCGAGGCTGCCCTGAGTCCCACGGACCTGCTGTACGCCAAGTTCGCCGACGAGTTCGAGAAGCGCTACGTCTCGCAGGGGTTCGACGAGAACCGCACCATAGAGCAAACACTGGACCTGGGCTGGGAGCTGCTGCGTATGCTGCCCCGCAGTGAACTGAAGCGCATCAAGCCGGAGATGCTGAACAAGTATCTGCCGGTGAAGGAGTGAGCGCCATGGCGGGAAAGACTGTCAATCCCACCCGGATGGAGCTGACCCGGCTGAAGGGCCGGCTGAAGACCGCACGCCGGGGCCACAAGCTGCTGAAGGACAAGCGGGACGAGCTGATGAAGCAGTTTATGGACGTGGTGCGGCGCAACCGCGCGCTCCGCGCCAAGGTGGAGCAGGGGCTGAAGGAGGCCAACGCCGCCTTCACCGTGGCCGCCGCCCTGATGGGACCGGAAGTGCTGGAGGAGGCCCTGTCCTGCCCGCGGCGCAGCGTGTCGCTGGAGGTGTCCACCCGGAACATCATGAGCGTGAACGTGCCGGTGTTCACCTTCCAGACCGACAGCGGCGACGACGCGCTGCTGCCCTACGGCTTCGCCCAGACCAGCGGCGAGCTGGACGCGGCGCTGGAGAAGATGCAGGCGGTATTCGCCGATATGCTGGAGCTGGCGCAGGTGGAAAAGACCATGCAGCTGCTGGCCCAGGATATCGAAAAGACCCGCCGGCGGGTCAACGCGCTGGAATATGTGATGATCCCGGAGACGGAGCAGAACATCCGCTATATCACCATGAAGCTGGACGAGAACGAGCGCGGCAACACCACACGGCTGATGAAGGTCAAGGAGATGGTATTGCAGGACGCGCACCACTACCAGCCGTGATGAACGCAAAAAAGCACCGCCGAGGGCGGTGCTTTTTGCTTGCCATGCCGTACTCCGTGTGCTATGATGGTAAAAACACGAAAAAGGGAGAGAATATCATGCGAAAGAGATGTATTGCGCTGGTGCTGTGCCTGCTGACGCTGGCGGCGCTGGCTGGGTGCGGCGAGAACAGCGCCAAAACAGTGACCTCCAACGGTGTGGAATGTTACCGCGTGGACGGCGTGTGCTATCCGGCAGTATTCGGCGAACCGCAGCTGACCGGGGAGGAGATCACGGCGCTGTTGGACGGCGGGGACACCGCGGAGATGGCGGCGACTGTGAGCACCGTGCCGGACGCGCTGCGGCTGCTGAAGGCACGGCAGCAGGACAGCGAGGATATCGACAGTCAGGACGTGGAGACCACGCTGCTGCGCGGCAGCAGCCAGCCCCGCGGCTGGGTGGATGCGCTGCTGTATCTGCTGGCAGGGGACTATGAGGAAAGCGGGCGCATCGATCTGCATTCCAGCAGCAATTATAGCGCCTATGCCGCCATAGCGCAGGACGGACTGTATTATGCATTTGACCCGTTTGAGATACGCGGCGACTGCTGGCTCGTCCTCTCCGGCGAGAACTATGTGAACGCGGATGCACAGAAGCTGGCGGATACGCTGCGGACAGCGTGCGGCTTCAGTACGTCCGCCTACACGGCAAACGCGTACCCCGTTCTGAGCAAAGAGGAGCAGGAACAGCGGAAGGCCTTTGAGCAGCGGGAGTACACTGACGAAGAGATACATGCGCTTGCGGATGCGGGGATCTCCTTTGCGGAGGCCTGTGAAAAGATCTCCACGGTGGCCGACGCCGCGCAGTTTTTGGAAGCGCGGGGCTATAGCTTTGCTCCGGATGACGCCGGCATAGGGGCGGCGCTGCGGTATCAGCTGAACAGCGGTGCCTGCGTGGGTACGTCGGCGCTGTTCGGTGCGCTGCTGAACGGCGACTATGACGAGGTCGGTTACGTCTATGTATTCTGGCTGGAAAGCGAACACGTTTTCAATTACGTCAAGCAGGACGGCGTATATTATGCCTGTGACTTTATCTATGGACCGGTGACGCAAAGCGGCACGGACGCACGCCGGAGCAGCATCCGCTACAGCGGGGAAAGCCTATCCGGGCTGTTTGACGCATACGCACAGCAGGAGGGCAGCGACATCGGCAACGCAGTGGCCATCATGTACACCACGGCCTACTGCGGCGATCCCACCATGCCTGCCGTTTGGCTGCGGGATTCGGCGGACGGACATCAGTCCACGATCCATCTCAGTAAAGCGGAAAAAGACACCCAGCAGATACTGCTGCTGCGGGATGGATATACCTTCACCTTCTAAAAAATACGCCCGCCGGTGGTAATCCCGGCGGGCGTTCTCTTTTTGCTTATTGCTCGTTCCACTGCGTTAGGGCGCTGCGGGCGGCGGACTGCTCCGCCTCCTTTTTGCTGCGGCCGATGCCCTGGCCAAGCTCTCTGCCGTTCAGCGTCACCCGGAAGGTGAACTGCTTGGCATGGTCGGGGCCGGAGGTCCCCGTCAGCTCATAGTGCAGCACCTGGCCGCTTCTGCGCTGGACCAGCTCCTGCAGCTCCGTCTTATAGTCCCGGCGGCGCTCCTCCACCACCTCCTCACGCTCCTTGTCCAGCAGGACGCGGTGGATGAGGTCGCTGGCGGCGTCCATCCCGCCGTCCAGATACACGGCGGCAAACACGGACTCGGTGGCGTCGGCCAGTATGGAGGGCCGGCAGCGGCCACCGCCCTGCTCCTCGCCCTTGCCCAGCAGCAGGTGACTGCCCAGGTCCAGGGACTGGGCCACCTCGTGCAGGCTCTCCTCACACACCAGGGCGGCGCGGATGCGGGTCAGGTCACCCTCCGGCAGCTCCGGGTGCTTCTTGAACAGGTGCTCGGCGGACACAAAGCCCAACACGGCGTCGCCCAGGAATTCCAAGCGCTCGTTGCTGCGTATGCCCTCGCTGCGGTGCTCGTTGGCGTAGGAGCTGTGGTACAGGGCGGCACGGAGCAGCTCCGGGTCGCGGAAGGTGTAGCCCAGCTTTTTTTCCAGTTCTTCCATAGGAACCTCCTGAAAAAATACGGCCCTGCCGGGCCGTATTTTCTGTCGTTATAGTCGGATCAGCCCAGCTTGCTGTTGAGATAGCGGACGCAGTCGCCGACGGTCTTGAGTCCGGCCAGGTCTTCTTCGTCGATCTCGCCGATGTCAAACTCCTCTTCCATCGCCATGACCAATTCCACCAGATCCACAGAATCGGCACCCAGGTCGTCCACGAAAGAGCTGTCCATGCTGATCTCGTCGGCATCGATAGCGAACTGCTCGGCGATCAGATCCTGCATCGTCTTGAAGATCTCTTCCATAGTCAAGGGTATTCCTCCTTCTTTGCTTGTTATCTCCGAAAATAATACGGCAATCGTGTGACAGTGTCAATACCTTTTTGGTAAATTTATACGGTGGGAAGCTGCATTTTGTCTATGTGCGCCGCGATGGCCCCGGTAATACCGCTTTCGGCCACCTGAATGGCCTGCCCCACCGCGTTCTCGATGGCCTCGGCGTTGGAGCCGCCGTGGGCCTTGATGACCGGCCTGGAGATGCCGATGAAGGCCGTGCCGCCCACCTTGTTGGGGTCCAGCCGCGCTTTAAAGGCGTTCAGCCCCGGCATGACCAGCAGGGCGGCAAGCTTCGTCAGCAGGTTCTTTTTGAACATCTCCTTCAGGGCGCTGCCTGCGAAGGAGCCCACGCCCTCAATGGACTTGAGCATCACGTTGCCGGAGAAGCCGTCGGTAACGATCACGTCACAGCCACCCTTGATGGCGTCCTTGGCCTCGATATTGCCGATGAAGTGCAGATCGCCCCGGGCGTCCGCCGCGCGCAGCAGCGCCAGGGTCTGCTTTTGCAGATCGGTGCCCTTGCTGTCCTCCGCGCCGATATTCAGCAGGCCCACGCGGGGCGTCGCCACCCCCAGCACCCGCTGGGCATAGAAATTGCCCAGATAGGCGAACTGGAGCAGATACTCCGGGGTACACTCGGCGTTGGCGCCGCAGTCGATAAGCACAGCGCTGCCGGTGGTGGTGGGGATGACCGGGGCCATGGCCGCACGGCGGATGCCATGGATACGCTTGGTGATCAGCGTCGCACCGGTCAGCAGCGCACCGGTGGAGCCGGCAGACACCACGGCGTCGCCCTCTCCATCACGCAGCATAGTCAATGCCGCGCCCATGGAGGTATCCTTCTTCCGGCGGAACACGGTGGCGGGATCATCACACATCTCCACCGTCTCCGTGGTGGGGCGGATGGTCACACCCTGCGGCAGCGTTGCCGCGCCGCACTGGGCGGCCGCGGCCCGGATGGCCGCCTCGTCGCCGGTGAGGACGATGTCGCAGCCGAAGCGGCTGTGGGCGCTGAGCGCACCCTTGACGATCTCCAGCGGGGCGTTGTCGCCGCCCATGGCATCGATGATGATCTTCACAGAGAGAGCACCTCCTCTTTCATGGTATCCAGAATGGCCAGTGACCGCTGGCTCAGCTCCGCGTTTTTGTTGCGCTTGCCCTTGACCCGATGGTCCAACGGCGGGATAATGCCGAAGTTCACGTTCATGGGCTGAAAGTCCGCCACGCTCTCGTTGCTGACATACAGGCCCAGGGCGCCGATGGCCGTCTCACGGGGAAAGTCGAGGGGCGCCTGTCCTTTCAGCCGCCGTGCCAACTCTATACCCGCCAGAAAACCGCTGGCACAGGACTCCACATACCCCTCCACCCCGGTCATCTGACCGGCGAAGGCGATACGGGGGTCGCTTTTCAGCCGGTAATAGCGGTCCAGCAGCCGGGGCGAATCCAGATAGGTGTTGCGGTGCATGACGCCGTAGCGCAGGTACTGGGCGTCATGCAGGGCGGGGATCATGGAGAACACCCGCTTCTGCTCGCCCCATTTCAGGTGGGTCTGGAAGCCCACCAGATTGTAGATGGTGCCGTCAGCGTTGTCACGCCGCAGCTGCACCACGGCGTAGGGCTCACGGCCGGTCTTGGGGTCCACCAGGCCCCGGGGCTTCAGAGGGCCGAAGCGCAGGGTATCCTCGCCCCGGCGGGCCATGACTTCCACCGGCATACAGCCCTCGAACACGCCGCTGTCCTCAAAGCCGTGGACCTCGGCCTCCTCCGCCTTCACCAGCTCCGCCCAGAAGGCCTGATATTCCTCTTTGGTCATGGGGCAGTTGATGTAGTCCGGGGTGCCCTTGTCGTAGCGGGAGGCGAAATACGCACTGTCCATGTCCACGCTGTCGAAGGTCACCAGCGGGGCTGCCGCGTCAAAGAAGTTCAGCGTATGGCCGCCGCCCAGCTTTTCCGCAATGGCGTCGGCCAGCGCGTCAGAGGTCAGCGGGCCGCTGGCGATGACCACATTCCCCTCCGGTATAGCGGTCACCTCGCCGGGGACCATGGTGATATTGGGGTGGCCCAGCACGGACTCGGTGACCATGCGGGCAAAGCCCTCGCGGTCCACCGCCAGCGCACCGCCGGCGGGCACCGCCGTGGCGTCCGCGCAGCGGAGGATCAGACTGTCCAGCCGCCGCAGCTCCTCCTTCAGCAGGCCCACGGCGTTCTCCAGCCCCGCGCCCCGCAGGGAATTGGAGCAGCACAGCTCCGCAAAATAGCCGGTCACATGGGCGGGGGTCTTCTTCTCCGGCTTCATCTCCCGCAGCACCACGGGGATGCCCCGCTGGGCCAGCTGCCAGGCACATTCGGACCCGGCCAGGCCCGCGCCGATCACAGTTACGCTTTCCATTTATTCTTCCGCTTTCTTGGTCGTAGTCTTTTTTGTGGTCGTCTTCTTGGCTGCGGCAGGCTTCTTGGCCGCTGTAGTCTTCTTGGCAGCAGCCGGCTTCTTGGCCGCCGTGGTCTTTTTCGCAGCGGACTTTTTCGTCTCGGGCTGCGCCGCAGACTTTTCCTCCGCAGCCGGCGCACTGTCCTCGGCAGACGCCGCGGCGTCATCGGTCTTGCGGCGGCGATAGCCGCGCTTATCCTCCGGCAGGAAGTTCGGGCACTCGGGATTGGCGCAGAAGGGCTTGTTGAAGCCCTTACCGGCCTTCTTGAACATGGTCTTGCCGCACACAGGGCAGTCGTCCTTTACCGGCACGTCCCAGGTCATAAAATCGCAGGCGGGGAACTTGTCGCAGCCGTAGTAGGTGTAGCCGTTGCGGCTGGTCTTTTTCAGGATGCGTCCGCCGCACTTGGGGCAGCGGCCGGGCATTTCCACCACCAGAGGCTTGGTGAACTTGCACTCCGGGTAGCCGGGGCAGGCCAGAAACCGGCCGAACCGACCGGACTTGACCACCATGTTGCGGCCGCACAGGTCGCACTTCTCCTCCGTGACCTCGTCGGGCACCTTGAGATAGACGCCCTCCATATCCTTCTCCACCTTTTCCAGGTTCTCATGGAACGGCACGTAGAACTGGCGGATCAGGTCCTTCCACTTGACCTGGCCGGCCTCCACATCGTCCAGCTTCTGCTCCATACGGGCGGTGAACTTTACATCCACGATGTCCGGGAACCGCTGGCACATCAGGTCGTTGACCACGCCGCCCAACGGTGTCAGGCGCAGGTACTTGCCCTCCTTGATGACGTACTCGCGGTCCAGAATAGTGGACACAGTGGGCGCATAGGTGGAGGGGCGGCCGATGCCGTTCTCCTCCATGGTGCGGATAAGGGTGGCATCGGTATAGCGGGCCGGGGGCTGGGTGAAATGCTGCAGGGGCGCAAAGCCCACCGCCGTCACCTGCTCGCCCTCCTCCAGCGGCGGCAGGGGAGAGTCCTTCTCCTCCTTGTCGTCGTCCCGGCTCTCCTCATATACAGCGGTATAGCCGGCGAATTTCAGGTTGCTGGCGGAGCACCGCAGGGCATGGGCACCGGCGGCGATCTCCACGGAGATGCTGTCATACACGGCGTTGGCCATCTGGCTGGCCAGGAAGCGGCTCCAGATCAGTCGGTAGAGGCGGTACTGCTCCGGCGTCAGGTCGCCCTTCACCTGCTCCGGCGTCAGCGCCGGGTCGGAGGGACGGATGGCCTCGTGGGCATCCTGGGCCCCGGCCTTGGTCTTGTACTTCCGGGGCACGTCGGGGCAATAGGCCGCGCCGTAGCGGGACTGTATCAGCTCGCGGGCCTGGGCCTGGGCCTCGTCGGAGATACGCAGCGAGTCGGTACGCATATAGGTGATCAGACCCACGGTGCCCTCGCCGGTGATGTCCACGCCCTCATACAGCTGCTGGGCAATGGCCATGGTCCGACGGGGCGTCATATTCAGCTTGCGGGAGGCCTCCTGCTGTAAGCTGGAGGTGGTAAAGGGCGGCGTGGGGCTGCGCTGCTTGTCGGTACGCTTCACGGTCTTGACCGCGAAGGCCTCTTTTTTCAGCTCCTCCACGATGCGCTGGGTATCCGCCTCGTCCTTAGGCTCGTATTTCTTGCCGTCCACACCGTAGTAGTGGGCGGTAAAGGATGCGGCGGCGTGGTTTTGCAGGTGTACGTCCAACGTCCAGTACTCCTGGGGCACGAAGGCCGCGATCTCCTGCTCACGCTGGGCCACCAGCCGGATCGCCACCGACTGCACACGGCCGGCGGACAGGCCGCGGCGGATCTTCTTCCACAGCAGGGGGGAGAGCTGATAGCCCACGATGCGGTCCAGCACACGGCGGGCCTGCTGGGCGTCCACCAGGTCCTGGTCGATGGTGCGGGGGTGCTGGATGGACTCCTGCACCACCTTCTTGGTGATCTCGTTGAACGTCACGCGCCGGGCCTTGTCATCCGGCAGGTCCAGCAGGTGCTGCAGATGCCAGCTGATGGCCTCGCCCTCGCGGTCCGGGTCGGTGGCCAGGTACACGGTCTTGCTCTTGTCCGCCGTGGTCTTCAGGTCCTTGATGATATCCTCTTTGCCCTTGATGGGCCGGTAGTTGGGGGTAAAGTCACCCTCCACGTCCACGCCCAGGGTGCTCTTGGGCAGGTCACGCAGGTGACCCATGCTGGCCTTGACCACATAGTCCGGCCCCAGATATTTGCCAATGGTCTTGGCCTTGGCCGGGGACTCCACGATGACCAGGTTTTTCTTTGCTGCCATATTGTTACTTACTCCTTTTTGAGTTCCACCGTCCGCAGGAAGCTCCGCGCTCCCTGACGGCAGACGTAGCCGTCGATCTCCAGCACCGTCAGCGCCGACAGCACACGGCGCACCGGCAGCTCGGCCAGCAGTGCCGCGTCATCGGTAAGGGTGGGTATATCCGCTTGCAGAACGGACAGCACCGCGATCTGATCGTCGGTGAGTCCGGCGGTGTCCTGTGAAATATCCAGCACCGGCAATACCGGCGTGGTGGGCGCGGGCGTCTCCTGCACCGGAACGGCAGGTGCGTCGTCTTCCGGCTCCGCGCCCTTGGGCAGAGGCGGGATCGTGGCCCGCAGAGGCCGCAGCTTATGGGGGAAGCGGCTCTCATAAAAGCTCAGCACGTCCCAGGCCTCGCACACCAGGCCCGCGCCCTCGCGTATCAGCGCGTTGCAGCCCCGGCTCTTGGGCGCGTCGAAGGGACCCGGCACGGCAAAGACCTCGCGGCCCTGCTCCAGCGCCGTGGCGACGGTGATGAGCGCACCGCTTTTCTCCGGGGCCTCCACCACCACGGTGGCGAGGCTCAGCGCGCTGAGCAATCGGTTCCGCACCGGGAAGTGGTCGCCCTTGGGCTCCGTCCCGGGCGGGTACTCCGACAGGATAACGCCGGTGGCGGCGATGTCCTCATACAGCCGGCGGTTGGCCGCCGGATACACCACGTCCGCGCCGCCGCCCAGCACCGCGGCGGTAAAGCCGCCGGCGCGCAGGGCGCCCTTCAGCGCCTCGCCGTCGATGCCCTTGGCCATGCCGGACACCAGCAGCGCCCCCTGTCTGGCCAGCTCATAGCCCAGCTGTGACGCCGCGCGCACGCCATAGGGCGTGCAGTCCCGGGTGCCCACCACCGTGACGGCCACCTCATCATCGAACAGGGGCAGGCTGCCCTTGCCGTACAGCAGCAGGGGCGGGTCGTAGATGTTCCGCAGCCGCGCGGGGTATCCCGCGTCGTCCATGGTCAGCAGGAACTGGCCGTCTCTGGCACAGTCCTCCAGCACCTTCTCCGCCCGGTCCAGCGATTTGTCCGCCAACAGGGCGGCCTGTAGTTTCGTAATGCCCTCTGCCAGCAGCAGCTCGCCCTCCGGGGCAAAATAGATCTCCTCCGGCGAGCCGAAATGCGCCAGCAGCTGCAATTTCGCCCGTTCCCCCAGACCCGGCAGTGTGGTCAGCCACACCCAATACTTCAAAGCCGCCATCTCAGTTCCCCTCCTCCGCGCGATAGGCCTCCCACAGCAGCACCGCCGCCGCGGCCGCGGCGTTCAGCGACTCGCAGTGGGACGACATGGGGATACGCAGCGTCTCGCGGCACAGCGCCAGCACCTCCGCGCTGACGCCCCGGCCTTCGCTGCCGATGACCAGCGCGCAGCGGCGCAGATCCCGCTGCCGCACGTCCACCGTGTCGTGGCGCAGGGCCGTGCCGTACAGCGGCAGCCCCGCGTCTGCCAGCAGACGGGGCAGGTCCTCCAGCCCCACCGTGTACAGCGGCAGGCGGAACACCGCGCCCATGGCGGCGCGCAGCGTCTTTGGCCCATAGGGATCGGCGCAGCCCGGCAGCAGCAGCGCGCCGGTGCAGCCGAAGGCGTCCGCCGTCCGCAGCACCGCCCCCACGTTGCCCGGGTCCTGCACACCGTCCAGCACCACATAGCGGCCCGGTGACAGACGCGCAGGCGCCGCCATATCCGGCAGGGCACACAGGGCCAGCATCCCCTGGGGCGTGGGCATGGGCGAAATGGACGCCATCACGTCCGCCGGCACCGTCACCCGCCGCACATTCTCCGGCAGTCCCTCCGGGAAGGCCACACCGTCCGCGGCGATGACACACTGCACGGACACGCCGTGCTGCACCGCCTCGCCCACCAGCTTGGGGCTGTCGCACAAAAACACCCCGGCCTTCCGCCGGAGCGCCGCTGTATCCAGCCTGCGGACCTGTTCCAGCAGCGGATTGCGCCGGCTGGTGATGCGCTCTGTCATAACGGTGCCCCTCCCCTCTCAGAATATTCCTTATAATATAGGTATCCTCTGCGAATGTCAACAAAAAATAAGGGAACGCGGTACGGCGTTCCCTTATTGCGTACTCAAACTGTGTGTCCCTGCGCCCGGATGATCTCCGCCACCTGTGCCACACACTCCCGGCAGACGGCATCCTCCGGCGCCTCCACCATTACGCGGAGCACCGGCTCTGTACCGGATTCACGCACCAGAATACGGCCCGTATCGCCCAGACGGCGGGCCACGTCGTCCACAGCCTTCTGCACGGCCGGGTCCTGACGGGCGGCAGCCTTGTCGTGCACCCGCACATTCTCCAGCACCTGGGGATAGATGGTCAGTCCCTCGGTGAGCTTGCTCATGGGCTGCTTGCGCTCCAGCATGACTTCCATCAGCTTCAGGCTGGTCAAAATGCCGTCGCCGGTGGAGGCGTACTTGGAGAAGATGATATGCCCCGACTGCTCGCCGCCCAGGGCGCAGCCGTTTTTGCTCATATACTCGTATACGTACTTGTCGCCCACAGCGGTTTTGGCATAGCGGATCCCCAGCCGGTCAAAGGCCCGGTACAGTCCGAAGTTGGACATGACCGTGGTCACCACCGTGTTGTGGGGCAGCTCGCCCAGCTCCTTCATATGGCGGCCGCAGATATACAGGATATGGTCACCGGTGATGATCTGGCCCTTTTCGTCCACCGCCAGGCACCGATCCGCGTCGCCGTCGTAGGCAAAGCCCACGTCCAGGCCTTTCTCCACCACGAAGCGCTGCAGGGCCTCGATATGAGTGGAGCCCACGCCGTTGTTGATATTGAAGCCGTCTGGCTCATCGCCCATGACGTAGGTCGTGGCACCCAGTGCGTCAAAAACACTTCTGGCGATCATCCAGGCGCTGCCATTGGCACAGTCCAGCCCCACCTTTTTCCCCTTGAAGGAGAACATCCCCAGGGAGATGAGGTAGCCCACGTAGCGGTTACGCCCTGCGGACCAATCCACCGTGCGGCCGATATGGTCCCGCTGCGCCAGGGGCAGCGTCTCCCAGGTCTGGCCGAACACGCTGAGCTTCCCGTCCAGGTAGTCCTCGATCAGGGCGACGGTGTCCTCGTCCATTTTCTCGCCGGACCGCCCGATCAGCTTGATGCCGTTGTCATAGAACGGATTGTGGCTGGCGGAGATCATAATGCCGCAGTCGAAGCCCTCCGTCCGCGCCACATAGGACACAGAGGGCGTGGTGGTCACGTGCAGCAGATAGGCGTCCGCGCCGGAGGCCACCAGTCCGGAGGCCAGGGCGTACTCGAACATATAGCTGCTGCGGCGGGTATCCTTGCCGATGACCACCTTTGCCGGCTCGCTGTCGCCGCCGCGGCGCTTGCATTCACCGCAGTACCAGCCCAAAAAGCGGCCCACCTGATAGGCGTGGTCCGCCGTCAGGGTCACATTGGCCTCGCCCCGGAAGCCGTCCGTGCCGAAATACTTGCCCATTTTTCTTCCTCCCTGTCAGCGCTGGGCGGCAATGTCGCCGCTGCGCTTGTAGATGCTCGCCGCCGGCACGGTGCCCCGCACCGAGGACAGCGGATATACCCGGCTGCCCCGTCCGATGACGCTGCCGGGGTTCAGCACACTGTTGCAGCCCACCTCCACGCCGTCGCCCAACATGGCGCCCACCTTCTTGCGTCCGGTGTCGATGCGCTCCGCACCGTCCATGACCACCACATGGGTCTTATCGGACTTCACATTGGAGGTGATGGAGCCGGCACCCATGTGGGCCTTATAGCCGAGGATACTGTCGCCAACATAGTTGTAGTGGGGCGTCTGCACGTTATCGAACAGGATAACGTTCTTCAGCTCCACGGAGTTGCCCACCACGCAGTGGGCGCCCACCAGCGCGCTGCCGCGGATAAAGGCACAGTGGCGCACCTCCGTCTCCGGCCCGATGATGCACGGGCCGGTGATGGACGCCGTGGGCGCGACGTGCGCCGTCCGGTGCACCCACACCTCCGGGCCAAAGGGCAGATATTCGCTGTCCAGCTGTGCGCCCAGCGCACGAATGCAGTCCGCCAGGTCGGAGAGCGCCTCCCAGGGATAGGTAAAGCGGGCCAGGTAGTCCCCCGCCAGTGTATGTGTCAGATCATAAAGGTCGTTGATGGTGTACATAGTCTCCTCCTTCGCGCCTGTGCTACTGTACGCACCGCGACGGGATGTTATGTGCTAAGTATACTATCCGGCGCGGCATTTGGCAAGTGGGGACGGAAAAAACACCCCCGCGCCGCTTTGGCGCAGGGGCGTTCTCAACCATTTCAGTTGTCCAGCGGCTTCATAGTCGGGAATAAAATTTTGCTCTCTCCATCCTGCCCCATGCCGCTCTGTAAGGGTTCAAAACTCGCACAATACTCGATTCGTGAAACTTTTTTCATTCGTCTTGTGTCCTCTTGTGCCGTCCTTTTCGCCTCAAAAGTTGTAGAAAAATTGTAGAAAGTTGTAGTGCGTCTGTTATGGCATATTACTGGCACAGGAATGGCAGCATTCTGCTATGCTATCCCAGTATGCCGTATCCACCATAATCTCTACATGAAGAACGGCTTGTTTGTTTAATCGCAGACGCATACATATTATATGATAACCTCCAAGCCCATCCAAGTCAACGGTTTTTATTGAAACATTTTATGACTTTTATTTCCCTACCTTTAATAATTAGTAAAGAGGAGACTGCCATGCCTGAATACCAACTTCAAATTAAACAAGTGGTAGATTACCCACGATGCCGGATTTATCGTAAGTTCATCCACAAACTGATCAACGACCGGAGCATCCGCATAAACGGAGGCTCCGGCCTTTTTCATTTTACTGTACTTTGCAGCTATGCAAACTTCCGCACCTCATATCGCCGTATTGACGGGATCAGTTATACAGTCTCGCCCGGCGAATGGGTTTGCACCGTCAAGGAACTGTCTTGCTGGTTCCGCACCCGCTTTCATCGGCAGGCGCTGTCCATGCTGGATACCCTTCAGAAGCAGCACTTGATTTCCTATACACTGCTGGGCCGTGGCAATGTAGTCAAATATAAAATCCTCCACTGGGCCCGCCACAATTCCGCACTGGAGTACAATGCCCCATGCCAAAAGGATACCGGTTTTTTCTTCCTGCCAGTCTCTGTTGCCCTGGAACTGGTCAGCTCTGCCCGCTGCTCTGAAATGGACATCGTTCTGGATCTGTGGGTATCCGCTGTCTACAACGATACGCAGGTGCAGGGGTCAGAGGTCGGTCCGGTAGCCTATTTTCGCAATGGTACAGGAAACCCGTTGGTCAGTTATACCGAACTCTCCTGCCGCTGGGGGCTGTCACGCGCTACCGTATGCCGGATACTGAAAAAGCTGGACGGTCTTGGGTATATCTCTATCATGTCGTTTCCCGGCCGGCATGGAAGCGTGATCTACCTGCAGAACTACCTGTCCACCATGTTTGAGATTTCCGATGTTTTAATCGACAAGGAGGAAGTTGCCATGACCTTAAACATTCATCTGGAGCTTCCGGAAACTGCTGAAACCGAAGAGAGCCATTCCATCTCTGAGCATGAGGTCATTGTTTCGGATGCACTTTCCAGCGTTTCAAAATCGCACATTGAAACGATACTCCGCAAGATGGCTGACATCCTATCTACGCAAGGGATTTCCTGCTTTTCTTGCCCGCTCTCCCGCTATAAGTTATATCCCTTATCGGACGACTGCTGGGAAGAGTTGATTCCGCGTGCGCGAGGGAAATCCACGGCCCACTTTGGTCTGACCATCCTCTGCGGCACAAACACTTCAATCGCCACTTTTGAACTTACACTCACTCCCTCTGAGGAGCACGAAAATAGGAGGAACCTGAAATGAGAAAATTTGTTGAACCTGATGTTGCTGATAATCCCCTGTACCATGATACCTGGAAACTGCTGAAAAAATACCGAGATGTTGTGTGGAGCCTGGAGCTTTCTGTCCAGCATGTCCGCACCAAGTTTGAGATTGAGTATGGTACCTCCATTGAGGATTTTCTGGATTCAGTCTATCTGGCTGGCGCTGATTTGGCCGGAAGCGACATCGAGCATCATGCCAAATGCATTGAACGCAGCCACAAAATGCTCAAGCTGCTGGATTCCGCAATCGAATTGCTGCGTACCAAGCACAAAAACGGTGAGGCATATTACTGGCTGCTGTACTACTCCTTCCTCTCGCCGCAGCAGCTCAAAAATGTTGAGGAAATCATCGAGACCCTACGACCGCATATTCGTGACATCAGTTTCAGAACCTACTACCGCAAACGCCGGGAAGCTATTGAAGCCCTCAGTTCCGTCCTTTGGGGCTATACCTCCAAGGACAGTTTAGACATGCTGGAACAGTTCTTTCCAGAGACAAAATCACCTTCCGGACAATCGGGCAAATAATTGGCACAATTCGGGAACAAAATTGGCATGGTTCTGCTCTTTCAGTGTAAATACCGATGTGTTAAACTGAATATGCTCAAACTTGCACCCAAAACCGAACAGGACAGTAACGGCACCTTTCATCAGGGTGCTTTTTTGCTGCCCAGATGGCCGCCCGGCCATTTGAAAGCCCACATTTGTTTTGACAGGTGTGGGTTTTTCTGTTCCCTATTGAGCATCAAAAAATCATTCAGAATTGGAGGATCGCAAATTGAAGAAAACGAAAACCCCTCAAACTCCGCAGCTTCAGGAGCCGGATACCCAGTCCAAGCGCAGGCTTTCGCTGCCCAAAGTAGCTTACAGCGCCTTCCTGTGTGTGATGATGTCCATGATGTTCTGCCAGCCGGCTTATGCGGCAACAGATGTATGGACCAAGGCCAAAGAGATCATGCAGGATGTATACACCCAAATCCTTGCCATCTCCACTATCGCCGCCATCGTCACTGCTTCGGTAGCCTTGCTGCTCATGAACTTCTCCCGTTCCGGACGGACGGTGGATGAAAGCCGCGCCTGGCTCAAACGAATCTGTATCACCTGGGCTATCCTCAATGGCTTGGGCTTTATCATGGCGTATGTGACGCCGCTCTTTAGTGGCGGACAATGGACAGGCTGATTGACCGTCTGACTGCTCGCCGGAAAGGAGGCTTGCATTTATGGGCATTTTAGACGGCATAGTGGAATGGATCGCAGAACAGGTAATGGCCGGTCTTGATCTGGTGACCACATCGGTTTTGGGTGCGCTGGGCTGTGATATGGCTGTATTTCTGCGTTATTTTCCCGCAGCAGAGACTATGTACTCTGTTTTCGTGGCTCTGGCAATCGGGATCATCCTGCTCAACTGGGTCTGGCAGTTATTCAAAAACTTCGGTCTTGGCGCAGGTGTGGAAGCAGAAGACCCGGTAAAGCTGAGTATCCGTTCCGTTATTTTTATCCTGCTGACGCTCTTTTCAGATGAGATCGTCAATATTGTTCTTACCATCGGCGGCACCCCCTACCACTGGATCATGGAGTCCGACCTTCCTGCATTAAGCTTTGCAGATTTCAATTCCGTGATGCTGGTCATCATCGGTGTGTGTGCCAATGGGGCTGTGGCGCTGATTACCTTGATTTTGGTTCTCATCCTGGCCTGGAACTACCTAAAACTTCTGTTCGAGGCAGCCGAACGGTATGTGCTGCTCGGTGTACTGGTCTACACGGCTCCTGTGGCTTTTTCTATGGGCGCCAGCCAGACCACAGCAAACATCTGGAAATCCTGGTGCCGGATGCTTGGCGGTCAAATTTTCCTATTGGTCATGAACGCCTGGTGCCTGCGCCTGTTCACAAGCATGGTGGGGTCCTTCCTTGCGAACCCGCTTTCGTTGTAAGGAGGTCTTATCCTTGAAGAAACTCAAAAAATTTTTGTTTGCGGCCTTTACAGTCGCAATTCTCTCCTGCCTGCTCTGCCAGCCGGCTTTTGCCGCTATCTCCGAAAGCGATGTGCAGGCTCAGGTAGACGCTGTGGGAAAAGAAGCCGTTTCCGGCAATGTGTTTATCTGGTTTCTCTGTGCTATCGGCTTTCTCAAAGTCGGCCAGAAAATCGATTCCTTCCTCTCCAGTCTTGGTGTCAATGTAGGACATACCGGCGGCAGCATGCTGGCTGAGGCTATGATTGCTGCCAGAGGCATCGGCGGCATCAAGAACTTTTCCAGTCACCACTTTGGCGGCGGGAGAAACAGCAGTTCCACCAATGTCAACGCAAACGGTGGTAAAGGCAGCGGCGGCTTTGGGGCAGGGTTTGCCAGCGACGGTCTTGCTGGAGTGGTGAACCGAAAAGTCACAAACAGCGCCATCAAGACAGCCACCACAACTCCCGGCTCCAAGCCTTCCGGTCTTGGCAGTCTTTTAGGCGATGCTGCAGCCGGAGGGATCGGCGGTCATATGTACGCTTCTTCCGTCAGTAAGGGCGGCAATTTTGCCAACAATGTAATCGGCAGCGTAGCCACGGGCAGTATCAGCCAGATGGGTTCCATTTCCGGTGAAAAAGCCGCCGAAGCCCTGCACTCTTACATGGGATATGCGGCACTGGAATCCGGAGCTGAAAATGTTCCGACCTTCCAAAATGTCGAAATTGGCGGCGGCCGCATCACCGGCACAGAAGTGACTGCGGAACATCCCGAAGGCATCTCCTTTGGTATGTACCACGCAGACCAATATGTTGCCCCGGAAGGCCAGTACACCACCGTTCATGCCGTGGATGGCACAGCATGGTATAAGCAGTACGCTGTGGATGCTGTTGACAAATCGCCCTATATGGCTCCTGACGGTTCTATCGCCTTCAACGAATCCATTGTCAAAAAGCTGCCTCCAGCCCCGAGGAGAAAGGACAAGATATAAATGCCAGAAGATCAAAAAAGCAGTTTTTCCGAAGCTGTGGAGACCGGCGCCTCCGCAGCGCATACCATCCGCGGCGCAATCAAAACCGGAAAAGCTATTTCCTCCGCTGCCAAAGGCGCTGCCGCAGGCGGTCCTTACGGTGCAGTTGCAGGCGCAGTGTGGGCAGGCCGGAAGCATATCGGAAAAATCATTGTGGCAGTCATTGCCCTGCTTATGCTGCCGGTATTATTTGTTCTCATGCTCCCCGGTCTTATTTTCGGCGGACTGACCAATGCCTTTTCGCCATCTGACCCCGAAATTCCGATTTTGAATAGCGAAACAGCGATTATTGAGAACGCCAACGAGATCACCTTTACCCTCAACGGCATCTTGGGCGAGGCACTGGATGATGTACTTGCCCGGATCGAAGCTGACTTTGCGGCATCGGGAGCCGACCATATGGAGGTCAAAAATGCCTATTCCGGCGGTCCCATTTATAACGCCAACCTGTTTATCTCTCAGTATTGTGCGGCCAAAGACAAGGATTTTGAAAGCATTTCTCTGAATGACCTTGCCGCCACCCTGCGGGAAAACAAGCAGCATCTATATTCCTACACCAGCAAGCAAGAGATTCGTGAGAGCACCGTGACTGATCCGGAGACTGGGGAAGAAACAACGGTGTCCGAAACATGGATGGTCTATACTGTCCGTTACAACGGTGAGTCCTATTTTTCTGATGTTGTATTCCAGCTTACCGATGACCAAAAGGAGCTTGCATCTGATTACGCTTCCAACCTAAGCCTGTTCTTGGGCGATGGTCTGCTGCAAAATCTGGAAGCGTGGACCGGAAACAGCATCACCGCTCTGGGCGATGTTACTTTCACCGACGGGATCACTCCT